>Ga0247758_1001152_pt1 | contig 21212 bp, 18 predicted proteins | sample UWRJL156409C4_FD_180950 | JGI IMG/M metagenome (GOLD analysis project Ga0247758, IMG submission 180950) | Plant litter microbial communities from Arlington Agricultural Research Station in Wisconsin, United States - UWRJ-L156-409C-4 | ecosystem: Environmental > Terrestrial > Plant litter >...
ACCGAGTCCCACCAGTTGTGGGCGACAGGTTGGACGTCATTTTGGTCATTGGGAATGACAATGACGGTTTGGTCAGCTTCCGGGGCCCTCGGGGTAACGAAAGCGGCGGCGATGCCAGCCGAGAAAAGCAGCAGGACTTGCTTCATATTTGCCATGAGAGCCTGTCAGAGGCAGGTAATGTTTAGCCGAAGAATGGTCTTGTTGGTTTCGTTCCTTCAGCGGACTTATATAGGGACGACCAGCAGTCCAGGAATACAAGACTGGATAACTCCAATGTGGGCAATACACCGAGGGGAGATGATGCATATATTCTTCCCTTAACCCATCTGAAACATGGATCATAGTGCCCACCGGGAGCTCGGACAAGTAGACCAGCCCGTCTTGCGTCATCGACGCTTTGTGGGCAGAAGGCTGATTGGCTCCCGTCTCATTATGTAAGATGCCACCAGATTCACGTCTTCTTGATGGCCTGATCGTTTCGCCTGCCAGAGCAAAGCTCCAACTGCTCATAACGGCCCGGGCTTTCACCATTTCTCATTGGCGTGGGGCTCATACTGCGTAAGGATGGCATTGCCCTCTTTCTTGGACCGGCTACATCGACGTCAACACACCCCCGCCGTGGCGAATGCGTGCTTCGATGGGTGCGTCGTAGATTGGTAAGCTTTGGTCTCAAGGTGTTGAGCTCGCCCTACGAAGACTCTAGCGAGAATAACAATTCCCCCCAAAACGTCCTCAAAAATGCATCAAGGCCTTTCTCTGGTTCAAGCTGTGTAAGGGTTTCTCTAGCTCACCTGTTCGCAAGTATTAGAGGACCCCTTCTTTTGACCAAAGCCTTTGTGCCCGTTTCTCGACAGCGTCCGGTTATCCCTGAGCTTCCTAGGCACTTTGAGGCTCAGAAGAGGCGTAGTTCTTCGAACGTCGACGCCTTTTCAGTGTTTGCGGGGGACGGCACAATACCGGCGAATAAGGCATGGATGCCCCGCAAAAAGGGCTGAAATTGACAGCAACAAGGCCTCCACCGGCTTGTCATGCCGGGGGCTATTCTGACGACTGATTGAGGAACTCCCGCCTCACTTGAAGCTGTTATGGCCAAGCGCGACAGCTCCCATATCCGCATCACGAAAGATCGGGAAATGACCAAAGAAGAGCGCTCAACTAAAAGAACTCCTGTCTAGGCAGACAAACTGAAGTTTGGCTCCAGGGCTATTTCTCTAGGCTTGGTGCCTGGGCAAGGCACTGTCTTCTGTAACGTCAAAATACCCAATTGAGGGAGCACCAAATACAACACTGCCTGCGTGTACAACTGTACCTGTACCTATGGACCTTTGGCTCGTGACAGGACGAATAGAGATGGACGCCGGCGATTGACTCATGCTCTGTGATGAATCTGCCCCGAAATCTGCCTCTGCTTTTGCAGATACTGGATGATTGAGGTGAGGGTAAACTGCGAGAGCGGTCGTAGAAACCTTGACCTGCTGAACCACGCATGAGATGGTGGTAGCGTGATATTGCTTTGTTCCTCTGATGAGATGCGGCAATTCGCTCATGCAACAAGCAGAGTAGTCGATCCAAGCTCGTCGCAGAGGCTCCTCTGATTGGGCGACGCGGCTAAAGATTGGGGGCGGTGGCGGGTTGAAGCAAAGGCCGCATCGAATTCTCGCTTGGCTCGTCTATCGCAGCGGTTGGGTCTTCTGCATTTGGCAACTGGGCGACCTCACAACCCCTCATGGGAAAAGCCGAAAGCTGCGGCGGGATATAAGTCAGGGGGTTTAGTCGTTCAGATACGGTTACTTGACCCGTTTTCCCGGCCTAGGGGGGCATTCCTGGGGAATTTGGAGACCTGGAATGCATCGTCAACGGGGGTCGGCAGAAAGCGATGCACGACGGGGAGCATAGCCACAAAAAGATGCGGGATGAAGGTGGGTGGATTTGGAGGTGGACAACGCAGCAGTGGAGCTGCGTTGGAAGTGGAAGCACCGCGGAGGGAACCAATTCCACCACAAACAGAGCTCCAGAGAGCTTTCCTTCTCCCGCTTTGAGTCGTCCTCATTCCCCCCCTGCCGTTGCTCGCTCACCGTTGCACTTTTGACGAGCCCAGCCGAGGATTTTCGTCAAAAGGATTCCAGATGCAGTCTAGGCGCCTCTCGCTTGTGAAGCTGCCCTGTCTGTGAGGCTGAACAGCCCAAATTTAAGGCGCCGACCGTGCTGCCCCAGGCCTCTCACTCACACACGGAGGCCCTCACCCAACCTGCTCGGTGCTCACTCACCAGCCATCGCTGCATCGCTTTTCTCTCTCTCTCTCTGCACCTCTCGCTTTCTCATCATCGCCCCCATCACCATATCCACGACCCCGCGCCTGCGTACATCAATCCTGTCTGCGATATAACTTAGCCATTATCGGTGGCCCCGGATCTTCATTTCACAGCCGATCGGAGCCCTCCGCCAGGAACCGGATTTTGCTCATGTTGGTGGTTGTGTCGGTCCCGCCGTGAGGTGCAGCAAGGGGGCGTGCACAGCCTCACCCACTGTCGAGACCTCGATCGTGGCTTGGAACGCCAACCCAAACGTGGTTGATCTGGACGACAATCGTTGTCAATTGCACTGCACTGCACTTTCCCCAAACACCGTCCTCAATTGAGGCAGAGGCACATTTTGCAGCGCGCATCATGACGACAGCTCCGCTGTCTGCGCGGTCGGCGCTCGGCCCGCGCGGGCTTGACGGTGGCTCCATTGCTGGGGCTGTGGTCGGGTCGGTCGTCGGGGCCCTCCTCATCGTCCTGTGCATCGTTCCCTTTGCGCTGCGCACCAGACGTCAATGGCGCAACCGGCATGGGCAAGGTGATGATGCCCTCCACGCGGAGCTGGGCCAAAGCCCGAGTCCCGGAGGCCGCTCGTCTCTTCCGCAATTCGACGAGTCAAAAAGGCTGTCGACCGACCCTGTCCCCGGCTCCAGTCCCAACTCTGAATCCGGTCACATCAACGGTCAACTTCCGAAGTCTGGCTCTCCCGTCCCCAACGGTAACAACTTCGACTTATCCCAGGCGGCCTCGGACCATAAACCTCACCCGCCCTCTCTCACCCCCGCTGCCGGCGTGCCTATAGATCAAGGCATCCCGTCGCCTCCCTCGCCTCCCCTCTCACCTCCCACCAGGCTCAACTCCAACAGGAACCCCGAGTACGGCCAGGCATATCCCACCCCCCCGCCCGACGACGCCCTCCCGCCCAAGACTCATCACGCATCCATCGGCACCAGGGGAAGCACCCGTGACCTTAGCTCTACTGAGTCATACGACCCGCCAAGTCGTGAGCTCACGGGCATCACTACTTCTGGTATCACTGAGGAGCCGGAATCTTTTGAGCACCCTTCGCAGTCCCCAACTCACCGGCACTTTCAACGTGTCTCGGGATCCATCCGCAAATTCATCGAGCACCAGCAGCGCCGCGGGAGTAGACGCTCGACGCAAGCCGGCACCGACGGAGCCCGCTCACCATCTGCCTCAATCTGTACCACTGAGCCCCTCTCCCAGCAACAATCTGAGCAGCAGCCATACTTGGAAGCCGATATCAACGCCCCCGGCTTAGCCTGGTCTTACTTTCACGACCCCGACCTTGTCAGTGGGCCTGAAGCTGCATATAAACCACAGACCGCCACAGCTGCTCCGCCGCCACTGGGTCTCCTGCCACCTACGCATGCTCCCAGCACAGTTCCGCTCAGTCCTGTTTCTCTCAACGACCAGTCCGTTACATCAGGAGAGGGTGTACCCCCTCCTATGATAGCGCGAGCTGTCGTATCTGAACCAGAAGCTATCTCACCCGACAGCGACAACACAGGAACCCTATTTAGGAATTTCGAGCCGAGACAGCACGCGCTGCTCAAGGGTCCCGGATCTCTTGTACGAACCGACAGCTTGCCCCCCCTGCAGCCTATTGTGGCAGATATTGGAGCCTCCTTTTCCACCTCACCAAGTGGACCAAGCGGAAGGCCAATGGATTTCATGGGCCCATCAAACGACGTGGAGAAGTCGTGGAGGGTGGATCAGGAGTATCTCAAGAACGAGACCCCCTCCCCGCCAATGGAACCTCCGCTTGTTTACGAATATATTCAACCCGGAGCCGAACCCCGTTACGTCCAACCTCACGGCCTTAGCCCCGAGTCTGACTATCAGTCTCCTCCCGGACTTGCTCTGAACGACCAGGAATACGACCTCGACTTCACAATGCTCGTTGACCCGGATGCGGAGCAACACCATCCGCCTTATTCTTACTTCACCCCACCTCCTTCTATCCCCTCGAACCAGAACACACCCGACACACGAATTTCGGACTATACAGCCTCCCCATCTCCTAGATCCGAAATCGATCAGAGACCTAGCGCACAACTAGACTCGTCACCCAGGTTCTTCCCCTGTGACCAATGTAATCGTGTGTTTGACCAAGTACATAAGCTCAAGTATGTCTCCACGAATCTATTGTTTCGCGAGGTATCGTTGCTAACAAGTTATTAGTCACCACAAACGCTACCATGACCGACCACATGAGTGTGTACACCCTGGTTGCACCATGAGGTTTGGCACCAAGACGCATCTGGATCGCCACATCAACGACAAGCACAAGAAGACTCGGCAGTTCCACTGCACAGAACATGAGTGCCCCTATTCTAGGCAGGGCGGCAAGTCTTTTCCCAGGAAAGATAACTGGAGACGGCACATGATGAACAAGCATCGGATTACCCCGAGTGCCGAGCCCGTAGAGTATGGTGACAACATGATGACGGGAACATGAGCTGTAACGCCACTCGTCAGCATATCGAAGCAAGAATGCACAGCAACCGACGTGGACCGGAGTTGGCGAGTACCGAAGAACAGAAGCCCCGCCAGCACAGAGCGTGAGGCGCGAGGTTGGGCCCGCTGCCCGGTCAAGACATCTATGTACCCGGGTGATCGGATTCCTGGCTTTTGAAAAGGACAGGATATTCGCCGACATTCATTCATCCAGCAAAAGCTGGCAGAGCTGATATATTTCCGTTCTTAACGGAGGGCCGCTGTCTCGGGAGGGTAGAGCAGAGGGCGCTTCGAGTACCTGAAATCTCCTGGTCGAGATGGTCGAGATGGTCGAGATGAATGTGCCTGCGGTACTAGGGTTTTACTTGAATTGTAGTTGTGGATACATCGGGATGAGACAAGCCTGACGACTTCGAGTCTCCAGAGCATAAAGACATGATATAGGGACTTATTATTTTTTTATATTTTTTTTTTTTCATGATAAAGGGCCCAGCGATATCTGGCGTGTACATTGGTTATTCTCTAGGCGGTTGGCTTTGTTGGGTGCTTGTACTACAACCTGGAACCGCTGGATTTGCATTGAATTTAGCCAGCATCAATGCCCCAAAATGCATTTTACTCTGACCATCATGAGAGAGTACCCATAAACAGCCTCGGAGTTGCGAAGCAGGTCCCTGAATTCAGGGAAAGTGACAACTGCCACCTAAAAAAAAAAACCGTGATATGTGATCTCACTTTCGTGAGATTAATCAGGGTAGTCATACCCGGCCGGCATCTAGAAGATACATGATCTTCTATAGCTGCGTGGGTTGTGACCCGACCCCGGGTGTCATTCACCACCCGTTAATCGCTCGCTGGCAATTCGCCAACATGCTTTCATCGCATCTCCTTCACCAGCTTCTGCACCAACTTCTTCTGCTGCTCTACTCCAAGCCTCTTCTCATCTGTCTCTCGTAGTGCGCGACCTACGAGGACAACGGTCTTGGTGTTCTCGCTGCCCACCCATACCTTGCCGTTCCGCCCCACCGCAGTCTCAAACGCAAGCCCTTCCGCCCCGAGGAGCTCCAGCACGGCGATCCCCCCCGCTTCGCGACTCCGCGCCATGAGAAGCCGGCGTGCGAGTCCAAGCGAGATGTCAAATACCATCCCGCCTGTGAGCGGGCCGAGGCCCTCTGCCTTGCCTGTGGAGGTTGATACGCATTCCAGCTCGGGGTCCATGTGGCGGTTTGCGAGGGTTACGCGCGCGTAGACTAGCGCGCCGGGGGAGAGCTGCGGGCGCGTCTTCTTAGTGGCACCCTCGAAGGCTAGGTGCGGGAGGGAGGCGTTGGGGGTGTAGGGGTTGAGGTTGACGAAGTAGAGGTCGGCGGCGGAGCGGGTAACTTGACCGATGACGAGGTCGGAGACGGAAGGGATGTACTGCGGAGAGGGGTTAGTTGATTTCGGGCGGGGAGACAGAGAGAGGGGAGGGGAATACCCGGCCGCCGTTGTATTCTACGTAGAGGGAGGTCTTGCGGTGGTCCGCGACGAGCTGGCCGGCGACGGTGGGGAGGATGTGGCTTGGTGGAACATGGCGGAGGCCGGGGCCGAGCCGGAGCGGGTTCTTCTTGTGGGTTGGGATCAGGGAGGGGTCGATTTCGTCCCCCGGGAGCACGAGCATGCTGTCAGTTGTCATGGCTGTGTTTTTGTTGGTTGTTTGCTTTTGGAGATCACTGAGTTTTTGGTTCAGCCTCGCGTTGGTTGCGATGCTCTTTGCGCTCAGCCTTTAAGTGGGGTTGCGGGGATTGGGGTTTTGCGGTCGAATGTACTCTTTGAACTTGCCAGGATAGTCCGCAGCAAAGCAGAGGACTACTGGGAGGTATCAATTAGGGGTATTTACTGAGAGTATACGGGGAGGAGACTGGGCTGTCGGACTGTGCACTTATTTGACATGGTATGAATGAAATGGTGTTGAAAGGGCTCTATGTCAACGAGGTACCTGAGGTGGGTCCAGATGAACAGAGGACAGGGATGTTAAGGCGGGACCATGCGAAGCTTGCCGTCAGTGTTGTGCCCAAAATTTTTGTTGGATGGATTTTTTTGGACCCCCACCAACGGCCAAAGTTGACATTTTCACCAGCAATTGTTCAGCTTCCTCGCAGTCAACTTAGCCGTGCTTCTATCTCCTGTTTTCTCGTCTTTACACATCCGCCGCGATGAGTGAAAAGAAGGTTGCGCCTGCGCCGGGCGATCGCACCGCCATCGGTCTTACGTTTGGCAATTCCAATAGCTCCATCGCTCACACCGTCGATGACAAGGCTGAGGTTATTGCGAACGAGGATGGAGGTAAATCGAGCTCTGCCGCAAAGACTCAACCAGGGCGGATTTACTGACCGAAATACCTCTTGCAGATCGCCAAATTCCCACGATCCTTTCGTACATCGACGGCGAAGAGTACTACGGCCAGCAGGCGAAGAACTCTCTCGTCAGGAACCCCAAGAATACCGTTGCGTACTTCCGCGACTTTCTCGGGAAAGAGTACGCCCAAGCACCGCACTCTCTAGATACGATGACTGGTTACTGACCGCCTGCAGATTCAAGTCCATAGACCCCACGCACAACCATGCGTCCGCTCACCCTCAAGAAGCCAACGGCACTGTCGCCTTCACCGTCAAGGACAAGGAGGGCGAGGATGTTGAGCCTTCGACGCTGCCCGTCTCCGAGGTTTCTGCCCGTTACCTTCGTCGCCTCGTTGCTTCCGCCTCAGACTACATCGGAAAGAAGGTCACCTCCGCTGTTATCACGATCCCCACCAACTTCAACGACAAGCAGAAGGCTGCTCTGGTTGCCGCCGCCACTGAGGCTGATATCGAGGTCCTGCAGCTGATCAGCGAACCAGTCGCCGCAGTGCTTGCCTATGATGCCCGCCCCGAGGCCGAGGTCTCTGACAAGATTGTCGTGGTTGCGGATTTGGGCGGTACACGCTCTGACGTCTCTGTTGTCGCAAGCCGTGGCGGTATGTACACGATCCTCGCGACAGCGCATGACTACGAGTTCGCCGGTGCCGCGCTTGACAAGGTTCTTGTGGATCATTTCGCCAAGGAGTTCTTGAAGAAGCACCCTGGGGCGGACCCCCGTGAGAACGCGAGGAGTCTCGCGAAGCTGAAGCAGGAGTCCGAGGCGACGAAGAAGGCCCTGAGCTTGGGCGCCAACGCTAGCTTCAGCGTTGAGAGTTTGTCGGAAGGTATCGACTTCGCGAGCACCATCAACCGCCTGCGTTACGAGACGATCGCACGGAACGTATTCGAGGGTTTCAACCGGCTCATTTCTTCGGTTGTCAAGAAGGCTGGTCTTGATGTCCTCGACATTGACGAGGTGATTCTTTCCGGCGGTACTTCCCACACCCCCCGCATCGCCGCCAACGTTGGCTCCATCTTCCCCAAGACTACCACGATCTTCGCCCCCTCGACCACCCCAACCGCGGTCAACCCATCAGAGCTCCAGGCTCGCGGCGCAGCCCTGCAAGCCAGCCTGATTCAGGAGTACGAAGCCGACGACATCGACCAGTCTACTCACGCAGCCGTCACGACGGTCCTTCACGTCAACAACGCCATTGGCGTCGTGTCGGTGTCGGAGAGCGGAGAGGAGGTCTTCGTCCCCATTGTCCAGCCCGAGACCGCTGTTCCGGCAAGGCGGACGGTTCACGTGGCCGCGCCCAAGGACGGTGGTGATGTCTTGGTCAAGGTGGTTGAGGGCAACACACACATCAAGGTGACTAAGCCGGAGCCCAAGGCAACCGGCGGCGACTCCAAGGCCGCGAGGGTAGAGGACGCCGACTCGGACGAGGACAGCGACTCAGAAGAAGAGGAGGAGGAGAAGCGCGAAAATGTTTGGAAGATTGGCGCCACTCTTGCCGAGGCAGCCATCCGCGGCGTCAAGAAGGGCGGCAAGGTTGAGGTTACGATCAATGTTAACGCCGATCTGTCAGTTGTTGTAACGACAAGAGAAGTTGGTGCCAAGGGTGGAGTTAGGGGGACGATCAGTGCTTAATTTACCCGAGCGAGCGGCCAGGTCGGATAGAGATGACTAAAGCAGGGATAGAATGCAAGAGGGTGTAAATGGCTGTTTATTGTTGCAGCTATCGTTGAAGAGTTCAACGGCCTTTTTATGTTGGTTAGAGGATACCGCTGTGCCATAGTGACTGGTAGATCCCCTTTCGAGCGGAGAAGCAAGGTACAGATATGTATCAAAAGCAGTGCCATATGCTTTGCACGGATCATGTGCTTGCTTCCTGCATATAGTAACCTAACGCCAGCAGATAACCGCCGCCTCCCTACCTATGTATCAAAACCTTCATGGAACGCCCAAAACATACTCCTATGAACGAACACCCTGTATAGCCCAAGCAACCATGTCATCACGTACCTCGAATTCGTCCACCTCGCGGGCGCGCTTGAAGCCATCGCGCCCGCGCTCACTGCTACCGAGCGTAGTCGCCAGGCTCGTAGAGCTGTCGCTGCGACTGCGTAAGCCACCGCTATCTGTATTATCTCTACTGCCGTCTCGCTTATGGCGGTGATAATGCCCGTGATGCGTCAGTTGTGTAAGGTCACGGTGTGAGCCGCTGCTGGGGATGCCCACGCCACGATCGCGATGGTGGTCACCAAGTAAGGTGTCAGTGCTCCGATCACTCGCGGCGCTATCGCCACGGAGGCGATGGCGCAATCGACGCATGTCGCGTGGTCGGAGGGTACCCATCATGTCTCCGGTCTCGTCGTCCGCAGAGGTCTCGCCACTGTCTTCTCGCCGGGTGTGGTGCCCTAAGCTTCCAGTGCTCTGGGGACTGTTCCCTAAATCCGCATTCGACACTTGGCCTGGAGACAAGGGGTGATGGCGGGAGTGAGAGTTAGCGGGCGCGTGAGAACCGCTCGTTGTGCCCCGGAAACCATCTCCACCGGAAAAGATATCCTCGATGCATAGGTCAGCGGGCAGCTCGCCCGGTTGGGATGCCCAGCTCGCGGCTAGGGCGCGCCGGTACATATCTTGGATTTCAGATGTGTCGCGGGACTTATTGCTGAGCGAGGAGACCCGACCTGGGTTATCTGTGCCGACATCTGGTGGCTCCAGAGACTCGTTCGCGACGAAACCGGCGATGCCTCCAAACACTGGGGCCGTTTTCAGGGGCGGGGCGACGTAGTTGCGCTCTCCATCGATCTGGACCATCAGGACGCTGATCTTGAGGGTTGAGTTGATCTTGCTATCCTGCATCAGATAGCGCCGTACTACGCCTTCCTGAACGTCTGCAACTGGTCGTTCTTCCTCTAGCTCGGATGGCGGATGCGACGACCGTGGGCTGGCGTCTGGCTCGCCGACGGTTATGGCACTCATGGAGCTGCGTTTTCGTTGGTGCCCAGACTTGTCCCCGGACCCAGGAGACACGAGGCTCGTCCTATGGCTGGCGGTATTGTTCCCATCGCGCAGGATCGCCTCGCTCTCTTCAATGTACTCGCTTAGGTTGATACGTACGACGCCAAGAGACACCTTCTCTTCTCGAATGATCGTGCTGGTGTTGCCGGCAGCGTTGAACTCTTGCAGAACCTCGAACTCAATCCAGCATTCAGCTAGGTTGGCCGTCTTGTCGATGGCGATGCGTAGCGGTACGACCTTTGCGTAGTTATACTCGACCCTGTGGTTGGCGATGGAACATTTTTGCGTCCGCCCCCGGTGCTCCTTGTGGATGCTATGGGGGAGATGCCACTTGATAAGAGACACACCCGAGACGAGCGGGACGTTGTTCAGGTCATAAATCTGGAGTGATGTTAGCGCATAGAAGACGCATGTCATGGGCAGAGCTTTACATGCCTTGAGATGGAGATCGAACTTTGGCTATTCGTCGATGTATCACGTCAGTTCTCCTTATCGCGAAGCCACAAGCGTGGGTTCAGGGTGTTGCGTCATGGATCGGTACCTTGCGAGCCTTGCTAACTAATGGGAGGAACTGCATATCAGCATGTGGAGCGGACAGCGCGGAACTCAAAGTTGATTATGCTATCAACGAGAGCGCCACATATTGGGCTTGGTATGAGAAAGCAGCGTTATGTTTGAAAGTGAGATCGAATGATATGCGACAGACGATCCGGGAGACGAAACAAAGGCGGGCAACCGGAGCGACGGGAGCGATAGCAGCGACAAAAAAGGGATAAACAAGGAAGGGACTAAGTAGATAGATAGGTAGTTAAGCCATGCTTACTGAGAGAGGTCATTGCTACATGTGTCAAGTTTCATACGCCGACCAGAGCCGGAGACAGGGCCAATGTCGACCGGGGGACCTCCAACTTCTTTTTCCCGCGATCTCCCGGGCCTCGCGGAGACTGACGTCGGCGCGCCAAGTCGCACAACCCAACCGCTTGACCAGGAGATTATCTATCGAATTATTAGGCTGCTCGATCAGGACACGTCGTTCCGTAACCGAAGCGCAGTTATCAACGGCTGAATGACGAGCAGGGAAACCGGTCGACGGAGATGCGGGGCTCTCCTGAACCAAACCTGGATGAGCGAGTCGCTGGCGAGCGAATCTGAGGGCGCAGGGAATTGTAACAAGGAGTTGGTATCGTGCCGGGAAACGTTTCTCTGTGGAGCTGGGGCTGAGCCGCAGTGAAACAGCGAGCAGCCTTGCTGGAATGCCACAGAAGTCTTGGAAGAATTGATGGCCAGGGATGTCCCCGCCATGAACCGGGGTGGCTGCAGAAGCTCCCCCCATCTTAGCGGCATGACAGGCACGTCACCCACATGGGCTGATAAGATAAGGCTGAGCGAAGCTTTAGAAAAATCGAATTGAAGCCCTGACGGCACTTCGCAATTCCGATTCTAACCCACCCCAACCCTCGCATCATACGACACACATGCTGACATGGATCGAAAGAGGCCAAATTCATCCGGGAAGCCACCAGAGGCAAGGAAACGAAAGGAAGCTCCAGCCGGCACGAATCCGCAGCAGACGCGTCCGAACAGTCGCGCCAACAACCGCGTCAAATTCCACGATGCTCGAACCATTCGCTCGCAGCCACCAGATGCTGCCCTTGACGATGGTAAGCTCGATCTACAGAAATTCTTGAACGCCCGGGAATTCGAAATAAAGGCTCTCGAGATAAGCATGCAGAAATGCAAAGATGCCAATGCCTCGCGCGTCTTTCAGCAGGTTCCCCGCGCCATGCGCAGGAGGACCGCGAGCCACAACGCCAAGAGGGTCCCCAAACGGCTGAGAGAGAGGGCAAAACGCGAGATGATCGCAGACAATACGCCGACTGTGGAAGCCAGAAGACGGAGGCCTCGAACAACCCGCGCTCGGATACGCGCCGAGACGGCCAAGAGGTTAGGGATACTGGCTGCAAAGCAACAGAAAAAACGACTGGAGAAGTCGGCGGCTGAAGGGGAGGGGCCTTCTGCGAAGCCGGTGACAATCCGAAGCAGGCTCCCGAGACCCAAAATTCGTCGCAATGCTTTGAACGAGCCACCCAAAATAAAGTCAAAATTTCGAAAGCGACAAATCAACAAGACGTGGCTACCGACACATCTCTGGCATGCCAAAAGGGCTAGAATGACAGAGCCTAGCAAACCCCTCTGGAGGTTTTCCGTGCCACTCACACCAACCGAGAAGTGTTATCGGCCAACCCATCGCGCCTCGGCGCAAAAAGGAGCTGTTGTCTGGGATACGAGCTATATGAGCACAATCGGGCTCTACGGGTCAGGCGAAGGTGCCGAGCGCGTGCTTCGAGCTTTGGGTATAACTCAGGAAGCTCTATGGGGTGCTCGTGGACAAAAGTGGAGGGCCGGATTACGAAAGTGGTCCGGATTGCTCAGCAAGCAAAGGAAAGACGGGCGGAGAACCATTGGTCCCGCAACCATTGTCTGGAACCCAGAAGCTCCGGCCGAGGAAAATGAAAGCGCCGAATCCAGCCACCTAAGCAGACCGCTCAGACAACTTTTAATTCGGACCCACCCGGCCTGTTTTCGCGAGCTGTTCGACGAGCTATTAAAACTGGTAAAAATGCAGAGTCCTCAGATGCACATCGAAGACTTGCGCTTTGAGATTGGAAGTATCGAGGTTACTGGGCCTGGTTCCACCGAGGCCTTGATCGGTATTCTCAAGCCGTATTACGAAAAGGTTGAGACCGAAGGCTGCCAAGGGCGCCTCTTCAAGTCTCTAGCCGGAGTAACAAACCCCTCGTCGCTTCCCAAGGATGCAATCCTCTCTTTTTCAGTCATGGATCCGAGGTTGGCATATCCGCCAAAGAAAGTGGTTGTACCTCCCGGATCTGATCAGGCGCTTCTGAAGACTTTGACAAAATGGCCCACCGAAGAGAACCTGAAGCCTTTCGGGCTTTATGATCGTGATGTTCGCCACAGGGGCTCGCTATTACCTACCCAGAAGTCAATAAATCGGCGCAAGGGCTCTAGCCTTCCTGGGAAGGAGCTAGGTGTTGCGGCGAGCGACCCTCCAATCCCTATTATGTTACTCGCTTCTAGACCAGCGACCGCTGGCCAGGCTCAAGGAACATGGACGCTTATGGCTCCGTGGAAGTGTATTCTTCCCATTTGGTATAGTTTGATGCACTACCCGCTTTCTACGGGCGGGAACCCTCGCCTGGGCGGCCTGGACGAACAGAGGCAGATCGCTTTCGAGCAGGGCTCCCCATGGTTTCCTGGAGATTTTCCAGGGACAGATGCGGGTATGAATTGGGAGCTCGAAAACAGAGAAAAGAGAAAGTCTGACTGGGAGCGACGTCCCAAGAGCAAGCGGGTGGAGTGGAAATCACTCGACCTTGGTGGCGGGCGCAGGGGAGAAGTTGGCGATGGTCTGACCTGCGATTTTGAGCACCTCTTTGGATTTCCAAAAGATACTTGTCTACCTAGTAGCGAAGCACTGGGATCATCGGCTGGAGAGGATCCTGACGCAATGCAGCTCGACCACCCCGAGGAAGATGAGGGCGCCAACTCCTCCAAGACGTCTCCTCTCGCAGCAATAACGCATCTAACCAAGGCCATGTTCGATGGGGTTATTTCGGCCCCGGATACCAACATACCTCCAAAACACTCGGTCGTGACAGTTAGCCTCAGCTTTGTAGGACGGGGGGTGGCAAATACTTGCGCCAGGATATACCGCTTACCAACGCGGGCTCACCAGTCCGCCCAGCCATCGACGCAGGCTGAGGTTCCCGCAACAGAACCACCACCCCCAACCAACCCAGAGGCTTTGCCTACTGATCTGAAAGAACAATGGCTCCGAAAACTGCCCCTGAAACCAACCAACACGAACGCTGGGGCTTCAAATGGTCGAGGTCAACAGGGTGTAAAGGGTCGATCCGCGCCTCCGCGCATGCCCGCGGGCGCTGACATGGCGGCACGAACTCGCCTCCTCGCCTCGTCTCTGATTACTGCCGATTTTCCTACAGAGCCCAAAGCCCAAGCAAATTTGACTGATGTGGGAGGACATCCGCTGTGCCCTCGAGACGAGGACTTGATCGGCTTTGTGACTACGGGGTCATTCTGCCTGAGCGAGGGCAGGGGGACGGCGATCGGCTCAATCTCAGCCGAGAAGGCTATTGAGTCTCTGAAGGAGATTGGCGCAAAAGAAGGGAAGCTGTGCATCATCAGAAACGCAGGAGAGAGCGTGGGTTGGTTGGCCAGATGGGAGCTTGTCTAAGCAGACACGGGAACTCTGATACCCCTGGATTTATGATAGTATGATTTACACTCCTGTGATGATAGAGATATTGGTAGTTATTGTGAAAGTACCTGTTCTCTACAGTGGCAGTTGCTAGTGCTTGGTCCTGGAGAACCGGATCGAGCTGCAGCCACTTCCAAAAGCATGCAGTTGTTGTATCATCCGATCTGGGTGTTTGGTAGATTCGGAACGACGCCTTGCCCCCACGCCTGGAAATCAACATTCGGTAGGGGGCACGTGGGGGGTTAGCAACCTATCTCGACAACCTGAACGGCCGGGTGAGCCCGCTATACCTAGTCCGTACTAGGGCGCAGTACTGGGACGCATCTTCCTCGGTTTGCAAGTTCTTCGAGGATTGCAACGTGCTGAGCCTCCTATTCGGACATGGTTGTCCAAAGAAGCATCCAGATCGACATGAAATGGCGGTTGGCTCCCTACGGAACTGGAATGAATCGGAATGTCTCCGACCCAAGATTTCGTTGAGGTCATCATCGGACTTGGATGATTGGTCGTGTGATGCACCGGTGGGTAGGTAGGACTCGCACATGTCCACGTAGCAGGCAGTGGGGGAACACATACACGCGTTTCAAACCGGTGTGGCTTCAAATGATTCTTGAGTAGGTGCGTGGAGCCGCTTTCAGTTGGAGAACTTGTGCCAGCAGTCCAAGAGTCCTCGAGGCTGCCGCGCTACTCACAAAGAAGCAAGGCAACAATCACCAATGCGCGGGCCCGTCGTACCAGTTTAAGCATTTTGGCTGAGGTGAGGAAGAAAATGTTGCCGATCCAATGGTGTCACTCCACGGGGCGTGATTTTCGTTGAGCTAGGGCAAATCGCGCAACGATGGGCCAGTCTTGGGGTAGCCCGGCGCCGGTTCTGGGTTTGGCGATGATTGCCGCAGGAACCGGGTCCCCGGCGTTCGATCAACAGACCAGTTTGGATTGCACGCGGTTTCCAAAATGAGTTGGCATTTTTTGGCAGTGTTTCGCGGACAAAAATGCCAAGTCATTTTGGAAACCGCGTGGATTGCTAGCGTCATACTTGTTTGGTCCGGGGAAGTTAAACTCGAGGCTCGTCGGATGTCTTGCTCGAACAGGAGGTGATTGCAACGGGAGGCTTGCATTGAACTATGAGCATGGCTGTCAACATTGAGTGCGGCGTCGACGCCGCTGACCAACAAGATCGTCGTTTAAGTGGTGATATCGAATCCACCGCAGACGGTACAAGATAAGCACCCAATATTTGTGGTGGTTCTGGTCCCGGTGGCGCCGTCTTTTTGCATCAGCTAGTAGGTAGTTCAGCGGGAGAACCGCTATTTTGTTTTCGATTTTAGGAATGGAGGAAGATCGAGGTGGTGGGCTGAAGCCGCTCTTCTCCGTATCATGTCCTTGTTCACCTGGCTCCCTCTGACCTCTCAGCGATCACCCCCAAGCCCCCTCCCCCACCCCCAGACGGAACCCCCCTAGCTAGGCAGTTTGCCAACCAGCCGCACTGGGATCCTCGCCCATCGACGCTGCAAGCTTCACGTTTGGGTCCGAGATTTCCTCGCGCTTGCAGCCAGCACCTGCACTTGCACTTGCCTGCGGTCACTGGCCTGCACACGCAACGCAACGCAGGCGCCCGCCTCCAGCTTGTCGCGAGGTCTTCGGCCCGCGGCTCTCGGCCTATGCTTGGGATTTTCCCCTTCTCTACTTCCTTCATCGACGAGGGGACCGGGTAGGTTGATTCGTGAACAACACCCATACCGAGTTCGTCTCCGCTTCCGCAGGCCTTCCCCGTAACTTGGCCCTGAGGCGGAAACCCTGCTTGAACCTTTGCCGCAAACACCGCACTTGCCGACTTGGCAAAAGCGCCAGCCAAGCAACAGCCCACCAAACACCCCATTGTCTCCGCCTCCCTGCGCTGAGATAGGGTGCTCCCCCGCTGCCACCCCAAAGATCCTCACGTCGTGGACTAGCTTGTTTGTCGAGGAAACTACGTCGAATAATGGTGCCGCGCACCGTTTGACCTTCTCGGAGCTGGTCAGCACTCGCCGCGACACAGGCGAGCGTGCCCTCCGACTCCGATGGCATTTCCGCCCTTGTCGCCAGCCGACCAGGCTGATGCGCCGGCTCGGCCGCCGGAGCTCATCGACCTCGACTATTTCCGGGAGGTGCTCCACCTACCCGACGGCGCGACCGATGCCGATATCGAGCAGAAACTGGTGACGAAGGCCGGCGAACTCGGCATCCAGCTGCCTATCTCGAGATGCTCGACCGCCGAGGAGCAAAATGTTTCGGGCGACGAGTCGGCTCGCACTATCGTCTCAAACCACGGCCGAACCGCATCGACGAGCTCGAATGGCAGCGCAAACACTGGACTGACATCGCAGACATCGTACCTCTCGACAGTAATCCCGGCGACCCTGACCGAGACGACCAACCTGGTGGTTACGCGGAGGCGGTCAAAGAGCCTGACCTTCTCCCACTATGAGAAGTATCTCAGCCATCTCGATCCGGCTCTGAGTCAACCCAAATTTCTCGGCCAACACACGGCGCGGTCCGAACGGCCGAGGAACGGTATGCTCAGCGCTGATAGAAGGAAGCTTGTCGTCAAAGATCTGAAGCGCACCATCACAAGGAGGTTACGGAAAAGGAAACAGTCCTTGCCCTCGTTGGCGATAGTGTAAGTCTCGGCAGTTTCCACCAATGTGGCTTGAGTTGTGGTGCTGACTGCGTCTCCTAGCTCTTGTATATGTTGCCGAGAGGACTTCACCAAGGAGAGCGATGCCTTGCAAACGCTGCCGTGCGGCCATCCATACTGCCAGCATTGCTTGGCGGTCATGATCTCGCAGTCGACTGTCGACGAGTCCAAGATGCCTCCTAGGTGCTGCACGCAACCGATTCCGGGTGCGGTCATAAAGACGGTGTTAACGCGGGATGAGCAGCATGCGTTTTTAAAAGCTGTGTTGCAGTATAGCACGCCGTGGGAGTCGAGGATCTTTTGTCCAAATACCTCATGCGGCGAGTTCATACCGCCCCGGAGTAAGATCGATCCCAAACACCCGTTCGAGACGTCATGCAAGAGCTGTAAGACCAGAGTGTGCGTGATGTGCAAGCGGAATGCCCACCGCATCGGACAAGACTGCCCGGGGGACTGGGAGCTGGACGCCGTTCTGAAAATGGGTGAGAAATCGGGCTGGCGACGCTGCTATAAGTGCCGTACCCTGGTCGAACTGGCGCAAGGCTGTACACATATGACGTGTCGGTGTAAAGCTCAGTTCTGCTACATCTGTGGTGCAGTATGGGAACCCGCGGTCGGATGTCCGAATTTTTGCAACGGCGATGAAGAGATGGAGCGGCGGAGGATCGAGGAGGAGGCACGCCTTGCCGTACTGGCGGCCCAGAAGGCAGCCCAAGAGAGCGCCGCGGCGGAAGAGGAGCTGGCCCAGCGGGAAGCGGAGCTGCGGACGGTGGGGAATCCCGCTTTCAAGACGCTCAAGGCCGAACAAGAGGCAGAGATGGAGCGGTTCATGGACTTTGAACGCAAGATGACCTTGGCCATGCAAACTCGGCAGTCCCAGAAGAGGCTCGCTCTTGTCGAAAAGCACTCTGAGTTGGTAGAGAGGATGAAAGAGCGGCACGCTAAGACCGAGCAGCACCTCGAAGACCGCCAAATCGAGGCTGAGATCGAGCTGAGGGAAACCTTGGACCAGTCAGAGAAGAGCGTCCGGATCCAGCTCAGGCACATGGAGGCTTACTGCAATGGGCTGAAGGGCAAGCTGGCGGAGGGAAGTGGGGGCGAGACCTTGCCGTCGAGACAGGTGACCCAGAAGCATCTCGACCAGCTCAGCCAACAGTACCGCGTGCGTGACGGAATGGAACAGCGGCATCAATCACAAATCAATGTCCTGCGAGAGAAGCAGGCCAAGCGTATGGAAGAGTTGATGGAGCGGCATGAGAAGGAAATGGAGACAATGATCGACAGAAAGGCCGAAGAGCTCGAAGACCTTGCGGTTGAGTTCACCAACGATGAAGAGGCTCTCGTCCAGGTTTTTGAAGACCGCAGGACTAAGCTGCAGAAAAGCTGGAAACTCTCCCTGGAAATCCTCCGGGTCGAGCTGGAGGCTCTGCATGGCAAGCGGTTCACTACCTTGGCGCCTCCCCGGTGGCCAGCCGACGCGAAGAGCGGAGGAGATTCCCTTCCGCCAGTAGAGGAGGAAGATTGCGCAGCTCATGCTTGAAAGATTTATGTGTTGACTGTGAACTCAAGCACCAGACGACGGGGGTCAACGACAGCTTCTTCTTTTTTCTTTGTTCCTCCTCACAGACCCCAGACAGATTTTGCTTCAGTGTCCATATGGCTTCTTCATTACCCTTTCCTTGCTGTTTCGTTCGGAGCGGAGGGGTCTTTTTTTTTTTCGCATGTGGGAGCAATGGAGTTTTAAGAGCACAGGATTCATTTCCCATTTGTTCACCCTCCTTCGACTGCTTTTTCTGTTATTTCAGCTACGAGATGGGATGGGAGGATATCCGGGGATATGGACGGACTGGGCTCGACGGTTGATACCTCGTCAGCGAGACGATATACCACTTCTATTCGGTTTCCAATACAGCGGGATGGATGGCTTTGAAGGCGCACAACGGAACCCGGGATTTGGAGAGGGGGTATGACAGGTGGAGAGCGAGCGTGAAGGCATAGTGAAATGTAGTGAAGCATACTCTTGGTAGATGCAAATATCAGCATACGTACCTCTTCTTACTCCACCCCGCTTACTTAAGAGCTGGTGTGAAGAAATTTGAGTTCTCTGGCGCCAACGTGGTATAGCAGTGGGAGGAGGCTTGCTCAGCCGCCGGGTCAGATGGGTGGTCAAACTCTCTGCACCAAGCCCGGTTCCGGGCCTGGCGGGCAGTGTTGATAGTTCGCAGCATTCTCATCCCAATACACTCCCACAAACCGCAGGTCATACCCCCCGCCATTGAGACTTCTCTGCCGCTGCAGCAACAGCAGAACAGCAACAACGGGAGCCATCCGTGGTCAAGAGTGGGGCTTTTGTGGTACTAGATCCGTCGTTTGTAAACTTCCCTTCTCAACGACGGCAGGCAGGCCCGAGTTCGTCACGTCAACCAAACCAGCTCACACACGAAAACTTGGGCCGTGCGAGCTGCCCACTCGCTGTTTCGAGTTTATTTCCGGACGGCCGGTCCGAAATCTAACTCTAGATTCGACCCTCCTTCATCCACTGAGCACCCGCAATGGATGGTAATCCCGCGGAAGAGCTGAGCTGCTCGGGCAAACTGCTCAAGTCCCCGGGAAGAGATATGGCAGCTACCGTCACCTCCGCGGGTCCAGAAGGTAGGCGGTTTACAACTTTCCCTCGCCAGAAAAGCAAAAACATATAACTAATTCTCGAGCCCATACAGCTTCCTACTCATCAGCCAAGAGCCTGCCGCGAACGCCACCAAAGCATTCAGCAAAGAGAGATATTGGCGCAATATCCGAACCCGAGCTCTCCGCCCCGAAGAGAGCCCTGTTGACACGGGAAGGTACACCAAAATGTAAGTGCCCTATCGTGTGGCTGTTTGTCGTGGATTAAGGTACCTAGCTCAAGAATATTAACGCATGACAACAGCGCCTCAGCTGCAGCGGGTTGATCACGACAGTGCCGTGCAAAGCATTTTGCCTGCAAAGTCCCCCAGCCAGCAAGTCTCCCCTGGCGCCGAGAACCCCCAGTCCGGACTCGTCCAAGCTAGACTTACCACGAATAACCTGTGGCTGCTCGACGAGATGACGCGACACGAACGGACGCCCACGCCGACGGCCCGAGGCTCGACTTCGAGGCCAACGACCGTAGCAGTAAGAGGAGCGGTACAGGCAAGTAAACTCAGCATCTCGACGGCTACGGCAGGATTCGCAGCGAATGGAGTGCTGGATCAGAAAGATTCCAAGCCACCCGTAAATATCAACAACCTGTACGAAACACTTGACAGGGCCAGGAAGTCGCCGTCTCCAACTCCTGCAGATTTCGCAAAGCACGTTGATGCTGTCGATGACGCTCCGAACGGAGCCACGATACTGTACGAGAGCAATTTGCTCAAGGAATACGACGACAAAGGCTATGTTAGGGTCTTCAACCAGGCTTTTACTGCATTCCCACAGGATCTGGGATTCAACCGTGGCTTGTCTGCTCCACAGCCTGGTATGGTCGAAGGACTCAAGCAGCAAGAGTTCAAGCCGTTTCCAGCCAGGGAGGAGCTTGGAGGGGCGGCGGTCCTCATCAGAGATTTTGTGAGCTCAGTGACTTTGCCGCACATTGCCGGCGAGTGGAAAGGCCCTGGGGAGAACATACAGCAAGCCGCAGTGCAGGGCGCAATCAACGGGGCGCATCTCGTTTACGGAAGGAATAGAGCTCTTGACCATCTCGACACGCCCGAGGACGCAGGACATGCCGCTGTCACGACCTTCACGACAAATGGCACCACCCTGAATACGTTCGCGCATCACGCCGCGCTATCGGAGACAGTCGAAGGCAGGACCGACTACCACACCTACCCAATCACCTCCACCAATCTCACTCTTTCATTCGAAGAATTCAAGAAAGGCCGAAGGCAACTCCGCAACCTTCAAGACTTTGCGAGAGATCAGTCATGCTCTCTGAGGGACAAACTCAAAGAGCACTGGGAGACGAAGCCCAGCGGTATCTGCACGCTCCCCGACGAAGATGCTCCGCCCGCTCCCTCCCGCCTCAGCAATT
>Ga0247758_1001154_pt1 | contig 21201 bp, 16 predicted proteins | sample UWRJL156409C4_FD_180950 | JGI IMG/M metagenome (GOLD analysis project Ga0247758, IMG submission 180950) | Plant litter microbial communities from Arlington Agricultural Research Station in Wisconsin, United States - UWRJ-L156-409C-4 | ecosystem: Environmental > Terrestrial > Plant litter >...
GGAACGTTTTGGCTGAGGAACGAGGGGCTCAGGAGCAGCGGAAGTGCAGTTGCAAAGTGACTTGATTTGGTAGAAAAGGGGAGTGCGAAGCACTCCCCAGTTATATACAAATGGAAGCTCCCTGTGTATGGGGAGAGCACATGATCCAAGGCCCCTGCGCTCCAGCCAAGCCTGGAGCGGTAAGGCGCCTGCGCGCCTAAGCGCCAAGAACTGCCGCTGCAGTTCGACACACCCCCTAGGTGCTCAGAACGCAGTTCTAAGCGCCTGAACGTTCGAAAAGAAGTTCGCTGTAGATAGAAAATAATAAGGTCTGGAGGTTAGTCAAGCCTGTAACTTCCTAAATTATACTACTTAAGTTAATGTATAGTCGCGTTTTCAGCGCACGCTAAACTAAAAGCAGTGAGCTTATGCAGTGGTCTAAGCTTCTTAACTCTATACTAAGAGCTTACAATCTTTCCCTATTTATTTACTTTCTTCAAGTGAACATAAAAAATTAAAAACACTACTATTCTCACCCCCTTACTCCCAGCTACTATAGCTAAAACTAAGACTGTAGGCTTACACCCACCTAAGACGTAAGTATTACCTGCTCCTTTTACTTAAAAAAATTATTATTTTCACTTACTAACTTACTCTTACGCCTTTTAAATCTTATTAAAAGCGTAATTAGTCTCGTCTATAAATATTTCCACCGCTTTTTCTTCTACTCTAATTTTAATTAATTACAGTTAAAAGCTTTTTAATAAGTAAAAAGTACTTACAGTATAAATTTCACTTATTCTTATTATTTAAAAGTAGTAATTAACTTTAATTTAAATGTTAAGAAGCTTATACCCTACACCTACACCTTAACCCTATCACTTAAGCCGTTCAGCTCAATCTTACCTACTTACTTACCCTTTTATTAAAAGGAGGATAAAGATAAGGATAAGGAGGAGGAGGAGCCTCCTGTAACTCCTTATCACTTTATTTATAGTGTAGCTAATCTGTAAACCCCTATATAAGCCGCTTTTTTCTTCTTAATAAATGTTTAACTTATTAACTTTAAGATTAATAAATCAGTTTAATTACCCATTCACCACACCCCTAAATCCCCATACCCCACCCTTATTAATAAGCGTAGTAAAGCTTACCTTAAGTGCCTTAAAAGCACTATTACTAATAATAATAATAGCTGCTATTTTAACCATATAGGCGTTTTAGCTTACTATACTTACTATATAAGCAGACACTCTTATATAAAGGTATACGTTCTTTATAAACTTATTTACATGCTTTACTAACCTACTATTTAGTCCTTTCTTAATAAAACCCTTTACTAAGAAGTTCCTTACTACTGTGGCAGCTAGTGTGCTAATTTCTATAAGTATAATATATTTTATAAACTATTCTATTCTAACCACTTATATTAAAAGCTTAAGAAATAAAGGGTAATATTATATACGCTCCTTATAAAGCCTTTAGCTCTGTAAAGTAAAGAGGAGTTAGTTAGGGGTGCTGTTATTAATAATGTAAGGAGCTCTGGCTCTTTTAAGGAGCAAGCCATAACCCTAATCGGCAAGCTTATCGATTTAGTAAGCTACACTTAAGTACACTGTCTAACTACCTGTTATTTTTATTTTATTATTTATTATACCTTTAAACGTAGATACACCATTATATATAAAGACTGTAAGAGTAATGCTCCCTTAATCTTTCAGCTCCCTTATAACAGTTCTTTTACTTTTATAACTAATATAACCAGTATCCTTTAACTTTATAAGTGTTACAAAGTGCTTAAAGCACTGTTAAGAGAGCAGTTTAATAAGTTTATTAGCTGGTATTTATTACATAAGTAGATATATAACTTTAAACAAGCCTTTCACGTGCTCTTAACAAGCCTATATATTATAGATATTAATATACTAAAACCTAATATTTACTCTCTCGTTTTCTCTAACTATTAGCTGTATTATTTACTAGTTATTACAGAAGATCCTCTATATTAGGTTAAGCTTATAAGCAATATTTATTATAAGCTTTTTAAATACCATTATTTCCTTAACTATATATATAAGTGTAAGTAGCTTAACTTTAATTAAAGACGTTATAACCGTATATTAATAAGTAGTTCTCCAGTTAATTACACTACTGAAAAGTATTATAATATACCTTTATAATAAGCAGTATATCTTTATATTATTTATAAAAGAAGCGTTATTAATAATCACAAGAACCTCTTACCTTACTCCTTTATATTTAATCCTTATATACTGTAAGCCGTACAGGTACTTAATTATCTACTTTATTACAGCTAGGTACTTTAGGCTTAAGTTAATAAGAAACTGTAAAAGGATAAAGGCTGAAAAGGTTACATTTAATCAAATTATAATTACTATATATAGGATAAATCTTATAAGCTCTTAATACTCCTTAACTTCTACCTTTAACGCACTCCCTATATTCTTAAGGAGTTTTATGTTAAGGAGGGGGATGTTTAGGAACATACCTTTTAAAAGGTTATACTATTTAATAATCTTCTTAATATATTAATTATAGATTAGTTAAAACTTTCATTTACCCTAATCCCTAATTACCTAAATATTAATAAAACTGGAGATCTCTCCCTTTTTATAAACTTTATACTGTGTGTAAAGCTCCTATATAATTACTTTTACAACTTTATAGTACTCCTTTACGAATATTATAAGGTAATTATCTATATAAAAGAGTATAAATACAGTTTTACTTTTATTAAATATAAGGTATAACTCTTTATTTAATAAGGTAAGGTTAAGCTTTTTTAATATTAATGTAAACTCTTTATATTACAGTAGTGGTAAGTCTTATAGGCTGTATAACGTTTATTTAAGCTTATAATAGAAGTTTTCTTCCTTAAAGCTATTTAGGAGCTTACATATTATTAAGGAGTTATCGTCTTATATAGTGTATAAGAAGGCTTAGATTATATTAAACTGTTAGACTTTTAAGTCTTACTAAGTAGCGAACGCTATTATTATCTTAAATAAGTAAGTAGTTAAAGTTACTATATAGGTGTTTTAAAGTGTGTTAATCTCCTAAAGGTTACCTTTTACGCAGATTTTAACTTTACACTTTTTAAATATATTATCTTTATAAAACTTATAAGTAAACACCCATTTAAATGGGAGTAGTTATAAAAACGTTACAGTATATTTTATCTTACGTTAAGTTCCTTTATAAAGGAGGTACTGTATCTTAGTTTAATATACCTCTTTAAACTTTAAAGCTAAATATGTAATTTTTAAAATCCCTTTAATACTTTAAAAGCTGTAATTTAAAAAGGTTATCTCTATAAAGGTAAGGTAAACTTAAAACTATATTAAGCCTTACCTTTACTTAAAACATTACTGCCTGGAACATAATATATAATATCTTATAAGCTCTGCTCCCTTTTTTAATTACCATTTACTAATTAAGTAAAAACGTTATAAAGAAGCCTACAGAGCTTTTATTAAAAACTGGGTAGTTAATCTTTACTTTATTATAAATCTGAATAGTAAACGTATAAATTACTAACTTAAGTAATCTAAAGGGAGCTAACTACCCTTAAAGTCTCCTACTCTGTTTTAAAGTAAAAAGGTAGTTAATTTATAGGTGTATGTTTTGTGTTTTTAACTCCACTACTGTAATAGTATCTTTAGCTAAATCTTCTAATAAGGTATCTTTATACTCTTTTAAAGCTTTATACTTAAAGGTTATAAACGTCTTATTATAATTATCCTCTTATAAGTAGCTACTTTCCTTAAGATTTATACGTAGCTTTACACTATTAATAAAAACCCTATTTAACTGTTTTAAAGTTTCTAATTATCTAAACCCTTACTTAAAAAGCTTTTTAATCTCTTTAAGCCTATTACGATTTATAAAAGGTAATTTAGCACACTTATTAGTTAAGTAAGGGTATAAGCCTTAAGTTTAAGGTTAAGTTTTAACCTTTAACGTTAACTTTAAGGTTAGAAGTTCTAGTTTAGTGTTTATAAAGCTTTCCTTAAGCTCTGTAAGCTTATCTTTAATTTAAAGGAGCGTTACTCTGTCTTTAAGTACGTTTACCCTTAAGTTTTAACTTTTAAGAGTATCTTTATTATTAGATTTAAAGGTTAAAGTTTTATTATCAGTAGGTGCAGGTATAGTGTTTAGGTTTAAAATGTTAGTGAGAAGTTTAGGTATAAATAAAGCGTCTTATATCTACAGCTTAATTTTAATAAAGCTAAGTAACTATTAAGTAACTTATATTAATAATATCTTTACTTCCTTACTCTCTTTCTTATAAAAGAGCTTCTTATTAAACATTATATTACACGTTATAAACACTGTTTTCAGTTACAGGTATTAAATATAGTAAATATTAAAGGTTACATATTTAATTAAGTACCTAATATACTTTTAAGGTTTAGTTTTAAAACTAAGCTTATCCTGTTCTACCTTTTACCTCTTATTAAGAATGTAAGCTTAATATTTATAAGTGTAAACCCCACTTTAATCTAAGTAGTAATTATCTATTAAGCTTCTACTAAGTTTACTTAATAATATATACTATTAAAAGTACTATCTAAACTATTTATAAAGCTTCTTATTAAGTGATATCTAATCGTTTTATTAATTAGGGCTTATCCTATATAAGTAAGTAGCTACTTACACATATTTAAGCTAAATTAATTTAAGAAGGTTTACTCCCTCCTTTATTTTAATAGATTTCACAATTAGCTTCTAACTTATATACTTACTCCTACCGTTTAATTTATATGTATGTGACGGAGTAGCTTTAATTTCAATTCCTTTTTCAATCACTTAAAGCTAATACAGTATATATCCCCTAATTATAATTATTAAAGTCTCTTAATCTTAACATACAATATATATAGTAAGCTTAAACTGCCGTTTCACTTAGTTTATAAAGCTTTTAATAGTTCTAAACACTTCTAGCCCTTTCTTATCTTCTAATAGATAACAGAAGAGCTTCCCATTATATTTATCTTTAATTATAAGTAAGTAAATTAATTTATCTTATATTCTTTTAAAGTAGAAAAGGTCCTAGCTGATTTGTAAGAACAGGTAATAGGAGAAACCTTTAAAATAGCGTTTTAAAACGATTTATTATAAGTGTGTAAGTATATAATGTTTACAGTTAATAATCTTTATACCTGTAATTATAACGTTACGTGCTTATTTAATAAGTTTCTTAAGAGCTTTTAGCCTTAAGTGCCTTACTTAGGTGTGTTAAAGGTGTTTTATGTCCTTTTAAGGGCGTAACTATTGTTATAAGTGCCTTACTTTTTATTTTATTATAATTATTAACACGGTACTTATAGCGTTTACAGTAAAAAGTATTAGGAAGCTTAAATAAGTAAAAATAAGAGTGTATTATAAGAATATTAAATTATACTGTTACTTTAACTTCTTTAATATTACGTTCTTTTTTATATTACTGTAGTGAAGTATATAGTTAAACCTATAATACTAAGCTTTAGCTTTAGTGATTAGAGCTTTTAAAATGATATTAACGTAAAAACCCTTTATAATAACTACGTTATTAAGTATTAAATCTTCGTTATTAGTTCCTTTAAAGCTTGTGAGTACCTTTAAGATCACTTACTTATTATATTTAAAGATTAGAAATAAGCTAGTCCCTGTTTAGATATAATCTTTAATTTTAATATATTAAAAGCTTCCCTTAATTAGGAGCGATTTGTGATTAATAAAGTGTATTACTCTGTAATTATTAACTAAGGTGCTGTTAGAGAGTGGGTGCCTAATAAAACCTATAATAGAGAACTACCTTATTACTTTAATAATCACTTCTATTATATAAGTATTAATTATTATAATGTTAATAAATCTTAGGAACTTTAAAGTACCTAAGTGGTCTTAGCCTTAAGTAGTTAAAGTAACTCCCTACTTCTCTTAACAGGATTAATAAACTTTTAACCATTTAAAGTTTATAAATTATATTTTAATCTTCTCCCTTATCTTAGATCCTAGCATTTTAATACACTTAATATAAGTAAAAGCGTTTAAAAGTGATTTAATAATTATTAAATGTAAGATTTAACAGTTTATAAGCTTTTATAAGTGTTTTTTTCTATAAGGATAATCCTTTTTAAAGCTTTAACTAATCTTATTAAGTGCTTTAAAATAGTTACTAGTAAAGAAGACTCCATTTTACTTACTATTACTAATAATATATTTCACTTTATAGATCTATGTAAAGAGGATATAAGTATAATCTGTAATTTTAAGTGTTAAGTGTTTTATAGTTTCCTACTCCATTAGTTTAGAGAGCTTTTAGTTTACTTATTAGGGCGTTATATACACTGTAATGGTTCTTAACTAATCCTTAATAACTAAGGGCCTTTAAATCTCTGTGATTTTAAGCGCTTCTACCTTACAATAAGCTGTTTCCTAATCCTTAATTTATTACTCCTTTAATATATTAGTGTTCTTAACCTGTTTTATCACTATATAATATTCTTAACAGATTTAGGAAGTAAGGCTTATCTTATTAGGTTTAAGTTATTATTAAAAGAAGTGTATAAACGCCTAAATCGTATATCTACCGTTTTAAATCATCTTTTACATAACCAGTTCCTTAAGGCTTTTATTAACTGTATAATTAACCTAGTTTTAAATATATTAATATAAGCTGGTAATTTTAATAATAGTTATAATAAAAGTAGTAACTTCGTTTACTAGGTACTTATATTCCTTCTTAACATCTTATTATATAATTATAATAAGCTTTAACTTATCCTTAACTGTCTTTAAAAATAAGGTTATTAACTCCTAATATTTATAAGTAAAGATGTATAATTTAATTACTTTCTCTTAGCGTTTACTAATAAGCTTATAGATTATTAAAATAATCAGCTTAATATACAGATTAGTTATATTAGGAGTAATAGGATTAATAAGGTGTTAGATCCCTTAATTTATCACGTAGTATTTAAAAGTCTTAAACTAAGAGGGCCACTCCTACGCGCTTTTAAGCTTCTAACTGTCGGCTGGAATGCTTTAGTAAAGGGCGCTTTCTTCTGCCATAATGGGTAATTTAGAGGATTAGTAAAAGGGTTTTACGGAGGGCGCTGTTTATAAGCGTCTTAATTAATTAGTTCCACACTTTGCTCAGTCGGATAAAGCCGGGCTTATAACTGTAGAACGTTTTGGCTGAGGAACGAGGGGCTTAGGAGCAGCGGAAGTGCAGTTGTAAAGTGACTTGATTTAGTAGAAAAGGGGAGTGTGAAGCACTCCCCAGTTATATATAAATGGAAGCTCCCTGTGTGTGGGGAGAGCACATGATCTAAGGCCCCTGCGCTCCAGCCAAGCCTGGAGCGGTAAGGCGCCTGCGCGCCTGAGCGCCAAGAACTGCCGCTGCAGTTCGACAATTTTAGAATTGAGGCAAACCTTTGAACAACGCAGGAAGGCTTATTAAGAATAAGGGAATGTCTCTCAGAATGCAGAACAGGCCTTACTTGTAATGTGAAGAGATATTGACAACCTACATTAGAACAGGCCTCTGGGAAATGTAGAAAGACCTTCTAGAAATGTAGGAAGGCCTGTTAGAAATACTGGAAGACCTCACAGAATACAGAAGAGACTCTACTTGCAATGTGATAAGGCATTGACTACATTAGGCCAGGCCTTTAGAGAATGCAGAGAGGCCTTTTGGAAATGCAGGAAGGCCTGTCAGGAATATACCTTAAAATGCAGAACAGGCCTCACTTACAATATGATGAGGTATTGAAAACGTCAGAATAGACCTCTGAAGAATGCAGCGAGGCCTTGCAGAAATGCACGAAGGCCTACACCATCACAGCGTAGGGCATTCTTCACGGTAATAAGGGCTCAGATGGTCAGATTAGGTCGCTGCTCGGAAACTTACGCCTCTATCGCTATATGGTTGGACTCGTGCTACTTGCTGGAATGTCAGCCCGGCAATCTCGGCTAGGAGAGCGCAATGTTTGTATCCGTTACGGGGAACGTGTCGCGTACGAAGCACGCCATTGTGCGCTTCCTGCTCTCCGAACCACGGCCAGGCCCCACAACCCCATTTACTAGTGCCTTCCCAAAGCACTCGTCAAGCCCCAGCAGATATTGGACATATCTACGCTTTGTCTGATACATTGCTCGGCTTGATTCGCGGTTGATGCTAACGATAGCTGTTAGCCACTGCTGCCATGCGCCAGCCTAGGTGCCTCGCGGAAAGTCAGATCTCACTCACTAGATCACGTCCCCGCTGAGTACCATCGCTGGATTATGAGGAACCGCCTCTTCCAGTCTTGCGTTCATCAGGCTAAATACGATGGTATCGTTTCCCACCTGTCCCAGCAGATGGGCCTTGTTGTTGTTGTTGTTGTTGTTGTTGTTGTTGAACTCGAGCTCCATCTCCTCCAACAAGGGCGTGCGTGTGTTGTTCAGGGATGGCATTGATGTATGAATGATGATCCTGATAGGGTACCCTGGCCTCGGCCCGAGAAGGTACTCTCTCAGTTGCATGAGCAGTAAGTACTGGGAAATCGTGTACTCCGCGTCCGTGGCTGATTCGTCCAAGATCCGGGAGAACTGGAAAGCGATGATCTTCATTACGCCCGGGAAGCCTCTCCTCGAGTCGACAATATTCTTGAGCTCATCGAGGAGCTGTTTGAAGAGCGGCTTGTTCTCCGTCCAGTCGCGCATCACATCGGTCATCTTTTCACGGAGTAGGTACGCCTCTGACTTTGAATCGAGGCCGCTCGTGATCTCCCAAGGCAGCACGGGCCTGGTATAAGGATTGGTGAGAATGTTGTGCGGGGCTATGGTTAAGATGCGCGGCCGGTATCGCGGATCATAAAAGTGATTTGAAATGATGCGGTGAGGAACCCAAGCTCGCGGGACCTGCGCTCGGCCGGCGAAACCACGCGTTTCGTGATCGCCCGTTGCTGTTTCCGCGTAGAAAGACTCGAGGCGCTTGGTGGGTAGGTACAAGTACCTACCTACGGTATTCGGGCAGAAGGAGGATGCCCCAGGCTAAAGAAAATACGCGCCTTCCCTAGTTGGCGTAGGGGCCTCAAAGCTAGTTCCACGCAACCAGAGTTCGATCAATAATCCGAAAGGTCCAGTCAAGCCAGAATTCCAATTGCGCTGCGTAATTAATGCACCAAACACCGGCTTTCCAGGCCCCTGATAAGTAACACTCCCAAACTGTCTCACCCGCCCTCGACAGTTTTAACACCCAGTTGATGTTCCGTTTCGGCAGCTTCCTCCTCCCCCTCCTTCTCAGCTTCTTCCTTCCCCCTCTTCTTAGCCTCGACCTCAACCTCCTGCTGAGTGTCTTTCTCGGTCTTCAACTCCGCAACGGGTGACTCGCTCTCAGCCCCCCCTTCCCCCAGCTCAGGAGTCTCTTCGACCTCCGCCACAGCCACAACAACGGCCCCCCTTTTCCCCTCTGTTGTCTCCTCGCCCTCAGAAACAGCAAGATCCCCCTCCTCTCCCCGCTCCACCTTCACCTCTGGCCCCGGCCCCGGCCCTGCCCCTGTCCCGTTCCCTAGCTCCGGCTTCACCGCCGAAATAGCCACATACCGCCACCTCTCCCTCCCGCGCCACGACCCCACCCCCGCAACAGTATTCACAAACCTCTTCTCCGCGCCAAACGCCTTGACAAACCAATACGGCACTACCGCCAGCGCATAAAACAGCCTCGTCATCGGCTTAATATTCTCCGAGAAGTCGCGCACCTCGACGGCCTCGAACCCCGCATCTTCAAGCATCGCTTTGAAGACGCCCGGGTGGGAGCGCGCGTTGGTCGGCATGGCGGAGTAGAGGTTGACTTTCTGGAGCTGGGTTGCGATCTTGGAGTCGGGGTCTGCAGGGGAGGGAGGGGAGGGGTCGGTGGTCAGGGACAGGGACAGGGGGTCCAGGCCGGAGGGAAAGGAGTGGTCGTATTCAAAGAGGGCGATGTGCCCTCCGGGCTTGAGCACGCGATAGAACCCGGCGAGGACGGATTCTGGATCGGTAGCGTGCACGAGGGTCTCCATGGTGTAAACGCCGTCCAGGGATTCGGGCGGCAGGAAGTCCAGGTGGTGGTAGTCTGCGTGGCGCACGGTGACGGTGGTTCCTTTTGGGAGGGATTTGGCTTGGGAGGTGAAGTTGCGCTGGGCCTTGGCGACGTGGTGCGGGACGACGTCGATGGCTGAGACGGAGAGGCCGTGGGTCTTGGCCATGCGCAGCGCGACGTGGCCGACACCGCAGCCGGCGTCGAGGACGTGAGATCCGCGCGGCAGAGAAAGGGCCTCGGCCATTTTGTCTTCCATTTTGCGGAGCGATCTGGAGAGGGGGAAGGGCCAGTGCGTGTCGTGGTCCCAGAAGCCAAAGTGTCGGGTGCCGCCAAGCAGCAGCCGATAGCCGACGCGAGATTCAAGCGTGTTGTAGTAGGACTGGAGTTGCGGGTTGGGGTTCACCTGCGCTGCCGCGTCGCCCGCAGCGGGGGGTATTTCTGCCGGTGATGATGCCATGTTGGTGTTTGCAGTTTGCGATGCTGTGAATTGTGAGGTGAATTGTGACTTTGCTGCGCAACGACGGATGCGACGGGGTGTTGCGACGCGTGTAGGTTGTCAGATGAAATTGAGGCCACGGACCACAAACCCCTGAGGAATGTGGAAGAGGCGGCGTCGCCAAGGATCAATGGTGCTGATGCCCCGGCTGTCTCGGCGACAGGCCATTGGCTCGTCACACGTGGCCCTGGCACCGGATCCGCTCCGGGGAACAGTGGGCCTGCGAAGGCTCAGCCAAAAGAAAGGGTCCCCTAAGCCAGTGCGAAAGGTACCCTCTTACTGTAAAGATCACCCATGGCTTTTGTGACTGCAGGCGGCCGTCTCCCATGCTGAAAAGACCTAAACAAATACTGAAAAGGTCTTCCTGTATTCCGAAAAGGCGTTTCAATTTGTTGAAAAAGCCTTCTCGCATTTTAACGAGGCCTTCCTGTATGTTGAAACGGCCTGTAATGTAGTGAGCCCATGCCTTGCCGTCTTGGAATAGGACGGTGTGAGGATTCCAAGTATGCATTTTCGCACAGAGGTGAGAAGACCTTTCTTTTGGCCCGAGCCTTCGCCTCGGCTCGTTCCGGACAAGCCCAGGCGCGATTGCGGAGAACGACATCTTGTTGGGGTTGCCCTGTTTTTAGTGTGGCTTGAAAGAGAATAGACCGTCCGGGCACTCGGGTCAAGAAATTGTGTCGTGATCCTTTGGCCAGAGCCTTCGTGCCCTCGCGTTGCGCTGAGAACATCCCACCCGACGCCACCGGGTAGGGACGTTCAACTTGTTGGCACGAGGCACAAGAAACGGTTGTGGACGAACGGGTTGTCGTGGCCGGTTCCAAAGCGAGAGAGGTGACGACACTTGCCATTTGTTAGATTGCCGCCTTTCCGCGCTCTCATCGGCGTCGGATTGCAGCCCAGCGTCGGTCTTGGTGCGCAGCGGAATTCGCCGTCTTTCGCTGAACACTCGGGATTGCTCTCGTGTCTTGTAGGCTGCCAGGCAGATGTGGGAAATCTGGGGAAATCGTACCCGGCAAGTGCCGACCTGGTCCAGACCGCTCGTAAACGCGAGACAATCCATGGAAGGTTGAGGTGATGATGCAAGTCTGGCACGGTAGCTGCATGGGGACGAAAGACTCCCCCTACCCAGGCCATTGGTCGCTCCTGCCCCCAGGGCGATCACTAAGCCCGACCTCCCCGCGACTGGGGTTTGTGAGCGGGGTTGCTTGCCCTCTGCCCTCAAACCCGGAACAACGTTGATTGCGACACTGTCGGAACATTCACCGCTTTTGGCCAGTCGCAAACACCCAAACAATCCGAAAGATGGGCGCTGCGCTGCTACTCGGCTGGAGGGCACTCGTTGGCGCCGTTCTGGCGCTGGCGCTGGTTTCTGGTATCCGCCGTCTCCGAGCTTGGCATCGCCTTCGACACTTCAAGGGACCATTCTGGGCCGCCTTTTCCCGCTGGTGGATGCTTCGTCATGTTGGTGGCACAAGGATGCATCTCGACCTGCGCGAGGTCCACGACAAATACGGACCGCTCGCGCGCATCGGACCCGACACACTGGTGACGAGCGATCCGGATCTGCTGCGCCGCATGCTGGGTGTAAGAACCAAGTACAAACGCTCCGACTGGTACGACGCCATGCGCCTGGACCCAACAAAGGACAATGTGCTGTCGATGCGCGACGACGAAAAGCACAATGAGCTACGCGCCAAGATGGCCGCAGGCGTGAGTTTCCCTTCTCTCTCTCCTTCCCTCCCTAACTATTCCTGACCGCATTCAGTACTCCGGCAAAGAAGTCCAGGACCTCGAGAAGCGAATCGACGAGAACGTCGCCGCCCTCATAGACCTCATCGGAAGAAAGTACCTGACTACTGACACGACCTTCCGCCCGCTCGACTTTGGCCGTAAGGCCCAGTACTTCACCCTGGACACCATCTCGCACATCGCCTTCGGTCAGCCCTTCGGATTCCTGGCCACCGACTCGGACGTGCACCAATACATCCAGACAACCGAGGATACCCTGCCAGCAATCATCCTATTGACCGTGCTGCCGGGCCTGATGAAGGTGATGGCGTCGCCCCTCTTGAAGAGCTTCCTGCCGTCGGAGAAGGACATCGTCGGCCTAGGAAGAATCATGGGAATTGCCAAGCAGGTTGTTGCGAAACGCTTCGGTCCGGACAAAAAGGTCCAGCCCGACATGCTCGGCTCGTTCATTGCGCATGGCTTGACCCAGTCCGAGGCTGAGTCTGAGACCCTTGTCCAAATGTTCGTCCTTCCCATTCCCAACGCGGAGTGATCTCAAGCTAACAACACCCAGCCTCGCCGGCTCCGACACAACCGCAACAGCCATCCGCGCCACGCTCCTCCACATCATATCCAACCCCCGCGTGCACGCCAAACTCCTCTCCGAAATCACCTCGGCCCCTCCCCACACAAGCAGAATTTTCCCCGACGCCCAAGCCCGCCGCCTCCCCTACCTGCAAGCATGCATCAAAGAAGGCCTGCGCATCTTCCCTCCCGTCACAGGCCTCATGACCAAGGACATTCCCCCCGACGGAGACACCTACCGCGGCCTGCACATCCCCCCAGGGACGAAGATTGGCTACTCTGCGTTCGGCGTCTTTCGAGACCGTGCCATCTGGGGGGATGATGCGGATCTCTTCCGGCCGGAGCGGTGGCTTGCTTCTGGCCAAGGGGGCAGCGAAAGTGTGGAGACGGTCCGCGAACGGGAGGCTACCCTGGAGTTGGTGTTTGGGTATGGGCGGTGGCAGTGCTTGGGGAGGAACGTGGCGCTGATTGAGCTGAATAAAGTGTTTGTCGAGGTATGACTCCCTATTTCTTCCCTGCGAGGGTTGCGTTCCGGTTTTGGGAAGGTAGGCTAACTTGAATGGCGATAGCTGCTGCGCAACTTCAATCTGGAGGTTGTTGACCCGACAACGCCGTGGAAGTCTCATTGCCACGGCATTTTTATGCAGTCGGAGATGTGGCTGAGGGCTACGAAGAGGGAGGTCTCCTAGGCGAAGCGATCAGCGACGGCCTCAACAGATGTGGGACGTTCAAGTTGGATACCAAAGGTTGCCACCCCTCGGCGCGTCGGAGTTCAACGGCAATAGTAGCAAGAGGACTTTCGATAATCTAGGTATCGAGCTACTTCAGGGACCCGCCCTCTGAAAGGATCCGGGGTGTGTTTCAATTCGGTCACCTCCCGTCTCGATTCTTTGCGCATGCTCCACTCCACCTTGCCGGCCCGCGGCATCCACGAACCCCGTTTATGGTCCACATCTTTAACAAAGCCTGATTAGCTCAGCTGGTTAGAGCGTCGTACTAATACAGATCTTCTGTATCAAGTAATGCGAAGGTCAACAGTTCAATCCTGTTATTGGGCAACCAAAGTTCTCTTTTTGCATCATGTACTCCTAAGACACAGCATGCTTTTTGCCACATGCCTCATGTCTTTTTTCTTTGCACTGGCATAGGATTCATCCACAACGACAACAAATGTGCGTGGGTAACTGGGATTGGGTTGGGTCAACCATGCGTGGTCTGCAAACAAACGCTACATTCAAGGCCTATTTCTAATGCAAACCGCTGCTCCTTCCATAGTATGTTTGTTCTAGTATACTCAGGGGAAGTACTTCTGAAACAGAAGCGGTTGGAGACCAAGTTGATGATGCCCCTAGCACAGCTGCTCAATCCTGCCGTCATTATCTATGAACTCGATCTTCCAAAAGACCTGCTCCTCATCGCCACCCACCCAGCGACCACTCCGTGATAGCTCATTGCGCGGGCGCAGCCAAGTGAAAGTATCGTTCTCGTAGTGGTCAAGCTTGATTTTCTCCAAAGCTATACCTGCCGGACCCCAGTAAAGACTTTCATCTTGATAGTCCCAGGTCACCTCAATCCCGAAGTCGATGAGACTGTTCCAATAAGTCCCAACATAGCCGCTGTAGTGCCTCGCAGCTCTGCTCACCCTCCGTGCATCAGCTAGCTTTTTCGCAAGATCTCGATCCCGCTGGAGGTTGTTGGCAACGGCATCGCGGGCAACCTGGACAAAGTCGACTCTGTGCTCTCTGGGCACCTCAAGGACTTCCTCTAGCACAAGCTGACCGACCAAGTCAGCGACGTCGCAGATTGCCTGGGAGTTTGATAAGACGGTGATGAATGTATCGGTGGCTGGGAGGAGTATAACCATACACATGGCGCCGGGCAGATTGCCGTGGTGGAGAAGAACGAGTTGTGATGGGATCTCTTTACCCACAACGGGCATCCCGTCGGGGGGAAAGAGGTTGGAGTTGATGCTCGTCTGGCTCAACTTGCTGGGTAACTGAGCTCTGCACCACCCACAAGCGTATGATGTGTGCTGGTCTATTGGGATCCTTCCAGATATGAGATAGTCCATATGCTTGAATGGGGAACCCGGGGTAGTTGTCAAGCGGGTGCTACACTGATGTCTGATGCTATGGATGAAGACTCTGTAGAGGCTCAAGAGATTACGGGCGGAGGACCACATGCCGCCGTTGGGGCCGACGGCGCGGCCAAATGCGCATTTTGGCCGGTGGATCATGAAGGGGGTGGCATTTTCGAGGGCGTTGTAGCATTGAGTGACGTTGTCCATGCCGGGTGGAGGGGGCCGCAGGAATGTCCGGTCGAGTCTGAGAGGGGTAAGGATGCGGGCTTGTACGACGTCGGACTAGGACTCGCCAGTGAGTGCATGTAGCCGCTCGATGACGTGGCCGGCGAGGTCGTACGAATTCGCATACATGCCCGAGTTAACTGCCCAGGCCGCGTGTGCTCGGTCGGACAAGAGATCGGTGATGGTGAGGGAGTGCCCGGGCGACTGGCTGGGGTCCACGTGGGTGGATTCGATCATCGGCAGCAGGCCGCTGACCCGCTCGTCCCATCTGAGCCTCCTGTCGTCAACGAGAATGCCTATGGCGGCGGCGGTGACAGCTTTGGTGAGCGAGCCGACTGGGAAGATGGTGTCTTCAGTGACGGGTAATTTGCCCGGGCCGTGATGATCGCGGAATCCATAGCCGGCATGATAAGGGGGGCAGCCGCTCTGGTCAACAGTGAGGCTGAGGCCGGGCGTGCCACCGATCGCCATCAGCGCCTTGATGGTCGGGCCAAGACCGTTGAGGCGCACGATGAAGTCTGCCATGGTCGCTGTAAATATTCCCGTGATGTTTGAGATGTTTCACTGAGAAAGAGGAGGAAATCTGCGTGTCCGCCCGCGCAGAAATGATTTCATGGCCCTGTGGCTGTAGAGGAAGGCACCACCCGACTCTAGCCCACGGCATGCAGCGCAGGAGCAGTTCAGAAGGCGCGGCGGGCCCATACGTGGATGGCGGGCGCAAGGACATGTCAGGTGCAGGGGCCCCCTTTTTTCATCGCTGCCGGGAAGTTGTCGCTAGTTGGAGGCGAGCAAGAGGCAGCTCGAAGCCAAGCTCTCCGCATTGGGGTGATGGTCAGGGCAGGGTAACTCGACACCTCGACGAGCACAAGGTCGGTTCCTTCCGTGGGCTGTCCAGCTCGATGCAATTGGAAATTTTCAAGAGCAGAAACATAACAAACATCTCCTGTCTTCAAAGATGCCACCTCGTTTGGGCAGAACTCGGGCGCATCCGATCGGGACTGGCGATGCGGCCAAAGTGCCCGCTCAGCGACGGGATTCGTAATGTCCGTGAGCGCCCAACAACTACAACCAACAAAGCCTGATTAGCTCAGCTGGTTAGAGCGTCGTACTAATATAGATCTTCTGTATCAAGTCATGCGAAGGTCAACAGTTCAATCCTGTTATTGGGCATCCCTTTCATTTTTGGCATTTGCGGGACGATGTGGAGCAGTGCTTTTTTGCTATGTGGATTGGAGTGGGTGAGTGTCTGCGGGGGTGTGACGAACGTTGCATTGCTTGAGTGGAGTTTGCATTTGGGAGTGAGGCTGAGAGGCCTGAGTTGTTGATGTTTGCCAGCTTTTTGCTGATGGAGCTGAGCTGTTGGTACCCAGCGACTTCCAAGTTTCATGTCAGAGGGCAGCTTGGGAAACATCTGGCAAAATGTATTCGGGTCATGACGGGCAGATCATTTGAAAGAGAGGGTCTGTTGAAATCACCATTGCAATTGGCAAAGAGGATACGGTTGATTCATTGCACCGAGACTGAAGGCTTCTGAACGTAGCCTCTGACAACGGTGAAAGCCCCTGAGTCTCGTCAGAAATCCAGATGCGCCTTCTCTCCATCAGTTCGCACTGGGGGCGAGGTTGCCCGGAAAGTGGTAGTTTGAATCAAATTGCATTGTTTTGTCAGGAAGAGTTGTGAGCAGGAGGTGAGATTCTCTGAGCTGCAACTTGCAGGTTGCTAATATCTCAATTGAAGGAATGGCCAAAGTGAGAAGAGAAACAGCGGAGATACACAATTGCACTCGTCGGCTTGCAGGGATTGGGTGTAATACACACGTGACGCTAGCTCCAAGTCGGCGTTGCAGTTCGGAGCAGTGTGATGTTTACCGCACCAATACATGGTCTGTCTGTCTCAGTCATGGATGTCTAAGTCAGGTAAGGCGGAGGGAGAGGTACTTCTGACACAGCTCCGGAAAATCTTCCGCAGCCGAGGTGCTGTGGCTGGGCTGGGCATGTTGCAGTGGGGGAGAGTGTGGGCTATTACCCCAACTCCCGCCTGTGTGTTTTGGTGACTGCGTATCCCGACAATTCCGCCGGGCGTATTTTTGCGAGCGTGCATTTACCAGGCCTCCGAGTCTAAGTGCTAGCGAACCAGATTCCGGGAACGACGAAGTGGCACTCGCTACTGATGCCAAGGGGCGATGCGCGAGGAGCTGGCACTGACTGGCACTGCTCCGCCGGGAGAAAGGAGTGAACCAAACTGTTGTGAACTGTCTGTGGGGTAATCGTCAGCAGCCGGCGAGTTCCGGCTCCGGTACTTCCGATGTAACGATTCAACGGTGTTTTGAGCGGCCCTGTTGCTGGTACGACGCTGTGCCTGCCATTCGATCGTCGGTGCCATTGGTCCGTTCAGCACTGACATCCGCGATCTCAACGTCGTGCGTTCCTGCCCACTGCACACCACTGACGCCATTCAACGCCCACCATTTCAAATGAACCTGCATGGACTCCCTCCCTCCCTGGTCAAAAAAAAAAAGATTAAAGGAGAGGCTCTCTCCGCTCGCATAGGACACCCATAACAGCGAGTGCGCCACCAAATGCGCAACACAACACCACACCTCCTCACCGCGCGGTGGCGTCAATGCCCTCAGCTTTCCCCTTTCTTTTCGCTCGCCCACTATCCCCAATTAAAAATGATTAAAGTGTGTGGCGATTGTGGTGCGGTGATTGGGCGAGCCGGTTGCAGGTGAGTCGAGGGACTTGTTTATTTGGTCGTTTTAGCCTGTAATGACGCACCTGTGAGGATCGCTTGAGCGCTGAGGGCCGTCCCCCACCTTGATATCGAGCCGTGTCTTATTAGCCACTAACCGGGTTTCGCTGGCGGGCGCTGCAGCAGGTTACGAGGAAAAAGCTGTGTGGGTTGGGGTCTTTTCTGCTGGCTGCTGCGGGTCTGGACACCTTGGATGTGGGAACATACCTTGAGAAGGGGCTAAGAAGTTGGTTCTGGGGGCGAACGGGCGAGCAAGCGGTTGGGGTAATGGGCGTCTGACTGGCTCCGATATAGCCGTCTGGCCTCGCGTGGGAAATAATTCGACCGAGCCTGGCCGAGCGAGGAGAGGAGGCGAGCTCTGATGGGGTGAGGGTTCTCGGGTTTACTGTCCCAGGAAATAAATGGGTGGCTTGCCGTCATTTCATGCCCAGACCCTGGATGCCGCACCGGACTGCTGGACCTGGGGAACGGTCGACTCCAAGGCCAAAAATAGAAAGGAGGCTAGATGCGAGATGTTACCTCCGACAGCTGCGAGAGTTGCCAGAGCTGGAATTTAATATCACACTTCATATGCGGCCCCTCAATTCGAACCTCGGTGCTATGAGCCCACCTCACTTCACTGCACGCCAGCCAGGGCCATCTCAGGGGTCCGCCGTCAGGAGACCTCTTAGATTCCCATAGCTTCCATTCCCACCAATGCGATCCCGTGACGAGTTCCCGGTCCGAACAGCTGGACGGAGCTAGACGGAGCACCATAGCGAGGGAGGGGGTAGTATCGTAATTCGGGCAGTAGAGTAGCTAATATGTCCCGCTAGCGGTGGCGTGGACAAGAATAGAAACTCGCCGCATCTGGTCATGTCTGGCGTGTCTAGCGCATGTGGCATGACGATGGTGATATTTTGATGGGTATAAAGGGGGCGAGACATCGCCGCCGAAAAACACACTTACTTCCATCATCACTCACCAGCTCATCTCTTCTACCACTAAGTACTACCACTTACACAGAAAAGATGCATCTGTCGCACGTCCTCCCCGTCTTTGCCGGCCTCGCTGCCGCAGCCCCTGCCGCCGAGCCTCAGCTCAACGCGCAGACCTTCGCTGCCGGGCCCTCGGGCAACGAAGTCCAGATCCTCGGCGTCGCCTTCGCCGGCACGGGCTGCCCGCCCAACTCGGTCGCTGGCCAGCTGTCTTCGGACCTGACCACCCTCACCCTGCTCTACAGCTCCTTCGTTGCCGAGTCCGGCAAGGGCAAGGGCTCCAGCGACAGCCGCAAGAACTGCCAGCTCAACGTCAAGCTCAAGTACCCCTCCGGCTGGCAATTCAGCGTCTTCAAGGCCGACTACCGCGGCTACGCCCAGATCCCCTCCGGGGACACCGGCACCTGCAAGGCCACCTACTACTTCTCGGGCGACTCCAAGCAGGCATGTTTTGTCTCACACCCCCTTTTTTCCAATAAATCATACTAATTCAGAGTAGGTCTCGTCGACCATGACCATCAAGGGCCCCTACGACGACAACTACGTCAAGACCGACCAGTTCGGCGTCGAGAGCACCGTCTGGTCGCCCTGCGGCCTCGAGGGTCTCCTCAACATCAACTCCGAAGTCCGCATCTCGCCCAAGGACACTAGCAACGCCAAGTCGGGCCAGCTTACGGTAACTACCCTCGAGAACATCCAAGTCACCTGGCAGCCCTGCACCTCGCAGGGCGACAGCGAGCCCATCACCTTTCCCGATCTGCCCGAAGATGAAGACCCTTCCTACCTCCCTCAGCTGCCACAGCCCGAGGAGCCTTGATCTACCCTCTCTCTCCGCTGCACTTTTCAGAAAAAATAGATAGATGACTGACAACTTCTCCTTGCCACTGTACAGGTTGACTCCACCGACCTCAGGTTCAAGCAGATTCACCACCTCCAGTGGGCCAAGTGCACCAAGAAGGCTTAGAGCCTTTCTTTCCTTCTGCCAGAAGAACAAGAAGAACAAGATTGCGACGGAAAATGCCAAGACGTTGGCGTCAAGCGGTGGTAATCACGGTTTTCTTGCTGCATCAATCACACATTTCTAACTCTCAATGATATTGAAATGATGTGCAGGGGAGGATGAAAGGGGGAGGTCTTCTATTTCAAAGGGTTATCACTTTTTATTATGTGGTTGGTAGCAGGGCTTGGGGAATTGCATAGGATGGGAAGCTACCGAGGATAGTATCATGTCAGACAATTGAGATTGACTGAGGATTATACCTATGCTTGTTTTGTGCAATGATTTGTGCTGAGTAAGAAGAAGAGATTCGCGCCGAGTCAAGAGCAACTGAGCTTGAGGTTCAAGTTACACGGGGCCCATCAACCGGGATTGCTGTGTGAACTAAAGGCTATTTCAGGTTACTCCAATTTGTTGGAACTCGGGAACGGCACAACTCAATGCAGCTCCTGCACGGGGCTGCTTCCGCGAATGCAGCCGAGCCAATAACATCAAGCGATTCTGTTGCACAAGACCCGGCGATCATCTATCAGGGCCGAGCCGCTAACAGCCGACTCAATTGGCGACTTGATCATGTGCCTCTTCTAAAGCTGAGATTCGGGCTCGACTTCGAAATGATCATTGAAAACTTAGTGGTTGTGAGGCGTCGCACTACCAAGAAGTGCATCCTGCCTTGGCGTGGGAGACCACGGAGCAAAATCACGAAAGACTGATGGTGGACTCGAAGCACCTTCCATTCTGGTCCTAAAGCTTCCCGACGCCGTCATCTTGGCCAACCTCTTGATCATGGGCCTCCTCCACACGCTGAACCCCAGCTCCCTCTGTCTAATCCAAACCGCCCTGGCCGCCGCTCCTCCCCCGGTTCAAAAGAACTACTTCCACGACATAACCCCGTTCTTCAACACCAGCTGCCACCACGACACAGCAGTCGACCCCCATTCCGACGACCCCAACGACGCACTCACCCTCCTCCTCCAGCTAGGCGCCAGCCCCTCCCCGAGGGGTTCTTCGTCACACCCCTCTAAATCGCCTACCACATGAGGAGCATACGCGCCGTCCGGACACTCCTCAAGGCTGGCGTGGACGTAAACCACGTCGGGGATCCAAATGGCGCTTCGTGGAATTACGAGGAATTCATGCTGTCTCCTTTTCATAAGCTTTATGGGTGGTCGCCGCTGGCGATTGTGAAGATATTCGTGCCTATGTCGGGGATGGACAAGTAGGAGTGGATGAGCCAGGAGGATTGGAAGGGTATGGAGGTTGCATTGGGGGAGGAGATTAAGAGGATTTTGGTGGAGCATGGGGGCGTGG
>Ga0247758_1001155_pt1 | contig 21158 bp, 28 predicted proteins | sample UWRJL156409C4_FD_180950 | JGI IMG/M metagenome (GOLD analysis project Ga0247758, IMG submission 180950) | Plant litter microbial communities from Arlington Agricultural Research Station in Wisconsin, United States - UWRJ-L156-409C-4 | ecosystem: Environmental > Terrestrial > Plant litter >...
GGATCCATAAACGCCGCTGTGATGGGCTCCACGACTCGGCCGAGTTCGGCATGTCAATAGGGTTGCCCCAAGGGCGCATATAGTCGAAACAAGCTCAATGGAATTTTGCAGAATTTTGCCACCACTAGCGCATTGAGTCAGCCAGCCATTGGCTTTCGGTTTGGGACACCGAGCCGAGAACTTGAACTGAAGTTGGGATTCAGGGGGGATTATTCAGGAAGTCGATAACCCCTTTATGAGGAAATTCCGAACAAAACTCATTTCTTCTCGATCCCATCAAATTTTCTTCCTTTTAGAGTATTTCACCTACGGCGTCCTGACACCATCCTGCGCAGCCAGCGCAACAAAAAGTCGGTCACCGTCACCCACGGCATACCGTACCATCGGATCTCTAGCGCCTTTGACATGCCTTGCAGGTTCGTCTCCCAATGCATTGCTGCTTCCATTGACAAGGACATCGATGAGAGAATGTTCATCCGCGCTCATCGGAGCACCGAACGCATTTGCGATCTCCAGAAGACTCAGAGAAAACGACCTTCCCAACCGCCACCATCCCCAGAACAGTGTGAGCGTGGCTACAGGTCCCAGAACGCTGACAACGACGGCCACTGCCAGGTTTCCCCGGTCTGCTGCGTACTGTATCCGGACTCGTTCGCCTGTGTACGGGACATTTTGTGAGTACGCCTCGGATTGGGATATGCCGGCCTCGTCCGTGTCAACAACGCGCCCCTCGGCTGCTGCTGCGACCGAAATGCGTAGCGTAAGCTCGCGATAAGCGTTGAGAATATCGCCCATAGGGTCGTTATATGCGACGTTGGAACCGCAAGATGATGACCTGCTGCCGTACGCGTACGTGTTGCCGAGGAGGCCGCGGTGTTTGTCGTCCAGCCGATACCGCTCCAAACGTCGTGTTTGAGATGGAGTCGTATTGGATTGATCCAAAGAATTGCAGAGCGCGTACTGTTGTGCTGCCCCCGGCGTCGCCTCCGTTGAAGTTCCTAGAACAATAGGGCCAGCCAGGTTGAACCCGAATCCACAAAAACTTACAGCAATTCGCCCACCGAGTCTTTTCCCCACGAATCAGTCTTGAAACTGACGATTCCAGCATTCAAAAGCACCTCATATGTGACCTGAGCCGGCGTCAAAAAAGTCTAGATGGGAAGTAGCCCTCGCAAACGTCAGGCTCCGTCCTCACATCACGGTGACGTTCAGGGATTGGGGTTCGGCCATTGATACAAAATGCCGAGTGACTTTTGACTCAAAATTTGTCGCATTTGGTCGAAAGGAGGGAAGCTGACGGTGCTGAAGTTGTAGTACCGTGGCTGACATGCGCTGCACTCGATTTTGAATCCTAATGCCTAGTTCAGGTGAGCATTAGAGCGCGACCAACACTCCTGGCCGTCTCAATCTGAGGGTTTGGGCTTACCGGCAAGGTCATCGCACTTGGCTCCTGGAATTGCAATCAGACTTCTCGCTTGGTATTCCCAAATAACCTTTGAGAAGTTGGAGCGAAATGTCAACTCCGCATGTCCTCGATCAAATGTGATTGCTGCTCAGTCGGCGGTGACATTGTAGTTCATTTCAAGGTCGATGTTGCATGGGACGGAGAACACTTCTGCTTGAACGAGTGATGCCCGTTGCATCAGGGGGCCCCTGAGCAGGGTTGTAACAGCGACGAGTACTGACACTTTGCAGCCAATCACTGTTAGACAGCTCGGAAGGCGAATGGAAAGCAGTCGAGCCAAACTTACCCGTGCTGATAAGGAAAGCTCCTCCATTGATCACAGCCTTGAAGGCGCCAATGACACTAGTGCCTCCAGCCCAGTTGAAGTGGAAGCTGCTCATCTTGGATATGCGTTAGTGCCAGTCGTTTGTGTTTTGGGCTATGAAAGCACCTACTGGAACTCCCCGAAACACCCGAGTCCAAAACGCAATCATCGCGGCCTCTGCAAACGCGATAGCGAGGAATAAGCCAAGAGAACGCCGGGTTGCTTGTTTCCCGACCACTCGGAAATGGGTTTCCCGTCGCTTAGGGGTACAATCGCTATCGCCGCTACAGTGCCTGTGAGAGGTGAGCACCCGCTACGCATTTCCAGGGGCGGAATGTGGATAAACTCACAGCAAAGACTCAAAGCCAGAGCACCAAGACCGAATAGTGGGAACTCGGAGAAGAATCCGGATTCCACTTCCGTCTAGATGCTACTGAAATGGGAGACGTTGAGAACACATCCTCGGACTTAATTTCGTTTCGTCGGTGCCGGAGGCTGTGCGAGATCGATGAAGACCAATGGCGGGGGTTTTCGCGTGTTTTCAAAGGCCAGCGAGAGCGAAGAGGTCGATCTTTCTGGGAAATATAGAAGAACGCTATTACCGGGAATGTGTGAGCTTCGACAAGGCTCTGAGCTTCCACACCCTACAGACTTCCGCTGGGAAGACCACTTGCAGTGTGGCGCACTGGTTCTTGGCCAGATTCGTACACCAATGCAACCATACCGCCAACGGTGCCTGCTGTGCGCGAAATGCTATTGGTCCCCGCCTGGGGGCTTGATGACCTTGCTCCTTTTGGGTCACTTGTTGGGTGCTGCAGGTTCTAGACCACGCTGACAGATGTGCTTTTGCATTGACATGGCATGACTAGACCGCTAATTGACTTGGAGTTGAACGGGCCCAAGCCTTAATGGCTGATCTTTTCTCCCCTCTTCAACCCTCTAGGGCTAGCGATTGCTGCACGCATATGACCAGAGTGGTCCTTGTCACCGACAAACGGGTTTGGATCCGAAGTCTGGTCGAGGTTTCCGAGCGTGTGATTTACACCGCGATGGGACGCCTCATCTGCCTATGCGAATTCAGCCATCAGAACAGAGAAACGAACACTGTGTACTGTGTAGGGCACTTACTCGAATATATAGAAGCAAATCCCTCCTAGTCCTCCTCCTTTCCCGCATATTCCAGTACTTTACCGCAATGCTCGGGATTTGGAAATCCGATGATTCCCAAAGTGGGAGGCTGCCGTTATCTAGCTCGAGGAGGCACTTGGTGTATGTGTGAACGGCTTCCTCCTCCAGGTATCCAACAAAGCGGTGGCATGTCTTCGGAGAGATGAGATAAGAGATGAACACGGTGTTGTAGAATATCCCTTGGGCGGCGAAGACCAAGAATCGCATCATCCAACTTGGCCTATACAGCTCCAGGAATGTGAGGAGATGCATTCGCTCATTATACGACTCCTCCAGCAACGTTTTGATCCAAGCTTGGTCTTGTTTGAATCGCCGGATTGAGTGCAAGTGGCGAAGGGTTCCGGCGACCATGCCTGGGACCCCAGCGATGGACTCGAGGAAGATGAATCGGACCAGCTAAATGTAGGTGAGCGCTGAGCCATGTCAGAGTTGGAGTGGCTTACCCATTGAGTCTCTGTCAGGGGTGACGTGGGCGAGTTCCCCTTTTGCCTTGGCTTCATGCCCGTGATTAGGTCGATTGCCCATCTGGCGGTGGGTGTCAGGCGATAGAATGGCAGACAATAAAGTCGTCAAGTGACATACCTGCAGACCTTTGTCAAGCGCCAGGCAAAGTGGTCTCCAACGGTGACAGGCTCGCGGTGGCTTGGAATCACATCAAGGACAACCCCGTCATCCCATCCCTTGTGCGGCCAAGTTACGTGCAGTGTAGGCTGTGGGGCGGACTTGAGTTGATATAAGGCATTGACGCTGCTCCCAACCCTAGCTGATTCTGCTGGCTGTTGGGACAGACGTCTGACGAAATATGGCTGCGAGCTCCGTGCTGTGGATCTTTTAAGTGCAAACGGCGGTCGAATGAGAGCGGCCGAACGGATTGTGTGAAACAAGGCCATGACGGTGCGGAGGACGGTGCGTAGACATTGGGAGGACAATGGAGGCGCCAGATGCTGGACAGGGCATTCAATTGGGACCACTGATGGGCTACTTATATACACCCAAATGGAATTCCATTCCGTTTGGGAGGGTCGATCTCTTGTCAGCTTCTTGATAGCTGTGCCTCAGACTCTCAAGTGATGAGTGATGCATTTTGAGTGATGTGACCATCCGAGGATACTGTTGGCATTCGCTGGCACGAAAATGGTCCGGGACTCGGGGAAGGGGGCGCGGGGAATGATGGAAGAGAGTGGTCAGCATGTGGGAGTAATTGGGGGAAAAGCAGCAGTGCAGGTCTTGCTAGCACTTCTAGCCCCGCCGTCTGGGTCTCGGGAGGTATGCTGTCCACACTTGCTGGGGGAATGACGCGAACCGGACGAACGGAGCGCACCACGCGCGTGCCCGCAAAATTGAGACGTGACTCTGCCGCGGTACGATATGAGCTTCGATCGAGCATCCGGAATTTGCAGTGGGAAATGTGTTGGTGGGTGGGTCATCGAGATGGCCGAATGCTTGCGTGGCATGTGAAGATGCCAACCCGAAGTCGGCCTCAAGGAAGGCAAGCACAGCCAGATGACAGAGGGCACTTTCCTAACACAACGCACAACAAAAACATCGGTCCGTGTCGCCAAATATTTTTTCAAGTTGTAGAGTCAAATCGCGGAGCTTTACATGCATCGCTAAGATCCAAATTCATCCTCTTCCAAACGCACCAATGTGGTGCGACCGACCTCTTCCACCGATAATACCGGGACCAGCCCACAAATTTCCTCCCGACTTCCCAAGCTGGAGTCACCAATCCCAACTTTCTCCTTCTTTTCACTCCTCTCAAAGAGGCCGGAGGCTGCGGACGATGAGTTTAGCTTACGGATGCGGCAGCTTGCTGTACACGGTGAATACCTGACCATCGCTGATGTTCGCGCAACACTTCAAAGTTTTGAATGGGCTGAGCTTACAAAATAAAATGCCTGCGAATCATCCACCTCCTTCCCATTCTCCTCGCCCAACCAAGCGCTCCTCAACTTCTCCAACTCTTCTTCGGATTCCCAAGCCTTCCCACCCGCCACAACCACAGCCCTCCTCACGATACGACACAGCGCCTGACGGTAGCGGAGAACAGCTGCAAAGACATTGAGAACAGAGTTACTCTTCTTCACCGTTCTGTTGAAATGCTTAGATCCATCCCAGAAAAGACAAGGAAGTGGCTGGATTATAGAATTCTGGGCACGAATAGCAGTAGAAGCAGCGGCGGCGGCCTGCGGAGGGGTATCTCTCCGTCCACGCTCGACAGAGAGCAGCAGATTCTGGAGTCGGCGCAGCTGTCGTGCCAGCACTTGCAGCAGTGGACTCGATGCTACAAGGAGCGCATAAATATCCAGATCCAGCTGGTAATAGCTAAGCACCACCTACCAACACCTCCCCTTATTGTACTAACAGCCAGCCAACCAGGACTTCAACCGCTTGACCTCTGATATCGCCTGGGAGGCGCAGCGCGACACGTCCGCCATGAACAATGTCGCCATCGTCACTACCCTCTTCCTGCCGGGGGCGTTTGTTTGCGTACGCACCGCTGTTTCTCGTCGAGAGCCAACCTGTACTAAACTTTTTGGGGGTGGTAGGCTGTCTTTAGCATGGTCTTCTTCGACACCGACGAGGCCGGGTATCCGAGGCCGAGTCCCAAGGCGTACATCTACGCGGTCATCACGATTCCCCTCACCCTCGTGGTGGCGTTCGCCTTGTGGTTCGTCAATGGCATCAGTCACGCGTGGCGCCTGCGGGACTTTGATAGGCTGAGATATGAACAGGTCGGTGAGGGAAGCGGGCAGTCCCCCACGTTTCAGAGCTGGATGCGGAGCGGCGTCTTGCACACCCCCTCGTAGAGCAGAATGGGCGTACGCCGGGCGCCGAACCGTGATGATCCACGGCGCACTATCTGCTCGTCATTACCATGAAAGAAGCGTCTGCAATGATAGGTTGTTTGTTGGAGAAAAATAGAGACATTGTTGTAATGGTTGGTTTTTCCTGTCATTTGAGTAAAAGAAAGCGCGGTGAGGCAGTGGACGAGGAGGAGGCGTTGGTGGCGGTAATGATGATGGAAGGGCCCAAATCGGGTCCTTGCAACTACACGGCCATTTTATTCTGTGGCAACTATAGCCGAGGCAGCCCAGAATAGTGACGCCCTTGCTAAGTCTGGCCCAATCTGGCTCAGTCTAAGGCGGCAACTGCTCAGTTCCGAAGAGGGGCAGGGAATTCGTGGTGTCGATTTTAGGGTAGTGTAAAGGCTGTTTTCATGATATTCTGCATATCCCTTGGCGCCACCCATATTTTGCACAGGCAATGCAGTTGTGGTAAAACAGGGTGGGTATATTTGGTAAAAGGATACTAGTATGGATTCCCTGCCCTGCCCGCTATCTGCCTTGGTACTAGTAAGCTGAGTCTTCCCGGCCGTTCTCTCTGGAATGTACGCATCCTTTTGATCTGGCGCAGGGCTTGGAATTCGTGGCTGGGATGCAAACAAGCGCGCTCGGCGCTTAAAACTCCCAATGCTCTGGCAAACAAGTCCAAGCCACTCAAAGACAAACACCAAGCCGTCGGTCATGGGTGGCGGAGAATAGACCGCGTCGGTGGCCGCGGCAAACAGGCCCGCCACGCGGTTGCCCCCAATTACGTGCAGATTCCGACCCTGTGTAGACCAAGCCCAAGATATCGACCGGAGACGCTAGCAACTAACCCAAACTACGACCGCGTACCCATTATCACCGCGCCGGTCTAATTTGGGGAACACCGTTGACCTCGGACTTGACGAACACGTCGGCACCCAGGTCGGGAGGCTGACGTGAGGTTGTGATCGGAAAAGATGTCACGGCCCCCACCAATATCAACTGCACGGTTGGCTTGGCATCGAACTTCTCGCCGTTTTTCAACAGTTGTTTTTTATATCTAAAGAATATTCGGTGATTAAGTCGGTGACGAAAGTAATCTAATGATGTCGCTATCTGTGTCCAAATCCACCATCCATGCGTTGTGAATATGTTGTAACCAAACCAGTTCAAACCCAACGCCGATGAGCCCCCCAAACGTGAAATGCAAACCCGAACCCAAGTCGCCATCCCATGCCCGCCAGCCCCTATGCATAACCCAAAGTACCATCTCAACTGCCTCTAGTGCAGAGTATCAGCAGCATTTTGCAGTAGATTCACTCCGCCTGGCCCATTCTGCGTATACCGCGCGTTGAACTTGAGCACCTCCTTGAACGCATTGAACGCCTTGATATCGACATGCAATGGCTTCGCGCTCACCGTCCACGAAACCCCTTCGGAGCACGGCGGCGTGGTAAGCGACCCAGCGTATCTACCATGTCAGTCAGACTTTATCCTCTCTCAGCTCCCACTCAAAACCCAGGAAGTAACTCACTGATAAACCCCCTCTCTCTCAAAATGCCTCTCCACCCCCTCAAACCCCAACGGCGCCGTAATAGTCTCGTTGCCCCGCCCCTCAATCTCCCCGAGACTCTTCGCTAACACCTGCAGCAGCCTCTCGTTCTCACCCCCCTTGCCATCACCCTTCCCACCAACATTCACCTCCAGCCCACTCTCCCCCTCCCCGCCGGAAATATCAATCAAAAACCCCACCACCGAAAGCGACGCATCCTGTTCCGCCTGGAACACAAAATGGACCTCCAGCGGATAATACACCCCGTCGATGCTGTGCTCGGAGGGGCTATGAAAGTGGAACTGCGCGAGCTTCGAGGTCTTCCCGGCGTTGGTGTACGTCCCGTTCGGATAGAGGACTTCGACCGTCGTGCCGAGGTTGAGGAAGTCTGCGCCGTGGGGGGCGGGGGCGACGGAGAACTTCGGTTTGGAGTTGGAGTGCGATGCGGAGGAAGGGGAGGCGAGGTGGGCGGGCGAGAGGTCGATAGGGGATTGGTGGGTTCCTTTGGCGCAGAGGGAGTTGGTGGTGCGGTTGAGGTTGTGCCAGTTGAGGGGGCCCGAGAGGCCGTGGTAGCCGAAGGAGGGCGGGGGGAGGTCGGAGGAGGAGGAGCGCGGGAAGAGGGTTGTGCCGTGGTGTTCGTGGGCGAGCGCGGTGCCGAGTAGGGCGACGAGGGAGAGGAGGCGCGCCATTGTTTGTTTGTTTGTTTGTTTGTCTGGGGGTGTTCGAGTCTTGGTGGGAACTTGAAATTTGAGAAATAACAGCAAAGAAAGCGCAACTTGAAGGAGAGGAGAAATATGGGATCTGGATTGTCAGAATAGATCTAGTCTTTACCGGTCCAGGCCTTGGGGTGGAGAACTTTAAAGACACGGCAAAAGACGAGATTTCGTACATTGCGATTATCGTGGCGGAGAGAATCTCGGCGCCCAGGCGTGGGGGACCTCCCTGATTGGGCCACGCCGCGCTGCGGGCAGGGCTTCCAGGGGTGCAGTGCTGCCGAACCCCCCGCCCGAGCCCGATCGCTCACCGGGGCGCGAAATGAGCCAGCGGTCGAGGCGGAGGCAATTCCGGTAAGATCAGCGCCGCGACGAGATATGCCAAGCTTTGCGCGGTTTGTCCAGGGGCGCTCCTTCCAGAAGCGGCTATTTGACAAATCTTGGGCATCCGTCACAGTCATGCCAAGAGAAGATGGATCTCAGTCACGCCAGTTGACCTGGAGCCTCTGCTGATAAATAACGCTGTGAATAAACTGCCGGCGCCGGAGTCAGCGATGGCGGGGACGGTGTGCTCGAGAAAGTCCTTGTCATTGTATGACGTGGACCCGGAGTGCAAGGACAAACACCGGAACGCCAAGCCACCTGAACCTCCACGACGGGTGATGTCTCGTAAAATGCCAAGCTTCAACTGGTGCTTCTCTGGAGCGGCGCTGTGTGGTGTGGTGCATGTCAGATGGCCGCTCTGGGGTCCGACGGCTTGGTTCTCGGCTGGGTTGACGCTGACCCGACCGCAGTGTGAGCCTGGCGATGTGATTGTCGGGCCGGCCAGGCATTGCACAAACATCAATGGCAGGCTTGGCACGAATACCAGGTGAGCCTGGACGGTGCACCATCCGCTTCGAGCTCTTGGCGCCCAAACAAAAAGGCGAAGCAATTCTGGCCTCGTCGGGCGGTGTCCCTGCAAACATCTTGGTGTTTTCACGACTGCGCCGCCACGAGGAGCTGGAGCTGGGGAACCCGGACGTCGCTGCAGTTCACCGTGGCTCCGCATCCGCTCCATGCGACGCTGCCAGGAACCGTTCAACACCGGTGTTGCGGGACGATGGACGAGGATGCAGCTAAATACACCAATTGTGACGGAAAACGGTTACTATTATGTGGGGCGGTTACTAGTATCCTCGGGTGCAACGTCGATTTGTCAATCCGAGGATTTGTCGCACAGAGGCGATTCAGTTCCATTTCGCAAGAGAGCGCCTTCGCACTTCGCAGTCGGAAGAGGACGTGATGGCGACAGCTGGCACCAGCAACGCCGACCGCCATCAGTAAGCGCTAGAGCGGCCGACCCGCACACTTCATTTCGTTTGCTCACTCTGGCCTGGCCTGCCGGGTCGAGCCAGTGAGAGCGAACAAGCTTTTTTTTGGAAGACGGAAGGAGCGCGGAAGCGAGCCAGTCGCAGACCCCAGATCCAGCCCTATGGGTCTTCAACCGAGCAGCCGTGCACGCTGCGCCACGTCGGCCAGCATGCCGTCAGCCAAATTTAGGCCGGAGCACTGGGCAGCGACAGTCTCGCGTGAGATGGCCGCAGCTGTCAAAAGACAAATGTGAATAAAAATCTCCCGCGAGCAGGCGGAAGCTGAGAACCCGGTAAACTGGGTGCCTGCGCCTCTTCACTGATTAGTTCGGTGCAAAGTGCGTGCTGACAATTTGGAAGCGGCACGGTATAATAAGTATAGACGTGTGGCACCTCGGTGGGAGTTCTTTCCCTGTCTCAAACACATCATTCGAGTGGTTCGCTTGTTTATTTCCTACAATTTTTCCTACAATTTTATTTCCTGTTTCACATTTGCCAAGAAGATCGTCAGACAATCGCTCAAGATGTATTTGTCGACTGTCTTATCCACTGTGACCGCTCTGGCGGGTCTGGCGGCTGCAGCGCCAGCGGGGCACGCGCCTGGACCGGCGGGTGCGGGTGCGCCTGGGGGTGCGGCACCGACGCCGTTCGTCATCCCGACCGACGACGGCTTCCCGAACCCGAGCCCGGACCAGCTCAAGGTCATCCAGCAGATTGCTGACGGCACGCTCTCCAACGCGCCACCACCGGCCAAGGTCAACGAGAGCTCGTTCCCGGTCTTCCAGCTCATTGCCTTCAACGAGCAGTTCGAGGTCGCCTTCTTCTCGTCGCTCGTTGCCAACATCACCAACAACGTCCCGGGCTTCACCCTGCCCAACCCCCAGAAGAAGGACGAGCTGCTCGACATTCTCGAGACGGTCCTCGCAGTATGTTACTTCCCCATTTTCCCTTCTTTTCTTGGGCTTCCACTAACAACCCCCCAGCAAGAGAAACTCCACGCCATCAACGCGCAAAAGACACTCGCCAACTTCAACGCCTTCGTCCCCGTGCCCTGCAAGTACCAGTTCCCGACCTCCAACATCTACGAGGCCATCGCCCTCGCCGAGCGCTTCACCGACCTCGTCCTCGGCACGCTCCAAGACGCCGCGCAAACCCTCGCCCGCAACGGCGATGTCGGCCCCGTGCGCGGCGTGACCGCCTCGCTCGGCCAAGAAGGCCAGCAAGAAGGCTTCTACCGCATCCTCCTCTCCAAGAAGCCTTCCGAAAAACCCTTCCTTACCACCAACGTCGCCGCCTTCGCCTTCTCCGCCCTCCAGCAGTTCATCGTCCCCGGCTCGTGCCCCTTCCCCCTGAGCAACATCAAGCTCCCCATCTTCACGCCTCTCAACGTCCTCTCCGGCGCCGGCGGCACCAACGTCGAGCCCCGCGACCAGCACCTCTCCTTCTCCGTCGACACCACCGGCGTGGCCGCCGCCGACTCCTACGTCGGGAAGCCCAACGGCCTCTTCGTCACCTACTTCTCGGGCCAGCTACTGCCAATCTCGATGCCCATTGTCAACGTTAAGTGGAGCGGGCGGGTGGCAACGTTTGAGGCGGAGTTTCCGTTCAGCGCGAACGAGATGGTCGGCTTGACGGTCGCGAGTCTGACTACGTCGGGCAAGTTTGCGGCGCCAGGCGAGGTGGTGGCGGCGACGCTTGCTGCGCCGGGGTTGATTCAGGTGGATGATCGGGTTAAGAGCTGGGATGGGTTTAAGCTTTGAGTGGCTGGGTGTGTGAGTGGTGGAGTGTCTGTGGCACGGGGTGAAAGGGGGGTAATGGAGTTAGACGGTAGGAATTGTTGATGCATCGGGCGGAGTTTGGCGGTCAAATTATTGTCTTTGGGGGTTGCATTGTTGGCTGTTTGAGATTGAGGTTCATTTCTGATGGGTATTTTAATTCAGTGGTAATTAGGCACTAATTTATGTCTGAACCACTCAAGTTGTGCTACTAGTATTTATCGGTCTACTGCCATGTTGAAAGCTCCTTATCCTTGCGAGATCTATTCTCAAACCCTGCTCGCCCTTCTGTCCACGTGTACTTGTCAAACGATGGTGATCCTGTAACACTTCTGGGCTTGTTCAATCCACGTTGCAGCACCCCCGTACACCAACTCATCAGCGAGAAACTCTCCTCCCTCTGCCATCAGAGTCTTGTAGGACTCGCAAGCCGTGCCCACTACACGAAAGACACCCACCCGCTGGAACTCGCCAGGCCGGAGCCCTGTCTGCTCGAGACAGACTCCCACCATCTCCGACCCCGAGAGCGATTCAAGGACAAGAAGGAAGTATACTGGCCCCTCCGAGTACGAAACCTCGTTCGCCTCCCAGAGCCCCTTTCCAAGCACAGGCGGATGCCAGCCGGAGCCTCGGCGGTGACCACAGACCATGGGAAGGCACGTCAGCTTGAGAGCTGCTGACGTGACCTGCCCATAAGGACTTTCCTTGGATTGGGGGACGACGTCGACGGAATCAACGCGGACCCGTGGGGGATGGTATTCCCCCATGGCGGGATAGTATATCATCCGGTGCGCTGAGGCCCAGGACCAACTCGGCGCCACGTACGGAGTCTGTCTAGCTCTCCCGGTCTCGAACGTCGCCCACAGCAGCTGTCTCGGTAGGTCCCTCTCCCACAGCCCGGCGTAGTACTCGCTCCCAAAGACAGACCTCAACCGACTAGCAACCCCCGAAAATGCAACCAGCCGGTCAGTCTTGTACGTGATCTCCGTCGCCGAGTACGCCTGGACGGTGCGCCACCACTCCGCCCACGAGGCATAGTCAAAGTCGCGGTCGTAATGGTCCGTGCCGCTCGGGAAAGTCTCGCAAGCAATGGACTCGCGACACTGCCAGACCAGCTGTCTGTCGCTGAAGAACACCTTGCGATGCGCGAGATAGCGCTCCTGCAGACACCAGGCCCTCTTGGCGAGCGGGCTCACCGTCACGCAGTCCTGGTAGAGCTTGCCGGGGAGGCACCCGTACAACCTCTGCTCGCTACCCGCGGGATCGCCCATGAGGACCCCGAACATGGACACTGTTTGCGGGTCGCGGTCGAAGAAGCAGCCCGTGCTGCCGTCGGGGGCGCTGGCGGCTATGATGGTCAGGAACGAGTCGCTGTAGACGTCATCCATCGTGGCCGCTTCGGACTCCCAGTCCGAGGGCGAATCCTGGATGATGCAGAGGGAATCGATCCAGAGATATTTCAGCCCGAGCTCGCGCGTCACTTCGATGGCGTGCTGGAAGGTTTTGCTGAGCTGGGTGGTGGGGATGTCATCTTGCAGCGCAACGAGGTTGTCCTGCAGGAGCCGTAGGGGGACGATCTTGCCCCAGCAGTGACTTAGGGTGACGTAGCGCGGGGGGGTGATGAGGTCTGACGATAGGCGGAGTCTCTGCGTATTTCCTGCGATTTCGATGAGACGGGTTGGCGCTGTGTGGGTTTTTGGTTTGCATTCCTTGTGCGTCTTGGTGCAAGCCTCGAGCCAGTGGCGGATGAGTCCAAGGTCCTTGGTGCCTGTCCCTGGTTTGTAACCGTGGTACGGGGGGAGACTTGCTGGTACATGTTACAAGAGTCAGTGGCTACCAGTCTCCATTTGGGTTGTAAGGGAACTCATACCCGAATCATCACCAAGTCGTTTCAATTCTACAAAAGAGAAAAGACCGTTCCCAGGTTCTGTGACTTCGCCCGGGATGTGAAGGTTCAGGTCCCAGATGGCGGGCCACTTCGATTTCTTGTCCTCCCCGCCGGGCTTCGGGTCTCGCTTCTGCGCCCTGACGATGCCTACATTCCGATAGGCTTTTGGAACTGGTCCGAAATAGGTCCACTGCGGCCCGGACTCCCGGAGGCCATGCGCAAATAGTATGCACAAACGACAGCCCTGGGAAGCCGATGCTTTCAGGTCTTTCTGGCTGTCCCAGTGGCGGAAGTCTTCGCAATCGACCAGAGTCCCATAATAGAGGTTGCGGCCTACCTGCGGGAGTCGTTTGAAGATGGGTGAACATTTCTCGCAGAGTTCGCTGAGATCTAGGTGCTGCAAGTTTCCGGTCAGTTTCGTCATGGTCGCAGGCACAGCATGGTCGGTACCGTGGTCGGTACCGTGGTCGGGCGGATTGGGCGAGTCGGGGGCTGTGGTTTTGGCCCGATTTGGGTCCGGTATCGGCATGCTCCCTTTTCCAGTTCACGAGGCGAGAGTGAGGTTTCTGAAGTAGGTGTACATTTAAATATACTGATGTGATGGATCTTGGCTTTTAATAGATGTATGTAGCTGTAGATGATTATCGCGTGACCGAGCTATCGAGGGAGACAGTAAATAACTCTACCTTGGTACCCAACTTGCGGAGCTTTCCTCAAATCGCACGTGATGTCGGTCATTTCAATCACACGTCAGCCATGCAGCGCTGGCTCGGTACTAGTAAGCCCTGCTTCAATCAACTGGCGAGTGAATGGCCGAAAAGTGTCTGCGTCCACGACAAGGCACCCCAATAAGCAGATTAATACCCCGCATCCTTTTCTCCTAGTATGTGACGTAGCAAGAACCAGATCAGTCTCTTTTCTTGACTACCCACATACAACGGGACCGGGCACTTTTTCTTCCCTCGCAACCTCACCCTGTCGGGGTCCCCAGACTTTAAATTCGCCCGGACAATGGACCCTATCTCGGCTGTAAGCGTGGCGGGCGTCGCCCTCCAGCTTGCTGGGCTATGTGTTTCCGTCCCCAAAGCCCTCAGCAAACTGAAAGAGAGATACAACGCAGCACCGAAGACGATCAGGACAATAAGATCGGTCTGCAGGACGGCCGAGCTTGCCTCCCAAAATATAAGCTACTGGCTGTCTTCCGGAGTTGTGATTGAGACAACGACCCTCGCTGGTTTGGTGGAAATCCGCCAAGAATACTCGGACGCCGTGCGAGATATCATCGAAGAGGCCAGCGCCATCGCCGGTACTGCAAGTGGAGACGCCCTGGGTCGCGGTCGAAGAGCCAGGGTTGTGATGAACCAGGACCGCTTGCAGGAGCAACTCCAAACCCTCCAACGTTTTACAACCCATCTCCACCTCTTGGTGGATACAGTAAAACTGCAAGTAATCAACGAAGGGGTGGCCTTCGGAAAACCACAACGATGTCGAGCAGGTACTAATTTTGTCACAGTTCGGTAGATCAGGTACCAAACGTTGTACGCCAGTTGCAGGAGGGTATCAAGTCAACCCCTTCCAGCCGCCGAAGCCTCGTCAGCCGTCGTGTCATTGAGACAGAGGCTGTAATTACTACGAGTACGGTCCAGTTTACTTTTGATGGGATTCTTTTGTCGTCACCGGTGTATCGGGAAGCCCAGGCCCATGCGCAGGCTACCCCCACGGCTCAGCCAAACATTTGGTTGCCCACGCCAAGGGACAAAGACTCAATAACAAGGTTATGGACGATGGATATTTCATCCCCCCACAATGACACGGGTCCGACCACTGGGCGCGACAACATCCTGGATGCTATCAAACGGATTCTCGGCTCGAAAAGCTCTAGCTCTCTAGGCGAGGTGCCGATTTGCGTACTCTGTGGGCTTGGGGGTATTGGAAAGACCTTTTTAGCCAACAAATATATTCTCGGATCTTCTGAACAGTCAACTTACGGTTTGGTTTGGTGGATCAAAGGGTATTCGAGTTCATCGATTGTAAAGTCCTTTGTTTCTTTCAACAAACGTCTAGGACTACCCGCTTCGACCAAACCGACAATCTGCATTGTCCAAGTCAAGCAATGGCTCGAGGCGTCGTGTATGATTCCTATTTTCAACCCTATGAACTTCGCACTGACCTTTTCTCGCAGCATCGCCTTAGCTACTTGCCACAGTCCAGTAGAGCAATGGGTTCTGCTGTTCTCATCACGTCTCGGAACCGAATCGCAACCCTGGGGGCGACCACCATCACAGTACCACCTTTCACACAGGCTGAAGCGGTGAATCTTCTCTTGCAACTTAGCAGCGCCGAAGCACCTCAGACCATATCGACGACAAATGCCACCATGGTGAACCACAAGGGTGCGGATGTGGTGTCTGCAGGAGTGATGACCCACGTTCTTGGTTTCCATCCACTTGCCCTCCAACACATGAATAGCTACACTCGAGAAACTGGTATTTCACTATCGGAAGTTCTGGACGAACTTGAACAGCACCTAGAGCTTCCGGGGCGTGTACTTCGCGGATCGCCGTATCCGGTAGACCTTTCCACCGCGTTCTGCCACACTCTTGCTCGTTTGTCAACTGTAGTGTTGGATGTGCTATATCTGCTAGCATTCCTCAACCCCGACGTCTTGGATGAGAAGACGATTCTCAAAACTGTTACATTTCTCAGCCAGAGCGGTTGCAGTATGAATACGAGGTCTGGTCTGTTCGACCGTTCACAGGGGTGAGTGACAGTCTTAACCGGTTGAGATCGAAAAGAGGAGTACGAACATGATGCTAACATTGTATCCTTTATCACAGCGAAAGACTTGTTTTACAGGAACTGATGTCCGTCTTTTTACTTGCCCGAAAGACAGACACACAAGAAACATCAACTACCGAGATGGTGATGCATTGAGTTGTCCAACAGTTCGTCATCGGCAAGCTCCAAGGTTTTGGAGGATACGAAACCCCGGCACTTGAAGCAACACGAGTGGCTTTCCAGAATGTGATAGACGTCATAGCAAGAGAAATGCCTCTCACAGCCGGCATCAGAGCTTCCTCCAAGGAAGACCTTGTTCGACTCAGGTGGTGTTTGGCCCATGCTCAATCTTTAGCGGGGAGGTACGCCAAGTTGCACTTGCGTCCAAGGTTGGACTGGATCGGGCTGTTTCTTGACTGTGCTAGCTATGCAGCGCGGTTGGGCGAATGGTGCGTGACAAGAGAGCTCACGGCAATGGCCAACAGTATGCTTGAAAGTGTCGTGGGTGCTGGCTATGGTGAACTGGAGGAGGATAGCGTGGGCGAGCTACGAAGGAGAGGAGAGGTTATGCGCGTGTTCCTAGACGATTGGGGTTTCTGAGTTCTTCGTTTCATTCCTGTCTGTCTCTCTAACCTATGAAGTTTTCGCGGTTTGGGAGAGCCCCTTCGCCCTGACTCGATAGTCTGCCACCTCAATTCACAGTAACGACCCCCTTCTACTAGCCTACGAGCACCCATTGGGGCGGTTGCTAAGACACTGTGTCAAGCATTGCTTATTGATCGACACATCCCGCGCCAAGCCCGACAGCCCATCCGCAAGGCACCTGTTCTTGACGGCATTCGCGGCGTTCTGCAGATCGGACTCACGCACGCTGCCGATGTCCTTCGACCAGCTGATACAGCACTGCTTGCCGCTGCGGCTCAGGCAGAGACTGCGAGGCGAGGAGCTCAGCAGTCGCGAGCTGCCCCTGACTTGGTTGATGAGGTCGGTGCATGCCGCCAGCGGAGGTACGTTGCCGCTGCCACAGGTCACCTGGTTGCTTCCGCAGCGGCGCGCCAGGCGAGAGGGGGCCGAGTCGCTCTCGGGGGATGCGAGGAAGGCGGGGTCGGTGCCGTAGATGGTGATGACGCCGTCGTCGCCTTGCGGGATGGTCTCGAGGACGATGAGTCCTGAGCCGGCGAGAGCCGTGGTGTTGAATCCCGCTGGAGAGGGCATGGCGAGGATGGGAGAGGCCAGGAGAGCGGCTATGGTGATGGCGTTGAACAGCATCTTGATGGTTGATGGTGGATTGGCTGGAACGTTGAAAAGTTAGAAAGTGGAGGGCTGAAGAGTGAAGCTGATGAGGGATTGTGATGGTGTCTAGAACAAAAGATGCCGTCGACTTTATACTTTATGTCATTGAGTCACCGTACTAGCCAGCCCGGCCGTACGGCCTTTTCTGATGACCCTATAACCTGCATGTCAGCTTCGTATATTGGACATCACCACTGCAGATACGATTTACCTCACGTTCACTTACCGCTCCAAAGCAATATGCTGCGCTTACCGCCTTTACTCGTCGAATGAAGGCTGCAGACACCATCGCTGAGACATCTAGTGTCCTTTCACGAGCTTCAGATAGTGTTCTCAATCTCACCATACAGCGGAAGGAATCGCTTCAACCCCTATATGACATAACCAGCGCATACAGCCCATCTACAGGCCCTGCCGTAATTACCTACCTTAGTCCCACTAATATATTTACCTCCTCCGCCCTACAGGTCCCTGAAAAAAGCGGCGGTGAATATAATCAAGTCTGACCGGATATATTAGATGTGGCCGTGGGGGCGGCAAAACCCGCTGGGGTTTATCAAGTTCCCGCGGGGTATTTCGTTGAATTACAACTTAACTGTATACGTAGCGTAGCGACTGAGGCACAGCAAAATATAGATTTCACGGTTGATAAGCGCCTGCAGAAATGGGCTGAGGTCTATTGTGGGTAATGGTAAACCCCAAGGATTGGAGCTGTGGTAGTTTTGCTGCATGCGCCCGAAATTGGGCTGTGTAAGACTCCACCTGCACGGAGTAGCCTTGCGGTAAATTGGACCCTGAATAGAACTCCCCCAGACTAGGTACTTTCCAAATTAATCGCCGATAAAAGAGAATCCAGACTGAATGTTCTGAGGATGTTGAAACAAAGCACATCTAGAAATAGAGATTGCGGAGAAATGTTCCCAAATACACCCATATTGGTGAGAGGCGAGCACCTGGGATCAAATCCACAGACTGACGATAGAGTCCGGAATAGGACCGCCTGCAAACCTGTAGGTAATCAGCCCGGGTATTTGAACCTGCAGATTTAGCGCTCACCGGGTGCACACACGGGGCCGGGCTGCACCGGGTTCTGGACAAATACCCAATTCAACCGGCTGGGTATGCCGCTTGCCCTTGTTCTCAATGGTTCTGCCGACAGTTCCGCGAAAAAATTTTGCTGTCAGTCCTTTCCCATGAGGTTCCAAAGGCACATCGATGTGTCGAGTTCAATCGGCCTGCTTAAACGACTGTGCCTCAGAGCGCTTGTCCAGGAGAGCTCCATCATCGCCAAATCTGCTCGCTTGCCGAGACAGTCGAATCTCCCAGGACAATCCGACAACCACGTCAGAGCATGAGTTTTATCGGCCAGCACTTCTGGTTTTCACATATGCTACCTAAGGCCCGACTGAGGAATCCCCTCTGGCCTGCCATACTCACATTTGACCTGATCAAGAAGAGCAAGCTTTGAAATAGCCCTCCAGATCTCGGGGATTGGCTGGTCTGGACCAAGATGGTCGTGGGTTATGCTACAGAGAAACCTGAGGGTGATTACCAACAGGTCAATCAATGGAAGCCATGGTGGCTTGCATTAGTGCATGTAGCACCAGCCAGCTTCTGTGGTTGCGAGCAAAAGTAAAATCCCCCCTGTCAGGTATCTCGGGCTTGCCCCACAAGACGTTTTTCCGGCCTCACGGGCGCTCTTCTGTCCTGTGCGGCCCTGGCAAAATCCCTTGTCTCTACCTGGCCTGGACTGTTTTACTTACCCATCATACCACAGTAAGCACTCAAGGCTGGAAAACCAAATCCACCAGCGGCAATCACGGAAATTTGGTTCAGTGCACGGTTGTGCCTCAGAGCGCTCCCTCGCGCAGGGCATCCAATGAGGGGTCGCGCTTCATGGACGGTGGGAAAGTTGCCATGCATTTCAGCTGGGCTGAATACTGACTCATGCTGTGTCACCACCCCCCTGCATCTGCCTCTCCCCAAGGAGGGGAATTTTGTTGCAGAGGGCTCTCTCATCTCCCTACGTCCGACACTGCACAATCATATACTCTTTACCCTTTCCGAGGCCGTTCAGCTTTCTGGTCACCATGGAAACCGGGATCGTTCATAAGAAATGGGCGCAGCCTGGTGACTGGGAGAATGTCAAACCCGCGTTGGAGCGCCTGTATCTCAAGGAACGCAAAACGCTCAAAAAGGTCATGGCTGAAATGAGAGATAAGCACAACTTCAACGCAACATGAGTTCCAATAAGGTCACACATTTTGCAAAGTAACTCCTCACCTGAAAAACCCCAAGATGTACACAACAAGGTTCCGCTCTTGGGGCTGGAGGAAGAATCGCCCTCGTCCATCGTCTGGTCTCCCTCTCGACGACGCACTCAAAGGTACCGACGCCCTTCTCAGGCACTTGTTCTCTTGCTCCGAAAAAGTCCAGATCCTGGAGATATTGGACCCTGCTTTCCATGCCATCTGGCGTGCTATCCGCTGTGAGCAGCCAAGCAGCGTCAACTGTATCCTCTCCTTGCTTCTTAGTCTCAGGGCGCGCGGGTGGGATAATTTGATGCAAATTACAATCGATTATGTCTATAACACAAGCTGCAAGCTCCATGGCCCAAAACACCCGGTTTCGGAGATTTGGACAACTGTGTGGAAGCTCCTACTTCAAAGTTAGCTATGGGTTGAGTTCGAAACTGTCTTCAAATTCCTCGCACAAGAGCTGGGGGCGAGACCCGGGACAAATAATCACCTGGTACCAATGGTGTTCATCGACTACTTCGACTCGTTGGTTTGTCGCCAAAGCCCGGCAGACCAAGAACAGTTCCTCCGGCAGAATCTGGAGAAGATGGCGAGGAACAAAAACACTTCCATCGAGGCATCTGCGCTCCTGCTACGGTACCAGAGTATACAGGGAGCCAAACACTTCCCGGAATGGGAGTTCGGTGGCGCAGAAGCGGTTATGGCCTCGCTTGGTTCGTTGCATCGACTTCGCTCGGCAGGTGTCTGGCCGGTGGATTTTATTGGTGAGGATGGACAAAGCAGCGGCAATAAAAGTTGCGCGAAGGACCTGCTGCTCCAGAGGATTGGGATGGCGGGGAATGGGCCAAGTTTTGTGGAGGAGGATTGGATGTCAATCTCTCTGCTGAGACTCGAGGAGGGGGTATCAAGGCTTCTTCAAGATCCTATCGCCTGAACGCGACGAGTTCCGACTGGTCTTCAAGACAGCACGAGTCATCTCATTTTCACACTATGACCTATTGTGAAGAACCAGAACTGCTTAGGGGGGACATGCTCACGTATTAGCACCTGTCTAGGACTTTGGGCAGTTATTTTGTCTGAGAAACTTTGACATCACAGCTGTCGGGACGGGTGGCGCTGGAGAATGCGGCACGGAGAGGCGATACGCCTAAACGAATTACATTTGTAAGTAGGATAGCATGGAGATGTTTTCAAATATATCCGTGTTCGTGATGAGCGGGCATTTGGGGCCAAATGCACTGACTGACAGTGGAGTGAGTAATAAGATCCGTAGATATACAGCCTGCACCTGTTGTATAACCAGCCCAGATATTTGAACATGCAGATATAGTACTTGCGGGTTACACACACAAGGCTGCGGTGCAGGGGGTTCTAAGCAATTACCCATTTCAAACGTCTCTGCCGCGCTTGGTGTCATGAGGGTCTGATTTGGTTCTCAGAACTTAACTTGTGCTATTTGTGTATATGGTCCAGCAGCTTATGCTATTCGTGTTGTTGCCAAGAAATGCCACCAAATTCCCACCACAACAAAGAGATTTCGCCTCCATGTCACTTAGCTCCACCTGCATTATCCGTGTGTCCATTGCCCTTTGTGCTGTCATCGCCTCCCTGGCCCTGCTGGTATACGATTGACATTCTGCAGTGCTCCTTCATGCAATCGATCTTGACCGCTTCGCACGTGATGATAATGCATCCATTCACCGACTTTCACTCGCTCTGGGCGCGAAATTTGCACCTGCAGCTCTTTTTGTTAGCACCAGCTCCCCGAATCGCCGGGGAAGG
>Ga0247758_1001156_pt1 | contig 21126 bp, 16 predicted proteins | sample UWRJL156409C4_FD_180950 | JGI IMG/M metagenome (GOLD analysis project Ga0247758, IMG submission 180950) | Plant litter microbial communities from Arlington Agricultural Research Station in Wisconsin, United States - UWRJ-L156-409C-4 | ecosystem: Environmental > Terrestrial > Plant litter >...
ACGCCCTGCCATGAGGTCTCAGGCCGAGGTAGGGACGGGCGAGGCGTTTCGCTCTGCGGACGAACAGGCTGGTGGTTCACGACGGTACCGCCTGTTTGGGAACTGTATGGTCAATGAGCCCAATAGTTCATCTGTAACGTTATGTGATCGGAGACGCGTAGGGCCAATGTCGAGGGCTGAAGGCGGAAGGCAGCATTGTGGCTCTGGGGCTCAGCAGACTAGTGAGAGTTGGAACCACTGTGAAGCTTTGCATGGAGCATGTCTAGGGCTCTTTTTCATCGCCTGGCCCATGTGGAACCGTGGAGGCTGAGATCGCGAGATCGCAGAGCCGCCCGTGAGGTGACTTGTCTAGCCACCGGTGAGGCGTTCCCAGTCTCCCTGCGACGGAGTTCCACTTCACGTGGTAACTGATCCATCGTAACGAGAATTGCGGCTCTCCGAGCAACATCCTCAACTTGCAATTGATCATGGCCGACATCGTTGCTCAGGTAAAGTCATAGACCATGAGGCTCTCGCTCCCCCCACCCGTCTTCTCCTTGAGCACAGTGACCATTTCGTCGTCAAACCCGACCCAATTGCGTCGCTCATCCCAATCATATGTGGCAATGGAGTCGTCCGCCACGCCCTTTATCGGCGATTGGCCGGGCCTGATCTCCACGCTTCGACTCCCCACACCGTTCGACCGACCTTCAAGCTCCCAAACACGCATTTCCTCGCCCCTGGAGCTGACGCTGACCGCCTTCCCGCGGGCAGTGATCTCAGCGTCGCTGATGCCTGACGTATGCCCCCACAGTCTGATCCCTCGTGAAATGGAGAGGGACGAGGCGTTTGAGGTGCACATGTGCAACACCAGTGTGTTGTCAGGGAGGGTCGCCAGCAAGTAGGGGTGCGTATAGCACAACGTGGTCGGCCCTGGCTCTGTGGCACTTTCTGGCGTGGCATAGTCCGAAGGGGACCCAGACTCGGGTGACGGGTGAGCATTGTGGCGCCTAGGTGTACTCGGAGAGGTTGCGGGAGTGCGCATCGAGCCACCAGCATCCACTGGACTCGTGTATGCTATCCGAGTGGTTGCGATCTCCGGGGCTGCCTTTGTCCTTGCGCTCGATGATCGTACGTGAAGGTCCTGGATGCCAATGGACCAACCTTGACGTGTGGAAAATGTGTAGGCGATCGACGCCACGGTTGTCGCGGACGTCTTCCGGATTGACAGAGCCAGCGGCGGCCGAGAAGTATGTGAGTTTAGAGACGTTAGAAGGTATGGAGGAGCCAGTGTGTCGGCCCCAACAGTACTTCCTGGATGGACTTCGTTCGCCTTCTCTGAGCCACGGCTGGTTTCCGTGTGGCTCCTGAAGCCACTTGAGGCCTCACCAACCCTCTTTTCGGCTTCCACGCCAACTTCCCCGTCGGTTTCGACGACGCTGGGAACCTCGAAAGTGTACAGCGATATTAGCACCGACGCTGTGGCTGTGAGCAAGTACGGGTACGAGAAAGCCATCGCAATGAGCTCTCCGTTACTCGACTTCTTGTGTCGGTACTTCTGTGCGAGCCGTGTTTCGCCAATATACAACCTCCACACGCCAAAGCCGCCATCCGCAAACCCAACAGCCACGTCGAGTACCCCCTCCCCCATCTTCCCATCGTCAATGGCGATACAGCTTGGCACTGCTTCGCTTTCGGGGTCCTCCCCAAGCTGCATCTGTGCCAGCAACTGCCGATTCCTCAAATTCCAGGCGCGTAGACCTGAGGTCCTGTCCACTGTGACGGCAACGCCCTCGATAACCTTCGCAAGGATGTTTCGCTCCTGTTGTTCGTTGTGATCGCCGGCTTCTCCTACCCCTATTCTCAACTCCTCAACAGCACACTTCCCCCGCGACCAGTTATACCGGAGCTTGTACTGGCGCTTCCAGTTCACGGTCTCCGTCTTCTGTAGGACCTCCTCTTTCCTTAGCGTCGGCGATATTGTGTCGTCGTCCTCATCCAGCCCCTTCCCTCTCGCCAAATCCTCATCGCGAACAAGCCCGCCACGACGGCCATCAGCCCAGAGCGTCCTCCGCCCAGAATAGTGAAGCTTGTGTCTGGTGCCGCCCGTCATGGGGCCGTCGCGGAAGCCCGGGATGCGCATTGCGCGCGGGAGCACGAATCGCGCATAGTAGAGCGCCTTCCACAGCTGCGAGTCGCCGGCAAGGTGGTAGAAGCGGCGCGACACGGGGGACACAGCGAGGAGGTGCTGCAGCGGTAGGAAGGAGAGGATGCGAACGAGCAGCTCGTCGGAGAGCGGGGAGAGCAGGTCGCGGTTCGTGAGAGCGGGGAGGACTCGGCGTCGCTTGGGCGGCGGTATTGGCGAAACGAAGTCGTCTTCGTCGTCGCTGACGATACCGAACAACTCGGATCGGCTTCGTTTCTCGGTAGCCATGACGTGCGGCGTCGGGGTCAAGATTTCGAGTTTGCCATTTCTTGGAGAGGGTTCTTCGATGCTGTGGCGAGCCCGAAGTTGCCGCGAATTGGCTCGGCCAATTGCGACGGACGTGTTGGCGTTAGTTAACCCTAACCCCTAGAATAGCCCTCTGTCTTTGTTCATTCATCAGCACCTCCTTCATATGCTCCTGCACCACCAACTCATCCTCTCTCCTCGCCATTCTTTTGGCTCCTTTGAGCCAATACTGGGGCTTCTGTATCAAGTTCAAGATGTTTTCACAAGAGCGACATGCGGCCACGGGCCCAGGCTGCACCTTCCGGCCTCCAATTCACATACGATTGAAACTACATCTCCCTATAAACCCATGCCTACCAACCGTGGTTATGTGGCATGACGTGAGTAAAGTCTACAGGGAGAGGAAGGGTGGCAGCGCAGTTCCTGAACTTAGTGTTTTCGACACGAATCTCGTCAAGCCCGGAGGATCAGAGCTGCGGCCAAGAGGTGCTACTTCCTCCCATAATCTGAAGCTGATGCTTCCCTCGAATCGACGCCACCTGCGCCAGGGACCCGTGATGTGACTTTGCTTGCACCATTGCAGTCCCTTTCCCTCTGATAAAAAAAGCTGCCTCTATTTCCTTATCCCCAGCTTCATTTTCGTCCCACCCTAGCTTCCGTCTGAATGCATGTGCGACTGCCCGGCTATTTGTCATCAACATGGCCAGCAACGCCCACACGTTGGGGTCATTTCCCTCGTACTGGGATGGCGCTACCGCCGGATTATAAACCGGAAGCCTCGCTATGTAAAACGCCCGGGCAGATGAGCACCCGGCTACAAGATAGTACTGGATGGTGCGAAGTCTGGGAAAGTGAGAGCTGGTAGGAAGGAAGTACTGTACGCACAGTTCCAGCGTGTCGGGGTCGATGCTGTCCGGCTCAGTCGGCATAATTAGCGGTACAAGCGTGAGGCAGTACGCTTCGCGGTCCCGGACCCAGTCTGCTAAGATTCCGGATGGATCTGCGGCGAGGGACTGTCTCAGAACGCTGTTGAAGAACGAGTTCTTGACGTCGCGTTGGGTCATAGAAAAGTACTGTGCTGAGCTAGATGCGATTCGTTCCGATGACAGAAACTCCAATACTGTGTAGTGGGCGATCGAAACAAAGCTTCCCATGGGCGCATCTTCGTCGTTGCCCGCTTTGATGTAGAATTTGCACTCGCCTCCAAGTGGCGGAAGCATATGGAGAGGTCGGAGGAAATCCGTGAACGGCAGCGGCCGCTCCGTGACGGTAATGAGACAACCGCATAGCTCCCTCACGTCGTCGGCGGTATATCGATAAGTCCTTCCCGTCAAATTCTGAAGGTCGTCACACACTGCAGAAACGAGGACATCAAGGTGAATGCCTTTGTCTCGCAGTCGGCCGGCAAATGAATGTCCTGCAATCCAAAGGAGAACACGGCGGACAAACAGGCGGTCGGGTTCGGGGATGGCGCTCAGGAGTCGGAGATAGATCTCGTCAAGATCACTAGGCAGTGAGTTCAACGAATCGATGAGTTGCGATTCATCGCGGATGTGCTCGAGAATCTGCATCTGGCACGAAGCCCAGCGAAACCTTCGGCAAGTTGTTAGCTGGTCGTTTTTTCCCATATCTATAATTAATTTCCGCTTACATTCCCCCAGCCTTCCAGCACAGCTGCTCTTCGATCAACGGGGAAAGATGGCTCCACATCTTCATAGGAGCACTGGTTGTGATCCACTCGTGAACAACCGTCGATATATCCTGGGCGACCAAATAGTTCGACATAGAGATATTGGCTGATATACCAGAGAACGCCCGTTCAATGTCGTGATACAAGCGGCTTGTGATAAGGAGACGTACTTTGTGAAATCGCTCGTCGGTAGCGAGCGTTGTCAAGACCGAGAGCATCTGGGCTCTTGGTTCGCTTTCGTCGACGCCATCAACTGCTAAGTACACGTGGTCGAATCTTTCCAAGATAGTTGATAGAGTACTGAGTAGATCTGGGATGGTGGGATCAAGACCAGACTCGCGGAGCCGTAACAGTTGTCGTGGTGCCCATTTCGCTTGGCGGCTAAGCTGGCCGATGATCCAACGCAAGAACGCAGGCCCTTCGTCTTTCTTGTGCGAGTACTGACAGTAGTAGTATGCGTGCCCAAGCGATTGGTTGCGGTTCCCATTGCAGTGTGATTTGATGAGTTCGATGATGAAGGAGGCCATGACCGACTTGCCTGCCCCTGGTATACCGTGAATCCAGAGAAACCGGTATACTGGCGAGTTATCCGCTTGCAACCAAGAGTTCCACTCTGTCCACTTGTGTAGCCATTGGCCTGTCTGCCCGTCGTGCTTTTCCAGGGCGTCGTTGTGGAGTGTCGATGGGTTGTGAGATTTGGATTGGAGCCATTGCAGAGCCTCTCTTCTCTCCGACGCTGTCATCGACTGCTCGACCCTGTTGACACCCGCCTTGATTTCCTTGATATCCCGCCTGAGTGATTGTGATTAGTGGCATTGAAAATACTGCTGTGGTGTTGCAATCGCAGCACCTACATCATATCCCCCGTCAAGGCGAGGAGAAGGGTGGACTTGTGCAGACTGATCTCAGCGAGCAGCTTCCTGACCTGCGGCTCTTTCAGTACCCAAGTCAAATCAGACAACCTAAAGCCCATTTTCTTGCTCGTATCGTCCGGGACCTTGGGAAGAAGACGCTCAAGAGCTGCGATCGCCTTGGAGCAAGATTGGATGGGGCCCTGTGGTGAACACAGGGCAGGGAGCGCCTCCGCTGTGTTGGGGTGGAGATCATCTTCGCTGAAGCAGGACAGGATGGCCCTCAGTGATGAGACCTCGCCTAAAATCATGATGAGGTCTCGGGGCGCATCCTTCACGACGCCTATGAAATGATTGCAGATGCGGATGACACTGTCGGTTAACTGTATGAATGCAACGATACTCGCTGCAACCTCGGCCATTTCAACACAAGGCACGGGCGCTCGGTAGCACACAATGTGGTTCTGCTTCGTCGATGTCGTCGGGCTCAGGTGTCGGGTGATGACGGAAACCTGGATTTCTCAGGGGAAAGTGCGATGCGGCGCAGTCCCAGCCTGCAAGTGTGATTGGAAGTCCGATTGGAGTGCCAATCATTGGAAGGCAGCTTCTCCGAGAACCCCTGAGCGCTAAGGCATCCCCGCATCTGTTTTACATCCCTCGAACACGTCGAGTTGCCATCATCGCGATCGCGGAAAGGCGTGGGAGAGCATTGCCCCAAACTACGGAGGAAGGACACCTCTGGGTTTCTTTTACATTGGATCTGGAATGAAGGGCACACCCAGACCGAGGACACAAAAAAGAACAAAAGCTACGTACCGACGGCAAAAAGATCAGCTTGCTCGACAACAGGATTGAACTGTTGGCCTTCGCATTGCAGGACACAGGAGATGAGATCTGTATTAGTACGACGCTCTAACCAGCTGAGCTAATCAAGCTTGATTTCTCAATAAAACTCCACGCTGCAATTTCCTCCTGTGTCTGTGGATGTGATGCGGATCCTCACCCGTTCTGTGGTGGAGTTCCTACACCACCAAAACACTCCTCCCTCCCTCCCCCGTCGCAACCTGCACGTCTAACCCCGGGTTCCTCTCAAAGAAATTCACCGGCTTCAGCCCCACGACCATCTTCTCACATGGTATAACCGGCCAGTCCTCCGCGCGCGGATTATGCGTGCTCCCAAAGGTATGCCACACCACGATATCCTCCCCCCTCACGCCCTTCTCCTCCTCCGGCCGATTCTCAATCCACGAGGCGATGCCTTCCCCGCCGGCAGACTGCATGGTGAACTTCCCTGAGGGGTAGAGCTCGTTGTCGTGGTGGCGCGTCACCCATACGGCGTGGCAGGCGAACTCGGAGCGGCGCGCGTGGTAGCTTGAGGGGTGGGCGAGGAGGAGCTGGCTGTAGCAGGGGAGGAGTTTGAAGCCGACGGGGGTGCGGGTTGTGGGGTTGAGGCGGGATTCGTTGAGGATTTTGAAGGTGCGGTTAGTGGTGTGGTCGAGGTCGAGGCCTGTTTCGTGCTCGACCGGGACGGAGGTGGTGGTGTAGCCTATGCCAAAGGGGTTGTGGACGGAGGGGGAGTCGATGGGGAGGGGGTGGGTTTCCTCGACGACGAGGGTGTTGGTGTGGCCGTCGATGGCGGGGTCGATGCGCAGGCAGAAGAGGTGCTGGTGGTAGGGGGCTAGGACGCCTGGAGCGACGACGGTTCCGTAGGGGACGGTATCTTCGATGGAGATGGGCGCCGTGGAGAGGATTCCTGTTGCGCGGACTTCGTAGTGGATGGAGGCGTCCTGGCCGAAGTAGAAGAGGAAGATGTACTCGTAGTTGCTGGCTGTGATGATGGTTTGGAGGACCAGCACGCGAGAGCGTGTTACAACGGCGTTGCCAGTGCGGGTATTGGTGTGTTTCCAGAGGATGCCGTCGTCGATTTCGTGGCAGCAGATGACGTTTGGCATCTTCAGTGGGAGGCCTGATTGTGTGACGAGCAAGCCGTCAAAGTACTTGATGTGTCCCAGACAATCGCATCCGAGCTTGAGGTTGTTAGCGCACACGCCGGCGCCGTCATTGCCGAGGTCGAAGGCGGCTTTTCTTGGGTACGGAGCCCGGGGGTCGCCGTAGGGGACGAACATCTCGGAAAGAGAGAGTCGGTAGAACAGACTGCGGCCATCGTAGCGGATGTCGTGTAGGGTCATGCCTTCGCGGTAGTTGAACCCGACTCTCATCGTCCAATTTTCCCAGGTAATCAGGCTCCCCTCGATGCTGAATGAAGGCCCCTCGGGCTGGGAAACGTGATAAGGCTTTGTGCTCGTCCGGGGAGCAGCTGTGAGGTTTGGGTGGTATTCGCTGCCTTCGTGAACCTTTCGATGTTCGTATTCCTTGGGATCTTCGCTGATTTCAGTTCGATCATCCTCGCCCGAAGGAAGTCGGTAGATCTTCATCAACTCGAGTTCAGAGGACATCTCAGCACAGAGATCAAGAGGGTAGGCGTAGTAGTTTGCGTCCGGGTCAGACGACATACGCATGTAGAACCAGCACTTGAGAGCAGTTAGAAACAAGATACAGAGCAGTGAATCGCACTTGAGGAGCCGGGGTAGGTACCATTGTCAAACGCTTGGACATGTCGTTCATACCATCGGGCCCATACGTCCAGGGCTCGACCACGACGGTGGCTTCATCGGGGAGATTCAGCGCCTTGACTTGTCTTTGAACCTCTGGATGGGCCAGGCATGCGAGCTCAACTCTGTGCATAAACTCCGAGTCGATGTGGGAGTGCCGCCCGGGGAGTGCAGTGTCTGAGACCACAGCCCGCTGATCGAGGTTGACATGCAGCTCCCGAAACACATTCTCGATGTGAGCATGCACCATGGCAATTCGCGGGGGTGCTGGATTTGCAGCCCCTGAACTTCCATGCTCAAGGTCAAGAAAGGCAATCATGTCCTTCTTAGGGGGCTCGAGGAGAGTGACAGCCCGAAAGATACAGCTAATGTCGGCAAACGCACGGCGAATGATTTCAACTGCCTTCAAACCTGTCAGTATGTGCATACTTTCTCCCGGGAGCGCATACAAGTTGGATTTCCTCGGCTGCCAGCGGGTCAAACGGGTGGCGATGGGAATCCATGGTCAGGAGTAAATGAGCGGTTGCCAACAAAACAATGATAAGGGGCTTCTGCGACTATCTAAAACAAACTGCAAATGAGGCACAAAGGTGCTCGCTCAACTAAAGTAAGCGCGCTCCTAAATACCCCGCCTCCGGCATGATTGCAATAGAAGTCGACGCGGGGGTTAGCATCCGCCGTTAACCGGTAGCTGCAGCCGGACCGGAGCGGGGTCCGGGGAAGGGCGCGAAATCGATCAAATTGACCTGGTGGGAGCAAAACTCTTGCGATGCCTATCTGCTTCCGATGCTATGTCGGCCAACGAAGTCTACATTCATTGGTTCTAAACCCTCCAACCACACCACGATCCATCCTTGATGTCCCCCCAGAGTAGTCAGCAGCCCAAGTCTGCTCCCTCAATACCCCAGCCGTCCAAATGTACAGGCCGCAGAACGCCGAAGCGTTCGGCATCCCAACGAGGGGAATTCCCAGCATACCTGACCCAGTAGTCCCAAGGGCCATTGAAGGTCGACGGTTTCAGCTTCGACAGCAGAGGGTGGCTGGGAATAATACTTCGATTATGGTCGGCACACTCACCAACCTCAACGTATTTACAATCGCTTGCGAAAAAGACAAACTGCCCTTGTCTATCAGAAGAGGCTCCCTCGGACAGCGCGGCCGGGCTGCGATCAATGAACCACAGGCGTGTAGTATCCATGTAGTCTTTTATTGAAGTCCCATTTTCCGGCGACTCAGTTCGGCAAGTCCTGAACCGTGAGTACTTGACCAAAGCTTGCCGCGACTTCTTGACGTGGTGCATGATCTGTCTTACCCGATGCAGGGCAAAATACTCCTCAGACCGGCCTTTGTACCACGGGCCGAGCTCGAAGGCGATATGGCTGGCAAAGTTTCCCATGTTTTGCTCAAAGAGCGGCACATGGTTGAACATGTCGCTAAGATCCATATTGGCTAGTTTGTAGTCCTGGATTATGAACAAATCCGTCATTGGGTAGACAGTAAAGCTTTGTGTTGTGCCGTTATGCGTGAAAAATGCAGTTGCTGGCTGGCTGTCTATCGTTTCCACGACTGTTCCCAGATCTACCCCCAAATAGAGGTCCATGTCAAGATAAGATTCCACCAACTCAGATGATAATCGCGGACGCTCAATCTGGAAGCGTGGAATGATGCTGAAATGCTTCTCCATGATCTCTCTGGACTCCTTGCAAGCGGTCCACAAGCCGCCGTCAATGAGGTATGTCGACGGATTGGACCTGTACCAGGAAGGCTGCGACACTCGCCGGTACGACGAGGGGAACTCCCATCCGTCGGGAAGGGTTGGTGCTGCGAGAGCGACTTCCGTGCCTTGACGATTCACAACCACGCAGTGCTTGCTCCACTCGACTTTCTCTTTTTCAGTTTTGCCGTTGAAGAAGGTGAAGACGTGTACTCCTCTCTCTCCTTGGTGTCGAATTGCAAACTTCCATATCATGTCCCGTAGCTCTCTGGGGAAACGCGGGAACTGATGGAGCGTCGTAGGCCGCGTAGTGATGCTCGTGGACAGGGCATCTTCTTGGGGAGTCATGATCTGTGTGGTCGTGTTGGTAGGCGGGGTGTCTTCTTCGGGAGTTGCGATACGCGTAGTGATGCCCGTAAGCGGGGTGCCTTCATGGAGAGTCGCGTCCTGCACACAAAAGTTAGGTCTTTTCAAAACGTTAGGCAATTCATCGCAGGTAGTCCTCACCATCTTGTGTCAAGCCCAACTTTGGGTGAGGTACGAGCACGTGGCGCGAGGGTCCGAGAAGAAGTAGCGTGGGAAAACGAGTGTGAAATTCTCGCTTGGTTGTTCGCGGTTGGAGGAAGAGGAAATAACGAGGGCTGGGAAAGAAGAAGAGGAGGATTTTGTGGAGACAGCAGACTGAGCGCACACCAAGGTTGCGTACTTGGAAGGAGCGCCTGGGCTTGGCGGAAGCCAGAGACTGCGAGGCTGTAATGGGGCAACCAGGTTTTCCCTCCACTTGTGCGTTTGCACAGGCGACAGCTCGGCGAGACTCGCTGTTGGCGGTGTATCGACAAAAGAATCGAGAGTATTGATTCTGGTTCTGCTGGTTGAGACATTGGACAATCTCTCGTCTAGCTTTCTGCCTGGCACTGTTAGTAGAAGCCGGCCAGTTCGTCCAAGTTGATGTCGTTCACAACCTGTTGATTTGAAGAAGCGCCTCGACTCAACTGGGCAGCGAACCTGGATAAACAGTTACGGAGCATCGGCTTGCTGGGAATTTCCGCAGAGTTTCTCGCCTTTTCGTGTCTGCACTTGCCGATGCTGAAGGTGCCAGGGTCCTCCAGTTGTCCTTCGCCGAAGCTGAAACTCTCAAACAGTTACCCCAATCAAAGATAGCTAAATCGTCACATTCCTATTAGTCTCCCCCAGAAGAAGGACATCTAGAGATCTAATGTTTCTAGTTCCAGCTTCAGCTCTCCCAAGCTCTCCTCTGTGTCGCAAGCTACCCCAGGAGCGCCAGTGACAGGAGAAATCCTCCTAGTCGAGCGGGACTATTCTCGACTTCGAGTCCTGAGCACCTCTAGTATGCTCCAACATGAAATAATCCGATGTCGGTACCAAACGGTCCGGCTCCTGCCCTGTTCGACGTGCTGCTCTCCGGCGCATGGGCTATATAAGCTGCCAAAATACTGTGCCCAAATAAGGGCAGCTGGCCTGGCGGTCTTGAGAGGCGTGTATTGCCCTGACTCCGACCAGGCTAAACGCTTAGATGCTACATTCCCGTGCACTCCTCGAACCGCCAGTTCGATTCTGGGGCTGCCTCTACTCTCTTTTTTTCGTTCTGGACTTTTTATCTTTTCTTTTTAGTTCTAAATTTCATGACTTAAATTATTTTATGTGCCAATTTCGGAACTTCAATTGCAACTACCCGTAAATTACCCATAAGAAACACATGGCCATGTTATCAGACAACATACAGAAAAAAGAAAGACCACAAGCGGCCCAAACGTATCATACATGTAACAGTTCGGTCAAGAAAAGAAAAACTTTGTTTTTCAACCTCACACCCGACGTTGGGAGAGCTTTCTTCGAGAACAAGAAACACATGGCCGTATTATCAGACAACATACAGAAAAAAGAAAAGACCACAAGTGGCCCAAACGTATCATACATGATGAGACCGCTTTCTCCGAACTGCGGGGCCAGAAACAGCCCGTTCATCCAGCGAGGCCCTTCGATTTCCGGACACACTTGTGTCTTCCAAAATGTATTGACCGGGACCGGCCATCAGCGGCTGAAAAGTGTACACCTTTTTTTTGTGCGGAGCGGCAATCCTCATGGGCAATCCTGTGTCCGGATTCACTCTGTGGAAGCTGAACACGGGCTGGGGTTCCTCCTGCTCCGGGCCGGGGATGCGGTCTTGGAGTGGCTGACTTTGGGCTCTCGTGGCCGTCGGGGAGATCGCATGTACGGCTTGCAGCTCACCTTGCAACCGTATGTCGTGTGGGTCGTGGATAGCCGGGCCGGGTGGTGCTGGACAAAGGCCGACGTCCCCCATTGGTGGACCCTCGATACCTGATGCTCTGTCTTGCCAAGGATGTGCCTGTGTGACGCCGGCTGTGTTGTGTGACGTAGATGGCTGTGCTGCGGATGCGATCTCGGTCGACGCTGTAGGTATTGAACCGTGCCATGGAACGTGGTGTGATGAATATACGTCATCGCAGGGTTGCATAGTTGGCACCCTACCGGGTACTGCGCCCGACCAGTTGACATAGTAGAACGCGGGCATTCCTTGATGCTGGGTGGGCGGTGCTGCATCCTGCCAGTGAATCTCTTCGTTGACGTAGGACGTATCGCGGACATGAAAAGCCGGCGGAGGATGAACGGGCATGGTCTCCATGAAAGATTGCCCCTCAGGTTTCGCATACTGCCACGGATCGCCGCTCGGGCCGGCGGTGGCTTCGTGGGTGTGCATGCGTGGTGGTGTAGCGAAAGCCGTATGTTCTGACGGGATTGTGTCGTGCATAGGGGCAATTTCAGGGACGTAGCCAGGCAGCATGGGTGGTGGCCCCAAACTGTCAACCAGGACGGCAGGTTGGGCACTGACGGGATTCAGTGTGGACTGTCCCGGCATGATGGCCGGATGGACAGATGGGAAAAAAGCTTCAACCGGTGTGGGATGTTGTGCGGACTCCTGGGCTTGTGTGGAGAGAGGCGGTGGCGGTTGAGCCATATGGATCGGACTGGATGAGACCGACACCGCTGCCGGCTGCAGAGACATTTCGGCGTTGGCCGGAGGAATCTGGCGCGGCCTGGGCTCTGGGATGTGCTGCTCGGAGCGCCGTCGCTTAGGCGGAGGCTGCTGCTTGGAGCGTCGTCGCTTGGGCGGAGGATGCTGCTCGGAGCGTCGTCGCTTGGGCGGAGGGAGCTGCTCCTGGAATGCTTGTTGTCGCACCCCAAAGGGATGAGGATCGCTAGGCCGGCGGTTGCCATCGCCCACAAACTGGGCATGCCGGTGGAGCAGCCCCTGGGGTGGGGACCACGGCGCTGGGGGGTGTGGAGGAGGGCGCGGAACCGAGGCATCCCTCCCGGGTTGTGCGAAATAGTCAGCGGAAAGGGCTTGCGTTCGCGGGTCTCTGGCGGATGCATCATTTGTTTGCTGCTCGTGTTGTACTGGTAGAGTCGTGATGTCAATGGGTTGAGCGTATGAGCTCCCATCTCCGTGAACCAGTTCGTCGTGGCTGTCCAACTCGTCGGGCTGTAAATTAGAACGGCTGTCAGTTGGCTTACTCGCTCTGCAGGACATCGAAGTTGTCATGATAGGGATCGCTCACCGATCTAAACTCGATCCTGCATGTACGACAGCCGAGTGACTTTGCTTTCTGACGCGTGGTCAAGGTGGAAAGCAGTCTGCCCAACTGGCTGTCCTTGCGCAGGCAAGCGTTCTTCGCTGTCGCCAGTTGCCGGGCTGTTGCGAGTTTTTCGATGTCTTGTGATTTCATGAAATGGGCGGCCTGGTTGATCACCTTCTCCCCGGCGGATAAAAGACCGTCGACAGTGGGCTCGGAGGACTCTCCAAATCCTTGCCCGAGAGAGAACGCCGCAGCTTGGAGTGCATCTGCAAATTCCTGTATCACTTGCCGAAAAGGCGTCCCATGTTGGAAGGCGCTGTCGCCGGACTGTAGAATCGGAACCGTGTTGTTCGTGGGCGGAGTAATGATAGCTCCCTCTGGCGGTGGGCCTGGGGGGCTAGGCCCTGAGGACGGGCGCTGTGACAACTGGTAAGACATCGGCACCGAGTCGAACAAGCCGAATAGCAACTAGTGCCTAGTATGACCAGGAACAGTGAAATAGCCCCGAAACCTCAAGCGTTGAGCTAGGGTAAACCAGGGGCACTCTTGTAGGATATTGACCAGGCGTCCGTCCCACTGCCTGAAACATTGCACTCCCCCGTTTGGACTGGCTCTGCTGTTCGGATGACAAAAGAGTCTTCGTTGCTTTTTTCTCACAATGTAGCGCATGAGAAATAGCACTGGCCTAGACGCATCTTCGAATCACATTCCCGGGCAGGTAGTTGTCTCCGGAGGCTGTGCCTCGAACTGGCGGTTTGTGAGGGCTTGCAGATTGGCTTTGAAACCGCAGCTTGATTTGCAGGACCATCCAACCTCTGTCTGAGGACGGGGGGACTGGGAATTCTACACAGTATGAGCGAACCCTTGGCGCCCATTGAGGGTGGCTCGGGTTGTGCGACATGATTTGAGCCGCCGGCCCAGGGGCTGACTGACGCGAGAGCTGGAAGGGTTTCTAGACCGGTGAAGAGATTCTCGGTGCGATGACTCTGCTAGGGAGGCGTGAAATACCGCCATATACTGGTGCTTCGGACCGTGTGTCAGAATTGCATGCCTGACATCCTTTAGACCTCGGCCACAGATGGCGAAATTTTCAGACTGAGGAGTTCGTGATCCCGTACAGTCAACCTCACAAACAGCCATAAATATTCTAGAACAAATTTGGAATGGCCTTTGCACAGGGCTTTTCGGGGCGGAAGCTGCCCTGCTTTACGAATTCTGTGGACCAATGGCTAGGCGAGAGGTTGGTGCTACTCTAGACATTCCCATCTGAGACATGGAGAGAAGTAACTGAAAAATGCAGTTTTCAGCCGTTCGAAAACGCCACCCACCGAACCCAACTCGGTCACATACCTTATCGTCGCTGCGTCCTTAAATGTCGGGGATGTTAGGGGCGTCTCCCGTCAAGCAAAGCAACAGACACGGGCAGCAAATTGGCACATGTTCCATGACGGGAGCTATGCTGAGCTGAGATTTCTAGCTTCCGTTGTCGGTTCTAACCCGAAGCCAGTGCCTGCGAATGTGTAAAGCGTGCGGGATCGAGAGGCAGCGTTGTCTGATGTGTCATGTGCGACGGGGGCTGGCTGGGAGATGCGCAGTGGCGTGTCGATCGCCGAACTCCTACACGACCCTAGATCCCGATCACCCACAGCATCGACGATTCCCACCATTCGGGTCTTTTGCTCCGGACCCGCGGTGCCCCACATTGGACACGGACCCGCACGGTACGGACGGAGGAAAACCAGGGGCTGTATCACCTCAGACACGCTGCATCCAAGCTCAATAACGGCCATTTGTACAACGCGAGCCCTCAAGGTGCGACGGTGGCAGTGACCGAGTAGGGTGCGCCAGGACAGATCGCTACCGTCTTGGGCCAGACGGGGTTCCGCGGGTTTTATTAGCGATGGCCTAGATTTGCGGAGGATTTGCTGGCCTTCTTTCCGTGCCACCCTGGGTTAGGGTTATCGCCCACAACACTTGGTGGTTTCAGCACTTTCGAGAGGCAGGACGCCGCTCTCCAGCCAAATTCACGAATACCTGAGATCTTTGTCGCTCAACTAGACGGGTCACCACGGCAGCACCTCGAGAACATAGACCCCTGGAGCAAAGTCAAGCTTGGCATGTCTGCCCAAGTGCCAAAAGCACCTGATCCGACCTTGCGCAACAATGCCTCTTGATCCGATCACGCACTGTACCGGATGCCAAATCTCTGAGACCAGCACACGTCCGTCCAATGGGTGATGTCGTCGCTCTCTTCGATTGAACTGATTCGTCAACCAATTAGGAGAATGACACATCCAAGCCACCAAAAAGAGGGGCGAAGAAACCTGAACACTCTGGCTGAGGCAGGAGACGACACTCTCCTTTACCGTCGTCGGGTTCTGGAGGCTGGGAGTACGGTTAACATTACGTACTCTCCAGATGTCATTTTGTGACAAAGCAGGAGGTTCCAGGGTTAGGGTCTGGAACCGGGGAGGTTCCGGCCTGGAACCCTTGACAATGGTGTTGCCAAGCCCTCAGCGTGGCCAGGAGAGGGCAGCTGAGGCAATTCACAACAATGGAGACTACACTGAAGAGGCTCCAACAACAGAGCCTTTGTGGTGGAACCACAAAGAACCCTTCAGGCGTTACAAGGATCGCATTTCCCTGGAAATAGGCGGGAAACTCGCTTGGCTGACTGTTGCTGTGTGCACTCAAACTTGAAGGAGCGGACAACCTTCTCGGCGATGGAACCAACCAAAGAACGTAGACAAAGTAGCAGAAGGGCTTCAACGCTTTCAATCTGATACCATCAACTAGGAAATCGGCGAAAAGCATTTGTGGGTATGAATGGAACGGCTAACACGGGGATTAGCCTCCTGCAGTGCGTTATTGAACCCTTGTTGTCATGAAATTTATGTACAACCAAGCCTAAGGTAGATGCACTCTCTAATCTGATAGGTACCTAGGTAGTCTGCTACGAAAAATAAATGGGCCCCGCCTAAAAATGGTTAGCCCAAAATCAGGCTCGCTTCACCCCCGGCTCAGCTTCGGCTCACCATTGCTCACCCTGCCATGAGAATTGGCAAGTTTACGCGACATGGGACCGATTTTGGGCCTTACCTCCGAAGATAGGAGGTCTCAGAATAGGACCCCCCATCCTAACAAAACAAACACAGCCTTCAAAATGCAAGCCTGGCCATCCAAGGCGCTTGTCCAAGCAAACGAACGCGCTATAAAGCGCAACATAATGGGCCCAAATCCTGGACCGCACGGTCCCAAATTTTGGCTTCAGAATATACCAGTACATGCTATAGGATGGTACAAAATATCCCAGCTTAATATTTGGGGTAGTACATAATATCCCAGGCCAGAATTTGCGATAGTATATGATATCCCAGCTCCAAATTTGGGATGTTTGTTACAACCTGCACCCGAAGGGTCAGACTGTAAGGCAGTACGCTGCGTAGTGGTGATGACAGTAAGGGAATAAAGGTTAACGTAGGCGTCCAGATAGGGCGTTTACTATCTCAAACAGTGTATTTTATAAAGAGCTTTAAGAAGATCCTTGTAAGATTATAGACGTAAATATAATATTACTTATGTAAGGAATAAGAATCGTTCTTTATAGTAAGGTCGTCTATCTCTAACTATATAGTAAACTATCTATATTATAGAAGCTGTGTTCTGAGGCTTTAGGAGGAAGTCTCGGGACTGTCCCGAACTTATCCTATCCCGATCCGGGACCAGAGTCCCTTAGGATAACCCTGATTGGTTATATTCTTTCCGTAGGGCTTTTTCTTACTTATTGGCTTACCGTAGCTGCCTCAGGCCGCTACGGCCTAATATTGTGATCTTAGTTATAACAATGTTACTTAATATACCAGCACCTATAGGATATCCCACAGTATACTAGTACATAATAATATACTAGTACATAACAGGATATCTCAGAATATACTAGTAGATACCTTAGGATTAGCACACAGACTGAATATTGCTTTACACGGTAGCTTTATAAGCTGTAGAAAATGCGAGTTTAACCGCCCGATATCCATCTGACGGGCACATCCGCTCTATAATAGCCTGCAGTTTTAGTAGTAAGAAGGAGGATAATAACTTTAGCAAAACTGAACTTGACGGCAAAGACAACGCAATGTGGATGGGCAGCAAACAGGACTTTGATGCTGTAGTGGGTCAAAAGAAATGAAACATAGTATTTTATATAGATGTGGGAGTAGCTAAATTCGGATTTTATTAATATTTGTAACATAAATCCGTCTATTTGCACTATAACCCATACACCCCCTTATTGAAAGAACAGGTAAAACAGCGTAAACTAATGCAATCTACGGCCAATCGACGGTTTCCCGAATAAAAATCAATTAAACAATTACCTAAGTAAGGCAGGTATATCTCACGAACCTGTTTGCAAACAATCCCGCCAAGATTATGGCACACAAATAAGATGCTACGACGAGGACTGTCGGAACCGTGCCTGCCACAGAGCACCTCAGATCGTATCCATTCCAAAAGTGCCCGCGCGTACTCTTTCACTTCCATGAAGGACGTGCTAAACACCTGGGACGGATATCCATATGTGTACACTTGGTAACCTGGAAGGTGCACTGGTAATAGGTCTTTCAGCTATAGTGTCCTATTCTTATGCGTCCAGGTGTGGAAGGGTGTCCGTTTAGGCCGTGGATGGCGATGATGTCGATGGGGTAGTACTGCGCCTGGCTGCCCGCGTTTGTTGTTGGCGCGGGGTTGGTGGGCGCTTCGGCGGTTAGTTCGTGGAGACCGACCTCAAGCTCGATCCGTTTGCTGGGAGGAGCAGTGGGCGTGGTGGGGAATTCCGCTTCCAGAAAATCCGTCTCGGCTACCGATTTTGCTACGCGTGGGTGCTTAGCGATCTTTCCGAATAATTTCTTCATGGTTGGCGCTGGACCGGTGGTGATCCGGATGGGTATATGTCTTCAGCGCTGGGAACCTTCCATCCCATCCCAGAGGAAATTACGCTGGCTGGGTACCTGCTCGGAATTTGTGCAGGTTGGAAAGAGCGCCTATGCCTGGTGCAGCCCGGTCCAGTCGGGTAAATTTAGGTATTGCGCGCGGCCTCTGAATGCAGGCTCTTCCATTGGCGGGTGTGGAGGGCAATGCTGGTTGGTCGGTCAAGTGTCACTTGTGACACGCAAATTCGGGGTACCACCGCCTGGGTTGCTTTTTCGCGCACGGCACACCAGGATGCAAATGGTTTGTCTCGCTTTACGATGGGCCTTGCGCAATTCTCTGACCGACGGCGTGAAAAAAAAAACATGGAGAAAATCATTGTCGAAAATCGCAAAATCCTCGAGTCCATCTTTGGGACCAAAAAGTGGAGGAAGAGCCCCAATCAAGACGAAGTGGGTAAAAGTATGCCAAAAAAGTGGAAAATACAGGGGTAGCCCTGAGCGCTCTCTAGCCAATCGATGCAACGGAAGAAATGCAGTTGGTGACCGCTCATTCAAAGCGAAGTTCGCTTTGAATCGGTTGCGCGGGGCTGATTTGACTGGTGCGGAGCGTTGGCTAGGACTTAGTCCACGTGCCATACCACGCCATGTCAACCCCACCCAGTTCAAATGCCGCTAGAGCCATTCTCTGACCTGTGTTTAAAAAAGAAAGCACCCATCATTTTAAAAGGCCCGGGAAGACAGCAAGCTCCTTCCCGGAATTTCTCAAAGTTCATTCGCGAAAATGTCACTCCCCACACGGCAATTGCGATGAGAAGTGAACGAGGACCCTATTACGCCTGACGCAATCCACTCTTCACCCTACAGTTACGGCCCTAGAAAGGACTGGGAACGTCGTGGCCAGGACGAGTTCAGACTGGATGACATCGCCTGGGCAACACCTGAATGGCTCGCCGACTGCATCAAATCGGGTGAACTTGCGCCGAACCAGAAGCCGCCAGCCAAAAAGTGGCTGCTCACACAGCTACATCTATATGGCATTCCGCACAAAAAGTCTGACCGAATCGGCGATCTCAAGGCAGTTTTGGTGAAGGCTTGGAAGGACGGAAAGGTAAGACATGGCGAGTGCAGCTTTTGCGAAGTTATCTAACATGGACATTAGTGCATTGACCTCGTGCCATCCATCGCTGTTGTGCGGGACCGTCTGCAGAACGAGTACAATGAAGCATTTGAACGCCTTGAAGATCAGCTCTTCAAAGACATCGGCGACAATCCTTCCAGGGAGGCTTCCTGTGATGAACGCCGCTTTGTAGCCAAGTACTTTCAAGATGCTCAGGGACGCCCGGATAGAAGCAAGACCCAAGACGCGCTCTGTTTTACCTCGTGTTCATCGTGGGGGGACCACCACAAATGTCTCAAGGAGGCTGTTGAGGTGGTCCCGGGCCTGGTCATCCATCTGACGCCATACAAAGCCATCGTCGGCTGGGAGGGCACTATTCAGCGCGGTATTGAGAATGAGTTCTCAAGACTTGAGGATCATCACAAAGCCCAGAAGACTCTCTGGACCCTGAGCCCACAGGCACGCTATCAGAGCGAACAGGCAAATCTCGACCTAGACCTATTCTTGAGAAAGACCCTCTGCATTGACAAAAACGGCAAGACGCTTACTGAGGGAAAGAGACCGTCAGCTCCTGTTCTTTTGGACAAATGTGATCTCCACGACAAAAATCTCCCAGACGAAATCACTTCCAAGGCGCCGGGTCTCCTTGTAGAAAAGTATGAGTCCATCACGGTTATTGGATGGGACGCCGATAACCTCAAGGCTGAGGTCGAACGATTGAAGAAGGCCAGCAAAGACATGGCCGAACAAGAGAAACTCGAAAATGAACAAACAAGGGCTAGGGAGGAAGCTGAAAAGAAGGCGAGATGGGACCGCCGATGCAAACCCTACCACGATCTTGTTGCTCGGCAGCAACAGCCGCCCAATCCATGGGAGGTCCAAAACCTCGTCGGGTCGTACATTGTGCGTTGGCACGGAGAGGAACCCAAGCATTATGGAGACCTTAACGACCCGTATATGGACGCTGATGTGATGAGAATCAACGTCTTCCCATGCGAGAGTTCATACGGAGTGAAAGCCTCGTTCTGGTTCGGAATGTTCGAGGGCATCATGTTACTTGCCAAGTCGAGGCGAAAGCTTGAGCTGCTCAGAAAGACACAGCCCAAAGGATTGCTTAGCGACGGGGAGGACTCAAAATCGGACACGTCCGATGAGGATTCCGAAGATAACGGAACCGATGACGAGCATGACAAGCCAAGGCTTATCAAGACAGGGTTTGGGACATTCTACGGTTCAAGGAAAGCAATTTTTGGGGACAAAAAGATGGAGAGCAAATCCGCGACTACACTTGCTGATAGAGTCAACGTCAAGAAGGAGCCAGTAACCGGCCAGAAACGGACGATCGGAGACATATCTGACCCCTGGGGCGTCAAAGCTGCCAGACTCAAGCGACAACTGATGGGAAGCACAAGCATGTTGGCGAAACCCGAGCAACACGAGAAACCCAAGGAAGAATCCGTCCCAAATCGCATCTACTTTCAATTTGTAGCCAACCAAGTCGACGGCTATCCCGACGTTGACGATAACAATGAGAATCTTGGCCACCTGGACTTTGATGAGACGCGCCTGGCTGCCAAAGGCCAGTTTGTCTGGCCACGCTTTTGGGGCAAGGACGAACCTCAGTCGATCTCCATCTTCAAGGTGGCCGAGAAGCCGAACCATGAGCATCAGCCAGACGAATGGTATATGTACGATGGTAGACGTTGGGGAGGTTGGTGAGTTTGGGGAACGTGGTGAAGGTACCTATCTACTGGCTTGGAGCGCCGGCGTGCCAGAGCTGGGACCAGCGCTCTCGACAACCCAACTCACCCGACTTGGGGGGTTGGGGTTGAGTTAGTTGCGAAATTTCCGGTCGGGGTTGTGTTGAGTTGCGTTGCGTTGTGTAAATTGCAAACCGATGTTTCCGATTCTGTAATACATACAAAACTCAAACTCTTTACACCATCCTCAGGATCAGAAGACTCTGTGAAGGATCATCATCCTGCAGGCCCAGCTTGAGTGTTGAAGATGGTGAGATTTGCCCACTTTTGTAAATGAAAAGAGGACGCATCCCCGTACTATGGCTCTTGTCTCACTTGTACTATGACCCCACCAAACGCCCATATATAACCCTAACCCTGCGACTACACCCACCCCCCTCCAATGCGTGCCAGCTGCCAGAATGCG
>Ga0247758_1001158_pt1 | contig 21121 bp, 24 predicted proteins | sample UWRJL156409C4_FD_180950 | JGI IMG/M metagenome (GOLD analysis project Ga0247758, IMG submission 180950) | Plant litter microbial communities from Arlington Agricultural Research Station in Wisconsin, United States - UWRJ-L156-409C-4 | ecosystem: Environmental > Terrestrial > Plant litter >...
CAAAACCCTCGGCGACCAAAGTGAATGCCCCGACCCCCCCGGATATTGACCTTCAAGCACCCCCTTAAGCTTTTCACTGCCAGCCTGCGAGAGCAGATTAAAGACGTTGATGTTATCCTTTCCCAAGAGATCGAGATCATAGCGGGGGCGAAAACCGCCGCAGACCAGCTCTTCAAATTCGAGCGGGGTGCAGGGGTTTAAAGACGTGGCGTTGGGGGAGAAGTTGGAGAGGTAGGATTGGGCGAGGGAGAGGCAGGCGGGTGTTTGGCATGTTGTTGTTGTTGTTGATATTGCGTGGGTGAGATGGTTTAGATAGGGAGTTGACAGTATCAAGGAGGCTAGGGGTCGCATCGTGACGATGGGAGAGGGGAGAATTTGCTGCTGAGAGAAGGGAATCGAATGAGGCATGTTGGATGGGGAATATCGTAGCTTTGTAGCATTTATGGCATGGAATTGAACTGCCGGGCGGTATGCGCGGCCCCGGTACATTCGCAAATAAATAAGTTACACGAATCTACCTGCAAGATCCAGAAGCTTGTTCGATGCTAGAGCTACTATAGACGACGGCGCATCAATTAGCCTAAATTCCTGATGGGGAATTTTGCCCCAATGGGTTAGCCCGAAACTTACCATACCAGACCTCATTCACTCGCTCGTATCCAGGAGAGACATAAATGTTCATTGTTCTGAAACGGGTGTTCGAGGCTCGAAGCGATGATGGCTTAGATATGTTGATCTACATCCTACAAGTGGTAAGCTCAGACGGTTTAAGAAGGTAGCACAGAACACATAATGAATTAAAATATCAGGTGGCAAAGGTTAGTCTGTTAATGAGGCGGCTAAATGACAAACCCTCTCGGAGGTTGGGGTGCATGAAAACCGAGGCTGCACGTTATCTGCTGAAAACCATTAAAGCACAATCTGGCGTTTGAGGGGCCTTACGACTTGGTCTATATGGAGGCGAAGTGAAACCACTGTGTTTATCACCATCTTTGATAACATGTTAAGATACAGTATGAAATTAGGATTAAAGACGTTTAATTCAGCAGATACTTTTATTGACTGGGAGGCATGTGCCCTTTCTGGCAACTACTTGAAGGATCATCCTGACTCCGATGAGATGAGGTTAGTGTCTTTCAGGTTCTCGTCCAACTAGCGGCCCAGCTTATTTACTTTTCTTTCTTTCTTAGGAAACACGCTGCCACTCACCGACGCTACCTCAAAGGAAGCTGTACTTAGGCCAGCGCTGTAGATCAGAAGGAGAGGGCCCGTCATGTTCAGACCTAGCACAAAGCATGGGCCCAGAGCACTATGTACCCCCTATACGAGCCCGGTGTAATAAGTGCTTCCACGACTTCGCTCGCAAGGAAGGTGTGAGTCGCCATAAGAAGGATTTACACGGGGGTACCAAACCTGTTAGGAAGTAAGGAGCTGATGCTCAGACCTAGAATGACGCCTTGCTTAGATCGAGCCCCTTACGTTGACGGCTGTGGTTTGTTTGTACTGCACGTAGGCATTGTTTTTCATGTTTCCTCACCCGGAATTTTCGTCCTCGCTGGACCTGGTCTTTATTTTGTTGCGCCCGCCGCTGCCCTCTCTGCTTGTTTGCTAACATTTCCTTGTCACTTTTCATGGAAAGAGACGTCTTCACTTCTTTGTCTCTCACACTATACCAAGTTGCGACTTGGTTGTGTTGCTAAGGAACGTGGAGAATCTTGCAGTGATTCTCTAGGCTGCCGTAACTGAAGGTATATCAATAAGTAAAATACGAATAAAACGATTACCTTCTATTGCTACCTGCTTTTCCTAACACATGCACCCCTCCCATGAATCCCGCTGCGGCTCGAAGAATTCGAGACGAGGCTTTCCATCAAGTTCATCCTCTCCATGGAGATAGAACCAATTGAAGGCATGATACGAGCCCAACTTTCGTGGCTGTAATGAAACCAGCGAGGAGCGCGAAGCCCTAAATAATACGCGTCAAACTTTGGACTTTTTGGGTTTGAAAGAGGAGGAGGGTGCAGCCTACGTTAGCCCTAACCGGCCAAGTATTTGCGGTTCGGGAAACAGCCGACTTCATGGAGAAGGCAAAGTCATCGCAGTCAAAGATCTCGGGGCGCCAGGCGGTTGTGGCCAGCCCCGAGCCGGCGTAGATGGTGTCGATAACGCCGCGCGGGAGGCACAGGTACTGCTTGTCCATGATGTGGCAGACGCCCGTGTTTTTGGTGATGGGCAGTCCGTCGAGGGTTGCCTAGAGACAGCCGCTGGAAAATCCAGAGTTAATTCTTGTTTCCCTCCTGAGAGGCATATCCAATCACGTCGGTTCTGGGCATTGTGGGTTCTCATCAGTTCTGCTTAGGGTACCTAACCAAGCAAACAGAGGTACTGAGGTGCTTACCCGTTGGAGGGGTTGCCTCCCTGGAGGTCCACTGCCGTGCCGGACTTGACGTTGACAATGCTGAAAGCTAAGTCAGCAAGTCTATTGCCACAGAAGATCCCGGATCTCTTCTCACGTGAAGCTATTGTTGCCCTTGGGGGTAAGCCAGAAGAGCCGATTGATGTTGGCTGCGGGCGTGTTGTTCGAGCCCCATTGCCATCCCTGGAGCTTGGTGTCATTGTCCGACAGGCCCATGTGAAGATCCAGGTAGGCTGCATGCTTGTTAGTACACCGCACGCTTCCTTGGCCATGGGGCTTAGCCGGGCACAGGGTGATTCACATACTTCCCGAACGGAGGTTGCAGAAATAATACGGATCAGGCTTGCCGGGAGTGGCACCGACCATTTTCTTCACCACCCAAACTTGGTTGTAGTAGATCTGGCTGTTCTTGTTGGTGGCCCAAATTTGCGCGACGGTTCCATTTGCGGTGTTGCCTGTCTGGGTAGGAATCACAGTGGTCAGTCATTCCACCATTGCTTCGCGTTTGAGAAGACGGGGCTGCGCACCACCTTCCACTTCCAGGCTAGAGCCGGCAACCTTCACGTTCATAATCCGGTACACAGCACCGCCGGCAATGGTAGTCATGGTGAGAAGTGCTAATGGGGGCGACGCGGTAATAGGGATAAGTTGAAGTTCAAAAAAGAGGAGTCAGTTCAAGTCCCTGCAGGTACTAAAAATGGGTGCACTAGAATGACCACTCTTGATAATCTTCTTGAAGCTTTATATTTGCTACAATTGGAGCTATCGAACTCAGTCGCCTCAAAATATCAGTCATAGCATAACATCTTATGATCACACCATGTTTCTTCGTGTTCGCGTGGCGCAGGCAGGCTGCACGCAGTGCAGGAGTGCGTCCATTCAGCACCAATGACGCTTGGCCCAGGGGGAGTGCACAACATCCCTCGAGCCTCCACCCACCAAGTACTCCTGGACCTTCACAGCCCCTGACTTGCTCTACGTCATCAACTCCATCTCACCCAAGGAGTATTTCCTCGTCGACAATGGCAAAGCGACCCTCAATACGAAATGCATCACCATGGCATCCACCGGGAAAGATCTCAACCTAAAGACGATCCCCAAGAATTCCGTCATCGTCTGCGAAACCGAGCCTGACGTGTTCCCTCAGGCGTGTTGTCTCAAGTACTTCTCAAATTCCAACTGCGCCGAGACAGCCGGGCAATATCGAGAACTGTGTACCGGAACCGGCAAAATCGTCAACCCGGATGGCGGTCCCTTCTACAGGGCCCCCATTGACATCAAATCATGGTCTGTTTCCAACTGCCAAGGGTTTTGGACGGGGCAGCCCTGAGTTGGATGGGTGGTATCTCTGAGGGCAACACAAAAGTTGGTACTTGTTGATGGGAACAGGAAAGTCGTCTCTCTGTAGAGCACATGTCCTTGTTTGGGTGCATGACAAGTGGATTCTTTTGACGCCGGAAATAATATCTCATACTTACCCAGGTACTACTAGGTAGTAGGTTTGCAATATGGATTGGTCATCCCCCCGGCTGACAGAGCCGTCAGCTCGGACTCGGTCCAACTTCCTCCGGTTTGTGTAACCTGACATCTGACACCCACGACCCCCTTGGATTGGGTTTTTATCAGGAGGATTCGCGACCGGTCACAAATGTTATGCCGAACTTACCAAGCACGCTTGTCGTCTCTTAGCGCGGTAATAACGAATCCCGAGCTTGCGACAGAACTCTGTTACGTGAAGAAAAGACTTCTTCAGGTCAGACTGGAAGTTTGTATTGATCAGAATATATAAAAGGAGAGCGATGTCCTGAATATCGGGTTCAATCTCTCGCAGGGATGGTGTACTTCTGCTTTTTCAGCCATCTCCATCAAAGCTCAAGGATGAACATCATCAAAGCACTCACCCTTACTCCCCTCCTCCTCTTTCCCGCCCCATCAACAGCCCAAATCCCCTTGGCATCGCCATACACGAGCACCTTCAACTCCACCTTTTCCCTCTCCCCATCCCAAATCCAAGCCACCAACCTGTCTGCCGATATTGCCTCCAGCGTCGAGACCACCATCAACTTCGAACGCTCCCAACTCGCGCACGGCGGCCCGCTCGAAGATGACTTTTACGCACTGCCTCCGCTCCGAAACACCAGCGCCCTAAAGCCGGGAACCCTCCTTAAGGTACAGGATATCACGAGTCCAACGCATTTCGCCATCCCGCCCAACACTGCGCTCTCACGCATCTTGTACACCACGACAAACATCAACGGGAGTGTGATTCCCACTTCAGGGTTCCTGCTCTGGCCTTTTGTTCCTCGCAATCTGCATCGTGCCAATAAGGGAGAGAAGGGAAATGGAAGCGTCAGCATCCCCGTGGTGGTCTGGACCCACGGAACGTCAGGATTCTTTGCACCGCAAGCAACCTCTTCGCATCGCGCATTATGGTACGGACACTCTGCGCCATTCACGCTCGCGTTGGCAGGGTATGCCGTGTTTGCGCCTGATTATGCCGGCTTGGGCGTCGGGAGGTCCTGGGATGGGAGTGAGATCCCGCATCAATACCACGCCACGCCTGCCGCCGCCAGGGACGCCTTGTTCGGATTGCGTGCCGCGCGGGAGGCGTTTGATGGGAAGGTGAGCTTGGATGGGAAGTGGATTGTCATGGGACACAGTCAAGGCGGGGCCGTGGCTTGGGGCGTTGCGGAGGCTTTGGCTGCTTCGCCTGGGCGGTTTGGGGATCTGGAAAAGGGGTATGGCGGGGCGATCGCGGTGAGTCCCACGACGGACATGTTTGGGTCGCCATTTGTGTTGACGTATATGCTCGCGACGGTTGGTTTCTCTTTGAGGTCGATTTTTTCAGATTTTGACATCGGAATGTGGCTGAAGCCGCTGGGTGTCAAACGGGCGGGGTTTATTCGGGAGGTGCAGGGAGGTATCGGAGTGGTCTCGCAGCTGATGCTTCGCGAGGACGAGACGAGTCTTGTAAGGCAGGAGGACTGGAATCGGACTTGGCATGCTGAGGCGTTCGGGAGAATTGGAAATGCGGGAGGGAGGGATTTCAGGGGGCCGTTGCTGGTGATTCAGGGGACGGAGGATTTCCTGGTTCCTTATGACGGGACAGCAAGGGCGGTGAATGAGACGGCGAGCCGGTTTCCGGGGAGAGACTTGGAGTTTCTTGTGTTGAAGGGGGTGGGACATACGCCCGTGTTGGACGCGTCGCGGCAGTTTTGGTTGGAGTGGATTCGGGAGAGGATGGGTGATGAACCGGTGGGGCATGAGGGGTTCAAGAGGATCGAGGTGGAGAGCGTTTGGCCTGTTGAGCGGTACTTGCATGTTGAAAATTCCGTGACGTTGTGGGTAGGGCTGCCAGAGTTCGAGCACTTGGCTGAGCTGAGACTGTAGTTGAGATTGTGACCCGGGATGGCAGCACCAACAAATGTTTCCGTTCCCTACACCAGACGAAGTTTCTCCAGCGCCGAAATTCCCGAAGATAACTCCCCGAAGATCTCACCATTCATGTATCCATCAACATAGCACTCGCTAACTAGTCTATATGCACCCTCTCCAAGTCCCAAGTCAACAAAGCGCAGTATCAACGGGATGTTGCATCCCAAGAGAATGCAGACAAAGTCGCCCTTTCCCCGGTAAATGGGCCCCATCTGGGCGACTTGCGCGCTGCGCTCTGCTTCGTCGCCCTGGTTGATGCAGAGAGAATCAAGCCACCACCAGGTGGTTTCGCTCGGAAATTCCTCTTGACGCCAGTCCGACATCATTTCTTCGAGGAGACTGTATGCGTTTGGGGAGATGAAAATCGGACAGCCGTTGATGACGATGCGTCGGGAGCGTTCCAGGTCGCCCCAAACATACGATATTGCGACGAGGGGTGGGTATTTGCGTGGGCGAAGTGAAAATGTGTGGAGGGAGGCAGAGATGGTGTCATCTTTGGAGTGATGCAGCTGGAAAAGACGAATGGAGTTGCCATCGATGGGGTGCGGGTACGGAGAAGTCGGTCCTTGCTGTTGTAGCGTCATCACACACATCCTGTGATTCCCAAAAACATCCAGAATCGACCACTTCCCTGTGGGAACAACCCCGCACAGCTCTACCAGCTACTCGACGAAGCATCCCAAACCATTCGGCTGCTGTACGTCCATCCCCCATCGGGCGACGCTTCGGAAATCGAATGCACAATCTACACCGCGAAACTGGAAGATAACCCGCAACTCACTGCCTTGTCTTATGCCTGGGGCGACACCGAGATCACTCAAACCGTTATCGTGAACGGCTTGCTTCCCCCTGCAGGTGACCGAGAGCCTCGCCACTGCGCTTCGACACATCCAAGCGACCAATGTCAGACCCATCCTTGACGCGTTCTGGGCCGATGGGATTTGCATTGACCAGAGCAATCCCAAGGAAAGAGGCTATCAAGTTGCGCTCATGGGACGGCTTTATCGACAAGCACGATTCGTTTGTTCCTGGATCGGACCCGATGAGGACGGGTGCTGCAGGGTTTTGGACACCTACCATCAAGTTGGCACCGTGCTCGATTCCGCGCCGCAAGATTGACGCCAGGCGGTTCAGGACTGGCTTCACACAGTGTACACCGAATGGTCCTCCGCGGGCGCTACCGGCGACACGATTCCAGACATAGAATTTGCGACGGCGAGGTTCGCCCACCGTGACCTCTTTTGGCGGGCTTGGATATTCCAAGAAGCGGTCCTCGCCAGGTCGAGCCTCTTCATCTGTGCGGACACGGCCATCGAGGCAGACCACCTTTACCAAAGCGTTTCCGAGTTATCCGGGCCAAACCATACGAGGACACGGTCACCTGGACCTACCTCGCAGCCGCCAAACACATGATTCTCGCAGAGGGTTCACTCGAATGTCTCCAGATGGCTGGCACAGATAACTCTCCGGGTGTCGAACCAACAGAGCCCGACATACCTTCGTGGGTACCGGATCTGTACGCTTTCACCCAAGCGTCGACACACCATTTGTACTTTGCACAATAGTTGGCAGTCCCGAAGTCAGTCACCAACCGCCCAAACATCTCCGATGCTGATCTTAGTCTCACGGAGCATAGTCATTACGATTTTGCTGGTAATTGCGGCTAAATTGGTGGTGTTGTGGTTGTTACAATGGGGGAGCGCGTCGAGGCGCGTAGGAAATTATGCTGATCGGCATGCAGGGGGATCGGTTAGGGGGTCCAAGCTTCTATTTGATAGTGTTACAATTTCGGTGGGCTTTTGTTCTGTTTCTAGACTATTATGGAGACTCAGCACGCATGTCTCTACTTTCATCAGGAAGTTTGCAAGAGGATCGGACTCATGGCGATGCCGTCTAGATTAAGTCCCGCAAGTAGCTGATGGCAGCGCCAGCTCACCGTAAAGGTTGGGGTGGGCTCATGCTAGTAGAATCTCCTTCCACACCGGCCCCGGCTCAAACCCCATTGTGATGGCCTTGGTTCTTATGCTGCCAATGCCGCGCCGCTCAGCCACGCCGTTATCCCACTCCAGCAGCATCACATTGTAATAGTCGTCTCCGGGGTTTAGAGCGCTGCCATATTTATACGCTCCTCCCACCAATGGCCAAGGATTCCGGCACTTGGAAAGAAGGGCAACCTCGTAGGACGACCCATCCAGTTCAAAGAACGATGTCTGTTCAAATCCGTCCAGAAAAACCGCCCCGCAAATTTCATCCCCTCTCGTGACGAGCGTTCCCACTGGACGAGTCACATCGATGCTCCCGATCCCGAAGAGGCATGAGACGGTCCAGAACTGCAGAAGCGGGTATGAAGGGAATGGGTCGAGACCACTTGGGGGTACGATTTCTCTCGGGGCCGTTGGGGTTATTGAGAAGCCGAGTTCGACAAAGGGGCTTTCACGTGCTAAGCGTCGCGGATAACTTCGGTTACCGGGTCCGCCGAACACGGCCGTTGGCGCTGGATCCCAGATCGGACTATGCACCCCTTTCGCTGTTATCTCATGCCAGATGATCCATGTTTCCTTCTCAAGCCATTTATTCAGCTCCACGTGGTTCATAGGTTGATTGTCAATGTGCCCGATCCATCCAGCCCAAGAATAGCTCGGGAAGCCGACCCGACGGCGGAGGCCTTTCCCTCTGAATAACACAGCGACGTCGAATATCCCGGTTGGGAGCCCCTGGAAGATCGGATATCCAAGGTTCTGAGCAAAGCGTCGTGTCAAGCCAGCGAAAGCCCGGAGAACATCGTTTTCGTTTGTCATTACACACCGGCTGTAGTGCGTGATGAGGGTTCCATAGCCCTCAACGTCTTTTCGATTCAAAGCCGCTGGTAGCGGGTTGGAAATGTTGTAGCCCCTTCGCCTTGGCTGAGGATGATCAAAGCAGGTTTCGCAGTGCTCAGCAACCTGGCAACGGAAGAAAACTTTGTTGTCGACGAAATAGAGGGTCCGTCGAGACAGGAGACGTTCTTGGAACCTGGGATATGTTAGTGTAAACATTTGAAAAGTCATCTCATAAGCTTTGAGGCTTACGTCCAAGCCCGTGTCTGATAATAAGATTTTTGCATCAAGCGATCTACATCAAAATAAATGCCGAGGTATACGTCCTTCTGAACGTCTAGCAACTGCGGCTGCTCATCCCTGGTGCCGGGCCTTAGGCCGGGCAGGCCTGCATTTGCGTCATGCCCACAGGCCGCAATGATGGTCAGATGGGCCATCTCGTATATCCGATCCATGGCCTCGACGCCTCGCTGAAGGTCAGCGGGATCGTTCTGTAACAGGCAAAGCGAGTCGACCCAGAGATATCGAAAGCCCAGACGACGAACGAGAAGAATCGCGTCATTGACTGTTCTTGGGAGCCACCTTTCGATTTTTGTGATGGCGTTCGGGCGTATCAGCTTAGGCCGACTAGCCTTTGTGAGCTTTAGCGTTGGGACGGAGCCCCAGACATAACTCAGAGCTACGTAGGGAGGACAGTCTGTTGTCTCGTGGAGGCAGTTCGAGTCCACGTCGATCAGTCGCAGAACCTGCAACCCCGCTAGGGCCGTGATGTGGGTATCGCGGGGGGTGAGAACGCAGTTCTTATGAATCTCATCGCATTGCGTCAGCCATTTTTTGATGTGAGGGATTTGGATTTCACCATCCAGTTGTGGCCGCAGGTATGTATGGTCGGTGACAGACTGCCCGCGATCCAACGGCTGTCCAAACGCAATCCATGGTCCTTCGCAGTGAAGAATGCGAATCGTACCTCGACACCCAGGGGCTAAAGTACTGTCCCACTCCAACCGGATCGGCTCTTTGTCGGCCCAATTGTGAGTATAGCTCCAATGGTTGTTTAGAGCGATGGCGCGCTTGAGGAGGCGACACAAAGGGCACTTGCTGTTTTGAACCCACCCATACGTCCAGTCTCGCCAAACACCGACCTGACGGATACCCTCCGGCCCGGTAAGTGCTAAGAGGAAACCGGAACAGTATCGGCACAAAGGATCGATGGACGCCATTGCCGTCTGTGTTCTGAATTGGGCTCCGTCCTAAGTTGCGAAAGCGGTGAGGTCGTCAAATTCCCCGCACTTGCGAAGGCACAAAACGGACCAGTTAGGAAATTGCAAAGGCAGCCCAGAGGTTCTGTGATTGGCCTTGTTGAGGGCGGGAAAGCACTCTCAGGCGGACGTCCACATTTGGTTGCATCCCGTTTCGAACCAATCTGAGTTTGGCAATTCACCAGCGACTATAGCCCACACCTGAACTTGCTAAGGTACCGTTACCATCGTTCGCTACTCTGTGTTGCATCTAGCTACCGATTAGCCGGTTCTTCCTTACGACCTATCTTTCTTTAGGAAGCCCTCAACGAAGAAGAAGGTCAAGACCGTAGGTGGCAACAAGAAGAAGAGGCCTACTGGAAAGAATGGGATAGCGGCAATCTAGGTCTCTTTTAAGAACCCGAAATTGTCGCGTAGAGGCTGCTTAAGTATACTATCCGCAGAGGGAGGGGTGGAAGGGCGGGAGGTGGGTGAAGCAGTGGACGGCGTATCACGTCAGCCGGTATACTCAGCCCTGCCACAAGCAGCGCCATGGAGGAACTCGGAATGCCATATCCATTTAGTGGACATGTCGTGAGCTGTGCGCGTGGTCGATCCGTGGTACGCGCGTAGTGTTCTCTGCGGGGAGGAGGGGGGGTTAATCGGCCGGACCCCCACATATGAGGATACGGGTTGGAGCGTTGGGATAAAGAAAGCGACGCTATTACTGCGGGGCCAGCTCCTTATACCGTGCCTGCGTGGCCGATAGCAGTGGACTATAAAACTTGGCTAGCCAGAATGACGAGAACCGGGCCACGATTGATCAAGGACTGGAAACTTAGTCACCCTCAAAGGCACAGGAAGCGCCCGCCCCCCACTGCGAGCGGCTTTGGCAGACACCAGCAAGTGTAGCCGCAGCAAGAGATCCATATTTTCTCAGCGCACCCGCTTAATTGGGACGAACTCGACCAAGTTCGGGGCAAACTACGCGATGACTCTGACAATGCCGAAGTCATTGCGAGTCTTTTGATGAAGTTGCTTGGCACCCAAGCAGCATTCAGCCTGCGGGTCGGGGTTGGCAAATTGGCAAACAGACTGCTTGCTATGTATTTCCATGTTAAAGGTGGCAGCGCAAACCTCCACCAATTTTCTACTCTCGCCCGCCACGTCGTCGATAAATCCTCCGATGTCATGGTCTGGGCCGCGGTCCTGGAACTGATCGACGCCATCGGCCCGCTCACCCCCCCACCCTCGACGGGAAGCATCCTCCCTACTTTCCTCGGGACGCCGGTCAGGGCGAACTCGAGCTGGCTCGACGACAGCGAAACACGTGAGAGAGTGGAGCGAGGGCTCTTTGGGGAGATCAGGAGGTGTACCTTTCGCGGTGTCGAGGGCTTCTGGGACAAGCTCCTCAACCCCGAGACCTGGTGCGAGGAGCAGAGGGCGATGCTGAGGGGGGTGATGACGGCGTACGATGGAAAGACGTGAACCGCATTCCCCCACACGCCCGATGAACAGCTAGTCTGGTGCTGGTTCCGCCCGCTCGAGGACCGCTTCCTTGGTGGTGCATCGCATAAGCTTCACACGACCAGCATGGCCAACCAGTTTAAGGAACGAAAAGGCCAGATGGATCTCTTCTTCCAGAAGCCGACGGGAGTGCGCGATACCTTCGAATACAAGGACATCCTGGTCGTCGGGGAGCTGAAAAAGGCCAACGATACGGGCCGGTTCAAGACGACGTTGCTTCAGCTGGCGCGTTATGTGCGCGGCGTGTTCGCCGACTAGCCGACGCGCCGATTCGTGCACGTCTTCTCGCTCTGCGCCTCCACCATGGAGCTCTGGATCTTTGACCGGTCCGGACTGTACAGCTCGGGGCCTTTCGGCATCCACGACAACCCCCAGTACTTTGCACGCGCTCTCGTCGGGTACGCGACCATGGTTGACGATGAGATGGGCTTGGACACGTTCATTGAGCGGGGGGGTGTCAAGCGGCGCTACGTCACGCTGGATAGCACGGCAAGCGATGGCGGAGAGATGAGGGTCCTGTTGACGAAGCCAATGGTGTGTCAGCGAGCCATCGTGTGTCGCGGGACCACGTGCTACGAGACGCAGGACGGCCACGTCGCCAAGTTCTCATGGGCTTCGGACAAGCGCAAGTCGGCATCAGACGACAATACGTCCGATACCATCATGTCTGGACCCAAGCAGCAGAGATCCAGCAGCAGCTTCGGCTTGGTGAAGCCGCCGACGAACGAGAACAAGCCGAGCCTGTACGCACGGGGCGAGGAGTCGTGGGAGAATAGGATCTACTCGTGCCTGGTGATCTCGCCCGCCGGGCGCGTCATCAGCGACTTCAGGACGGCCAAGGAGCTGCTGGAGTCAATGCAAGATGCCATCAAGGCGCACAGGTCTCTATATCTGATAGGTAACATCCTCCACCGTGACATCTCATCCAATAATATTATCATCACGGACCCGGAGACGATGGCAGATGGCTTCCGAGGCATGCTCATCGACCTAGATCTAGCCAAGGTCCGAGACAGCGGCCCGAGCGGAGCGCGCCATTAGACAGGTACCATGCAGTTTATGGCCGTGGAGGTGCTGCTCAGGACCGACCCCACTTACCGGTATGACCTTGAGTCCTTCTTCTACGTCCTCTTGTAGATGTGCGCGCGGCAGTCGTGGAGGAACGGGTTTGCGGGGCGACAAGAGGAACCGCCTCAAGAGAGCCTCCTTCGGCGGTGGAAGGTCGGCAGCTTCAGGTCCATCGCAGCCGACAAATTAGGCGACATGGCCGTGCGTGGCTTCGAGCGATTATGAACCAGTTTCCCAGGGCACTGGATGCCGTGAAACCTCTCTGCCTGAAGATTCTCAAGATTCTTTTTCCCCTGGACCAGGATGAAGAGATGATGTTTGGAACGCCTAGAGGAGAGCCGGATCAACTGTACCAGCCTATGATTAAGGCATATGACGAGGCCACCCATGCCCTCCTGCCAGAAACACAGACCTCTTGATTCAGTGGAATTGATGTGGTTGTAATCTCTGAAGTTAGTAGCGGTCCGACACCGGTTGGTGGGGGAGCGAGGTGTCCGGGGCGTGGCCAAAATGGTGGCGTATCGCCAAATCATGATCATTGCAGGCATGAGGGAGGGCCTGGTGTTCCCAAGCGCCTACCAGTTCCGAGAGGAGGATTCGGCTCCCTCTGAGCCTTCCTCCTCCTCCGTAGTGGCGGGTTCAAGGATGATGGCAAGCTAGAAGCGCAGGTCGGCGGCGCTGACGATGCCCCGGATACTACGTCCGGATCCAAGCAGCGGGAGCCTAGCAGCAGTATCAAGTCGAAGCTAGTTCACGACGGGTTGGAAAACAGCGGTTGTCGTCGGTAACGACTGACAAGAACAAGCCGAGCGGTGTAGGTGGATGCCAGCATCTATCTTTCCAGCTTTTCCAGGGAACTTTTATAACGGTTGCCGACGACGACGGCAGATAAGAATAAGTTCTGTATCACCCTGCTCGTGATATTCTTCGTGAGGATGTTGAGGACGGCGCAGAATGCTTGAGATACGGCGAGGTAGGTGTTTGCGGTGTATCTTATTGTGAGCGGGGTCCTGTTTGGGTCGTGTGTAGGCATCTACTGTTACTTGTATTATCGGAAGGTCAGGGGTCGGTAGGTAGTTAGACTTGTCGGATACCCTGCGGTCTCGCTGTGTACGGTTTCAAATACGGGCTCGAGAGGGGGGGATGTCTGCCGATTTTTCCAGCATCCTCCGTTTTCCTATTTGTACAGTAAACTATGCAAAAGATGAGCTCTAATGCCCGCGAGGCCTCTTCCAATGCGAGGTAGGTTTCTAAGATCCGGAAACGGCCTGCAACATGATGCCAAAAGGCGCACTGTTCTGATATAAGCTGTTATCAGAGGGTTCTCTAATACATTTTGGTACGGAGTGGAGGGGCTGTAGTTTTGAGGATGTCTATTTACACTCCTATCTCACACATGCCCATACCATGCCCAGAGCCTCTCACGGTGCAAATAAGACTTATTATCATGTGGACAAGGCCTCTTGGTGATACGAGTATGACCTGTAAGTACATGACTCCGCGGAGATTAAGGGCGAAGATGCGGTAGGGCCTGTCGAGGACATGGAGAGCCCTCGGAGGTGTGCGCGTGCCAGAAATTGTGCAGTTCAAGTTCGGATGAGCGGAAGCTGCGAACACAGTCCCGCACACCTAGTTTTCCGCTCGGCCCCAAAAGTACTGTCTTGAGGTGCCTAGCCAACTTCCATCACCCCGCGATCAAGTTGCGCAACAGGTCTAATCTTGCGCCGCAACCACAACATTTCCCTCAATCTCCGAGCGGAGTGAGTTTCTACCTAGCCAACGCTGTCGATCTCCCATCAGCCTTGGTGTTTCGAAACTGGTTAACCATCCTTCGAAGAGCAGATTGCCGGCACTCCCTCTTCTTCGCAGTCTCCTCTCGAGCCTACATCAGCGCCGCGCCCCAGCCTCGCGAAACACAAACTAGACTCGCGCCGCCTGTCGCGCACAGATTCCATCGACAATTTTACTTTCTACAACCCTCAGTCGCCCAATCGGCAAGCAATAAAGTCCCGAATTCCAAAACCCCGCCAATTCCGTCACAATGGCAGAGGAGCTCGGCCCCGGTCGCGGCACCGCCGACATGGAGAAAGAGATGGATCAACTCCGAGACGAGCTTACCCACATGCAGCGACAGGTTGCCGACAGCAAGAAGCAGGCCGAGTTGGCCGAGGAGATGTGGAAGGCCTGGAAGGCAGCCGCTGGTCTTTCCGACGACCTGAGAGTCGACCTGCTACCGCTGGTACAATCAAGGAGGAAATCCCTTGCCTGGCCCGAATCGAAGAACACGACGATGAGATCTTCAACATCACTGTGCTGAGCAAGCCCGCAAGCTCGGGACTGGTACATGTGCATTTCCAGCCGATGCACATCATGGTCCGGGAACTTGAGAGGTGAGACGAAGGAAACTTATAGCGAAATGGGCAACCAAATGGAAGACCAAGAGGGAGATGACTATGTCCCCAATGAACCTCAAGCCACCGACACGAGGCGCGAGGAGTTGGCGAGCTCGGAAAGCTACGCTAATGTTAAACCCGTGAAGGGTGACTCAGACGAGCGCTACCGCTTCGAGGCAGACGACTGGGGAGATCATTGGTGAAGCGATGGGGTCGGGACTGGGGAGTTCTTTGCTGTGTACCTTAGTAAACACGATCTCGCAGCCGCGCCGCTTGCACTCCAGCGACGACCAAGTGCAACGCAACTCAGATATTTCCCCATACAGGAGAATCTCGATACGCACGTCATTGCAAAAAATGTGCGTCGCTGGTCCCAAAACATTCAGAAACCATGCCATTATCCCACACGCATCGCGACCTCCAGATTCGCTCCTTCGCTCCCAGAACGCTGCGCCCCGGTGGCCCCGTACCAGCCGGGACCCAGATCTATACCAGTACAGACACTATCGTACACGTTGCAGCAAGCTCATATCGAGGGTCCCGTCCTTGCACCCGTCCTCTGCTCCGTCACGGTATACTCCTGCGTTACCACTATTCCCCGCCCGCCTTCGACGTCGATATCCCCATCAAGTTTTCCATTTGAAGGCCGACGACCGGAACGCGCCTGCGCTCCAACGCTCACCCGCCGCTCACCCGATCTCGGGCCCTGCAGCGGAAGCGGCATGGTCGCCTCGTCGCCGCTCGACGTCCCTGGGGTCTTGGCATCGGCATTCCCGTCACCACCAACAATATTCTCCTCGGAGCCCCAGCAGGTCTCGTTGGGAATGGAGAGCGGGTGCTTGCTGTTGTTGGTCTTGCGATCCCGCCCGGGATTGCTGCCGAGCCGGTAGCCGTGGGAGTCGATGGCGTTGGTCGCGGACTTAGACTCGCCGCCGATGCTGCTGAGGCCCTTTTCGAAGAACCTCTTGACGAGGGGGTAGACCATCGGCATGTTGGTTAGGACTACGGACACGAAGGACTCGCGGACGGACCAGTAGCCGGACTGGGCGGGGTCGATGTCGCCGAGCTAAGGGGGTGTTAGTGGGGACTCGGAGAAGAATTTGGCTGGGATGCGCAAGCTTACCGTCAGAATGGATGTGGCGCGCAGGATGCCGAACGCCATCTCCAAGAGACCACCACTGAACATGATGAGGAGGACGAACTTCTTCCTTGGCGGGAGATTGGACTTCCACACCATCGGAAGCGGGATCGCCATGAGGTAAAAATCGGTTATTGTGTTCATGACCATGACGAAAACGGTCTGAAGCGTGGAGATAGCTGGCTCGCAGCTGTCTGGAACGAGTTAGCGTGCTTTGGCAAGGGTTTGTCGGGGGACTTACTGCCTGGATTGGGATATATCTGCCACTGATGGTTGAAGGGGATGCACTTCAGGAACGCGACCAGCAAACAGGCGACGTATGTCAAGGGCATGAGCACGTACGCCCCCTTGATCATGAGCTTCATCTTGTGGACGCCATTCCTGTTCCCGTCAGCGGAGCACACCCAAAAAGAGCGAAGCGGACATACGTCAAGCGGGCGTAGTACACCGACCAGCAAAGCTTCAGGAGCCAGAGGAGGGTGGTGTACAGCAACAGGCCGGCAACATGGGTCTTTGATCCGTTGACGCGGAGCAGGTGTTCTTCCGAGTTGGGGTCCAGCGCCGCCCTCTGCTCGTCCGTCATTGCGTTGTTCGCGAGTCCTTTCCAGTACGCGACCACCAGATACGCCATGACACTCTCGGCTGTGTAGACAAGCTGTCTTGTTAGTCGCGGTCTGAGTGGTACCCGATCGGTCGACTTACAATCGCGAGAAACATCAACGCATCGTCCCAGGCCAGCTTCTTCCATCCTAACGTGTGGATTCTGCTGAAATATCGCAATCCGACCACAAGATAGGCCGCTCCTTGAAGTCCCCAGACCTCGCGGATGAACCGGTTAGCTTCCTCCTCTGGCGAGCCCATCGTTTCTGCTGGCAATCTTTCAACGAACGACGGGAGAAAGCGATCGAAAGAACGAAACGAGCGATGCCGGAGCCGCTGCGACTCGAGGAAGGACGGTTCAATAAGAATCTAGGTTGATGAAGTTGCTTTTCTTGTTTCCCTGTTGATGCCTCGCCATCACGTCGTACTATCCAACAGACGGCATCAAGGCAATTACGACGGCAAGGATCGGGATGGCCAGCACGGGAAAAGTGGATGATGATCTCTGTTCCTTCAGGAGATGACCGGGACCTGCGGGGGGTCGAACCCACCCGAGTCAGACTACGGCTAGCGGATTCAGGGGCGGCTCGGTCCGTAGTACGCCCGCAACCAACTCCGGCACCACCAGGACACAGGAGAAACCGCTCCTCTCTTCACGACGTTGCGTTGCAGGGGCCGCATATTAACACCGTCGCAACCTGATGCCCGGATATCCGAGTCGAGGCCGCCGGTGGGGTGTGGCGCTATTGAGTGTAACGGATGCAACGCCGTTGTTGACAGCTGCACAGGGGGCACGGTCCAGGAAGACATAATCCATAAAGCGAGTCAAGCCGCCGATCGTATTTGACAGCCTGGGGATGCGTTCCTCGCTGACATGATCGCCAGGAGATACGCGGGGGCCTGAAACCTACGCGTTCTCGAACGGTTTGCGATTTGCGTAACGAGGGCACTGTAGCCGACGACACGAGCCTCGGACGGTGGAAGTTGGGGGAATGTAAACCTGCGCAACAATGCGCCAGGGTGACGAAAAAGCAACCCGCAAACGGTGAAACGATGCCGCTGCCGGGGCGCTGGCTGTCGAAAACTCCTTTCGTGTGCATTGTCTGGACAACAAGCAGGCAGCAATCCGAAATCCGTGGAGTGAGGCGAGGGCTGGATGTAACGGCAACTCAATGCGAAAGAGATGATCCAGCGGCGCTATTACGTGACGAGGTCTCACCGTCATGCTGTCGTTGATGTTGACATGTCTTAGTCAGGAAATCTGTCTCCCCCGCAGAGAATGTCTCACTTCCGAGTCGTGTCCCGCAGTCTCGGGTGCGTCCTCCATCTCTTCTGCAGCTCGCATCAAAGTTCGTCCGGAATGACTAACGCTCGATTTGTCGTTGTTGTCAGCGACCTGTCAGACAAATAAGCAATGAAGACGTAAGAGATAGTGGGGGTTGTGCAGCCAAGGTTTGAGTTTTCTGCCAGGGGAGCATCGGGCAACGCCCCCAACCGGCAGAAGATCTGCCCAGACCATGTCAACAGGCGCGCCCCCGATTGGGCCGCAAAACGGAGATAAAAACGCCACGCCTTATCCCGACTCGACGGCACAAGCGGGAAGAGGGGTTCGTCTTGTCAAATTGTCAAATCGAACAACCTCCTCCTGATCGGGAGATGCTATACCACTCACACTCGTCCAACGCAATGGCTGTTCACGTGCAGTTGAACCTCCGCGATCCGACAAGAAGGCCACTGTGTGTCCAGCGCAGCTCATGCAACAAGCAAACAAACCCCGCGCCATCAAAACGCTTCCCTCGAGCGTTCCAATGCCATTCGCGGCTGGACGACCGCAGCCCCTACCTACCTTGCTGTTCCCCAGCGACCCACCTGCAGTTTGGTAGCATCGTCAAACAAGAATGGCAGATGGTTGGTCGATCGCTGCCGGCCAAGAACCGCTCCAGGCCCGCAGACCAACCCGGGACCCTGGAACCAGTTGCCGGTGCCGTGCAATACGGGCGGCGGAGGTAGCCCCTTTTGGCCCCTGTTGACAGTCCTGGCAGATGACGGGAACGACTACTCACACCACACACCGTCGGATATGCACTCTCATAAGCATAATGCAGAGCAGCACAGTGGGCATCCCACTTTGGTGTTCGGTGCGACTTTATCGATTGGGGGATAATCCTTAATTCCATTCAGCGCCCAACAGCCCCCAATCTGACCCCAAGAGCCCGCATTTATTCCCCTCATTTCGCTGCGACTTTGCGATATTGAAACCACCTAACTCAACATCCACCTCAGCGCTGGTGATCAGATCAAAACACTCCCATGGCTTCCGACGCACCCACAGAGTCTAATGTGGACGTGTAAGTTTCTCCCCGCCCCTGTTATCGCCGATACTAATCTCTTCCAGACTCATCATTGGCGCCGGTCCCGCGGGGTAAGAGCTCGACGTCCACTCTGCGTCGATGGAGACAATCTAACATGATACCAGGCTCATGGCGGCGGCCTGGATGGCGCACTGCGGGGTACCAGCCCGCATCGTCGACAAGCGCAACACCAAGATCTTCTACGGCCAGGCCGATGGGCTGCAGTGCCGCAGTCTTGAGATCTTCGACAGTCTCGGCTTTGCCGACCGCGTCTGGAAGGAGGCAAACCACATGATCGAGATCTGCATGTGGAACCCCGGTGCTGACGGCGTCATCCGCCGGTCTGACCGCATCCCCGACACCATCGTCGGCCTGTCGCGCTTCCAGCAGATTGTACTGCACCAGGGCCGCATTGAGCGCTTCTTCCTCGACAACATCAAGAAGCACTCGGGAGATACCATCAAGGTTGAGCGCGGCGTGTTACCCGAGTCCCTGGAGATTGACGAAGCCAAGGTCGAGGACGATGCGGCATATCCTGTCACCGTCAAGCTCCGCACGCTCAGCGAGGAGGAGGCCACCGCACCGCAACAGCAAACCGGCAGCAAGGTCCCAGACGGCCTGTTCCGGAGTAACCTTACTAGCGAAGATGACGAAGACGACCTCATCCGCAAGAGCCAAGCCCGCGCCGGCGCTAGTGAGATCATACACGCTAAGTATGTCATCGGCTGCGATGGCGCACGCAGCTGGACCAGTCGGGCGCTTGGCTTCGAGCTCCAGGGCGAGGCAACTGATTTCATCTGGGGCGTGATGGATATCATCCCCATCACTGACTTCCGTAAGTGATCTCTTAGTGAATCCGGCGTGCACAGCCGCTAACCCCTCCCAGCCGATATCCGTATGCGGTGCGCCATCCACTCGGCCTCAAACGGCAGTCTCATGGTCATCCCGCGAGAGAACCGCCTCGTCCGGCTGTACATCCAGCTGAAGGAGGTCACTCCCGACGCCTCGGGCCGTGCCGATAAGTCCAAGATCACCCCGGATCTCATCTTCTCAGCGGCGCAAAAGATCCTCGCCCCGTACAAGATCGACTACGAGTACTGCGACTGGTGGACAGCCTACCAGATCGGCCAGCGCGTCGGGACCTCCTTCGATGCCCATCGCCGCGTATTCCTCGCCGGCGACGCCGTCCACACCCACTCGCCCAAGGCCGGCCAGGGCATGAACGTCTCCATGCAGGACTCGTTCAACCTAGGCTGGAAAGTCGGCCTCGTCGCCAAGGGCATCTGCAAGCGCTCCATCCTCAGCAGCTACCAGTCCGAACGCCGGCGCGTCGCCCAAGACCTCATCGAGTTCGACCACAAGTTCAGCCGCCTCTTCTCCGGCCGGCCCGCCAAGGACGTCATGGACGCTGAAGGCGTCAGCATGGAGGAGTTCAAAGACGCCTTCCTCAAAGGAAACATGTTCGCCAGCGGCCTCAGTGTCAATTACGGCCCCAGCAACCTGATTACCAAACCCGGCTCTGCCGCCGAACAAGGCGACCGCTCGGACAAAACCACCCAGCTCGTCGCAACCCACCCTAACGTCTCCCTCGAGGAATTTACCCGCAAGCAGGCCCTCGCCTCCGGCCTCCCCGTCGGAATGCGCTTCAACTCCTTCAAGGTCCTCAACCAGGCCTGCGCCCGCCCCTGGCACTTCCAGGAACGCCTCAAAGCCGACGGCCGCTTCCGCGTCGTCCTCTTCGCAGGGAACATCCTCGCCCCGGCGCAAAAATCCCGCGTAGACAAGTTCTGCGCCCTCTTGGACGCTCCGACATCCTTCCTTCGCCGCGCTACCCCGGTTGGTTCTCGCATCGATAGCGTCATCGAGGTGCTGACAATCCACTCTGCCAAACGCACCGAGACTGAGTTACTGCGAGACTTCCCGGACATACTACACCCGTTCGATGAGCATGTGGGGTGGGATTATGAGAAGGTCTTTGTGGATGATGAGAGCTACCATGAGGGGTATGGCGATGCGTATGGGAATTATGGGGTCGATAGGGAGAGGGGGTGTGTGGTGGCCGTGAGGCCGGATCAGTATGTGGGGTGGGTGGGAGAGCTGGAGGACTTTGGGGAGTTGGAGGGGTATTTTGGGGGGTGT
>Ga0247758_1001160_pt1 | contig 21073 bp, 20 predicted proteins | sample UWRJL156409C4_FD_180950 | JGI IMG/M metagenome (GOLD analysis project Ga0247758, IMG submission 180950) | Plant litter microbial communities from Arlington Agricultural Research Station in Wisconsin, United States - UWRJ-L156-409C-4 | ecosystem: Environmental > Terrestrial > Plant litter >...
AGCTTCGCGTCGTCGTCGAGGATCATCGGCCCGACCTGCCAGTTCGGGACGTTGCGCTTGGCGGCCAGGAAGACCTTGCCGTCGAACGCCGTGCTCTTCTTGGTGACGAGGCGGGACGTCGCCGGCGTGTAGGTCGGCAGGGTCTTGAGGGAGTAGAGCGTCGCGTCGACGTTGAAGGCGGCGGTGGCCTTCGGTGCCGCACCGGACGCGGGAGCCAGCATCAGGGCCGCAGCGGCGAGGCCGGCGATCGAGGCGCCGGCGGCGCGGCGGCGGGAGCGGCGCGCGTGCACCGGGTCGGGGGCGACGGGACCGGCGTCCGGCTGACAGTGGGGGGGCATCTGTTCTCCGTGTAGGGATTTCGACGGCATCGACACGACAACCCACCATGGGGGCCCGGGTTGCGGCGCGCGCGCGATCGGAGGGAGGAGCTGGCACGCAAGGATGCCAGCGGCGAGGCCGGAACGTCACGCTGCGCCGCCCCCTGACGCACGAACGGCGCCTGATCCGTGAAACCGGATCAGGCGCCGGAAGTTGCGCTGGCCGCGGAGGGCGGCCGGTGCCCGGACGGGCCGTGGGCCCGTCGGGGGACGCTAGGCCGCGATGCTGCGGTCCCGCACTCCGCGTGCGTCACGGCGCTTGCGCCGCTTCTCCTTCAGCCGGACCACCTGCCGCTCGAGCTCCTTCTGGCAGTGGTGGATCGCCTGGTGCATCTCCGGGGCCGCCGAGCTGGCGTGGAGCGTGACGCCCTTGAGCGCCAGAGTCGCTTCGGCGTGCTGCGAGTCGGCGATGGCCGGGTTGCGATCCTCACGAAGCGTCATGGTGAGAACCGCTACGAGCGGGACTTGTCGCCCCACCACCCTGAACCGCTTCTCGACGTACTCCCGCAGATCCGCGGTCGCTTTCACGTTGAGCCCCTTGACGACGATCTCCATCGATCCCTCCTGGGTGGTTAGGTGGTGGGACCGAAGATGCTACGCCTCCCGGAGGCTGGTTTCACGAATTGCCATGGGAATGCGGGTTTGCGGAGGGCCGACGCATTGTCATCCGGGAATGACGTGGGCGTTCGGGGTCCGGTCGGAGCGATTCAGGCGTCGGCGGGGAGGATCGTGAACGGGGAGCCGTCGAACGCGGTGACCACGCGGAAGTGACGCTCGTCGAAGGTGAGGATGCGCGTCGTCTCGTAGCGCGCGGCCAGCACCGCGACGGAGCAGTCCGCCAGGCCGAGGCCCAAGTCGGCGTAGCGCGAGCCGAGTTGGACGATCGCGGCGTAGTCGTCCTGGTCCAATGCGGGAACCGTGAAGCGGCCTGCCGCCAGCTCCAACAGGAATCCACGCCTGACGTGCTCGCCGTAGCGCCGACCGGCGAGGTAGTCGATCTCGGCGATGACCGGGGACGACACGATCAGAGGACCGGGCTCGCGCGTCAAGACCTCGAGGACGGCCGGCCGTCGCGGGTCGGCTCCGCCCAGCACGGCGAGGATCGGTCCTGTATCGACGACGAGCGTCACTCGCCGAAGCCCTCCATCAGCTCCTCGTCCGGGATCTCGGAGATCGGACGGGGATCGTCGTCGATGCGCGGGAAGCCTCCGCGGAGGAAGAAGAAGTTCCGATCCTGCTTCGGCGGCTCGTACGCCTCGACGGCCGCCCGCAGGATCTCGGCCTGCGAGCGGCCCTCCTGCCGGGCCAGCCGCGCCAGCCGCTCGGCCTGCTCGTCGGTGAGGTAGACGCTGGTCTTGCGCATGGTCCGCCCAGTGTAGGGCGCGTAGGGCACAACGTAGGGTGTGTTCGTGGCGGGCCTCACCGCAGGGTCCTCGTGTAGGTGACGGCGTCGACACGGCGGGTGCCGGCGGCGCGCAGCGCGCGAGCGCAGGCGTCCAGCGTCGCCCCCGTGGTGTGGACGTCGTCGACGAGGACCACCCGCGATCCGGCGGTCCCGTCCGCGACGATGCGCGCGTCCTCCCCCGCGCGCAACCGGGCGCTCCGGCTCCGGCTCGCCTGCGCCGCACTCGGCCGCGCACGCCGCAGGCAGGGGACGACGGGCAGCCCGGTCCGCACGCCGATCGCGTCCGCCAGGCGGCGGGCGTGATCGAATCCGCGCACCCGCCCGCGCCACGGGTCCGCCGGGGCCGGCACCAGGACGGCGGGCGCTGCGAGCAGCCCCACGGGCGCGCCGGCCACGATGTGCGCGGCCATCGTCCGGGCGACGACCAGGCGACCGTCGTGCTTGAGGGTCACGACGAGGCGGCGGGCCGGGCCGGCGTGGACGAGCGGCGCCCACGCCCCGTCGAACGCCGAGCGCGCGGCCGGGCACCGCCGGCCGCAGGGCCGCGGCAGCCCGCAGCGCGGGCAGGCGTCCCGCAACCAGCGCAGGCGCCGCCGGCACGAACCGCACAGGTCGGCGGTCCCGCGGGCGAGCGGCGAGCGGCAGCCGACGCACGACGGCGGGACCAGCAGGGAGACGAGCTCGGACAGGACGGTGGACACGCCCGAGATGCTCGCGATCCAGACGTGTCGTCTCTACCCCCGCGCCGTGCCGTCTTCGTGACGACTTCGTGCCAATTGCGTGTCGTCGAGCGGCCGGCGGCACGGGAGACGGGCCGAGTGCGCTCCGAGTGGGACAATCGGCCGATGCTCGCCGCGGCGTCGCCCGACGCGTCCTGGACGCTGGACCCCGGACCGATCGTCATCGTCCTGGCGCTGCTGGCGCTGTACGTGCCCCGCTGGCGGGCCGCCCGCCGTCAGGACGGCGCCCGCGCCGCCCCCGTCTGGCGCCTCCTGTCGTTCCTCGGCGGCGTGCTGGCCCTCGTGATCGCCCTCCTCTCCCCGGTCGACGCCCTCGGCGAGCAGCTGTTCGTGATGCACATGACCCAGCACCTGCTGCTGCTGGACGTCGCGCCGATCCTGCTCATCCTCGGGCTGACGAAGATCATCATGCGGCCCGTCACCCGCAAGCTCCAGCGGCTCGAGCACGCCGCGGGCTTCCTGGCGGGGCCGATCTTCGCGGTCACGTTCTACATCAGCGCGATGTGGGTGTGGCACATCCCCGCGCTCTACGACCTCGCGCTGCGCCACCCGTCGGTGCACGTGCTCGAGCACACGTTCTTCATCTCCGCGGGGCTCCTGTACTGGTGGCACCTGCTGTCGCCGATCCCCTCCCGGCTGCGCCTCACCGGCATGGGCCCCGTGATCTACATGCTCGTCACGAAGTTCGGCGTGGGGATCCTGGGGATCACGCTGACGTTCGCCCCCGAGTCGCTGTACGCGTTCTACGACGACCAGCCGCGCTACTGGGGCCTGTCCCCCACCGACGACCAGCAGATCGGCGGCGCGCTGATGGCGATCGAGCAGTCGGTGATCATGGGGATCGCGCTGGCCTGGCTGTTCATCCGCGCGCTGAGCGAGTCGGAGAAGGCCGACGAGCGGGCCGAGCGCTTCGGCGACCGGCAGGACGGCCGCCCGCCCGCCCCGCCGCGCAGGGGGACGGCGGACGCCTCCGAGCCCCGCGAGGAGGACACGCTCACGCCGGAGCAGCTCAAACGGGTGATGGACCGGCGCTGAGGCCGACCCGCCCTGGCGACGCGCCCCGGCGGCTCAGGCGTCGAGGTCGCCGCGCAGGGCGCTCGCGAAGCCCGCGCGCCCGGTGATCGCGCCGATGAGGATCGTGTCGGCCGCGATCGTCGTCTCCGGGAAGACGATGGTGTCGCGGAGCGAGACGCCGTCGCCGACCACGACGCCGTCGCCGATCGCCAGGGGGCCGGTCAGCCGCACGCCCCGGCCGAAGCGCACGCCGCGCCCCACCCACACGGGCCCCGCGGAGATGTCGACGTCCTCGACCGAGGACCCCTCCCCCACGATCACACCGTCGGCGACCGTCTCGCCGGAGACGGGCAGCGTGGTCTTGCCCGCGAGCAGGTCGAACGTGCCGGCCTTCAGCTCGTCCAGCGAGCCGACGTCGTTCCAGTAGCCGTCGGTGCGGTGGATGTGGAACGGCACGTCCTCGGCGAGCAGGCGCGGGAACACGTCGTTGGCCCAGTCCGCCGGGTCGCTGTCGGGCAGGTAGTCGAAGATCTCGGGCTCGAACAGGTAGATGCCGCAGTTGCCCAGGTCCGACTGGGCGTCGGCGGGCGCCGGCTTCTCCTGGAAGCCGGTCACGCGATCGTCGTCGTCGTGCAGCACCACGCCGTACTCGCGGGTGTCGGCCACCTGCTTGACCGCCAGCGTCGCCACGCCGCCGCTGGCCCGGTGCGCGGCCAGGAAGGCCGCGACGTCCAGGTCGGTCAGCGCGTCGCCGGAGATGACCAGGAACGTGGAGTCGCCGAAGAAGTCGCGGCAGCCACGCACGCCGCCGGCGGTGCCGAGCAGCTCGTCCTCGTAGCGGTACTCGATCGTGTCGCCGAAGTGGTCGCGGATCGTGTCCGGGAAGTAGTGGAGGTTGGCGACCAGACGGTCGATCCCCTGGGCGCGCAGCGCGTCGACGATGTGGGCCATGACCGGACGGTCGAGCACCGGCACCATCGGCTTGGGGATCTCGTACGTGAGCGGGCGGAGACGGGTGCCGAGACCGGCGGCGAGGACCTGAGCGGGGATCATGTCGGCAGGGAGGCTATCCGAGACGCTGAAGCGCGGGCTGAGCGTCGCCGAAGTCGTCGGTGAGACGACCGGGACGCCGTTCGGCGAGCGGTCAGGCGCCCCAGGAGTGCAGGTAGTCGTCCTGCTCGGGCGAGAGGGCGTCGATCTCCACGCCGAACGCGGCGAGCTTCAGCCGCGCCACCTCACGGTCCAGCTGCGGCGGGACGGCCAGCACCCGCGGCTCCAGCTCCCCCGCCCGGCGCACGACGAGCTCGACGGCCAGTGCCTGCAGGGCGAAGGACATGTCCATCACGTCGGGGGGATGCCCCTGGGCGGCGGCGAGGTTGACGACGCGGCCCTGCGCGAGCAGGTTGAGCCGGCGACCGTCGCCGAGGTCGTACTGGTCGACCAGGGGCAGGACCGGGCGCACGCCCCCGGCGGCCGCCGCGGCCAGGGCCTCCAGGTCGATCTCCACGTCGAAGTGCCCGGCGTTGGCCAGCAGCGCCCCGTCCTTCATCGCCGCGAAGTGCTCGGCCCGCAGCGCACCGAGACCACCGGTGACGGTGACGAACACGTCACCCCGGGCCGAGGCCTCCAACGCGGTGGTCACGTCGTAGCCGGCCATCCGGGCCTCCAGGGCCCGCAGCGGGTCGACCTCGCAGACGATCACCGATGCGCCCTGGCCCTTGGCCCGCAGCGCGACGCCGCGGCCCGTCCAGCCGTAGCCGAGGACGACGACGGTGCGGCCGGCGAGCAGGACGTTCGTCGCGCGCAGGATGCCGTCGATCACCGACTGGCCGGTGCCGTACCGGTCGTTGAACGCCCGCTCGGAGTGGGCCTCGTTGACCGCCATGACCGGGCAGGCCAGGCGTCCCGCCGCCTCCAGTCCGCGCAGCCGCAGCAGGCCCGCGTTGGTCTCCTCGATCGCGCCGATCAGGCCCGCGGCCAGGTCCGGACGCCCCTCGTGGAGCACCATCGCCAGGTCGGCACCGTCGTCCAGCGTCACCTGGGGAGCACCGGCGACCAGCGCCGCGACATGCGAGGCGTAGGTGTCGAGGTCCTCACCGCGGCGGGCGTGGACCTCGATCTCGTCGTGCACGACGAGCGCCGCGGCGACCTCGTCCTGGGTCGACAGCGGGTTGGACGCGCACAGCGCGACCTGCGCCCCGCCGGCGGCCAGCGTGCGGACGAGGTTGGCCGTCTCCGCCGTCACGTGCAGGCAGGCGGCGATGCGGATCCCCGCGAGGGGCGCCTGGACCAGGAACCGCTCGCGGATGGATCGCAGGACGGGCATCTGCCCGTCGGCCCACGCGATGCGCGCCTCCCCCGCACCGGCGAGGGAGGCATCCGCGATGTCGTGGGCGACGGGCACTTCTCCCCTACCTAGTAGCGGTAGTGGTCCGGCTTGTAGGGGCCCTCGACGGCGACGCCGATGTAGTCGGCCTGGTCGGGACGCAGCTCGGTGAGCTGCGCGTCGAGCGCGGCGAGGTGCAGGCGGGCGACCTTCTCGTCCAGGTGCTTGGGCAGCACGTAGACCTGCTTCTCGTACTCGTCGTTCTTCGTCCACAGCTCGATCTGGGCGATCGTCTGGTTGGAGAAGGAGTTCGACATCACGAACGACGGGTGGCCCGTCGCGTTGCCGAGGTTCAGCAGGCGCCCCTCGGACAGCAGGATGATCGAGTGGCCGTCCTCGAACTTCCACTCGTCGACCTGCGGCTTGATGTTGATGCGGGTGGCGAGCTCCTCGAGGCCGGCGACGTCGATCTCGTTGTCGAAGTGGCCGATGTTGCCGACGATCGCGTTGTGCTTCATCCGGGCCATGTCGGCGGCCGAGATGATGTCCTTGTTGCCGGTGGTCGTGATGAACACGTCGCCCGAGGCCAGGACGGACTCCAGCGTGGAGACGTCGTAGCCCTCCATGCAGGCCTGCAGCGCGCAGATCGGGTCGATCTCGGTGACCGTGACGCGGGCGCCCTGGGCGCGCAGCGAGGCGGCGGAGCCCTTGCCGACGTCGCCGTAGCCGCAGACGACGGCGTGCTTGCCGGCGAGCATCACGTCGGTCGCGCGGAAGATGCCGTCGACCAGCGAGTGGCGGCAGCCGTAGAGGTTGTCGAACTTCGACTTGGTGACCGAGTCGTTGACGTTGATCGCCGGGAAGAGCAGCTCGCCGGCCTTGGCCAGCTCGTACAGGCGGTGCACGCCCGTGGTCGTCTCCTCGGTGACGCCCTTGATGGCGGCGCCGACGTTCGTGTAGCGCTGCGGGTCCTCGGTGAGCGAGCGGTTGAGGAGGGTCAGGAAGACCTGGAACTCCTCGGACTCACCCGTGGACGGGTCCGGCGCGGCGCCGGCCTTCTCGTACTCGGTGCCCTTGTGGATGAGCATCGTGGCGTCGCCGCCGTCGTCGAGGATCATGTTGGCCGGCTCGCCGGGCCAGTTGACGACCTGCTCCGTGCACCACCAGTACTCCTCGAGCGTCTCGCCCTTCCAGGCGAAGACGGGGACGCCCTGCGGGTTCTCCGGCGTGCCCTCGGGACCGACGGCGATGGCGGCCGCAGCGTGGTCCTGCGTCGAGAAGATGTTGCACGAGCACCAGCGGACCTCGGCGCCGAGCGCGGTGAGCGTCTCGATCAGCACGGCGGTCTGGATGGTCATGTGGAGCGAACCGATGATGCGGGCGCCCGCAAGAGGCTGCGCGTCCGCGAACTCGGCGCGGATCGACATCAGGCCGGGCATCTCGTGCTCGGCGATGTCCATCTCCTTGCGGCCGTAGGCGGCGAGGCTCAGGTCGGCGACCTTGTAGTCGGACGGGGCCAGGACGGTGGTGCTTGGGGTCATGCGATCTCCGTAGCGGGGGTCGTGGGGGCGGTGGAGGCGACGGCTCCGAGGAGCCGCTGGTGCTTCTCCTGCTCCCACCGCAACCAGTTGTCGGCGGGAACGTCGACGGGGCGCTGCGCTTCGGCCCGCAGCCACGCCTCCACCGCGTCGCTGAGCTCAGCGTCGCGGCGCAGGCGTAGTGCGAACCCGATGTCGGTCAGCCCCACGTCGTGGTCCTGGAGCAGCACGCGCAACGTGCGCAGCTTCTGCAGCTCCGGGGGACCGTAGAGGCGGTAGCCGGCGTCCGACCGCGCGGGCTCGACGAGCCCAGCGCGCTCGATGTAGCGAAGCATCCGGGGCGACCAGCCGGTCGTCACGGACGCTTCGTTGATCGTCAGCGCGTCCATCGACGCCGAACCTTACCACGATTGTGTCAAGGTTTGGGTGAGTCTCTCTCACCGAAGCGGACATCACGGCCGCCCAGCGAACATGATGTCCGCTTCGGCGGGGGGGGCGCTCGAGTCGCATCTCGGGTGCGCGTCGCTTGCGCGAGGCGTTGGCCGCGAGACAACGACCAACTGCGGCGGGTCAGGGATGGTGGGGCCCGGAAGGCGGTGGGCAGCCGCGGGCACGTCATCCAGGTTATTGCCGAGGGGTGGCAACAAGGTGGATGACGTCGGGCAGCCCGGGGACGTCATCCACATTCCTCCCGAGGGGTGGGAGGAATGTGGATGACGTCCGCCGCCGGACGCCCTCCCGACGAAGAGGGGCTAGCCCAGGCGCTCTTGCAGCTCGGTGGCCAGTGCGGTGGGCGTCGGATCGACGCCGCGCAGCACGGCCAGGTAGAGCGACGTGAGGTCGCCCAGGAGCACCAGGGAGAACAGGCGCTCGATCGCCATCTGGCCGCGGGAGGACACCACGTAGGTGCCGGCCGCCTGGCCGGAGATCAGCTCGCGGGTCAGGGCGATGCGCTCCTTGACCCGGGGATGCGTGTCCACATCGTCGAGGAACACCGCGGCGAAGCGGCCGTAGGCGGCCGCGGACGTCCACCCCACGATCTCGTTGTGGTCCAGCTCCGGCAGCTCGTTCCAGAACGCCGGGATCTCCGTGTTCTGGTTGATCTGGGTCTTCCACCGGTAGGCGATCGGCGTGGTCATGCCGGCCCCGACGATCACGGGGACGGCGCCGTGGAGCGCCCGAGCCAGGGACTTCGCCTCGGAGTCCTGGGCGCCGTCGGGCCCCCACTCGGAGACGAGCTCCTCGAGGTGCTCGGCGGCGACGTCGATCTCCGACGCCATCCGGGGCGCCGCGCCGCACATCGCCGCGACGTGCAGCGTGGCGACCGTCGTGTAGGTGATGGCCGCCCGGTGCTGGTACCCACCGGCGATCGGCAGGACGGGCACGCCGTCGGCCCGCGCCAGATCGGCCAGCTCGCCGCCGGAGGTGACGACGACGCGCTTGGCGCCCAGGGCGCCCGCCGCCTCGTAGGCCGCCAGCGTCTCCTCGGTGTCGCCCGAGTAGCTGGCGCACAGGACCGTGGTGTCCGGCGTGGTCCACGCCGGCAGGCCGTAGGCCTTGGACGAGAAGATCGGCCGCGAGGCCTGGTCGCCCAGGATGGCCCGCGCGAGCTGGCCGCCGATGGCGGAGTCGCCCATGCCGGCCACGACCAGGCCGCCCTCGCTGTCCCAGGCGCGCAGGTCGGCCGACTCGGCCTTCCACTGCGCGTCGCGCAGGTGCTCCGGGATGGCGAGCACGTCGGTCATCAGGTCGGCGACGTCCACCTCCTCGATGGACGGCCGGTCGAGCGTGCTGTACGTGGTCTCGGTCACTGGCGTTCTCTCCTCCTCGAGATCAGAACTTGACGGCCCCATCGGGGATGACGGTCCCCGGGAAGACCCGGATGCCGTGGGCGAGCTGGTTGTCGGCGCCGATCTGCACGTCGTCGCCGAGCACCGCCTCCCCGTCCACGGTGGTCCGCTCCCCCACGCTCGCCCCGGGGGCGAGCACGCAGTCGCGCACCTCTGCACCCGCGCCGACGCGGGCTCCCGCCAGGACGATCGCCCGTTCGACGATCGCCCCCTCACCGATGTGGGCGTCCGGGCCGACCACGGCCATGCTGCCCACGAACGCGTCGGCGGACACGTGCGCCCGCGCCCCCACGATCGACGGTGCCACGACGGTTCCCTCGACCGTCGCGGTGGGATCGATCGACACGCCGGACGTGCCCAGCTTCTCGACCAGCCCGGTGCGCACCTTGCCCTCCAGGATGTCGAACGTGCCGCGCAGGTACCGGTCGGGCGTGCCGATGTCCATCCAGTAGGCGTGCTCGGCCGCGAAGCCGTACAGCCCGTTGCCGACCAGGGCCGGCCAGATCTCCCGCTCGATCGACACGTTGCGGTCCGGCTCGATCATGTCGAGCACGGAGCGCTCCAGGACGTACGCGCCCGCGGAGATCAGGTTGGTGTCGATCTCCTCGGGGCGCGGCTTCTCCAGGAAGCCCTTCACCGACTGGTCCTCGTTCAGCCGGACCAGGCCGTACGCGCTGGGGTCGGCCACCGGGACGAGCGCGAGCGTGCCCGTCGCGCCGGTGCGCTCGTGCTGGGCCAGCTGGGCGCCCAGGTCGATGTCGGTGAGCACGTCGCCGTTGAGCATCAGGAAGCGATCCTGGAGGAACTCCTCCGCGTACTTCAGCGCACCGGCGGTGCCGCGCGGCTCCGGCTCGGTGACGAAGCGCAGCGTGATCCCCAGGCCCGAGCCGTCGCCCAGCTCGGCCTCGATCTGGTCGGGCAGGAAGCCGCAGGACATGATCACGTCGTCGACCCCGTGCGAGATCAGCCAGTCGAGCATGTGCACGATGAACGGGCGATCGACCAGCGTCACGACGGGCTTGGGCCGGCGCGACGTGAGCGGCCGCAGCCGGGTCCCCTCGCCACCGACCAGGATCACTGCTTGCACTGGTGCGCCTCCGTTCGATTCACGTGTGAGCCGGGGCGCATCCGTCTACGCCGACCCGGTGAGCGCCGGGCGCCCGATAGCTTCGTAGCTGAGGCCCGCGGACCGCACGGCGTCCGCGTCCAGCGCGTTGCGCCCGTCGATGACCGTGGAGCCGCGCATGAGCTGGGCGGCGGCCTTCCAGTCCAGCGTTTTGAACTCGTCCCACTCGGTGACGAGCACGACCGCGTCGGCGCCCTCGAGGGTCGCGAGCGCGTCACCGGCGAACGTGATGCCCGTGATGAGCTTGCGCGCCTCATCCTCGGCCACCGGGTCGAACGCGCGCACCCGTGCGCCGTCCGCCTGCAACCGGGCGGAGAGGACGAGCGACGAGGCCTCGCGCATGTCGTCCGTGTTGGGCTTGAAGGCGAGCCCGAGCAGGGCGATCTCCTTGCCGACCAGCGACCCGAGGTGCTTCTGGAGCTTGGAGATGACGCGGCGCTTCTGCAGCTCGTTGACCTCGATCACCGAGTTGAGGAGCTGGAAGTGGTAGCCGGAGTTGCCGGCCAGCTGCTTGAGCCCCATGACGTCCTTGGGGAAGCACGAGCCGCCGAAGCCGATGCCGGGCTGCAGGAACTTGGGACCGATGCGCGCGTCCAGGCCCATGCCCTTGGCGACCTCCATCACGTCGGCGCCCGTCTCCTCGCAGACGTTGGCGATCTCGTTGATGAAGGAGATCTTGGTGGCCAGGAACGCGTTGGCCGCGAGCTTGACCATCTCGGCGGAGGCGATGTCGGTCCGCAGCAGCTCGCCGGTGGCCTCGCCGCCCAGCTCGGGCTTGAGGACCGGGCGGTACAGCTCGGCCACGGCCTCGCCGGCCCAGTCGCCGTCGTCGCCGATGACCACGCGGTCGGGGCGCAGGAAGTCGTCGATCGCCGAGCCCTCCTTGAGGAACTCGGGGCAGGAGACGTAGCGGAAGCCCTCCTTGCCCTGCGTGGCGAACGTGCGCTTGACCGACACGCCCGTGCCGACGGGCACGGTGGACTTCATGACCAGCGCGTGGCGGTCCGACGGCGGCATCGACGCGACGACCGCGTTGACCGCCGACAGGTCGGCGTCGCCCGAGTAGGTGGGCGGGGTGCCGACCGCGACGAAGAGCAGGCGCGCGTGCTCCAGCGCGTCCGCGATGTCGGTCGAGAAGTGGAGGCGATCGCGGTGCTCGGCGATCAGCTCGGCCAGGCCCGGCTCGTAGATCGGGACCTCGCCGGCCTTCAGCCGCTCGATCTTCGCCGCGTCGATGTCGATGCAGTAGACGTCGCTGCCGAGGGCGGCGAATCCAGCTGCGGTGACCAGGCCGACGTACCCGGTGCCGATGACGCCGATCGGCTCGCGTTCAGGGGTGCTCATGGGGCCGCGAAGGGTAGTCAACGGGGACGGTCGGCGTCCTGCGCTTCACCGACCGAAGGATCGGGGTCAGCCGAACTTCCGCGTGGAAGCCGCAATCCCGAGCATCTGCTCGTTCGTGAGGGTGCCGAGCAGCGTGTTGGCGACCCAGTAGACGCCCTGCGGCGTGGTCCACGAGACCAGGCGCAGGTGCTTGCCGTCGCCGAACAGCTTGAACGTGCGGCCGTCCATCTTCTTCTCGGCGGTCGGGTGGTCGAGGATCGGCGGGTCCTTCCACGTCGTGCCCTGGATCCCGTAGTACTGGCCCACCAGCGGGGTGTGCACGACGATGCGGTACGCCTGATGCTTCTTGTCGTCGCGGTCGCGCAGGATGTAGGCGCGCCGGTCGCCGGTCACGTAGCTGCTGCCGACGGACATCTCGGTCGGGTAGTAGACGGGGAAGCGCAGGTCGGTGGCGAGCGGCAGGGCCTCGTCCTGGCTCATCGCCTTGGCCGCGATCAGGCCCGGCGTCGCCACGGTGTCCTGCTTCTTCTCCTTCTTCTTGTCCTTCTTCTCCTTCTTCTTGGCGCTGGCCCGGGGCTTGCCCTTGGCCGCCTTCGTCCCCTGCGCGTTGAGGAAGCGCTGCACGGTGCCCCGGACCTTGTCGGGCTGCAGCTCGACGTAGGACGGTCCCTCGACCCCCGGGAACTGCACCTGCTGGACGGGCTTGCCGACCAGGTTCGTCACGAGCTTGAGGATCGAGAGGATCTCGTCCTGGGAGTCGAAGTCCGAGGTGGTGTTCCTGGCGAACAGCTCCAGCAGCTTGTCGCGGTCCTCGAAGACCTTGTCCACCCCGATCTGGTCCTTGGCGGCGGTGACGAAGCTCTGCTGGCGCGCCGAGCGCGTGATGTCGTCGTCCTGATGGCGGTAGCGCACGTAGTCCAGGCCGCTGTTGCCGCACAGCTTCTGGTACCCCGCCTTGACGTTGATCGTCGCGTAGTCGGTGGGGCTGTCCACCGGCGGGTTGTTGTCGTTGAAGTAGTGGCGGTCGACGTCGGCGTACACGCAGCCGAGCCGGTTGAGGAGCTTCTGGAAGCCGCCGAAGTTGATGTTCACGACGTGGTTGATGAGGAACGGGTGCGCCTGGGTGCCGAGCAGACCCTTGAGGACCTTGGTCGTGAGCTTGGGGCCGCCGATCGCGTAGGCCGCGTTGATCTTCTGGGTGCCGCCGCCGGGGATCGCGGTCTTCAGGTCGCGGGGGACCGACATGACCGTGGTGGCGGACTTGTTCGGGTCCAGGCGCACGAGCAGCATCGAGTCGGAGCGGGAGGACCCGTTCTTGCCGTCGATGTAGCGCTTGTCGGAGCCGAGCACGAGGATGGTCTGCGCCCCGCTGGGCTCGACGTCGTCGAGGAAACTGTCGGCCCCCTCGATGTGCTCGCCGTTCTTGATGAAGATGTCGATGCTGTTCCTCAGCTCCAGCACGACCGCCGTGGCGATGCCGACGCCGATGAACAGCGAGATGATGAGCGCGCCGAGCAGGCCGCGCAGCAGCACGCGGCGCCCGGGCCGTGGTGTCTCGGGAAGGTCGACCGGAGGCTGGGGCGTGCTCACTGGCCGAACCTCTTCGTCGACGCGGCAATGCCGAGCATCTGCTTGTTCGTCAGCTTGCTGAGCAGCGTGTTGGAGACCCAGTAGACGCCCTTGGACGTCTTCCACGAGACGAGCTGCAGCCGCTTGCCGTCACCGAACAGCTTGAACGTGCGCCCGTCGATCTTCGTCTCGCCGGTCGGGTTGTCGAGGATCGGCGGCGTCTTCCAACTCGTGCCCTGGATCCCGTAGTACTGCCCGACCAGGCCGGTCTTCACCACGATCCGGTACGCCTGGTACTTGCGGCCCCGCTGGTCGCGCAGGTTGTAGGCGCGGCGATCGCCGGTCACGTACTGGCTGCCGTCCTCGATCGCGGTCGGGTAGAAGACGGGGAAGCGCACCTCGTTGGCGAGCGGGAGGCCCTCCTCCATGCCGGCGTCCTCGTTGAGCGTCAGCCCGGTGGCCAGCGACGCGGTCGCGGGCTTGGGCTTCTTCTTCGTCTTCGGCTTCTTGCTCGTCGTCGTGGTGGGCTCCTGCGCCGTGGTCGGCTTGGCCTTGGACTCCTGCGGGTCCAGGAAGCGCCGGACGGTCGAGCGCAGCTTGTCCTGCTGCAGGTACACGTACGACGGCCCCTCCTCGACGGGGAACTGGACCTGCTGGACCGGATGGGTCACCGAGTTCACCACGAGCCCTAGCAGCGGCAGGATCTCGTCCTTGTCGATGTCGGTCTGCGTGTTCTTGGCGAAGATCTTCAGCAGGGACTTGCGGTCCTCCCACAGCTTGTCCGCCTCCACCTGGCCCTTGGCCTGGCGCAGGAAGTCCTGCTGGCGCGCGGCGCGCACGAGGTCGTCGTCGAAGTGGCGGTAGCGCACGTAGTCCAGGCCGCTGTTGCCGCACAGCTTCTGGTACCCCGCCTTGACGTTGATCGTCGCGTAGTCGCCGCCCCCGCCCGCCGGCGGGTTGTTGTCGTTGAAGTAGTGGCGGTCCACGTCCACGTAGACGCAGCCCAGCTTCGTGAGCAGCTTCTGGAAGCCGCTGAAGTTGACGATCACGACCTTGTTGATCTCGAACGGGTGGGCCTGCGTGCCCAGGATCCCCTTGAGCGTCTTGACCACGAGCTTGGGGCCGCCGTAGAAGTAGGAGGCGTTGAGCTTCTCGGTGCCGTAGCCCTCGAGCTGGACCTGCAGGTCGCGCGGGACGGACATGACGGTCGTCGCCGCCTTGTCGGGATCCAGCCGCACGAGCATCATCGTGTCGGAGTGGGCCTGGCCCTTGGGGCCGTCGGCGTACCGCTTGTCGGAGCCGAGCACGAGGATCGTCTGGGGATCGCTCGGGGGCACGGGGTCGGTGCCCGCGTCGGGGAGGGGCGGGGAGTTGTCGATGAAGATGTCGATGTCGTCCTTGACCTCCAGGACGACCGCCGTGGCCACCGAGGCGCCGACGAGCAGCGCGACCAGGAGGGTGCCGAGCAGCCCGCGCAGCAGGAAGCGGCGCCCGGGCCGGGGCGTGGGTTCCTGCGGGTAGACGTTCAAGCGAGTCCACCCTCTACAGCGTGCAGCTCGGGGCCGCCGTCGGCGAGGCGGTCGGGCAGGATCCGGATGAAGTCGCCCAGGGCCTGGCGGTAGGCGCGCAGGGACGAGAGCGACACCCACTCCTCCGGTCCGTGGTGGCCGGCGCCGGTGGGGCCGAACTCGACCGCCGGGACACCCGCGTTGATGAACGAGATGGCGTCGGAGGCGCCGTCGCGGCCGACGGACAGCGCCGAGCCCTCGACGGCCCGGCCGACGCCCTCGCGCAACGCGAGCACGTACGGATTGGTGCGGGACACGACGACCGGGTTGCGCTCGAAGACGCGCACGATCTCCAGGTCGCGGATCGCCCGGATCTGGGCGAGGATGTCCCCCGGATCCTGGCCCGGCAGGTACCGGATGTCGACGTCCATGCCGCAGCGATCGGGCACCTTGTTGAAGGCGTCGCCCCCGGCGATGCGGGCCAGGTTGATCGACGGCCGGTCGAAGAGGTCCGACGACACGCGCGAGAACGGCAGCGTCTCGATGCGGCGGAAGGCGTCGTGGGCCTTGAGGATCGCGTTGTCCCCCAGCCACGGCGTGGAGCCGTGCGCAGCGGTGCCGGCCATCTCGACGCGAATGGCGAGCACGCCCTTGGCCTGGACGCCGATGTGCAGGTCGGTCGGCTCGCCGGTGATCGCGAAGTCGCCGACCAGGCCGTCGGCCACCACCGCGTCGGTGGAGCGGTTCTCCACGTCCTCGGACTCCTCGTCGGGCACGCAGACGAACCGCACGCGGACCTTGTCCTGGGCCGCGGCGTCCTTCACCACGCACATCAGCACGCCCAGAGCGCCCTTCATGTCGTAGGAGCCCCGGCCGATCAGCCGGTCGCCCTCGACCCGGGGCACGAACTGCTCCTCGTGCGCGGGGACCACGTCGATGTGTCCGTGCAGCACGACGGTCGGGGCGCCCTCGGGGGCGCCCACGTCGGCCATCACGACGGGAAGGCCATCGTGGTCGTAGTCGGTGACGGGGATCTCGCGCGACTCCAGCCACCCCTTGACGAAGCCCGCTGCGGCACGGATGCCGTCGGGGCGAGAGGTGTCATAGCCGATGAGTCGCTCGGCGAGGACGCGTTCGTCCATTGCCGTCAAGGATAGGGCGACCGGCGGTCCTGCGCGTCAGCCACCCGTTGCCCGGTGGCGTTCGCGCTCCTCGCGCGCCGCCCGCCGGGTGCCCTGGGCGGCGCCCACGGCGATGCTCAGGAACGAGGCGGCGACCGCGATCCCGAGCACGATCGCGGCGATCAGGGAGATGATCCCGACGCCCTGACCGAGCGTGCAGACGGAGGAGAAGCAGCCCTCGGGCGTGTCGCCCCAGCCGCTGATCGCGTCGACGGCGACGATGAGGACGAACGTCAGCTCGGCCACGAGCAGGAGCCAGAACCAGCGTGGCAGCTGGATCGAGCGCTTCTGCGAACCCTCCGGGGGCTGCACGGACCGGGCGGCCGCGGCCTCCCGGGCCCGGCGCGACGCGGGCCGCTCAGGCGCCCGGGCGGGGCGGCGCGGCACCGGCCGCTCGTCAGGTTCGTCGCTCATGCGCAGACCTTAACGCGGCGGCCGGGACACAGCTGTCTTCGGTATGCACGCTGTACGTGCATACCGAAGGCCGGAAGGGCGGGTGACTACTCGTCTTCCCCGGCGATTCGGAGGAACGCTTCCCAGCGGCGGACGGCCTGGCCGGCCATGCGCTGGGCCTCGCTGCCCTCTTCGGCACCCTCGAGGTCGCCCTGGGACTGCTTCAGCTTCTCGCGCAGCTCGGCCACGTCGAGGTCGCCCGGGGGCACCGCCTCCTCGACGAGGATCAGGACACCGTCCGGGCTCACCTGCACGTACCCCTCGCCCTGGGCGAAGCGCACGATGTCGTCGTCGGAGCGGTACAGCCGCAGCTCGGCGGGATCGAGCATGCCCAGCAGCGGCTGATGGTGCGCCAGGATGCCGATCGAGCCGACCGTCGTCCTGGTCGACACCATCTCGACCTCTTCCTTGAAGATCGGACCCTCGGGGGTCAGGACCTCCGCGGTGAACGTCGCCTTGGCCATGGGTGCTACTTCACCGCCGCGATGACGTCGTCGATCGAGCCCTTGAGCAGGAAGGCCGACTCGGGCAGGTCGTCGTGCTTGCCCTCGATGAGCTCCTTGAAGGAACGCACCGTCTCGGAGATCGGCACGTACTGGCCGGGCGTGCCCGTGAACTGCTCGGCGACGCTGAACGGCTGCGACAGGAAGCGCTCGATGCGGCGGGCGCGGCCGACGATGACCTTGTCCTCGTCGGAGAGCTCGTCGATGCCGAGGATGGCGATGATGTCCTGGAGCTCCTTGTAACGCTGCAGGATCTCCTTGACCTGGGTCGCCACGTCGTAGTGCTCCTGGCCCACGATGTCGGGCTTGAGGATCGTCGACGTGGAGTCGAGCGGGTCGACGGCCGGGTAGATGCCCTTCTCGGAGATGCCACGCGAGAGCGAGGTCGTCGCGTTGAGGTGGGCGAACACCGACGCCGGAGCCGGGTCGGTGAGGTCGTCGGCCGGGACGTAGATGGCCTGGACGGAGGTGACCGAACCGGTGCTGGTCGAGGTGATGCGCTCCTGGAGCTGCCCCATCTCGGTCTCCAGCGTCGGCTGGTAGCCGACCTGCGAGGGCATGCGGCCCAGGAGGGCGGAGACCTCGGAACCGGCCTGCACGAACCGGAAGATGTTGTCGATGAAGAGGAGCACGTCCTGGCCCTGGTCGCGGAAGTACTCCGCCATCGTCAGGCCGGTCAGCGCCACGCGCATGCGGGCTCCGGGGGGCTCGTTCATCTGACCGAAGACGAGCATCGTCTTGTCGATGACGCCCGATTCCTTCATCTCGAGCCAGAGGTCGTTGCCCTCGCGGGAGCGCTCGCCCACGCCGCAGAACGCGGACAGGCCGCTGTGCTCTTTGGCCAGGTTGTGGATGAGCTCCTGGATGAGGACCGTCTTGCCGACGCCGGCGCCGCCGAACAGGCCGACCTTGCCGCCCTTGGCGTACGGGGCGAGCAGGTCGATGACCTTGATGCCCGTCTCGAACATCTCGGTCGTCGGGGTGAGGTCCTCGAGCTTCGGCGCGCTCGCGTGGATCGACCGGCGCTCGGTGACCGTGAGGTCGCCGGCCTGGTCGATCGGCTCGCCGAGGAGGTTGAAGATGCGGCCGAGCGTCTGCTCGCCGACGGGCACGGTGATCGCGTTGCCGGTGTCGACGACCTCGACGCCACGGGCGAGGCCGTCGGTCGTGTCCATGGCGACCGCGCGCACGCGGTTGTCGCCCAGGTGCTGCTGCACCTCGCAGACGAGCACGCCGCCGTCGGCGCGCTTGACCTCGATGGCGTTGTAGATCTCCGGCAGCTTCTCGGGGAAGACGGCCTCGATGACGACGCCCTGGATCTCCTCGATGCGCCCGACGTTCTTGGTTGCGGTAGCGGCTTCCATTTTTTTCTCCTAGACGAGCGCCTCAGCGCCGGCCACGACTTCCATGATTTCTTGGGTGATCTCGGCCTGACGGGCCCGGTTCATCTCGAGCGTGTAGTCCTGGATCAGCTCGCCGGCGTTCTCGGAGGCGTTGCGCATGGCGGTCATGCGCGCTCCGAGCTCGGAGGCGGCGGACTCCAGCAGGGCCCGGTAGATGGAGATCTCGACGTAGTCCGGCACCAGCCGCGCGAGGATCTCCTCGGGATCGGGCTCGTACTCCACGAGCGCGTGATGGCCGCTCTCGTGCTCGTCGGCCTCGTCGCTGTCGTCGGCCACGATCGTGGCCTCCTGCAGCGGCAGCAGCGTCTCGCGACGCAGCTCCTGCACCAACGGCGAGACGTAGCCGTTGTAGAAGATCTCGACCCGGTCGACCTTGCCGTCGATGTACGCGGCGACGAGGTCGTGGGCGATGGCCCGCGCGTCGGCGTACGTCGGCCGCTCGGTGAAGCCGGTGTAGGCCCCCACGACGTCCTTCTGGCGGAACGCGAGCGACGAGACGCCGCGCCGGCCGGAGGCGGAGTAGTGGACGGCCTTGCCCTCGGCCTCGAGCTCGGAGGCCGCGCGCAGCCCCGCCCGCAGGATCTGCGAGTTGAACGCGCCGGCCAGGCCGCGGTCGGCCGTGACGAGCAGGAAGCCCACGTTGTCCTGGGTCTCGTGCTGCTTGAGGATCGGCAGCGCACCGAGCTCACCGCCGGCGGCGTCGGCCGCCTGGCGGGTCATGCGGCGGATCGCTCCCGCGTAGGGACGCAGCGCGCTGATGCGCTGCTCGGCCCGACGCAGCCGCGCGGCGGACATCATCTCCATCGCGCGGGTGATCTTCTGGATGTTCTTGATGGAGCTGATGCGCTCCTTGACGTCCCGCTGGCTCATTAGGCGGTAACGGCCTCCTCGCCGACCTCTTCGGCCGACGTCTCGCGGAGACCCTCGTCCGAGCGGCTGACCACGGAGACGTCGTCGGTGAGGGGCTGGCCCTCCTCGTCGAGGTCGTAGCCGAAGTCGTCGGCGAACTGGTCGATGGCCTTCGTGAGCGACTCCTGCGTCTCCTTGGACCAGTCGCCCCCGGCCACCGCGGCCAGGAGGTCCTTGGCCTCGGAGTGCAGGCGCTGCGTGAGGCCCGCGAGGAACTCGCCGACCTTCTCGACGTCGATGCGGTCCAGCGCGCCGGTCGTGGCGGCGAAGATCTGCGCGACCTGGTCCTCGACGGGGAGCGGCGCGCGCTCGCCCTGGTTCAGCGTGCGCACGAGGCGCGCGCCGCGGGCCAGTGTCCGCTGCGTGTCGGCGTCCAGGTCGGAGCCGAACTGCGAGAAGGCCTCGAGGTCGCGGAACTGGGAGAGCTCGATCTTGATGCGGCCGGCGACCTTCTTCATGGGGCTGATCTGCGCGTTGCCGCCGACGCGGGACACCGAGATGCCGACGTTGATGGCGGGGCGCACGCCCGAGTTGAAGAGCTTGGGCTCCAGGAAGATCTGGCCGTCGGTGATCGAGATGACGTTCGTCGGGATGTAGGCGGACACGTCGCCGGCCTGCGTCTCGATGATCGGCAGCGCGGTGATCGACCCGCCACCCAGCTCGTCGCTGAGCTTGCAGGAGCGCTCGAGCAGGCGGCTGTGGAGGTAGAAGACGTCGCCCGGGTACGCCTCACGGCCCGGCGGGCGGCGCAGCAGCAGCGACATCTGGCGGTACGCGTACGCGTGCTTGGTCAAATCGTCGTACACGCAGAGGGCGTGGCCGCCCTTGTGCAGGAAGTACTCGGCCATCGCGGTGCCGGCGTACGGCGCCAGGAACTTGATCGGCGCGGCCTCGTCGGCCGGGGCGGCGACGATGATCGTGTTGTCGAGCGCGCCGGCCTCGGCGAGCGTCTCGGCGATGCCGACGACGGTGGCCAGGCGCTGGCCGATCGCGACGTACACGGAGACGACGCCCGTGTCCTTGTTGTTGATGATCGTGTCGAGCGCGATCGCCGTCTTGCCCGTCTGACGGTCGCCGATGATCAGCTCGCGCTGACCACGGCCGATCGGGATCATGCCGTCGACGGCCTTGAGGCCGGTCTGGAGCGGCTCGACGACCGGTTGACGCTGGACGATGCCGGGAGCGATGAGCTCCACGGGGCGCGTGCCGTCGGCCTGGATGTCGCCCTTGCCGTCGAGCGGGACGCCGAGCGGGGAGACGATGCGGCCGAGCATGCCGTCGCCGACCGGGATCTCCAGGAGGCGGTCCGTGCGCTTGACGGTGTCGCCCTCGACGATCTTCTCCCACGGCCCGAAGAGCACCGCGCCGACGTTGTCGGACTCGAGGTTGAGGGCGAGGCCGGTGACACCGTGCGGCAGCTCGAGCATCTCGAACGACATGCAGTTCTCGATCCCGTGGATACGGGCGATGCCGTCCGCCACCGAGAGCACGGTGCCGACCTCGGTCAGCTCTGCGCTGCCGGCGTCGAGGCCCTCGATGCGGCTCTTGAGGATGCTGGTGATCTCGTCGGGCTTGATCTGCATGGTGTTCGCTGTGCTCCTTGGGTGGTCGCGCGGGAAAGCTCGGGGCGGGAGCGTTAGCCCCTCGCGACCTGCTTGCGTAGTAGTTCGAGGCGGTTGCGGATGGAGGCGTCGAGGATGCTGTTGCCGACGCGCAGGACGATGCCGCCGAGCAGGTCGGGATCGACGGACGACGTGAGCTCGACCTTGCGGCCGGTGCTCTTCTCGATCGCCTCGCCGAGCTGGTCGGCGGTGGAGCGGTCGAGCG
>Ga0247758_1001161_pt1 | contig 21065 bp, 22 predicted proteins | sample UWRJL156409C4_FD_180950 | JGI IMG/M metagenome (GOLD analysis project Ga0247758, IMG submission 180950) | Plant litter microbial communities from Arlington Agricultural Research Station in Wisconsin, United States - UWRJ-L156-409C-4 | ecosystem: Environmental > Terrestrial > Plant litter >...
GACCTGTCTCACTTGGCCCCTGGCAGAATAATTTGTACAGTAGTGAGGGCCTTGGGAGGGCCAGATTTTATGGGGTCCGGGTGAGTCGAAGTAACTCTGGACACAGCGGCCACCACTACGGACTGGGGGGACTTGAAAGGGGGCAAGATGACAACGTTTGCACGAGAAGGGCACCTAAATGATATTCGCTCCATGCTTCCTTTTCAACCTGAATTTGAGTAACGGGCACCTAGTCACGAGGCCTCATAGTCAATGACAGGGTGCATCGCAGGGTTTTCCCGGGTGGCGTCTTCTTTACCCCGCCAAGAACCGTAAAACGACAACAACTCAAGCCCTTTTTGTGTTTTCAATCTCTGGGCAGATCACTGACTCCACATCAATGGCTTTCCTGGACCACGTGCCCGTGAAGCCCCTCCTGAAGATCTGCTCCCATCTCTACTAAAGATCTAGGACTGACAAAGAACATCAGGACTTGTTGAGCCTCTCGCACATTCTGCTACCTCCGATCCATCATCCAACCGCTTGTGTTTGTCTCTCTCAGCTGCGAAAGTCCTTCGGGCGCTGCATCTCCGCCCCGGACTTAGCTCGCTGTTTCGAGTACTTTCAAAGTCACATTTATTTATGACATCGTCCCTACCGACCTCTCCGTCGCTGATACCCGCTACAGCAACTCCCAGGTCGCAAAGATTGGCATGCCCCCGCTCGACTCCAGAGACGACCAACTACGGCAGCGGTACGGGCCCCGTGTGGGCGCATGTATTTCGACGACACCAACCTTCTTAGCCTCCCTCTCGACACTCACTGGCGGCCGCCCATTTTACACCATGCCTCGACCCCATTCCCTGCCTTTGGGTGATGAACGACTCTGGGTTGCTTCGAGCTGGATATGGCTATACGTCATTATCACTGCCGTTCTCACCGTAGCTGCGTTTGGGATGCGGACGTGTTTGTCAGCAAGGGGAAAAGGGGCGATGACAAGTTGTTTCGAAAGTGTCCTAAACCGGTCTTGCGTATTTAGTAACGGCGGTCGGCTGAGCTGAAAGGGCAATTGTAATGAGCTCCCTGTATGTCAACACCCCTTAGAATGTTGCTCTGTTTGTATCTAGGTACCTTGTAGAGACGATGCAACGGCAATCTTGATCCATGCTATGATACTCCGTACGCCCGTTCATTCGCGTATGTCTGTATCTCGTGTTCGTTCCCAGGCTAACCTTACGGATTCCCTATTGCATCTGGAGGCAAGCAAACTTATAGTGATTGGTTTTGAGCCCGGAAAGTAGAAAATGGCAGAAACACATCACTAATAATAGCGCTCCAGCTTTGCGGAAGCAAGCCGAACGAAACATTTCGATGTGCCGAGACGGTTTGAGCCTGTGCTTTTGTGTTTTTGTTTTAGTCTTACTATGCTCGGCTTGCGATCGTCGCTGCTGTTGCTGCTCCTGTTGCTGTCGTTACTGTCGTCGTCGCTTGCCGGTAGCTGACGCAAGATGCCCGACTTTGTCTAGGCGCTGGCTATCGAGACGTAAGCGCCGGCCGGACGTTTCGTTGTGGCCCCCCGATTTTAACGCAGTGGATTTCCAGCGCGGGGAGGGGGTCAAATATGCCAACCTACAGATTGAGGATTAGTTGCATTCATGGACATCGGCCGAAACGATGTCCATCGCTGTCAGTGCATCCCGATCCGGCCATCATGACTGTCATAGGGCTACGGCCCCGGAGTAGGCCTTGGCTACAGCCAAGGCCCGACCCCACACCGGTGGCTAAGTTACACGTATATTTAGTACACGTGTACGTTATAATTAAAACTGTTACCTAGAAGCTGTCTTTAAAGATTACACGTTGTCTGCTTTCTCTTGATAGGAAAGTTTGGCCGGGTGGATTGAAAAGGGGCCTCTGAGGCTGTGTGGCAGCGGTGTACGGGATTACCCCAGCTTAGGGAAGAATCAGGGAGAGCTTAGGATAAATTAGCCACAGCTCACCGCAGCTCACCCCAGTTTAGGATTGCGAATGAAAAAGGAAATTTCGTGTGCCCAGATTCGTCTCAGATAACCAGGCTGTTATTTGTAACGTCAAGGTTTTGAAGGCGTTATCTACGGTGTGTGTCACTTTCGGCCCATTGAAATTAACATTTCATGGTGTAGGTGCTGGAGTTTAGATTATCCTATCCAAATTTCTCGTAGATAACTCCCTTTGCATCCACGCCCTCAAGCGCCACTGCCGGTCAACGGCTGCCGAACTCCTTGAGGGCGAAGAGGAGCGTTCGTCCATCCCGAAGTTCAAGTCCAATAGTGATTCTCTCATCAGTTCGCCAGAGATGGGTGCTGACTCGTAACCTGGAAATGAAAATGCATGGAGGCAAGTAAGCACAAATTCGTCTATCATAACTCTCCAGTCCGCGGCTTGACGCATGAGTAATTTTCTTCCCGCTTGGACTAACAAGCTGTACTTCACACACCGCTCCTAAATCGTGAGTTGTTGTTGCCATTTATAGATGGGATTTGTCACTACATCAAGTGGTGTCTCCCCGCGAGACGTTGGGGAGTTCGGTTAGGCACCCCTATCGATGAGGTATTTCGTAGTCGCAGGAAGGCTAAAATGCAAAGGCCTTCCGGTGAATTCGCCGCAAGGAAAACATTGCAGGTCAAGTTGGAGTTCAGTGCAGCCATCTAGTGCGGCCGTGACCATCTCATTACAGTCGCTAGCATCCAACAGCCTTCGCGAGTTTCTTTCATAGCCCGGGTCTCGTGTGATGATGTTCCTCAATCCCGCGACATCTCGTTCCAGCTTACAGCCATGCGCTGACAAGAACCTAATCATGGACGCGGCTTGATGGACCTCACAGAGTGCCTGATCCAAAGACCATATGACAAGGGATAGGAGCGACTCTGACTAGGATGCTCTCGCGATGACTGTGTCGTCCTCATCCAGCGCTTGTTTGATAGTGAGATGGAGCATGCCGGCAATAGCGATTCCAGTGGGAGACACCTTTATATGCTCTCCTTGGAGTACGTGTGATGGTGAACCTTCTACCCAGGGTGAGCTATCAAATATAAAGGTGCCCCTCGAAGGAATTCGTAAAGACCGACCCTAGTCGTCTCCTCGGACATGTGAGCATGACGTAGAGTGATAGGGCCCAGCTGGAACGTGTCGCGACACAACAAGTGCTTTGTTAAAACGGTATGTCCATTCTCTACCGTAATACACGATAGAGGCCCGAGAACAATTTGCCGAAAGTCTGGTTGCTCGATAAACTCCATCACGGTCTGATTCAGAAGCTGTATCAGCATGCTCGGCGAGGAATCGTGGATGGCCTGAACAAGTCCGCCCGAGACATCACGCATTCGATTCTCAAGTTCCTTTGTCGACGCTGTTCCTGTAAATCTCTGGCTTGTGGAAAATCCTTAGAGCCACTTGAAAGAGTTAAAAGACCCGCAAGCCAGCATAGAAGACAGTTCGTCGAGATGTGTCGATTCATTAGAGCGGCAAATGCACTCAAGTAAACAGTAGGTTTCCCACCTTAAGGCTGGAGATATTCTATCAATAATTGCCACATAGTAGTATATCAGGTTGGTAGGTAGCGCCTCCATCAAATTGAGGAGTTGTTTCTGGAGCTCGAGAGAACCCATACCACGATCGATACAGTCGGCAGCATGGCGGCAAAGATCGTGCATGACGAGCTTAACCCATAAGAATACACCTCGGGCCCACTAAACAATCTTTTCAATGAGTCGAATAATCTCTCTGGCAGCTTGTGTGTTGGGCGCCTGTGCTTGTAGAATGTACGCGTAGACTTGGCGAACATCATCCTCAGTACGATCGTGAATATCAAAGTCCATGTAGTCTTTAAACTTTTCGACGAAGACGTTCCATGGGCGACTGGAGAAGAGAATGCGAACTCGAGTTTGCGAATCGGGGTTCTTCTTGACAAGGTCCATGATAAATTGGGCAACGAATTCTGCTGGCTCATCGTACTCATCTAGAGCGTCCAAGAAAAGAAACAGATCGAGCGGCTTTGACGTTGGTCAAGTATCAGTCGGAGGGCTTTGCTGAGTGTAGGTCTTGACCACACTTCTAATTCAATGTCCGACTGATAGGATTCGCGTCGTAATTGTCGTTGAAAAATCATGTCAATTAGAACTGCAAGTCGTTGCCTTTCATTGTCTCAAGGTCGGGATGCTCTAGGGCGTCAAGGGCCGTCAGCCTGCTATGCAAGTCCATTGATTCTCTCCACTTCAATACAAGAGAAATGAATTAATGCGTGTCGAAATGCGTGTCGAGTTTGTCCCAGTCCGGACGGTAGATTGGTGGCTGCATAGCGTTCGTAATAACACTTACCTGGCTCGTTTGCCTTTATAAGGTAATGCCTGTAGTAGATAGTAAACACATATAATATGAAGCTCTAATTGACCTAAAACGGTGAGTTCTCAGATGGAAAGAGAAAACGGCAGTAACATGACTAGGGAAAGTGACCGTTACGTGCAGAGAGGTGATGTCCTAAAAGTGAGCTGAGGATCGTTCTTGCAACCACGCTGGCCCAATTATGGTCACAGCAAGTATAGCCAGGACTCACCTCGGCTCAGGCAGCCATCAGTGCGGCTTACCTCTTGCTCAGGATCTGCGCCTAATACAGACTCGGCCAGCAAAAAGTGTCGGGTGAGACTATAGAGGAAGGGACGATCAATAGCCTGATCTAAACGGATCTAACCATTTGGAGGATAGGCCTATACCACTTATTACCACAGCCCTATAGGTGGGGAAAAGCTTAATTCCTTTAAACATCCCCCCCTGTGGATCATACCACGGCATCTTATCTGCAACACCCCGCACTGCCCTCCTTATTGTGATGGCACGGGATTACCCCAAAACCCCTGCCAACAAGGTGAGGCCATGGGATATGGGCGGTCTAGAGCATTTTGTCGGTCGCCGTCGGTATTAGCCTTTAGGCGCACGCGTGTGACTATAGTGCCATTACATGCGAAATTCACCTTTTGTACCTTAGCAATTAGCAACAGTCCGAAAGCAGCTCAGCTGGGGCGGTTCTTGAAGGACCGGGAAAATGTCCATTGCCATCCTCCCATTAGCTGCCATATATACCTGGGATTCGGCATGCTGGGATCACGGCCTTGCGTTCAACCTGTAGGCGGGGTCAATCTTCAGCCTAGATCTCCATCAGAACTACCGACAACGGCAAAGAGGGGCTTAGGACTACATAAAGAGTGGGGGATGTCTTTCCAACACACTCATCGTTCTTCACTGTCCTGCTGACCGCAGCGCTCTTGAATTTTGATCTACCAAGGATACATCCTGTTTACCATGAAGCTCCTCAGTCTGGTTAGCCTGGTGCTGGCAACGTCGGCCAGGGCCCAAGCCCAAAACTTGGCCTTGTCTTCCTTTACAGATGCTGGCGCAAATCTTACATTCAAACTCGCCATACCCGAGACGACATCGGCACCCTTCCCGTTGCTCATGTCCATCATCGCCCCCATCGGCGTTAGCTGGGCCGGCTTCGCAACGGGAGGCTGCATGCTCCGGAGCCCGCTCATCGTCGCCTGGCCGAACGGGACAGGCGTGGCCGTGTCAACCCGCTGGGCTACGTATGTTCATCTCAATCTCACCTCTCACTTCTCTCTGCCAATTTATTGCTAACACTGCACCTAGCCAATTCCACCCCCCAGCTCCCTACCTCAACACCACCATCACCGTGTTCCCCACCTCAACCGTCAACGCCACGCACTGGAAGGCCGACTTCCTCTGCTCCGCCGGCTGCAGCGACTGGTGGGGGGGCTCGATCGACCCAAATAACAACAATGCCACGTTTGGGTACGGCGCGAGCAGCAGACCCATTGCGCAGCCGGGGAGCGTCACGGGCTCGATCCCCTTCCATAATGTGGTCATTGATCATTTTGATTTGGATCTTACCAAGGCAAAGCGTGGAAAGGGTGATTGGGATGCTCTTATTAAGGGGGTTGGGGCGTTGTGATGTGAGCACCAGACTTGAGGACATGCTGAATTCGCTGCGATTGATGCGAGTGCAACTGCTTCGTTGAATCCTCTTCTTTTGAGCCTACTAAGGAACTACTGGCTACGTTCTAAGTTAATTAGGTCCTCAGGTAATTATCTATGCGTCATAGTTTTCTCATCACAATTGAAAGGGCTGAAATCCACCTAGCCTTTGCACCTAAGGGAGAGGCCAGGCAAAGTGACGAATGTTTCCCAGCCTTCATAGATACTTCCCTGTTATATTCACTAGACCTTTATTACACAAGTGCGAAACTCTTCAAATCGGAGCCTCTTGACCGCAATAACTCAAGCCCTTCCCCAAACATCAGTCCGTGAGCATAGCATTCGCCGAGAAAATGATAGTGGTCGGTGCCAGGGCCTTCCTGCTGTCGCAAAATCACCGGCATTCGCCCCCCATGAAAATATACACAAGATCTCCCTGTTGAGCACCATTGTTGGCAAGACCTATGAAACCCCGCTGCGTGGTAATCAGGCTTCTCCCGCCGACGCTACTTAGAAACCGACGTTTGAACTTATGGGTGAGGGATGCGTCGGCGGCGTCAGTTAGGACCTGGTGAGAAGTTGCTGTAGTCCACTCACCGATAGTTCTCGCCCCTAGCTGTATTTCCTAGTGGTTGGTGATCCATTCGTCGAGAGGTGAGAGTCTAGGTGGCGGTGATCTATATTCCTGGCAGTCAGCTTTTGCGGGGAGCATATCGTAGCTAGGTACCTTAGGTAGCTTGGGGGTATTCTAGTAGCGAGGGCTCACTGGTCTCCTACCACATGGGCTCGTTCAAGTCTTTTCGCGGCAGAAATCCCTCGCTTAGTGTACACAAGCCCGAAGGACGGCGGCGCCCGCCAGGACTCTTTCGTTCCTTCAAAGTCCTGATCCGTCACGATGGTCCTCCAGATGGCGTCAAATATGGCCCGATCAGTTTCGTACGCGTTGGCACCCGGACGTGTTTGGGTGATTCCTCCCTCTTCACCGTCATTTCCATGCCGCGATGCATGTACGAAGCCGGCCACACCGACCTCGTCGGCCACAAAGCCGGCGATGACGCACAGCGGGGGATCGAGCCTGAATTCCACTTCCGGCAAGGTATTTCCAGCCGCCAGGAAACCGCAGGTCTTGCCGTCTGATATGGACCTCGAGGTATTGACCGACATACCACCGGTGACCTCCCCCATAGATCCGGATACCACGAAGGTAGTGACGGGTCCTAATCATCACCGTCCCTGAGGTGGTAATTCCCTGCGAGCGCGAGCCAGCCCAGATCCCCCCGGACATCCGTCATAGCCTTGAACGGGTTGAAGTAAACCTCCGCAAGAGGTAAGGTATAGTCAGGACACGGCACGATGCGTCGGGCATCTGAAGCCAACCCCAGGACTCCGTACACCTTGCACTGACATTGGCCCGCGCATTGGCTGCGATTGCCTTATCTTAGGTACTCAACGTACCTAAGTACCTAAGTACCTAGGTACCTTCCTGGCTGAGTTGGCACTGGGCGTAGCCTCTGTTCAGCCACGACGCCCGGCGGCGGTGAGTAATTTCTTGCATTGTGGGGTCATGCCCACGGAATGGTGGACTCTCCCGCCCGGTGACAACCTCGGGGTGTGGCGCCGCAGCAGGGGTTGGACAGCTCATTGGCCAAATCCGCCCACCGCACCACACATATTTTCCGGGCTCTCAAATCGATGGTCAGTGGAGAACTTGCTCGACCAAACGGGCCGCCTACATTCTGCAAAGGCGTTCCTCTATACGAGAAAGGCGTCACTAGTCCAGCGCAAGACCGTGTGAGGATTCCAAGGATGGATTTTCGCACAGGGAAAAGAGACTCTTCCATGTTTCTTTAGCCCGAGCCTTCGTACCGAACTAAAAGAAACAGCAGATTTGTCTCTTCTATTAATCCCTCCTGCGTTGCTCAAGTCATCAACCTACATTAGAGTATTTATCTATGTGGATACAGGCCCGGAGTGGCCGGGAGTTCAACCGGTCTCCTCATACCGTCTGATTCGCCATGTCCCAAATATTGGTTATCCAATTCTGAAGGACCCCATGTTACAGGCGAACTTTTCAGATCGACCCCCTGCTCCGCCCTATGATTTGCTACTGAAGCCAAGGGCGGCGGCGTATAGTCTTCGGGCGACGCCGGCTTTGAGCTCGAGCTGTTCTTGCCCCTTTGTCGCCGCACAAGCTAGAGCGCCACTATTCCCGATCTATAGAGAAGTGCCAGGCATCCAATGACACCGCCGATGATTGCTCCAGTGTTATTTGCGGCGGAATTTGACGGCGCAGATGCTGCATCAGGGGTTGCGGCTGCCGGCGTTGTGACGACGCTGGATGTGTCGGTCGGTGGTGTTGTTGGCAACGGACTTGTCTGCGAGGGGCCCTTGGTTGATAGTGAGTTTGGAGGAGCTGTAAATGTTGACGTGACAGTCGAAGTCGGTGTTGTCGTCAAAGCTGAATACCGGTCGGTCGTTGGGCCGCCACCACAGCCGATGTAGGAGAAGGGACCGATGCTTCCTGTCAGATACAATTCAGCTGTGGTGCAGAAGTCACTATTCGATCCGGTACTTACAATGAGTCAGCAAAGAGAACAGCATGACGGTAGTGTATCTAGTATAGGTACCAAGTGAAGGTGGTCAGTCCGCTGCCCTTCCCACAACCCTTTGAGCAGGCATGGCGGTCAACGCAGTTACCCGCGAGACCACAGTCAGATGCCACGAAGACGCCTATCGGACAGAAACCCCACAGTCTTCTGTCAATATCAACACGAGCATCGAACCCAACTTCGGCCGTTCGCGACTTCGACGCATCGCCCGAGAAAAATATGCTGGAAAATCGGGTGACGAGGGGTGCTCTTTTCTGGGCGCCTAGTGCTGTGAGTGTTGCGGCCGATCCATTTCTCACTTGTAAAGCGACTGACACATCGGAACGAAGAAGTAGCAGAAAAACGTAAAATAGGAACATCGAACCAAAGGACGAACAAAAAGTCAGGTAAGACGCAAAAGGCTTGGCAGAGTGACAAGTGATAAGCTGGGGAAACTGGAAAGTAAAGGAGGGAAGTGCAGCAGATGACTCAGAATAATAAAGAGCAGGGCCAACACTTCTCGGGAAGACGACCCGACCATCGTGCCTCCTAACCGACATGGATCCTCTTCCTCCATCGGTTGCAGGAGAGCCGAAATTATCTTCGTCCAGTTCGCCGACCCTTGGATTCGCTCTTTCTATCTTTCACCCCAAAGCGAACCAACCAAAACGGCCGAACCATGCAGCTGTGTGGCGGCTGTTAGGACTGCAGGCGCAGACCCTGAGGTGGATGTTGCCGAATCACAGGCCGTACCAACTGGCTGGCACCGGCGGTTAGCCTGAAACTTACCCGCCGAATTACATTTGTTCCCGACCGCGATTGCCAGATCTCCCCCGTTCCACGACTTTGAGCTTCGTCAAAATGTCACAAATCTCCCTCACTTTATCTGTCCATCGTCAATTTCAGGTTCCCCCAATGTCACCATGCTCGGTTGCACTAGCTTTTCTGTCGCGCCGAGCGTACGGAAGAAGTTACGCTTCGTGTTCCAGACAACCTTAATTATCGCTGGTGTCCTCGCCCTCTTTTTCAATCGCGATCGTATCCTCCCATCATCGACGACCTTCTTATCTCGCTTCGGCCACAACCAGACAGAAACAATTGTTGCCGGTAGGTTCCACGACCACGGCGCCGCTCTTGCGATTAAACTGACCTTCCCAGCGCCTCCCATTCTCACCGCCGACGTCCTCTCTACATACCTCACATCAATCCTCGACGCCGACTCAACCGTCCTCCCGCGCCTCGAATGTCCCGTCCCAGAAATGAGCCGCTACGAGCCTTTAATACCAAGCGCCTCCTCCCCCACAGCAACAACCTTCTTCTTCGCCCTCAACCTCCGCCAATCCCTCCCCATCCTGCCCCGCCTGCTTGGCACCCTCCTCACAACAATCCGCTTCCTCGGCCCCTCCAATTGCGCCCTCTCCATCGTAGAAGGCAACTCCGCCGACGGAACCCCCGAGGTTCTCTCTTCTCTAATCCCCGCCCTCGCCGCCCTCGGCGTGCAATACCATCTCGTCTCAAGCCCCATCGACCCAAGCCAAGGCGACCGCATCCCAAGGCTCGCCGCGCTACGGAACCTCGCGCTGAAACCCCTCCTCGATAAGCCCGAACGGTTCTCCCCCGAGAACACCACCGTAATATTCCTCAACGACGTGGCCATCTGCCCCGAGGACATCCTCGAACTCATCCACCAACAAGTCCACCTCCAAGCAGACATGACCTGCGCCATGGACTGGACGTACGCCGGGAAGGATCCCACCTTCTACGACGTGTGGATCGCGCGCACGATAAATGGGGACTCCTTTTTCGAAATCCCGCCAGATGGGAACTGGAACTCGGCGTGGAATTTATTCTGGAACGAGCCTGAGACGCGGTCGCGGTATGATCAGCATCAGCCCTTTCAGGTGTTTTCGTGCTGGAATGGCGCGGCGGTGTTCACGGCACGGCCGGTTTTGGAAGGGAAGGTTGGGTTTAGGGGGCCGAGGGAGGAGGAGTGTATGCAGGGGGAGCCGCAGCTATTTTGCAAGGATTTGTGGGCGAGCGGCTATGGGAGGATTGCGGTGGTGCCGGGGGTGAGTTTGGAGTATTCGGATCAGAGGGGGAGGGAGATTAAGGCGCTGAAAGGATATACGGAGCGGTGGAGGATGGATGTGGGGATTGAATGGAAGGAGCCGCCGGAAAAGGTGAGGTGTATGGCGAGCTATGAGAATCAGTTTTGGGAGGCGTGGAATGTCAGTCTGCCGGGTTGAGGGGGGCGGGAGACCTTTGGCATTTATGGCGTCTCGGGTTTGAAAGATTGTGGAATCATATGTTTTGAGATACCCAGAAGAGGTTGGAAGGCGGCGGGATTTCGTCAGCTGAGGTTTACAGTGTACAGATGCAAGCACTAGGCCGAGAGTGCAAAGCGGCCTGTTGTGCATTTGCGAGGAAGGGTATATAAGTTGGTTTGGCTGAAATAAGGCTAGCATGATCGACGTCATTTCATCAGGCTGCTACCATGGTTGATGAGATATAACGGCGTGTAAATTTCAGTAACCCTCCACAAGCTCCGTCTCATCAAAGCTGTGTAAACTGTGCTAGAGGCGTCATGGGGAGAATATGCACGTACTTGATGTATTCAGGCTCTCCGCTATCTTCCCATCCATCAGATTGGCACTCTCCCTACACGCTCTCTCTCATAATCTCATAATATTGTGGCGGGTTCTCCCTTCCATCTGCCCCTCGATCCGCCACCAGAGTCTGCCAGAGGCGCTCGGGTGGATCAAAGTCCCAGTCTTCCCACCCCAAGGCTCAGCCACAATATGGGGACATCACCGTTCTGCGCCATGCTAGACACAGTCTCGATCTCATCTAACCCAAATTCCCGCACGTATTAACTGTAATAGCCGCAGTTCTAGCGTTTGCCAAACCTGAGACCACCGGGATCGACGGGGCGGGAGGAACAGGCGGCGAACCGTCGCGTGGTTGGCCGACGAGGGGACCGCCATTGATTCTGCGAGCGTCAGAGACGGGTGACATACCTAGATTTGGGGAGAGGACCAAGGGCGCGGAGGAGGAGGACGCTACCCAGCCTGGAAGTGGGTCACGCTCGCGGTTCTCCCTGTATCCGCTGGCTTTAGTTGCAGTCTTTGGGGAAAATACCACTTGACGCCGTCCAACTCGACGTTGCGCCGTACCACAAACTCAACAAGGTCCCGGGAAGCATCTGAATACTCACGTGTGTAGGGTAGGTAGTCAACAGCAAACGGTTTCCGTCCGGCGAAGTAGGTTATGTCTGTCGCGATTGGAAGCGATGTATCCATGCTGTATATTAAAGACTTGATAACTGGCATAGCCTCTCTCTAAAGAGCAAACAGCACGTAAAGTAAAAGCGGGTTTATTCATGGACGTTGGAAAGGGTTTTACCTACAGGCAGGGGCGTGGTGGGTTATTGGCGCCCTTTCAATTTGCCAGCAAGTGGAGAAAATTCTGGTCCATAAGATACATACTTCTAACCCTGCTTTCCAAGAGCATACTATTCAGGTTTCATGGTGCGCAGACTGGTTGTCTCAGTTCTCGGAGAACCCGTTGCCTGAGGCGCGAGGCCGGCATGCAGGAGCAAGTGCAGACGCAACGGGAGAAACATCTTCATTTTCGTAAATCATTTTAGCGACGCACACAAAAAAAGAGCAAAAAGGAGCAAAAAAGAGATCCAACAGTGCAATCTGTTAGTGATTTCATACGACCTTTCGACCCAGATCATGTCCCAAACCCCCTCCGCCGCCTCCACGCTTTTACTTCGTCGGAGTCTTCAGTCTTCAAGGTCCTCCGAGTCCACGGCGTCATCATCATCGTCAATACCGATTTGCTGTCGAACAAGCGACGCCATGCCGCCAAACACCGTTTCCTCAATCTCCGCGTTTCCCTTTGCATGAGGATGGTGGGTAAGCGTGTGTGCGAGATCGCGACGCAAGTTTAGGTATAGGAGCAGAGGACTTACCACTGTTGCTAGGGCCTCAATACCCTTTACCGCTTTGTCGCCCCATTCTTTGAATTTGGCCATCTCCTCCTTGTACTCGTCGTCATCAAGGAAGGTAAGCTCCTCCATATTCTTCATTCCGGGTTTGATATAGTTTCTAGAAACCTTGATATAAATGCCAGCGATGTCGTGGATAAGGGTGAAGCGGCCATGGAGGTCTAGGGTTGTCATGATGGCAAGCTGCACTTGTCAGTTAGAATTTACGATGCTTAGGGGGTGTGAAGTGGGTGGAAACTTGCGGTCTTGTGTCTGTTATTCTCCTTGACTGTTCGCAATCCTGTTCCGGTCTCGACGTCTCCCGTCTGCTTCTTGAACTGGCTCAAGCGAACCTGCATCGTGTCGTCGACATACCGGGACACTTGAATGAAGAACTCCGTCATCTTGTCGATGTAGTTGTTCAATTTCCTCAAGGCAGTGATAGAGCGCACCAGGATGTCGTTGATTGCTTTCTATACGTATACTTTGTCAGTCTAACGCCCGGGATAGTAAGGGCACAACTCTCAGTCATGGGCAGTGGTGCTTACCAAGTCAAGTGTCGTGTCGGATAGCATGCTGAGATCCTCGCAGGCCCGTTCAAAATGCTTCACCGATTGGAACTGTTCCTTCATTAGAGCAGTGTGCTTGTCCTGAGCGGCGGTTAGTCTGCGTTCAGCCTCTGCTACCCTCTTTTGACAAGCTTCCATATCGTCTACAGCACACGCTTGGCTGTAGTCAATGTGTTTTCCTCGCTCTTCAAGAAGTTGGTTGCGCCTTTCCAACAACGATCGTTTGCGCCTGTTTCGTTCCTTGCGGGCCTTTGATGCGTTTCTAAAAAACAGCCCGAGCGCAGCTGTGGTCCACGATGGCGATTCTAGGGGAAACAATTGCCGTGTCAGTCGCGGACTTGTCCTGTCTGATCACGGATATTTTGAGCTATCTTTTTGGCCAACATACCGTCTTCGATACTGCGAAGCTCGGAATTGATTTGATCAATTTGGGTCTGGGTTTCCTGCCACGGGTTCGCCTTGAGGACCATCTTCGTCTTCTGTTGAGCTTGTTGGAGCTTTGTTTTCTCCTCGTCGAGCTCTTGCTGGAGTCTGCTTTTGGTGTCCTCTGCCTGCTGGATCTCTTCCTCGTAGTGGCGCCCTACCGCACCCTTGGTCGCTCGTTGTTCCTGTTGTAGCTGTTGCCGATTCGCATCTTTCCAAGAGAACAACTGCATTAGCGCTTGGCTCATTTTAGTCCTCGCGATCGGATTTGATACGTACGCAGGGCATCAATACTCGCGATCTTGAGTTTGACTATAAACTCCAAGAGCGCCTCGAAGTTGGCTTTCATGACGCGGGCCTCATCTTGACAGGTGGATGCAGCTTCACCCAGGTCCTTCATCAACATGTTGAGTGCAGAATACTGTGGCTGGGAGTCATTAAGCACCGACACAATTCGTGCTAGCTGCGCATGCACGACATGAATTAGCGTATCGACACTGAAAGCACCTATCAGTCGCAGGAGGCAATACCTACCGGGCCCGTTACTCCTACAACAAATTCGGCACGGTCCCGGAGGGCATGCATTCCCCGTTCAGCCTGATTGAACGCTCGCTTTCCCAGCTCACTGCAGTATTGCAGATTTGTCCCAAGGTATTTATGGCTAGATATTTCGCGTTAGCAGGATCCATTTTCTTCCAGAACTCCAAAAGAGGTGCAAATGCACCGAGGTAAAGTACTCACGGCTCGATAGAGATTCCATGAACCTCAAACGGTGGGATGCTGACTTCAATACTTCCCGTGTCCGGCGAGTTACCCGCAACCAGGCAGGTTGCCATGACGCAAATGGCTGCCGGGGCAGCGCTCAGGTAGGGGGCCCATTCGAGCTTCGTCGTGAGATCTCGAGAAATGGTTTGGACCAGGCCCGGCAGCTGCCGTCGCACCTCCTTCGCCCGCTCGACGTGTTCTTTGTCGTAGGTCGGCACCGCCATCCTGGGAGCGGCTCGGTGGGTCTGAGAAGTGCTCCGTAAAGGCTCTGTGTGTGGGAACTGCTTCCCCAGCTATGGCTTCTTGGCAAAGCGGATTGGGATGGGATGAGTAATATATTCAAGTTGAGTTGCGGCGGCGCTATCCTCGCCTATTCAACATCTCCGACAACTCCGATCTTGGTACCGTTATACCTAACCTATGCAACGTTAGACACACGAGGGGCTGGTGCTGAAATTTCTGTGATACCTTGGGTATCTGGGCTAAATGTGATGGACTGTGACCCGAGACCATTGCAGCTGCGGAGGTGAGGGGGCTTGCTACGTGGCCATGTCCTAACCTAGGGCCATGTGGAGGTGCGCGCTGCTGTCATTGTCACTTTCCCGTCGGGTATCGCGGCAATGGGTGAGAGCCTTGTTTCCAGTGCCTATCTTTTCCACTTTGAGCACTGTAGCCAGCTCACGGCCCGATGCTTCAGGCATGTGGAGGGGGCGCATTCGCCCAGGGTGTCTCGATTGGCCCGGCCCAACATGCGCTCCGCGCGGCAGGCACAAAAGAGGCATCAATACATGTGATAAATCTCCGAAATTGGCACTCGGAGGGGAGTGTGTGATGGGTGTATCAGAATTGGTTGGCCGAGCATGAAATGTTTGACGACTCAAAAAAGCAAGAGTCTGGTGATACCTCGTATTGGCGGTGCTTCTTGGGGAAGGAAAAATCCGGCCTGCGCATGCAAACTCTTTACCCGGTGTGGGTGGGGCCTCGCAGGTGTTGTGTTGATTTGCCAGTAAATCAACAAGAGGGAAAAGGCATGGTAAAGAGGGTTGGGTACGAAATACGCTTGACCTCCGAGTTGCGTGAGATGCTTGCCGCCTCAAACCAAACCAAGCGCAAGGAAGGGACTCGAATGGCTGGGCATCGAAAATGCCCAGGGTTGGCCCACTGGCAACCGAATATGCCGCGTCAAGAACAGGAAGGCACGAGTCTGGACAGTGACTTGGCGGAGCCAGTCGTGTCAACAACATTGAGGAGAAAAAACATGTCGCAGCTTCAAACTCCGGTTTCCAAATTGATTCCAAGTTTTGTACCTACCAAATCGCTGCTCCATACGGACGAATAGCTCCTTTCTGAATCACGTCCTCTTGCTCTCACTTTTCCCTCGACATCGGTCTTCAAAATGTCCTTCGAGTACAGGGTCTCACCGTTTGGCAGCTCTGAATACAACGTCGGGTGGATTTGCGCGCTCCCCTTGGAAATGGCGGCTTCGTTGGCCGTGTTCGACGACTACCACGGCCATCTCAGGGGCCAAGATTCTGCTGATACCAACAACTATCGACTTGGGCGAATCGGAGCCCACAACATCGTTATCGCCTGCCTTGGATCTGGAAAGTACGGGAATAATTCAGCTGCCATGGTAGCAGTCAACATGAACCGCAGCTTCAAATTCCTGAGGGTAAGACTGATGGTGGGAATTGGGGGAGGTGTCCCAAGCGACCGCCATGATATCCGACTGGGGGACATCGTGGTGAGCCGTCCGGGAAATCGCTCTGGAGGCGTGATTCAATATGACTTTGGCAAGAGCGTGGGTTCGGGAGAGTTTATGCAAACCGGCTCTCTGAGCAGCCCACCGGCAGCGCTCCTGACTGCAGTCTCGGCTCTTGGGGCGGAGCTCGAAGTCGACGGCATTTCTATTTTCACCAAGCACCTGAAAAACTTGGGGAACCAGTTTCAGTACCCCAATACGGGAGACAGTCTGTATGCATCCGATTACGGCCACGCGAACATCAACGACAAGGGCTGCAAGACATGCGACCCGGAACAACTGTTGAAGCGTCCGGACCGCCCGAACAAGTTGCCAGTCGTACACTACGGATTGATTGCTTCTGGGAATCAGGTCATGAAGGATGCCGTCAAGCGAGATCAGCTAAGAGAGGAGCATGACATCCTTTGTTTTGAAATGGAGGCAGCGGGTCTCATGGACAGTTTCGCGTGCCTTGTGGTAAGAGGAATCTGCGACTATTCAGATTCTCACAAGTATAAGGGATGGCAGCGTTACGCCGCAGCAACCGCTGCTGCTTATGCCAAACATCTCTTGTGCAACATCCCGGGCGATGTCGACGCTCGAGACACAATTCTTCCAGGTCTTGCCTCAAAGTCTCATCAACCCATGGGAAATAACACCGCGCTGCCGTACCGATTGCTGCCCGAATACACAACCAGCCTGGACGAAACAACGGGTCGCCTCGGCGACGGAGGTGAGAGGAAATCCCCAGCCATGAACCCCTGGATACTATCATGCAGGTACTGGCCAGAAGAGTATTGTGGGATGTGGGAAGATACCATGATACCTACCACCTGCAGACGGTCGCAGCGTTGCGTTCGCAGGTGTTGGGGAGAGTTAAAGGTAATTCTTGCCCGAAGCAAACCCGATTCTCTTGGTAGCCGCCGAGGACTGGTGTCCAGCCCCTTGCCCATAAACACGATGTTCAAATCCAATTTCCCGTCACGTCCAAGTAAGTGCGTGACTACATGTAGGCGGGCAGAGATTTGATATCCTTGTAATAAGCATATATATCTTTCTATGAAGGTGTGCTGATGAGGTAGAACTGGGTGGAAACCAGGTTCAACCGGCGCCCCTTTGGCAGAGCCTCAGCGGCTGAAGTGAGAAGCTGGTTTGCAGCAAGGCCAATCCAGCCGCGATCACATGAAATGAATCCCATGCTTCCAAAAAAGGGATTTGATGCTCCGTACCGTACTGGGCTTGTCTGTGGACGTGCACGCGGAAGCTATACAGGCTGACCCTATACCGGTCCCGCCAATCCGCAAACACCCACACAGATGAATTTACCCGCCGTGTTATAAACACTTGCCAAATAGGAACCCCACAACTCACCACCACACCGTCCGGAGTAGCACCGCTGGGGAAGTCTATATCGGCTACCATTGATGGTTTCTTGTGGTCGCCATGAGACCTGGTTGCGATCGATCTGGGAGACTTAACGTCGCAATACATATGGAGAATGGAAACCTAGAACCTCTTCAACGTCACATCCATTGTGCCCCCAGACGGTTTCTCCGAAGTGGTCAATTTGTCCGCCGGGGTACCAAGGATCCTGCAAATTGCTTCCCCGCAGAACCCCAACGGCACTGCCGTCCCCGGGACCACTTATAAAGGCGTACATATACCGTATACCCGAGACTTTCTTTTCGCGTCGGGAAGTGGCTGGCATTTGCATCGCGGATATTTTTCGAACTCCAAGGCAAGATGAAGTTCCTGTCGTTTGCGCTCGCGGCGACGCTCACGCGCTTCGCCTCGGCGTCGCTGCAAATCGTGCCAGGGGCGACGTGGACAACAGTACGCCTCCCTTCCCTCTTTGCGCTCCAACACGTTGCTGACAACTTGTAGCCAAACGGCGAGCACCTCCAAGCGCACGGCGCAGGCCTCATCCAGGTGAACGGCACATACTACATGGTTGGTGAGGACAAGAGCGGCGGCTCCTCGTTCATAAACGTCAACTGCTACTCGTCGACCGATCTCGTTCAATGGACCCTCGTCGGCGCGGTATTGACTCGCCAAGCCTCGGGCGATCTCGGGCCGAACCGTGTTGTGGAGAGACCGAAGCTGATCTATAACGACAAGACGAGGAAGTATGTGCTTTGGATGCACATGGATAGCGGGAATTACGGAGAGGCTAGGGTTGCTGTTGCGACGGGCGACTCTGTGTGCGGCAGGTACACGTACCTGAAGAGTTTCCAGCCGTTGGGCAGGGAAAGTCGGGATATGGGGTTGTACAAAGATGATGATGGGAAGGGGTATTTGCTTACCGAGGACGTCCGTGCCCCTTTTCCTGAACCCTGTTGAATCGAAACTAACAGCTGATAGCGAAAATACGGCCTGCGTATCGTCAGCCTTTCGGATGACTTCACCAGCCCAACAACCGACGTCTTTTCGTGGAAGCTCGATGGCGGCAACCGCGTCGAGTCACCGGCCATGATCAAGCTCGGGAGAACCTACTTCATGTTCGCATCCATGATGACCGGGTGGGACGCCAACGACAACCAATACACGACCTCAACGTCCCTCACAGGCCCGTGGTCTGCCTGGAAGAAATTTGCCGACAGCGGGACAAGGGTATGTCGCTGCTCATATATCCCTACCGATCAAAATCAGCCCCCTATTCTAACTCAGAGACAGACGTACGACTCCCAAACCACATTCATCCTCAAAACCTCCGAAACCACCGCCATCTACATGGGCGACCGCTGGCTCAAAGACAACCTCATGGCCAGCACCTACCTCTGGTTGCCCCTCTCCATCTCCGGGACCACCGTCACCATGAAAAACCGCGTCAGCTGGGTGCCCACCTCCAACTTCGCCGCGTGGCGCGACCCCCCGTCCGAAAACAGCTACGAAGGCGAAAAAGCCACCTACGGCGGGAAGGCAAGGGATGTTAGTTGCTCGACGTGCTCCGGCAAGGTCACGGCGGGGTATATTGGCGGTCCGGACAAGGGGAGCTTGACCTTCACGGGGGTGAAGAGCGACATCGATGGGTTGACGACCATCAGGATTAAGTATTTGAATGGGGATAGCAGTCCGCGGTACACCAATGTGAGGGTGAATGGGGATGCGGGGAGGAAGATTGCATTTCTGCCGGCGAAAGGGGATCCGGCGAGCAGTGTGTTGCATGCGAACTTGAGGAAGGGGGATAATACCATTGTGATTGAGGGTGTCGGGAGTGGGTGGGGGCCGGATATTGATCGGTTGATGGTCCCGGTGAACTGAGGGAGGGAGGGAAGTTATGAGAGACTGAGTTTAAAGGGGTGATTGCCAAATCGTCAGAGTTGAAGGAATAGAATGAGCTGTCTTAAACGATGTCGCCGGCGTTGATCATACCTGTGTCGAGTTGAGCCGATCCCCAGAGATGAGTGAGCGCGAGGTATACGCAGAGCATGTCTATCATCATCGTCGTTGTTGGGCTGCGCGTCTCTAGCCCGCACGCGATGTCGGATCTGAGGCCCTGCCGCCGGTTGGGGAGATCCACAATGTACGAGTCCCGTGCTTCCGCAGATTTATAAGGCGCAGTTTAGTTCGACGCTCGTCGTGCAGCGGGGTATTGGGAAAGCGATGCGAAGAGCCGCTCCTCGGTGGGCTTGGCGGGAGGCATTGCGCCATCACTGCGGGCTACAAGAGAAGGAATTGGAAGGAAAGGATGAATCGGAAGGAGCGACGTGGTGTCCTTGCGGATCCGGGTAGCAGATTTCATCCATCAATCGTCGGACACCTGCTTGATTAGATCCAACGCGTCACTGCGCCCTTGCCGCGCCGTGGAGACGATGGTATCAGTGGTCGTTGAACCTGGATGTTAGACGAAAGGGGCAGTGCCACCAACCATCCTTCTTATCGCGCCGTGGAGACGATGCTATTAGCGGTTGCTGAACCTGAACGAAAGCGGCAATGCCGCTAGCAAACAAGTCGACAGCACGCGCAGTGCGCCAAGTATCCTGCGCCGTGGAGACGATTATATCCCTAGCGGTTGCTGAACCTCGGCCGAAAACGGCAGTGCCGCCGGCGACCATGTCGGAATGTCCCAACCGGGAAGTGCTGTGTTACACCAGCCTCACCCCGCAACATTCGTCATCCTCCGACTCGCGATGTCTTTGTCAACCTCAAGCGTCAACACCAGAAGATAAATACCTATCCAGCACCGTCCACCCTTTGAAACTTTTATATCGGTACCAACTCAAGCATCACCTCCGCTACTACCGGGCACACATCAACAAGACAGTCTCTCAACTCTCAACACCAACAGCAACCATGTCCCGCATAATGTCCCACCTCCCGTATTTCGAAAGCACCGAAGCTCTCAGTCTCATCGCTTCCTCCGACCGATCCGATCTCCAAGACAAGCCGAGTCCGAAGCAAGCACACAAGGCTTCTATGTTCAAGCGATACCGCAACACCAAGAAATCCGGACACGTCCCCATCTCTGACGACGAGATCAAGAAATACACGGGCAGGACGCTCGCTGAGATCATGGAGTGGGCGAAGGACCAGCCTGGAGTTGCGGGGAATCCGCCTGCTGAGCGTTCGTTTGCGAGCGGGCTGGCGATAGGACTTGGAGCTGGAAGGGGATGAGGTGTTAGGAGTTGTGCCAGTTGAGCATCATTGAAGGCGGATCGAGAGTCTGGCTTGGTATAGGAAGTTAAGGCGTTGGATTTGCGATTCGGTTCAGTTCATTTTCAGGGGTAGCCACGGCAGCAGTGTTTAGAATTACTGTCGAGAATTGCAGTTATCTACATCCTTCATACCTCCCTCACCTCGCATGACTATGTCTCAATGCGAGAACCTTTCGTCCCATCGTAACGCAATAATAACAGTCACTAGATACGCCTAGCATGAGCACCACGACACCCGCCATGTACAGCACGAACGCAACCCACCAGGCCATCATCCGCACACCCCCCTCCGCCAACACTAATCCACTAATCCAATGTCATGCAACAACG
>Ga0247758_1001163_pt1 | contig 21027 bp, 26 predicted proteins | sample UWRJL156409C4_FD_180950 | JGI IMG/M metagenome (GOLD analysis project Ga0247758, IMG submission 180950) | Plant litter microbial communities from Arlington Agricultural Research Station in Wisconsin, United States - UWRJ-L156-409C-4 | ecosystem: Environmental > Terrestrial > Plant litter >...
CACATACTAGGTTTTGTTCCATACTAGGTACGTATCTGTTTTTCTACGTCAGTTGCATTTGTGTCCCTCCGATCGGAGGACCAGTAGTCTGGGAGTCGGCCTTTCAGGCCGACAGCAGCGTTCTGTGGGTGTGGTTCTCCTTGTGGTTTCTTCCCTGTTGCATCACTGCACCAGTTCATTATTTTCCGCTGAAGTTGGTGGCGCAGGTGCCCGAGGTGTCGTTGAGAAGGAGGTGCACGAGGAGGCGGACTTGGGCAGTCGCCGTGAGGGATGTGATAGCCGCAAGGAGGGTGGCTTTGGAGTGCATCTTTTGATATAGATTAAGTGCGTTTGCCGCCGAGGGTGGTTCGGATTCCCGAGAATTCCAGATGCTGAAATCCCCAGGATATAAGTAGTGGTCTGAGTAGATCTTTGTCTTATCGTTCCCGGACATACATCCCCCCCGGACCCGCCGGGGAGCTCTGCTTCCCGCCCGAGCAAGCTTGGTTCACTGATACCTACCCTGTGGACCTGGCTCCGCTGTGCCGAGCGACCCGCTCGATGCCGGCTAATACGCCCCGATCCAACACCGTGATACCCGGCCAATCCAAGAGGGAAGGGAGCGAGCTAAGAAAAGCCCCCACTGGGTTATGTGGATGATCTAATATTTGTTGCGAATATTGCAAGTCGGTTTGCAAGGCTGGAGGCGTATCTGCGACTGGCTGAGGCGGCTTCCGCAGTTCGCTTCTGCCGGCTAGATGGCCCGGATCAATAAGTACCAGCCGCCCACTTGCCGTCGGTTGCCACGCGAGGTAGGGCCATGAAAATCGCCCATTGGGCTTTTCCGCCCGAAGAGGGGCGATAAGGCCACTTCACGCGGGTCAGTACCTGCAGGCAATTCACTATCCAGGAATCCGGTCCCTTAGCTGCCGGGACAACATCGCCACGCCATGGATCCAGCGACACGGCACTAGTCGAAACGGCCAGGCAGAAGTTCAAGTCTATAACGCTCCATAGGACAAAGAGCAATATACAGTAGATTACCATGTCGGACTCAGACAATAACATCACCCTCGGTTGGGGCGGATTTAACTGACCCTCTCCTGGTAACCTTGGTAGGATATAAAAGTAGCCTCCCAAGGATGTCCATCGGTTATGTGACGGTATAGTTCCCGGAGGTCCGACGGATGAGGATCGAGGGTACACCCATCGTCCGACTTGGGAAACTTGCTCGGTCCCAGGCGCGTGAGCAGAGCCAAGACCGAGCGCCAAATCCAAGAGGTCGGTTGTTGGGCCGGAAAGGGAGACTTCCGTTTGTACATTTCATCAACTGATGACCTGGTAATTACATATAGACCTAAACATAGTAAGAATAGTAACTCTGTAGCGTTGTTCTACTTATGCAGGGTAATAAAATACAACCAAGCATGCTTACACCACTGATGCATGGCTCCTGTCAACGTGGACTCCCTGCAACAGAGCACGGGAATTTGTCCTCGGGATTCAGTGCAAGGCTGGCAATGTAGATGCATTGTATCCCGTGCTTTGTGTCATTTGATAGCATTCCCCCATTCTTTCGTTCAACGTCAACGGCCCAAGTTCAGGACCAGGAAACCCCTGGAACAGAGTCGGCAACAGCGCAAGGCAACAAACCTGCATTTGCCGAGTAGGTTTTTATAACCAGACATGACTACCTCCTTTGTTGGCAATTGTGATCACAACCAAAACTGGGGTAAAAAAGCCACAGACAGAGAATGTCAGTGCGATGCGGCTACAACACATGAACACCAATTGTCATTGGCTGATCGGGATGGCCCGGAGGCTGAGTGGTACCCCGCAGAAGCAATGAGCTGATGTTTCATCAACGGCCCGAGCTCCCTCTCCCTTTCAAACGTTCCGGGTTTCCACACATCATTCCAATTCAGTCTATTCAAGCTACCCACCTACATCGCCCCAAGGTCCACCCAAATGCCCTTCTATCTCAGCGACTCCACATGGCGCGTCCTCGGGCTCTCGGTAGCAGCCAGCTACACGGGCCTGGGTCTCTTTGAAGTCGTGCTCCCGCATCGTGCAGCCGCTGTCTTCTTTGGTCTACCTGCTCCTGCCTCTAAGCAACTCTCCACGCCCACGGGCGGGAAATTCAAGGAGGAAGTGTCCGAGGAGGTTTCCATCTTTCTGCCGCTTCTGGGCGTGCGAGACATCAGCATTGCGACAGCCATGTTTGCGTTTGCGTACCAGGGAAAGTGGCAAGAAGTTGGGACGGTTATTCTCGCGGGTACCATCTTGTGTGCTGCCGATTGTGTTGTGGCTTGGAAGCGCATGGGTCCGGGCTTGTGAGTGGTGCTGAGGGGTACCGGTGGCAGAACCGTTGCTAACTTTGGTACAGTGGATCGCAAATCGTTGGAGGGGCGGTGAGCTGGACGATTATTGGGGCTGTTTTATATTGGTATTGAGGGAGATATGGTTGCTTCTGCTTGAAAGTTGGATGCTGATTTGTTGCTGAGCTTTGGCTTATATGACAGGACAATGCCTAAAGAGTTATTTGCGTCTCAACTCTCACTTTATCGCTGGTGCTAGACCCTCTGCCGCTTCTTAGCCCTGCCATTCTCCTCTTCGCTATCCTGCTCCTCATCCTCTCCCTCGTCGCCGTCGTCATCTTCATCGTCCTCATCGTCGACATAGTCACTGGCATAAGTGCACTCCGAAGCCGAATCATCCTCCTCGCGCCCATGCCGTCTGTTCTTGTTAGGGTCAGATTCATGGCGACTCATCCTGCACCCCTCTTCCGAGCCGATCTTGTTGCAACAGTCCCATATGAAACCCTCGGGGTACTCTTTACGGCAGAAGTCCGAGTCAATTGTCCCGTGGCAATCCTCGTCATGGTCGGCCCAGAAGTCCGAGTCGTAGTCGGGTTCCATGGTTCCTGTGTCAAACTTAGATGACATCCTTATAGTCATGCTATACAGGTCAACTCACCATTGTGATACCGGCAATACTTCTTAGTGTTGTTGTTCTTGTCAAACGCGGTTTCGCATTGGACACAAATCTTGATCGCCGGCGACGGAGAGCGCGCACGCTTGGAAATGGGAGCACCAGGCTTATTGTCTGGGTTGAGCTGGCGATAATAGTCGATCGCCTTTTCGCGAACTTCATCATCGGCGCAGAGGGCAATGAGGATTGCCCGTACCTGGCCACTCTCCGCATTTTTGAGAAGTTGCAGGCTCATGGCTGTGGTGGGACGCCTCTCAAATTTTGCCGGGGTGCTCAATTCCTCGTGGAATTCCTCTCGATGAATGGCTTTCCCCTTTGGCGTGAAGGTAAATCGTGGATACCCTGAAGCAGCGGATCGTGCTCCACAACAAACACAACACTGGGTCTCACCGAGGTTGTTATGGCAACGATGACGTCATCATTCAGGGGTAGATGTGGAAATTAAGTTGTCTGATAGGAGGTGGGCCCTGGTGCCTTTATTTACGGCCGCAAGTGGAATACGTCGGGATTGTTGGCAATTGTAGTATAGATATTGTGAATAGGTGAAGCGGAGTGTTTGCGGAAAGAGACCGCTAAAGAGAGGGCCCTCGAGGCTGCGCAAAGCGCACACCCACCCTTGCCACCTTAGAGGACATGGCTGGGGCGCCCGAGCGCACGTGCCAATCAGGTGACCTTTCCTTACACTACCGTGTATTAGCAGAAGTCCTTGGGTTAGTCTTAATAAAGCGGCGGTAGGGGCTAAGGAGACATGATGTAATTGTGCTGTATAACCCAAGCTCCCTTCACTCTCGCAGTTCCGATTCCCCCAGCAGAGGGATGTGCGCTATGGCAGCCTCGATTGTAGCATACATCTTCGTATACTTGCTCGCATTCTCGTTGTAAAGAGCCCGGCTCTCCACATACGTCCGAGCAATCTCTGGCACTAAGGGATCATCTAGCCCTGGATCATGCAGAATCGAGACTATGGCCATGGCGATTGGATTGAAATCAGAATAGGCGGGGGACCAGCTTCTTTTGTCGCTTCTTTCGAGCACGTCCATACAGATCTTGCCGTCCGGGGCAACGTTAGGATGATATATTCGGGTCAGGAACTGAGCTGTGGGGGGTTTAATAGACCAGTTGTATGGTAGGGCTAACTGAACAGCAAAGACCCCATTCGCATAAGGGGTTGAAGGCGGACCCGCGAAACAGATGAGGATCCGAGAACCTCGGCTGTCTAGCGGCATGATGACAGTGCTAGAAGGCTCCTGCGACGCACGAGATGCGAGCCAAATCTGACGCATCATGAAGACCCCATTTGGATGAGGGGTAGAGGCTGGGGGGGTCTGGAAGCCCCTCAATCATTCTTGCATTGGCGGCGTGACGCAATGGTTCAAGCAAAACGCCATTTTCCCAGTCCTTGACAACTTTGGATTCAGGGGGAACATCGGCATCCAGATGACTCGGACCGGATGTGCTAAGAGCCACGGCCCTCGTCAACCTGACGTTCTGTGCGAGGCTAGCATCCTCTCCTGGCTGAGTGTGGTCACCCGTCTCCTCGAGATTAGCATGTTGCCAGGGGTCGGCCGTTGGGGATGGTTAGGCCAGCTGCTGTGTAACACACCCCGCATAACAGAAGGCGTAAGACAAGCAGAGAGCCCTAACTGCTGGTCGGAACGGATTATTCTGTTGATCCGGTATTCTGCCTTGCGTTGTTCAGCTTGTGCGCCATTTTATCCAACTTGCGGTATCGCCCAGCCATCAAATGACTGGGTTCTTTTACAACCTGTCCCTTGAAGTTGCCATAGTTTATCTCTCAATTTGACCTCCACACTTTGATAAGCCAACGAAGCGACATTTCCTTGGACCAACACCTTGACCAGAAAGCAATGGAGCCGCTCGGAGCCGTCGCTAGTCTCATAGCAATTGGGCAGGCTCTTGCAGCCTTGCCGCGGATCGTCAACATGCTGAGATCAATGGCTGATGTAAAGGGGGAACTCGCTACTCTTATGAACGAGATATTGTTCTTATATCCTGAAGAACCTGTTATGTATGAGTTATTGACGGTGTTTTAGCTGGCCACTCTTCGAGCACTGCACTCACAAATCGAGCGAGCTGGAGAGGAATTCCGCTCGTCATACAGAATTCTGCCAGCGACGATACCAGGAGAAACCCTATTGCTACTGAAGAACACAACCGCTGAGATTCAAGCGCTAATGTTAGACCTTGATAAGCTTGCCCAGAGCTTCCATACCCGGGGGCTTGCCAACAAAAGGGTCTCGAATGCCGTTCGGTGGCAGTGGAACAGGAATCGAGTGACGAACTTGTGTGCCAAAGCCGGCAGATCACGGGCCAATCTTCATTTGGTGATGGCGATGTTAACGTTGTTTGGACAGAGGTGAGTTGCGCGTGATCGCCCTTTTTAGCAATCCGGTTTGGTTTCTAGGGTTTCTTTTGTAGACGAGTACTTGGTATTACAACGGGAACCTTGGCTAATAGGGGTTCACCTAGTGCCCAAGGCCGTCTGCTCCTAGAAATCCACGCAATCATGACGGCGCCCACTTCTCAGCTTGAGAGCAGCTCCCAGACGGCTCAGGAGACAGGTAGCACACAGCTACCTAACGACGAAAACCTACCCATCACTTCGACCCACGTCCAGGCAGAACAGAGTAATGAGTTATCTCCAGGCAAAACATCATGGCAGGATCGATTCGCATCCGACCAAGTCTTACAGATAAATACAGCCATCCAACTCGAGTGCAGCTTTGACTGCAGATGCCAGTGTCATTTCCGCCGTGTTGAGTACAGAAGCCCACCCTGGCTTAGACATACTCTGGGATGGTTCTTCCTGAGCTACCAAAGCCGCCCCCTATTAAATCCAGTCGCTTGCGATCTGCCGTCATGTCGAAACTCGAGACCGCCGGTATACTTTGAATACTACTTTCCCTCCTGGGCATGGAATCGGGCAATATCTTTTACCGCGGCGATGTCTGCTCTCACGGGAATAGGAGCAAACGTACACATCAGCATGCCTCGACTGCTCCCGGCCGACGCGATGATATGGCATAACATACACCTTGGTCATGTGGATAGGGCGCTCATTAATATCAGAAACAACGGCATCTTACCGTGGGATAAGCATGAATCGGGAATAACGGTTCTCTCCGTGAGCACTACTCGCCCAGTATTGTATTGATGCATCGCCACTAATAGGAACTCTGCAGTACGCTAGTCGTAAACCAACTGGGTCCACCCCATTTTTGCTTCACGCTTGGCCTCGTGCCATCGTGCAAAAGTCGTATGAGCGGTAAGATGAGCCCACTACTCTGGTGAGGAATCGATGCTAATGTTTGCTTTGAAAAGCAACGTCATGTTTTACGGAAAGCGGATGTTGATGCTCAAAACGGCCGGACCCGGCACGCAAGCGGCGAAATATCTTCTCTCCTCGTGGGACTACGAGTTTGCCAATGATGGTATGGCCGATCACACGTACAGTCTTGACGAGGCATTACAAGAGTCATGCATTCTGGGCGACGTCGATTCGGCAACGAAATTGATCGCAAAAGGTGCAAATATCGACGCGCCAGACTTCGAGGGTAAAACTCCCCTCATGCTAGCCTTGTTCTTCGAACACCCCAAGTGCGCCCTTGCTCTCCTCGACGCCGGATGCGACGTATACCCTCAGGAGCGAGTATTCGGCAGCCGTGCCCTCAATTATGCCCTTAATGGCGAAGTTACCCCAGAGGTTATTACAGGTGATCGAGCGGATGTTACCCGGCGCGGCACAACGCTACGACGATCAGCTATTCGGCTATACGCCTCTCCACGACCTCACTTATCTGATAGGTGACGAGGGGTTGCTCCAGCATGCATTCAGCCTACTTTTAGATTTAGGGTAGGACATTGACGCGGGCGACGACGAAGGCGAGACGCCCATCAACAGGGCTGTCTCGCAAGACAACCTCGCTGTTTTCAACCTCTTTCACGCTGCGGGGGCCTGTATGATATCCATTACGAGACATGCCTTGGGATATTGCATCGCGCAGGCAACTTTGCGGGACGTGAGCTGCTGGACCGTTTGGGACAAGTGAATCTCTCCATGGACATTGATCTGAAATCGAGCACAGACAATGCATCAGCCCGCGACATTTTTCGGTACTGCCACTTGTACGCGAACGGGCCCGATTTCCCATCCGATTGGCAGAAGCAAAGCGATGAAGACGCCGTGGTATTTGAGAAGCTTTTGAGAACCGTGCGAGATCGATACCTGGACTCAGAAATCGAGAAGCTCTTGTCAGTCATCCGGCTCCTCGAGTCTGGCGACGTTTCAAAGAACTTGTTGGAGATGGACCGGTTTTTTGATGAACTAACAGCCGAGAAGAAGAAGTACGGCAAGGAACAGGAAATTGAGACGTTTAGGATCATTAGGGACCTTCAGATTCGCCAAGGGATGGTTGATGCTTCGGTTGAGGCTCTGCGGGAAGTCGTTGAGGTGCATCGGGAGACCATGGCAGAATCGCCCTTTTCGAAACCTTCAATCTATGACCATCCGAGGCCTGAAGATGGCGAGGACGAGGGCACATCTATGGAGGGCGATGCTGATTGAATACTTGTCTACTTGACTTGCACAGCGGGCGGCACCATGACCAGAACCACCCGATCGACTAGATGTCAACACCCACCACACCCGATATATTTGATACAAGGCGGTTACTGTAAGGTCTAGATACATATAGGGTCTTTCTTGTAACGTTTGGTTTATTTTAGTTTTTATGCTGTTGCTGCTGTGGAGTTTAACTTTCACGTGGGTCGTGGCAGCGGTGACCCTCTCTACAGAATTCAAAGTACATCACCATGTAGGTAGTAGCTATGGCTTACTGGCGCTCTAGTAATCCCAATCCGCTCCGCTGTACTAGATGGCCAGGGCCCCTGGGACCCCCTTCTTTCTGACAGTCCACCCTGCCTTTTCCCAGGCCTTTTGACAACGTGTAATTGGAACTTTGCGCGTAGCGTTGTAGATCACTTCTCTATTTTAGAAAATAATATGTTATTAGAGTAGTTCTAAACTGATTTGTTACGCACCGGTAGTTCTACACTGTAGGTTAGGAAATAGTGTACTGGGATAGGTATTAGAGGTGGCAGTATATAGGTATAAACTGCGCGATGTTGGTAGGTTCTTTAGCCGGCAGGGATGGATGCCCCGCCTTCTGAGTACGCCCTTCGGCGACATTCTACACAAGGGCGCAAAGGGGATCCACAATGGCGGGGAACTTTACCAGGTATAAAGGACCGCCGCTCTCTCCAACACAGCTCCAAACAATGGTGCAGCAACACCCCAAAGTCTGCATCTTTGACAGCCGCTCAAAATACCTCTTTTCGAACAAGCTGCGACAACCACAAACGGGGACGCCGGAGCACACTTCAGGGCCCCCGACGACGATTAACATCGGAGTTATCCGATGGAGCCAATCATATTAACACCGCGATTGAAGCTCACTCTAATCACGACCGCCGAAAGAGGAAGCCAGGATCTCAATTGGTATCATGAATTGCGCACCGACGAAAAAGCTACGTTTTGGAGGTGAGAGGTTTTGCGGTTGTCAAATTGTTCCAGCGCTTTGACCTCTAACTTTTCAAAGCATCTATGGCCCGTCGAAGACTATTGAAGACACAGAGGAGGCCTTGAAAGCCGCTCTTCCGACCAAGGAGAGCCCATACAAAGTGACATATGCGGTGCACAAGCTCCTCGACTCCAATCAGTCGACCGAGTTTATCGGCTTTCTGAATCTGAAGTCGGTGAGCACCGAAGGGGATGCACAGCGCAGCCTTGCGTTGCCAGAGCATCTCACTTTGCCGGCTGCCGCCGCCACCACGACGCTGACTATCGAAATTGGATACGCGTTCCTCCCAAAGGCATGGGGTCAGGGATATGCAACCGAGTCGGTAAAGGCAGCATTTGAGGCCTGCCGAGCAACAAGAGCTTTTTGGGCACCGTACTCGAAGCTTTACGTTAGAGCAATCGTCATTGATCTCAACCCGGCAAGCCTGAAGGTCATGGACAAGACTGGCATACCGAAAACAGGGATTTACGAATGGACTGGGGAAGCTATTTTTCATGGCGGGGAGTGGCGCGACCATACTAGTCTTCACATTTACGGCGGGTACCTATTTGAGTAAGTATGGTCGATTATGGCCGGGAGTGTCAATGATGACACTGCTAGAGCCTCGAGAACCGGCTAGCGCATGAACGAGGCATTCTCATTTGGTTCTATTATATTTTCTGTATTGTATCTGATCTTTTCGTAATTAGTTAGGTAGGTACTGACAAGTTACAGTTTTATCAGCCTCTCCCAGGTTATTAGGGCAAGAGCTCAAATACCAATGAAACCTCTGGAGCTACAGACCATTCTCTCCGACCCTCCAAGACTCTTGACTTCGACCAGGTGGAATAAACAATCTGCCAACCACCTAAGCCGCTCCTCAGCACTCACCAACTACTTCGTCTCATGCTCTTCAGTAAGCCTCTCAGCCGGCGGATCCTCCAGCGCGCTCGCACTTGCGAGGAACGGCAGGCTCAGGTACATAATAGCCTGGAACACCAGCCCTAGCACCAGAAATGTCGTAGACGCAGCCTCGGTGTACTCTCGAGAAACGACGTAGAACGCAAAGATGACCAGGAAGTCTCTGAGTGCGAAACCGACGAGACTGAGTGGGAGGAGGGGACACCACGGGAGAAGACCCTGCGCTACAGTTAGAAACACGAGACACAAGCGCTCGTTTTAGGCGGCGGACATACCTTTTGGCTAGACTTGTTCTGAAGGGACCGGAGACGCGCCGCGATCAGATGGCCAGCTGCGTAGAGTGCAGCAACTAGGTACAGCGTGACAAAGGTGGCCTCGACGCCGTATTTGGGGTCTGTGGTGTCTTCGCCCGTGACGCTGTGGATGAGGTTGTAATTCCACATGATGACGAAGAGAAGCGTGAAGACAGCGACAAAACCCATCAAGATCCAGTGGCCAACGACAGGATGGTCATTCCAACCAGCGAACTTCATAAAGCGGGCCGAAAGTGGGAGGATGACGATATAGAGAATGATGACGTTGGCGAGGTAGCGGAAGACGTTGGCGGCGACCCAGACTTTGGCGTATTCGAGGGGGTTAACCTTTTGGCAGTTGGAGAGGCCCTCGGCGATGACAGCGAGAAGCAGGTATCTGGTTCCGACGAGATTAGCATCATATCCCCCCAAACCAAGACTGGCCGGGTACCGAGCATCGGGGACAAAGAACTTGAAACGTACAAAGCGGTGAGGATGACGGCCGAAAGATATGCGTATCCGTTCAGAATCTTAGAAGCCATGGCGCTCTTGCGCCGAGTCCACCAGAAAACAATCGGCATGCCAAAAACATAATAGACCAAGAAGATGACAAAGAGCGCAAACCGCAGGCGGGGATACCACGAATCCCAGGCCGGCGAGTTGCGGCATTCGTTCGACAGCCCATATCCTGGACCATACCCCAGCCCCAGCCCCAGCCCCAGCCGGGGTGGCGGATACGTGACCGATTCTTCGATGGCTCTCATCGTCGTTTTCTTGAATTGTGCGTTATTTTAACAAGATTTCTATCAGAGGGGGTTTGTGATTCTCATCAACAAGCGTCGGGATTTTTGTGGCCGACGATGCGAGGATATATGCCCATCAAGGTGACATACAGTTCGTCATGAGATGTCACACTTGCGACTCAAGTATCAGACAATTGAAAAGGAAAAGACCCGGTGTCTTGCTAAAACTTTCGATGAGAATGGCTGGGGGACCACAGCATTGGAGGGACCAAAGTTGGGAGATGGCGTGATGGTGATGTGGTGATCAGGAGACAGGCGCGTGCCAGTCAACTCTCACAGTGACCTTGACAATTTTTTCAAGTTCCATCAGACCACCACCAGGCTCATTTTGGCTGCCGTCTTGGCAGCCCTCTTATTTTTGTCAACCGCTTGAGCCCTTCGATCAGAAAACTGAGCCTGTGCTTGCAGAGAAACCCCCGGAAGACCATTCATTGATAGAGATGTTGGGAGCCGGATGCGATTGAGGTCGCTTGCAAGATCTTCTTTTGAGGTTCTTTTCAGATTGTATTGACATCACGGGCCCTGGTAAATTGCTCAACATGATTTACGGCTTCTAGACTCTCAGATGATGGTAATCTCAGTAGATGAACCATTTCACGGCGTGTCCCCTGAAGTACCGGAACAATGGCGGGACTGATAAGAGTAAAACACTACATACGAATTTTAGGAAGGAAAATACCACGATTGTGATTAAGAAGGTTGGGAATAGGTAGGGCATAGACGTGAATCGGTTGATGCTGCTAGTGCTAGGTAGCCGGGTGTCAAGAGGAGATAGAAAATGAATGTCGGAGTTGGTGCAGAAGAAATACAAAGTTGAAAGTAGAAATGAAGTTGTGAAACTCTGGTGTCGCACAAAAAAGAAACCTGCATGGCGGAGGAAAACCTTCAACGTTTCCAGTTCCTTGCAGGTCATGTTGGTCGATCAGGCCTGATAAGCACTATGATCCCCAAAGACATGCCCTGCGCCCTGTTCCAAACCTTGAAACTGCTCTTCTCCATATTGGGATTGCCTGAATACACCACAGACGACGGTGTAACCCTCTCCCGGAACCATGTAGCCCTGGAAGCTGTCAGCATCGACGCGGCTGTCTGTTAGAATGTCCGGATCGAAGTATTGGGCAAGAGTATCAACAGCGTCGGCATATTTGGGCTTGTATTGGATAGCGTCGTTTGCAGCACCGCTGCTAGCGTCCTGCTCGGCGTGCAGTGCGTAGTCACCCTGAGCGTTTCCATCTTCGTCAGGTAGGGAAGCATACGGGGAAGATGGACCGACATCGGCGGAGTAGTTCAATCTGCCGTAGTCATCACCAGGAAAACCGCTAACAGGGACAGGGTCGCCAGTGAACTCTTCGATAACGAAGCCGGTGCCATCACCAGGGAAGCCGTTAGCGGGGACAGAGTCGTCAGTGACCTCTCCAACAACGAAGCCGGTGCCACCGCTGTTGCTAGACGCATGCTGTTTCCGGGATCTATGCTTTTTCTTGGGAAGCAGAAGCAGGGCATCGTGGAATGCGTTGACATCACTTGATGGTAGCGCTCTGCTTGGCCGGAAGCGGCGGGCCATTGATTCATGATCGATGCAGAATTCATGGCCAACCTTGCGGTCGAAAACGCTCTGCCGGGCATTGCTGCACCTTTCAGCCTTGCAGATATCTGGTGTTTGGGTTAGAGAGTTTGCTGATGTCGAACTGACTCGAGAACTCACCTTGTAGACAGTAGTGCACCTCGCCGCTACTGATAGCCTCCAGACAACCAGAACGGCGGCAACGATGGGCATCGCTGCACGCCCGACCGGGTGGCTCGCACGGCTCAGTGCACCCCGGGGCCTCGCAGCTCCTGTGGTAGTAGTCGCAGTATCCGTACCTTGACTTTTTCTCGCGAGGCTGGCCGCATCCTGGTGCCGCGCACCCATGGCTGGAACAGAAAGTCTGGTCCTTTCCGACCCTCCAATTGAAGCAGTCCTGCACGCAACATCTGTCTTCGTGCTCGGAGCAGTAAGACAAACCCTTGCTCACAACTCCCGAACAGTCCTTCTTGGCGCAGATGTCGTGTGCCGCGCAATAGACGCGCCCGCTCTCTCGAGCCGCGAAGCAGCCCTCGCACGTGTGGCTCGGACAGTATTCCGCTGGATCCGCCTCCTTCGTGTAACTGTAGTATCTGTCGGAGCGCCACCAGCTGGGCGAGTACCAGCCCGAATGCGTTGCCAGGTGGTACTTGCGTCGGGTAAAGCAGTTCAGTCGGGAGCAGGTATCCCAGTGCTCTTCGCAGAATCTGTTGGTCGGGTGTTTGATTCTCTCGCAGCCCACCTTGCCGCAGAGATCGTGGGCCTCGCAATAACTCCGCCCGCCGTCCAGGTCCCTAGCCCTTTCGCACCCTGGAGCTCTGCAGTCGTGATCGGTGCAAAAGGGGGATACCTTGGCCGGGTTCTGGGCGTGTCGAGACGGGTTCCCGCAACCGGGCAGCTGGCAGGCATGCAGCTCGCAACAAGTGCGTCCCTCGGCAGTGTTCGCCTCTGGCTCCTGGCAATTGGCAACTGCGCAGCGGTGCTGGCGGCAGGCGACTCCGCTGCTGCTCTTCTGATTTGCGCAATTGTAAGCCTTGCAAGTGTGCTCGTTGCAGTAGTGGTAGCCCTGCGAACAGCTCGCTCCGCTGCCAGTGCATTTCCGAACCCCGCACAGATGGTTCTGGCAGAACGTGGAACCAGCTTGAGGAGGCGCAGAGCATTCGGCGGCGTTGCAGGAATGCGCCTCACAGTAGCTCGGGGGTTGATCATCTGAAGATGGCGGGCTTGCTGGAAAGGAGGAGCAGCCGGCGACTCTGCAGCTGTAGAAGTGTTCTTCGCAAAACGTGTTTGCGGCTCGGGGGTTGTTGCTGAACCATCTCGGCTCGTCGCAACTTGCTTTCGTGCAGGGGGTGTGGTCTGCGCATACACCGCTTTGTCTTTGTCTTGGGTTTTCGCAGGACTCCACGGCTTTGCAGCGGTGCCTGGAGCAATACTTGCGAGATGTTTCCCTCTCGCAGCCGCTCTTTTTACACGTCCCCATGCTGGGTATGTCGACTCGTGGATGCCGGAACGGCTAAGACTTGAAGTGTCGTTATCTCCGCCCAGGGGAATGTTTTTCAGACTTTGGGGATAAGCCAGTAGGTTATTATCTTGGAAGGCGCGAGTCTTGCCAATCTACAGCCTCACTTCAGGTTTCATTGGGCTTGGGTCGGACATGTTGCAAGACGCGATTGGGCCGCGCAAGCGAAACTGTGTAATACAACAGGACACATCTGTTCATCAAGGCTACCAACGATCGTTCCTCACCTCACACCATCATCACATTCCGAGTAAGCGATCGGCAAATGGAATTACTTCAGATGGAGTCGTCGGCGACAACACCCCTCTCTCCGATAAGGCTTCGATGACCCCGCTCCTACCTACATAAAGGACGCCTATAGAAATCTGAGACACGTGGATGCCAGAATATCGATGGATACTCCAATAAAAGCACCCCACGACATGCGTGCCTCATAGTTAGGTACGAAACATCACACAGTACAGCGATTTGGCTGTAAGTAACTAACTACCTACCTTACAATTTCTTTTCTTCTACAATCCCAACACCTTGGCCATCTCGATATCTTGAGCAAATGTCCCAACAATACCATGTATGCCGAATCCTCAACCTTCCAGTACTAGTGGGATGCTTGTTTCTAATGGATACCTACAAAATGCACTGATGCGAATAATACCCGTCATGGCCTTACCAAATTGAAGGTGGTGGATCTGGTGTCTCTCTTTTTGGCGACCGCTTTGCTGTATCCTGCATCACGTCTCACGTGCACTGAGGCTGCGCGTTACACAAGGACCTAAAAGTCTTAGCCCCAGTCGCCGTTTGTACGCAATCACTCTTCTTCCCCGCAAACAACGTCCTGCTTCTCGCAGTCCCAAGTTTCACAACTCCCATCAAACGATATCGAGCGACGAGACACCAGCATTCTGACTTCCGAGTCACCTCTCACAACCTCCACAATGCACTTTCTCAATCTCCCCACTGAGATTCGTCTCCGCATCTACTCCGAGCTCCTCGTCCTCGACAAACCCATTGCATTCATGGCAGACTGGAAGTTATACAACCGCGTAGCCGTCCGCAAACGCCCCAGAGACTTCCGGATCAAAAGTTACTCCAGGCCGGGGGAACTGCTCAACAGCGAGGCTACGCCGCTCCTGTACTCGCACAACAGTTTCGAGAACCTCGACATGTACTTCCCTTTTTTGAGGAGAGTTCGTACCACACGGTCAAAGACTCGGACAAATCCTACATCGACACGTTCCTTGAGCAGTTCGGCGAAAAGGCGCGTCTGGTGCGACACGTTTGAATCCGCTTCCCGTGGATGACGTCGGCCAATGTGCCCTACAACGGGTGGATTAGAGCTCTCGAATCCATCCGAGACAGCTTCCCGGATCTGAGGACAATCGAGATGATGGCCGAACCGCCCAATTTTCGACCCTGGGGGATTGACGTGAGGGCGGCGTGGTATCGGATGCTGGAGGACAGATACTTCAAGGAGATCAAATCGCTGCAGAAGGTTGTGGTGACTTTTGAGTTCCTCACCTTTGGTTTCGGTATGATGGGGCTTGGGCGGACTATGAGGTTTTGAAGGACAGGGTCCCCAACGGCAAGTGGACTGTCGGAATTGCAAGGCCGCCTTCGGCAATTGCGATTTCAGAAGAGAAGAAGGCAGCGTGGAATGCCGACAATCCGTTGGTGGGTGGAGCGGTTTCAGCCGTGCCTGGGCCGGCGTGGCAGACTCGAAGTGACCGGGTGGTTCGGCGGCGGACAAAAACTCATGTTAACCGAGTAGTTCAGCAGACGATAAAGACCCGGAGTGGTCGAGTGGTTTGGCCGACGAGGATGACGCCAGGAGCTGCTTGATCTGGAACAGCCCAGAACGCGGACAAAAGTGTAGCGGCCCCTGATCTTTATGTCAGCGCATAGAAACAGAGCCGGGAGGACCGTGCTGACATCTCGTTGCTCCAGGATTGGGTCAGAGGTTTTCTGCTTCAAAGTCAATATCAAATTTATTTCTGGCCGTGATTGACATGGTGTAAGGGTGCAGTGAATGGCGGGTATCGTGAGGAACATATCCAATATGTGTAGACTAGGGGGATTTATCCTGATGCTCAGCTCTCCCTCATAGCACGTATCTCCTTTCGAGATCGTTTCAGCTGTGCCCATCCAAACCACCATATTCCTGCCACCGTCTCACAACCAGCAACAAGCCGTTGAGTCTCACAAGAGCACCTGTCAAGACCAAGATATGCATCCAGTTGTGGCTTTGTCCCAGCAGATCGAACCGCTTCGGAAACCACCGTTCCGGTATTCTCGACGCATACACAGCTGAGCCAGAGAAGTTAATCAGCCCTAGGCCAAAGAAGGACTCCAGCCCCATCATATCGTCAAGTTGATCCCACCCGAACTTATACAGGCCATGGATGATCGGCGTGAAAAGGCTCGCACCAAGGAAGGCGTACATGAAGAACCGCACGAGCCGGTAGGTGGGCCTCCTGAACTTGGGACGCAGGGTGAAAATCCCACAGCCAATAGCCGTGGCGGTGAGAAGCGCGAAGTAGAAGTTGCGAATCGCGTGGTGGTGGTAGAAACCGAAATGGGCCCCAGAAACACCCGTCCCCCACATGACAAGCACGATGCCGAGGTGATCCAGCTCGTTGCCAAACTTGTGCATGTGGGGGCTGTGGTCCGAGAAGGTGTGAAAGACGGTCGAGAGGATGAAGCAGACGACGACGCCGGTGAAGTACACCCCGACAGCGAGTCCATCTTGGAATATCAGGCCATGAGGAAGCCGTGACCAGAAAAAGAAATGGGTGAATAGGGCCACGAAGAGTAGGGCGCCAAGGAGGTGGGACCAGATGTTAGCTGGCGCAGCGTCAGCGGAGACTTTCGGTGAATTTTGTCAACCATCGAATTGTACCTGTCTCATTGTGTATCCCAAATATGCTCCGCATCGAAGCCGCGTAGGAGAAGGAGGCGCGTCGGTAGCCCGTGATAATGAACTCGTTGTCTCTCTGCCAAGGAACTGGTCACATGTCAGAACTTCTGCGCTTCAATTAGGTGAGCGGAGAGCAACACTACTCACGTATCTGAGCCCATGTCAATCGGCCGCTCTTGGGCGAGGCGCCTGCGTTCGATGCCATGATCAACGCCACAACGCAACCGATGCCTCACGGCTTTGGGTGATGATGACCGGAGGTTGAAGAAATGGCGCCGTTGTCGCGGTTTTGCCGTTTGGCGCGGAAATTGGGGTCAAGCGACCCCTCGCCTGCCCCTCGCGCCTACCTCTGTGTGCTGGGCATCACGTCGCCCAACCACCGCACGTCTCGCATCATGGACCCACAATTCTACCCGCTCACATGCTCCGGAGCCCTGTCACTCAACCCCAGTGGACAGTGTGAAAAATACAGCCGACGGTGTGCGATGCACCTCCTCGGCCCCTGGAGGCGCGATGTTGACCTGCTTTTCGATGCTCGTTTCGAGAAAACTTTAACTGGCAGGGCTCTGCGACCTTCACCGTCCCAGTGCTCGGCACTCGAAGCGCCAGAAACAGCAACTTGGAGCGCTGCAAGGGGTCCTGCACAAGGCATCCCTCCCTTCTTCCTAAGGAGATTCCGCGACGCAGAGGCCTATCCAATCGACTTGCGCCCAGGCATGTGGTTGGGCCATCCCCGAAATACTGGCAATATGAAAGCGGCGGGCTGTATTTGCGTTGGTTTCATGTTCGGCTGGCAACATGGGCTCTGTTCTGGGAGACTTACCGGTCGCGACTGCCACTTTCTTCAAAAGGAGGATGTCAGAACAAGCTCTCTCGACTCCACTTTCCTTGGTCACTGCCTCGCGCTAATGCGCCGATGAGCCCACCTTCGAGCGCGCTGGCTTCTTTCCCAACATGTTAGCGCATCTTTTCTTCTGGACTCTCATCCTTCAGCTTGGCAGGGCTGATGACCCCACCACATCCAACAACGCAACATCAAGTGCATCGAGACTTGTCGGATACGTGCAAGATCCAAACGGACGAGGAACGCCCTCGCTTCTTATTTCGTGCGTCTTGACGCTTATTCTCTGCGTTTGGTCGGCTCTGCATCTCAACGTGCCATCGCGAAATCACACGCCAGTGTCGGATCTCTGGCTTAACACACGATGGATCATCACGGGAATTTACGCGCCAGAACTCGTTGTTTTCGCGGCGTGGCGGCAGTGGTGTTCGGCAAAACTGCTCCACAAGCTCGTGACGGAGACGCTAAAAGACACCAACTCGATTAAAAACGGCAGTTGTTCTCCATCCAGAGCCACCGAATGGAGCATGACCCACAGTTTTTTTGCTTGCACGGGCGGATTTGCCTTTGAGCTCGAAGGGTTGGACACTGTCGATGCAGAGAAGGGTAGCGAGGGTCAGCCCCCGCAGAGATTGACGCTCACAGCAAGGGGAGTAGCGCTGCTCGCCCAGTACGGCCACCTCCCGCGAGTCGATCGAGAGGACATCGATGACAAGAGCAAGGCAAACAATCTGGCCAAAGCAACAGTCATCGTGCAGGCAAGTTGGCTGCTGATTCAGGTCATTGGGCGGCTCGCCGCAAGCTTGCCTGTGACCCTCTTGGAGGTCAACACAGTCGCCCATGTGTAAGTTTCCCTTCTCTTCACACAAACATCCAACTGCTCGTCGATTCTGACCTCAAAAGCCTATGCGCCTTCGCCATGTACATGTTCTGGTGGAACAAGCCACTCTTGCCAAACCAACCCATCGTTATCCGTGACAAGGAACTCGAGGCGCTAGCTGCTTTCATGTATTCCAGCAGCGAGATGAGCGGTTACCTCAACCCAAAGAATATGAAATCCCAAACGCTTGTCAAAACACTTTTCGCCCACCTGAAGCTTTTTTCCATGGCACCTGAGCTGGAGACAGTTTGCTTTCGTAGCACCTCCGACTCGGAACCCAACCCACAGGCAAGCCAAACCGGAACGTTCGCCCCCTCAGCATCTGTGTACCGATCATCCCAGTCGTGCATGGACCTGCTCCAGTCCCAGCGGGAAAAGGAGAGCGGGACCGCTTTCTTCGAGCGGAAGCCAAGGGTCGTCGACAAGCGCCCCACAAACGACCTAGTGTCCCGAAAGGACCAGCGGCGGTGGTCCCTCCTCAAGGACGCCCTCGTCAACTACCCCCTCCTCACAGATGACCGATGGGCCTTGATGCACGAAGTTACTGGCGCACGGTGCTACCACCTCAAACCAGAGCAGCTTGTAGCCGACCACATCCAGAATTGGCCTTCCAATGACCTCTTGCGCAATGTCGACGGCCTTATGGTTGGGATTGGCCTGTGGCTTGCGAACTTCTGCTATGGCGGAATCCACGCCGCAGCATGGAACGATCACTTTCCCACCGAAGCAGAGAAATGGCTCTGGCGCGCGTCGTCTTCTTAAATCGGGTTCTGTGGCGGTCTGTGGGTGATCTTGAACCTGTTGGTTGCGAATAACCGGAAACTTAACGACTTCTGGGAACACTGGATGGATGGGAAGAAGAAGTGGTGGCAGAGCTTTGGGCTCGGCGTCATCGTGTTTGTCTGTGGGGTTAGTTTGTTCCTTGCGCGGTTTTATATCGTGTTGGAGGCTTTTGTGAGTATACGGGAGATGCCTGCATCGGCTTATGAGACCCCGGAGTGGACGGATGTTTTCCCTCACTTTTAAGGATCCGGACTTTTGGGATCTCGCAAAAACCAGAGGACGAAACTCGGTTGAACATTTGGGAAGCATTGCTTCAGCTCCCGGCACGAATACTATTTTTAGTGTTATCGATGTGAAGAAAAACGCCCTCAAATCAGCCTCCCATGGCCACAGCGGTCCTCATTGGCCCTCGAGGCCGTCGCAGGCCGCCAACTCGGACGTGATCCTGGTGGGCAACGTCATAGCGTTTTCGTTGTTCACACGGCGCCACGGCTGAGCCAGTCGTATGTTTCCAATTCTCCCCACGCGAGTTTGGAAAACAACGACGCGCCGACGGTCGCGATCGAGGATGCGTGCCCTCGCCAGCCTTGCCAACTGAGCGCCCAATTGACCTCGATGCCCAAGGAGCTGCACAGCGACAGCACATCGGAAATACGGATATAAAACAGCGAGCGTGACGGTTGCTCGCCCTGTCAAAGTCCTAACTCCCTGGCGAATTGATATCTTGATTCAGGGCAACCCATCCCGTTAGAATGATGAGCTTCCGTCTCTCTGTCATTGGCCTCAGTCTCGACAATCCGGTCTCAACACTGGCATTGCGCGAGAGCTCGAGCCTCAGCGAAGTCAGCGCCTTCTTTGCCGCCAACCCCCCGCGCCGTCGGTATGGTCGAACTTTCATCCTCGAGCGCTCCGGGGCCTACTCGCATCCACCAGACTTTGAAGCCCAGACCATTGAACAAGTGCTGCACGACAGGCTAGGTGTCCCGGACGACTTTTTCGACGAACACACCACACAGGGGCCGGCATTTACAGCCGACGAAGACCATATCCGGTCATCATGGCTGCCCAGTTCGATGCCTGCAGAGAAGCGCTTCCACCAAGACTTTTTCAGCATGTGGCTCTACACTGGCAGCACGCAAGACGTCCAATGGCCGTGTTCCGTGACCGGTCGGATGCTGTGTCCTGGGGATGAAGGGCTTGCGCTGCGCTGCGAGGCAACGGGCAGAGAGCTGCAATTCTACCAGCGGAAGACGCTCCCCGAGGGTCTTCCACTCCCCGAGGGGCGGCGGTGGTTGATGATTGTACCGCATCGGTGCTCGTACTGGTCGGTTCGGCGTGGTGATAGCTGGGACGGTAGGCATCATTTCAACACCATTCAGCTTCCCTGATAACCCACCTGTCTAACATGATTTCTCGGGCTATAGCGATCATCCTCTGCGATCCGCCACCAGAATACGCATTGGTCAACGGAAATGGCGGACCTGTCAGCCTGAGGCACCGCGTCCCCTTCAACGGCGGGTACCGAGAGTTCATTCCTCAAAGTCTGATCCGAGACGGGGCCATATCCTCAGGCACGCGGGAGGCCCTCAACTCGATGGCACGTGGTACCGGTGAAGACGAACAGGGCTCCCGGAGACGCGGCGCAGTCAACGACTTCAGAAGAGTACTCGAGGAGCAACTGGATGACATGTCGCCGCCGCGAACATCAATGTTCGAAGACCTGCGCTACTATCTTTGCAGACACGGCGCACTGCTCGACAACCGAGACCACCCGTCATGTGTCACACTGTTCCCACTGAAACTGATCGCCAGCCACTTCTGCGTCGTCCACGACTTTGTGGCTTTCCAGACCGCGAAAATGAGAAGTACAGGCTGGAATTTACGACGAGAGACAGCCGAGCAGGTCCGTGCCGCCCAGGAGGTCGAGACAGCATGGAGTCGCTTCCGATGCACAGAGTAT
>Ga0247758_1001165_pt1 | contig 21023 bp, 17 predicted proteins | sample UWRJL156409C4_FD_180950 | JGI IMG/M metagenome (GOLD analysis project Ga0247758, IMG submission 180950) | Plant litter microbial communities from Arlington Agricultural Research Station in Wisconsin, United States - UWRJ-L156-409C-4 | ecosystem: Environmental > Terrestrial > Plant litter >...
AGGACATTCCTGTTGCCCTGCAGCAATTCGACGCTGTCGCTGTCGGTGTGGCTGTGGCTGTGGCTGTGGCTGTGGCTGTGGCTGTGGCTGTGGCTGTGGCTGTGGCTGTGGCTGTGGCTGTGGCTGCTGTCGCAGGTGCTGAGACTTTCATCGTCACTTGCTTCGATGTGGGCTCCGGCGGCTGACGTACTTTCGAGATTGGAGGGGGAGGCATGGCGAAAAGCCGTGGGAATCACGTGATCGCAAGGGGCCCACGGGAAGGAGCATCCAATGCCTGCGGTGCAACGCGCCGAACTGGTAACTACAATCTTCTTACAAGTGACGGGAGGAAAGACTTGTAGAACGAATGTGATTCGCCCTCCGGATGATGCAATGACGATGAACGAATGTATTGGAAGGCTGTCGGGCCGTCGGGACGCCCAAGGGCTGACAATGTACGCTGGGTGCCGGGCGGTTGCAAGGTGAGACGTGAGACCTGAGGGGTCATTTCTGCCCCCCACCTCCTGCTGACGCAGCTTCCTTGCAAAACGAAGCCCGCCCAGGCCACCCAGAGCACAGCTGTGCTCTGTCTCTGTCTCCGTGCTTTGAGACTCTGTTGACTCCCATCAACTACCCCGACCCTGAGGCCTTCTTCCTGCCACTCCCCCCCTTATCGCGTTTCGCGAGCGAGCATCGGCGCAATTTTCTGCATTTCCTGTTACTAGATTAACTTTGTCAGCTGACAGCTCTTCAGCACACCACGTCCGCACGCGATTAGGATTGCTCCTCACCGTGCATCGCTTTTGCGCCGCGTAGGCGATTATGTTCTGTGGTTCCAAGTTGTCCAACAGTTCGCGGCCATGCTTTTCCATGAAGCGCACTCCAAAGTGAGGGTTTACGATCTCTGAGTTGGCGGGCAACACGAAGCATTGAACCACGCTGCGGATCCCGCTGTGAGGGCTGGGCGTCCACACGACCTCGGCTTCTTCCGTGCAGATGAACGAGCCGGCCATCTGACTAAACGGAATCGGTGCGATCGGCTTTGGCTCGAGCCCAAATTCATCAACGAATTGTCGAGACACGAAGTTACCATCTCGCGCACCGCTATCCAGCAGGATTTGGTGGGCCTTCATGTAGCCGGTTTTTGGGTTATAAATGTACATCCACTTGAGCTTGGTCACACCAGCAGCCTCTTTTTCCCGTTCCGCCTTCTCCTGTACATACTCATCAGCTCTGTCAAGCGATTTGACACCGTTTACCTCCAAGAGGATCAAGCTTACCCGTCGTCTCTTGTCGGCCTCGTACATTTTCTTCTCCTTGAGGTCAACGGGGCCGCCTATCCACAACGCGCCGGCCGCATTGAGATTATTTCTGCGTATCTGGTCACTATCGTATTGGTCCCAGTCCTCCTGGGAGGGCTCGCTCCGGCTCGACGAGTCCATGGGCCTGTCCCCTGACATGCCAAATGGCGAAATATATCCGTACCGATCTGGCGGTCGCCTAACAAGATACGGATAAGCCTGAGATGTTTCACGAATCTGGGGGTACCAGGGGGCCAGTTCCCGGCCGGTCAGGCTGAAAAGAAGGAGGACTGGTTAGGAGGGCAATGGTCTCGGGCGCGTGGAAGGTTCCGGTTACATACTTTCCGCTGTCGAGTCCCTAGGTGTTGCCCGAACCTGCACCTTTCCTGTGATTGGCGGCCATTGCCAGCGAGCTCTTGGTGGTGGGTGGCGGGTGGGTGGTGCGACCGCCGCAGAGCCTCAATTCTCGGGGAAGAGGCCAATCCGGTCGTCGTGGGTTGTCTTGGGCATCAATAAGTGCACTGGGCAGGAATTGAAAGTCGAGTGCACTGTCGCCACCCAAGCAGACGTGCCAACCCGTCCATTTATTGACATCAAACCCGACGAGGCTCGGGAGAGAAAGGCGATAGAATTGTTCGATTTCGCACAGGTACGGGGAAAAAACGACCTGCAAGGTGCCTTGTTGGGCGAAACGGTGCACTGTGAGAATTGCACCCGAGTGGCTCGGGTGCGGAAGGTGTCTTTGACGACAACCCACCTACAGCCACCCCGCCCCTGCCCTGCTGGGTCCCTTACCGCCCACAAAACAACCCAGCCGGTTCGACTTCGCCCACACAAACGCCCCAACGCATGCTTCCAGCTATGCAACAATACGCTGCGGAAACCAATGTCACGGACAAGGAGCACGATGGCTATGCGCGGACGGCAAATTTGATGGCAAAATACGACGAATTTGCGATCTTCCGTCGGTTCAAACGTCTGAACCGTCAAAATCTGCTGTACCTGCAGGCGCAGATCATCTACCAGGAGGAGGAGATTGATCGGCTTGTAAGCCGCGACGCCGCCCATCCTGATCGAGGCCACTACGCCAGCGACTGGTGGGCTTTATCGCATGGCAAAGGCCGGGGCGGCAAGGAGCAGTGGAACAAGGTGAAGGCCTTGAGGGGGACGCTGGAGAAATACAGTGACCGCAACCCTCCCTGAAGTGCGGATGGGCTCACGTATCTAACCTTCCTTGTGTCGTTTCAGACGATGCCCTGTACAAACAGGCCTACCTCAGCAAGCTGGAGAGCCCCAATGGCCAGGACCTCGCCTTTCTCCGGAGCTGGTTCGAGCGTCCAAGCATGGGTTGGTTCCCGATCAGGGGCCTCGACCGCAAAGCATGGGACACCGATGTCGAGGACGACCTCGTCGCCCTCAAGCCACGCGTTGGGCCAGACGCCCTGTCGCGGTGGTTTATGCGCATTGTGTTCCCCCTCTACCACCGCCGCATCGGAGAAAAGCTCAAGGTAGGTGTTCCCAAGTCAATCTCCTGGGAAATCGTTCAATTTTCTTATCCTATGCTCAATACTAGGACCCTGAGTCGCCCGAACTCGGCGACGGCATTTACAACTACCGCGAGTCTCGCTTGATCCGATTGATGGACATGACTGTCACCGTGGTCGCATCATTGCTTCCGCTTCTGTCAATGGTCGTACTGTATTTGCTCCCCAATAACCCGCTACGGCTGGGCGCCATGGTCATCTTCACCGCGACCTTTGCCCTTTCGCTTACACTCATGACGTCTGGACGACGTATTGAGGTGTTTGCTGCTACTGCTGCGTGAGTCGATGAGTTTTCAACTTGCGGGATATTGCCCTGCGGACAACTTTCTGACCGAATTATTTGACAGATATGCTGCTGTAAACGTCGTGTTCCTATCAAACGCTTCGCCCTCGAGCTGACTGCGTGTTTTGCGCATCATACAACTAGCTTTTCTTTCATATTGTGTTCAGTTTCTGCTGGTCATATTTCTTCTGTCCATAGACAGAGATGGTTATATCCGAGTTCTCTTCTTCATTTTGCATGGTAACTTGGGTAGCATTGATAGCGGGCATAGCAATATTCATATCTTTTTACAGTATAAAATCTGGAGATTGTGCGGCGATGCCGAACACTTTGGCCGACATCGGTTCCTTACCGCTTGATAGCGTTTGTCACTGTAGTTGGCAGAGGCTGAGCAGCCACTCACAATCAGCCACAGCAGCAAAAGTGCAGAAGCTTCCCTCAGGCTTCCCGGCACGCCACCTAGCATCCAACTGCAAGCGGTGAGTTTCCGATTCTTCGACAAGGCATTCTGGATCGCATCACTACGGCCGAACCGCTTTGCTCGTTTCTCCAACCATTCTCATTGGCTTCACGATGCAGTTCCGCAGTTTCCCACATTGCTCTTTCTAGGCCCGCATGGCAGAGCTAGGCAGGCTGCGATTGGTCACGGGGTGGTGAGGGGTTTCCTGAGGACCTTAGGCATCCATCCGAACCGCCACTTTCAACCTCGCACCCTCGATCCAGGTCATCACAACGTAACCTCTATGCTTCTAAACTCGCAAAGCAGCCATTCCAGAGATTGAGCAGATAATTCACACACCGCGAGGCTGATAATTTCATTGAGGCCACAGCATGGACGCAGACAAGACATCTCCTTCCGAGGCGGATCGGAATGCGCAATCCAGTGATTCAGGTCGCCCGCAACCCGAGATTGAGCTCCACGGGAACAGCCGATGACACCGGGAGACATGCCAGATCCCAGATGTTTCCGTGCGTGGACAAGATGTCTTCTGCAAAGCTTGCAACAGAGCGCCAAATATCCCCCTGATGGTCTCAAAGCGGAGAAAACAAAGCACCTTGCCATCCGTTCCCAAGGACGAGCCACCTGGAGCATACAATCTCTCATGGCCTTCATCTGTTTCCTACACAAATATACAGCGGGATCGAACCGAGTCAGCTGGCGATGCCGACAATCAGGCTGAAGAGGCAGTCCAGGATGGCAGCCCCGACTCGCAACTTGAACACACATCGACCCCTATCTACAGGAGGGAACTTGGACCAAGCGAGTTCCGTCTCCTCTGCCTCACCGCCAGGGAGGAACACGACTCCCCTATGCATTTCGAATTGGAGACACACCCTGACGATTGCCACCCAGAATATGAGACCGTCTCGTATACCTAGGGTGGCGAAGACGGCGACGACTCGCTGTCTCGGCCAACTTACGTCGGCCCCTATTGGGACGTTCTTCTGCAGACTAAAAACTGCTGGAATATGTTGATTTTCCTGCGACCGCAGAGAGGACATCGGCGAGTATGGGTTGATTCCATCTGCATCAACCAGAAGAGCCTCGTGGAAAGGAGCACCCAAGTGGCAAAGATGGGGTCCATATACAGCAACTGCCGGCGTGTAGTTGTGTATCTGGGCGACGAAATTGTGACAAACACTCCGTCTGCATACCCTGTGCGGCGTAGGATTGAAGATGTTGTCTCTTTTGACTCAACAACCACCGAGGATGAGTCCGAGTCAAGACCTGCGAGAATCAACTTGACACCAATACTTCAGCGCCGTTACTTCAGCCGTATCTGGGTTGTCCAGGAGCTTCTTCTGCCTCCTCAGGTTGCGATTCAGGTCTGAGACATCGAGATCAAGATTGATGCAGCATCGTCATGTTTCGATGCACAACAGTGGTGGAACGGAACTCCCGCCCCTTGGATGCAACACATCTCAAAAGGCAGAATCCTTGACGCCAATCTAACAGATCTCGTTGAGAAAACGGCGGCGTGTGGTGCATCCGATAGCCGTGACAGGGTCTTCGCGTTGCTGGGTCTGATCTCCGAAAGTTCGTTCTTAAAACCTGATTATTCGTTGTCAGCTTCTCACGTTATGATTGGGGTCGCTGCCCACTGTCTCCTAAACGAGAAATCTGTCAACGTGCTTCACTGGGCCGCTGCGGCGACTGCCGAAGAGGACTATCCTTCCTGGGTGCCCCAGTGGCTGGGAAGTTGTATTCTTGATACCCAGATCAAAGAGAATTGCCAATGGATGGAAGAGTGCATTCGTCTCGACTGGGGTCAATACCAGCGGGAGCACCTCAGCAAGTTGTGGGGTAATGGTCTCTTTGATCTTTTGGGCTCGTTTGCCGAGAGCCTGGGAGAAGAAGTAGGGATCGGAAGAGTCTTCTATTTTATCGATCACCTGAGCAATCTCCCAAACCAAGACCCGATACCTTGGCACCGCAATGCCACTGTCGACGCTCATGTATCGGTGCTATCAATCAACTTAACGCATTTGGTGACAGTCACATCGAGACTTCAACCTTTCCAAGTTCCCGAGGAAAAGTATACCGCGGACTTGGCAATCAAGACATACCGACTAGAATTTGGTGGATTGTCAAGCGGTCCTGTTCCTGCCATGTACATTTTTACACAGAATCACGAAATCGAAAAGATTCTTGAACCGATGGATGAAATATTTGTCCTCTTCGGGAGAAAGTCACCGCCAATTTATCTTTTCCTGAGACCTGGGAAAACCACCGGCTTGCCGTACAGATTGGTGTATTGCTCTTCGGCGCTCATCATCGTTTTCCACAGCCCATACCGGGAAGGCGTGGAATAAAACCGCAGGAAACACGACGGAGACCGAGTAGGCCTCAGCCTCCGCCGACTCCAGAATATGCTTGACGGGGGGATCTTGATAAATACGGATTTTCCCCGGAGAATCTCACAACCATGTTTCCAGGTGTGGTAAGCATTCAAGGTGCGCTCAATGTCCTACGATGTTACGTGGATATATTTTGTAGCGGTCACAATCGAGACTTTGCGGGTGCCGGCCCCGCTGTGATGTGCGGACTCTTTCGCTGACATCCCCAGAGCCAGGTGGATTGCGACCGCGATCATTCGCCATTCAACTTTCAGCTACGATAGTACTCATTACTTTCCCATGTATGGGCATTCGTGTGGCGCATTATCTCCCGACTGACGCTCCCTTGGTTCCAAAGGCGCAATCATGAGGCTTCTCGATGTTTCTGACCCCGGAGCGACCGTGGAGTTTATTGGCTCTCAAATGCCACCCTACGCAATTCTTTCCAACGCATGGGAAGACGAGGAAGTGACCTTCCAGCATCTCGGAGACCCACAGTCAAGCTCAGGAAAGGACATCGCAAAGTCGAGCAGACCCTCGCCCTCGCGACCCAGCATGGTTTCAAGTTCGCTTGGGTTGATACATGTTGCATCAACAAGACCAGCAGCGCCGAGCTTTCCGAGGCCATCAACTCCATGTTCCACTGGTACCAGCAAGCAGAGGTCTGCTACGTCTACTTGTCTGACCTGGACCCCGGGGCTGAGCTTGCATCGGCGCTTGGAAGTTGCCGCTGGTTCACCCGTGGATGGACACTGCAGGAGCTTATTGCACCGCGAGATGTGATCTTCTACGACAGTGTCTGGGGGCACAGAGGGACTAAGACAGATCTGAGCGGTCTTCTCGAGCGCATTACCGGCATCCCCAAGGATCTGTTGCACCATCGAACGGCCCCTTGCGATTACCCCGTCGCCTGCAGAATGTCGTGGGCTTCGCAACGCCAGACTACTCGCATCGAAGACACGGCGTACTGTCTCGTCGGAATTTTCGACGTTTATATGTCGCCTAGATATGGTGAGCGGACGAAGGCCTTCCAACGCTTGCAGCACGCTATCATTGTGCAGTCCGTGCCTGATTTAACTATCTTTGCGTGGACCGACCATGAAAAACGCTGCCCAGACATTTGTGGCATGATTGCTGAGTCTGCAGGCCAATTCCGAGGCTGCTCCTCTATGCGAAACGGCTTGGGGTTGTCTGCCCACCGGTTTCTCAGAGCAACTATCCGGGAGATTGAGGTCGCGGCCATCATAGGTCTGCATGACACACCCGGTGCACCCACACAGTTGTTCTTGGAGGGCTGCGGGGCTGTGGACGGCGTGCAAGTGGGAGTTGCCCTGCGAAAAGTAGGGGTCAATACCTTTGCCAGACACAACCCCGCTACACTGGTGAAGATCCACCATGAATGCGATGCTCTACCCAAAGCCACAGTCATTCTGGCCAGCTTTCTCCCCGGCCAATACCAGTTTCACCGAGACAACGTGGTTTTGGGCCATCGTCACGCAACTCTCCTACCAACGATATTCGGAAGCAAGAGACTTGATTCTTTCGAGTTTGATTTTTCCACCGTGCACGGGTGCGGAGAAGGACCGTTTCCATTTGGCCATTGGGACACCCAAGACGGAGTGTTCTTTAGCACTGAAACTATGAGCGAAGGCTAGAGTGCCTTTACGATGCGCGTCTCGGCAAAGAAAGTGGGATGGAGTAAATGTTTCCTCGTGGCAAGCTTTTTCTGGAATTCCGAGCGTGAAAGACCAGGATTGTCTCTCACGAATCTATCGGCCCTATTGGGATTGCCGTTTTAGAGAGCCGCCTCGGCAGTCTGGCTTTTGAGAGCGATATGAATGCTCAGGAAATCATGCAGCAATTATGTGGAGAGGACAACGGCGAGGGGCGGATAATACTTCACATACCGACACCAACAGAAGTGAGAGATGGTGGATCAGCTGGTGAGAAGACAACAACTCCGGTGGTCCTCAGTGCGTTCGTGGAGAGTATTTCGCGTCCAGACTTATGTGCGACAGGTCTGTCCAAGGCCTTGAATATGGAAATAAATCCTTTGGATAGTTGAGCCATCATAAACTGCAAGATGGGGTGAAGAAGACAATTTGAAGTGACAGTGATAGTTCACTAAAATCAGGGCGAAATAACAAGAGCTTCTTAGCCTCGACCTTTTCCCAGACAACATCTTTGAGATCACTCACGTGAACTTGGGAGGGCGATACCCAGAGGCCAAGCAGATGTACTGCATCAAGAGGGTGAGCGCTTATTCGCTGGATTTGCCCACAGCATGCAGCTATCAGCACATCACACCTCAACACCCGACTTGCGGCGACTCGAAATTTCCCCGCATCACCGCCACAAACAACATCCTCGCTGCACCTCTCATCTTTCCGGCGGCAACCAAGGGAACAATGTCCGATCCTATCCAGTCCGACGATATCGAGGTCGAGCATATCGAAGTTGACTCAGCGCTCGCAACACCCATCAACGACCAGCTGTCCGCGTTCTCCACCTCCCTCGGCTCCAGCGCAACAGACTATCCCATCGAACATGGGCGGCGCTACCACGCCTACCGCGCCGGCGCCTACCCCATGCCCAACGACGCGGCCGAACAAGAACGGCTTGACATGACACACCACCTCGCCGTCCTCGGCACCGGACGCAAGCTCTTCCTCGCTCCGATCCCCGACACCACGAAGCAAATACTCGACGTCGGGACGGGAACTGGGCTTTGGGCGGTCGAGATGGCGAGCATCTTCCCCGACGCCGAGATTCTCGGCAACGACTTATCTGCTGTGACGCCGCGCTGGGTCCCGCCCAACGTCAAGTTTGAGATTGACGATGTCGAAAGCCAATGGGTGCACGACCAACCGTTCGGCTTTATCTTTAGCAGATATATGGCGGGGAGTATTGTGGACTGGCCCAAGTACGTCAAGACAGTTTACAGCAACCTTGCCCCTGGGGGATGGGCCGAGTTTCAGGACTATAACGGGCAATGGATGTCGGACGATGGATCACTGAGGGAGGACCACAGCGCCCGTCGCTGGATTGAGGGCCTCATCACGGCGAGCAAGGGCTTGGGAAGGGATCCGATGCCTGGGCCGAAATTGGAGGAGTGGGCCAAGGACGCTGGATTCGTCAATGTGGTGCATAAAAAATTCAAGTTCCCGGTTGGGCCGTGGCCAAAGGATGAGCACCTCAAGACAGTAGGCCTTTGGAACTTGACTCAGGTGCTGGAGGGGTTGGATGGGTTTTCGCTGAGGTTGTATTGTGATGTGCTGGGCTGGGCCGAGGACGAGGTCAAGACGATGCTGCAGAATGTCCGCCTAGAACTGACGGGCGGGGGGATAAGGGCTTATCTGGAGTATCATGTTGTGTTTGGCCAGAAGGGGCCGCTGTGACTCGGCCCCGGTTCCGTCCGGATGTGTCTTCTCAGAGTTCCGTTTCGCTCTCCCTAGGTACCTCACTTCTTCGGAAATCCATGTGAAATCCCACAACCACCCCTTTCAAGAGAAACCAGAAGATGTTTGCTCCACGTCGACACTCATCCCAAACACCCAGCCTACAAACACTGCGAGTGATTATCATTCGAATACCCATCAAGTAGAGCAGTTGAACTACTCGAAGTAGCGTCTTACAGATCTCCACGGATAGGCCTGGCGGTCCGAAAGACGTCAAAGATGAGGAAGGTGCCTAGTAGATTTCGCCGTTTTCATCCGCATTCGTCGCTTGCGCACGCAAGACAGTGCGAACTCGGGGTTGCCACCTGATTGAACTGGATAACCCTTATATTAAAGAACTTATATTCGAATTCTACAGTGCTGGTGATGTAAGTAAGTACTTCTAACGGAAGCACCTGAAAAGCATCTGAGAGGGGGATAATATAAAGTGCGGAGCTTGCTACATGCCACTAGACCATAAGATACATCTCCAACGTCATGGGCTTCAGATCCACGGCACGGTATCCTAACATCATCCATCTACCAAGAGTGACATTGCCACTTGCCTGTCAAGTGAACTCTGCCTTGCTCAGTTTTGTTCTGTTGTATATCTTTTGATATATTCATGTAGTCTACACTCAAGAGCATTTACGATTGCACTCAACTCGATCGCCGTTAACTGTAGCTGATTTTTTAACTGGTAACCTCTTGTTCCCTGGTTACAGTCCTCCCTCAAGCCTCCTCCTCAGGAAAATCCTTCTCCGTTAGAATCTCGCCCGCCAAGATCTTTCCCATGTGCGTCTTCTCAATTCCCATGCAGTCCCTCCGAAGCTTCTGAATCAGCACGTTCAAGAACATGATCGGGCTCGTCTCAAACCTGCATCCCGCATACTCCCCCTCCTTCCTTCTCACGAACCCATCTGCCGCAATCTCCTTGTCACCCCGGTTCTCCATGTACGAAAGCCCCAAATACCGGCACAGCGCGACGTAGTGCTGATAGCTCCGCAGATAGAGTTGTCCTGCAAAGAGGTTGAGCTGCATGATCAGCTCGGGGCGGACCTCGTCGCTCGCCGTCGCCGGGACCGTGTAGATCTGAAGGTCTTCGAGCGTGCGGAAGGTGAGGCTCGGTCGGGGCAGGTAAGCGCGGAGCATGGCATGGCCTGAGCAGGACCCGAGCTGCTTGAGCTTGTTGGCCTCCCACTGGCTGATGACCACCATGTGCGACTTGGAAGTGATGACCCACTGGACAGGCCGCTGGTACATGTCCGAGCAAAAGCCTTGACCCCGCTCGTCGACAGTGTGCGCGTAGTCGGCAGTGATCAGCAGATCGCTGGGGAAGTTGGATACCCCGGGAGGGAAGTATTGGACAGCGCTGCTCTTCTCGAGGGCCTGGAACGAAGAGAGGAATGCCGCGCTCGCCAGCCTCAGCTCCCCCGTGCATGCAAAATGGATCACGTCATCGTGCAAACTGTGTGGTTTCGGAGCCACCTGTGGCGGACGCTCGACTTGTCGCTCCTGCTCAATCTCCGGAGCCAACTCGCGTTCTTGCTCCTCCTGAAAATTGGCAGACTGGGCCGCCGAGGCCAGCTTGAAGGCTTCAGCTTTTTGTTGAATAAACCCGAGTTGCTGCTTGCCAATGTCAGATGGACACAGGGCCGCCGTGAGCTTTCCCAGGAGAGTGAGGGGGCCCAGGGACAGCATCGCAGCCGAAATGGGTCGGTATCGGTGTTCTAGTGTCCGGGCTTCTGGCTCGGTGTAGTCTTGCGCATCTCTTTGCGAGAACTTTTTCTTCCTGGCCACGCGATCCCAAATTGTTTCTTGGTACAGATGTCGGATGCCTTGATTTTCCCAGAGGGGGATACTGCGAACTTCTTCCTCCCACGTTTCCGAGATGGCCCACTCAAGCACGTCGACGACGGCGATGCTCTGACTAGGATCCACGCCACAGGTGGTGCGGATTCGCTTCTGCATCTCTTGTGAGACGCAAAACGTGACCGACTGACCGTGACCAAGCTTTCTCATTCTCATGCATGCTGTTGCCATGGTGTCAGTCGAGGCTGCGGGGCTCTCACGAGACAGGAAGAAAAACATACCTTGGACAAGAGTATCCTTGGTGATGGCGGGCCCCAAAGTGACGGCGGCCCGATACCGATCTGGGAGCCGGAGGTCGGTCCCTCGTGTGTGTGCTTGGTCCAGGAAGACCAGGCAGCGCTCTGTGTTGGAGGTAAAAGGGGACGTCAGAAAGGCATCAACGGTGCCGTCGCGAGCGACAACGGACAGCTCGTCGTTGTCTTCAAAGTAAATGACGGCATCTGTTTCGCTGGCAGGGGCGCTCTCAAGCCAGTGCTTGGCCAGCTGGGCGTTGCTGCACTCGATGATCTGAGCACCAACGTCCAGGATGACCCTCATCCCGTTTTTGGTCACGGCATCAAGAAGTGTGTCAAGGACGGATAGTTGGGACGGCCCCTCACCCAACTCTAGCACCTCGTTCTCGTTCCCTAGAAGGCAATCCAGGACAGCCGCATTGGTGTATCTTTGATCCGGCAGGTCAAGAGCTTCGACGGCGAGAGGGAGCACCCGCTTCGAGTCGATGGTGCCACTGAAGCCGGTCAAGGGATGGGCTTTTGGCTTTGCGAGATCCCAGCCCGAGGCCGACAGCTTTGAGGGGAACTCTTTCATCTCTTTGGCAAAGACAACGTTGGACAGGTAAAAGTCGACTGCCGGCTTCACATATCGCAAAGCAGGAAACAAAGACTGCCTGCACCGAGCTTGGTCCTTGAGATTGACTCCGGAGAAATGGCGGAGCGTAGGAGAAAGGGCCGGAGCGGCGGAGGTCCAGATCCCGTACTCTTGGTCTGCGAGATCGGATTTACTCAGAAGCTCTAGACTGGTGAAGAGCTCGTCGTCGGCAAGGCCGCGATAGTAGTAGCTGAGGCAAGTCAAGACGATAACGACATCTGGATGGCTGAACTCGGAACGTGGGGACGGCATGTCCTTTGCTCGGAATGGGACGGCGAGCATCGTGGGTGGACATCGATCAGGAGCAAGTCCATAGTTGACGCGGTACCGCTTCTGTCCCAAGGCAAACAAGAGGATGCCCTTTGCGAGAAGGCCCCGCAAAAGAAGAAGCCCCTGCTTGGTCTTGCTCTCTCCAAAGAAGCCGTTATCTGCCTTTTCGACGCTCGAAATCTCGTCTTGGGAAAGATTTTCCTTCAACATGTAGGCCAAGATTGCTCGTCGCATGCTGGCGGTAACGTTGTGGACCGGGAAACCCGGTAGTCCAAGCGCACAAATTTGGTGGGCGAGGGTCTCAACGAGACGCTGTCCCGCGGCATCCTCCAGGACCCGGATTGTAGGAAAGCCTCCCGATTTGTCCTGCCGTTCTTCGAACAAAAGTCCTTCGAGATCACCGCCTCCTGATTCCGACCGAGCCAAGCGCTTCACTACGTCACGTAAAAGCTCCATCACTGCTTCAATCAAGATCCATCGTTCCGGGCTCATTTCGACGGGTTGCTGCGATCCCATGGTGTAAATAAGTTCAAACTTCACGCTAAAGTTCTCGTCACTCTCGTCGACAATGTCTCTTGACACTGCCTCGAATTCTTGGTAGAGCTGGAGGATATCGTCGCCCATGGTCGGATTTTGCTGTGCCTCATGCCAAATCTTCTCGATGCCCATCAGCTTGAATGACAGCAGGTGTTCAGGCTGCACAAGCAACACGCCTCCTTCTTGTTGGCAGGCCTGGATCATGGCTCGGACACTCCCTACTTGATCGGGAGACAGTCGGATAGATCTCGAGAACGGAAGGTAGAGGACCCGTCGGTTGATAAGGCCGCCCAGTTTAGTGATCAAGGTGTGCATCATCTGTTTGGATTGCGGTTTGGCCACCACGACCCGAACGACACGACTACCGTCTGCCAGTGCTGAGGCGACTAAAGGCACGATGACTGAGGACTTACCTTCGCCCATGTTCAGCTGCATGACCGCACCTTTGCCGCCAGGGGGCGCCGTCATGGTTGCTGCAATCTTTTGCTGAACTTGGCGGATAAGGATGCCCTGCTCAAGCTCTAGGAGAAGGCCCTCCGGGTGGTTGAGTGGGTCGAACTCATCGTGGCTTCCCAAATTCGCCAGCTCGCGCTGAAGCTCACGCTTGCGATGAGGGTTACCAATAAAACTCGCAAGGCGCTCAGCACGCTGGAGGTAAACCAAGCTGAGGGCGTAGTTAACCAAGCAACGTTGCCATTCCCTCGAAAGGCTGCCCCAGTGCGCCCTCGCCAACCGCCCGAGAGCGAACACAGGCGAAAGACGAGGATACATCCCTGCAGCGAGACAGATGTCTCGTGCCACGGAACCACCCGTCAACGCTTTGTTGATGGCGGCTGCGATCTTGTTTGCAGGCTCCTTTGGGGTTTGAGCAGTGGGACTGGGATCAACTAGTGATACCGTTCCTGCCGACACGGCGGAAGAGACGCCTATGCTTTCAGCGCTACCTCGCAGCTCCTGTATGTAGGCTCTCTGATGGTCTTGTGAGGCTTTTTTCCACAGGCGCTCGAGGAGGGAAGATACGGGTCTCGCTTGCTCCTGCATCGCCTTCCCCGGAGACTCTGCGGAATGCTGAGCTACACAGTGCGCCAGCTTGGGACGGTCGAAGCTGGGTGCTGGACACGAAAACAAGGAGTTCGCACTGATGAAGCGCTTGCTCAAATCCGGAAGCTTGTCGGTAGGAAGAGGCCGTGTCTCTGATATCTTTGTTCGGTCTTGTGCTGGCATCAGATCGGTTTGTCGCAAGATGGCCGCCACATCGTCAAGATAGCCGAAAAAGTCGTGGAACCGCTTAGCTGTTCTCGCAAGATCTTGAACGGACTGCATGATGCTGGCGACGTCCATATAGGATCCATAAGGCTCGCCAGTCGGGGTTCGGAGAATCCATGCGCCATTCAGCTGGGTATTCAAGTCGTCGACAAATCGCGACTTCAATCTCTCTGACTCGGAGCACCACAGATTGTGACGACGTGTGATGTATTCCCGATTCGTTTCCCCGTGATTCCGGGGCCGCCGCCATTCTGGACACTCTTCCCTCCCGTGCACCAGCCGACTTGCAACTTCGGTCGCATCGCCCTTGAATGTTGCTCGGGTGATGGCGAGGTTGAAGGACGGCTCTGCTGGTGGGCAGATGGAGGTACTAGGCTCTGGCATGCTCAAAACCATCAGCACCTGAACGATCTCCCACTTTGCGCCTGTCGCATATAGCAGAAAGGCCAAAAAGAACATGATTCGGTACTTGTTCTTCTCCGCGGCAAGAGAGGTGTGCAGGTTGCACCAAAATTCCCCAATGGACTCCAACGGTGGCCGGAGATTCTCTAGATTGACTTGTAGGCTGGCCTTTGTCGTTGCGCTGAAACTCTCGCCTGTCACCTGGCGGATGATATCTTGTATCGAGCCCTGCGGACGAAACAAGGAGCGCTGGACCCCAGCGTCAAGGCATCGCGCGACAAGGCTAGCGCGATTGCATTCTTTTGGGGGTCCCAGGTGTCGCCCATCTTTGCTGTGATACCAATGGTCGTACTCAGAGCGATTTTGCTGGTTATCGTTGCAGCTCCCACGGCCCACTTCTGCCCCGAACTCAGATACGCGAAAGGCTGCGTTTCGGAGTCTAGCCCGCTCCACAAGCAGCCTAGACGACTCACCCCGAAGTTTTGGAGCAACAGTTTCCTTGTTAACGTCAGGGAAGATTTCGCAAAAGGATTTGAAGTGCTCGTGGATCGCTTGAGCCATCTGCCAGAACGCATCGTGTTGAGATAGTGACAGGAGGCTGCTGTTCCACTCCACGGTTTCCATGACTTGCAGGTGGTCCGGGTAGTAGGCTCTTTGTGGCGAGAGATCCGCTATGGCTTGAAGATAGTCGGCGGAATTTGCGTCCAGATGCTGAAATGAACGCAGCGCTGCGGAGCCCAAGAGTCTAAAGGCCTCCTCTGTGCCGGTCCTGCGGGTCAAGGGATCGGGGAGACAATGCGATGTCAAGGCATGCAGATAACAGATCAGGAGCTTGCTTGAAAGCGCACCACTGTCTGAAAGGAGACCGATGGTTGTGTTTGCCTCGAAGATGTGATGGCGAATACGATTCTTTGAACTCGGGTGCGCCAAAACCTCCACGTGGTTACCAGCGATTCTTGGAGAGAACTCGCCCTGGGGAATCAGCACAGCCTTTGGCCGCGTCGAGGAAGGTTCCGCCGGCCCGAGAACCAATTTGCTTTTGAGACCGATCAAGGCCCCAATGCCCTGCGACCTGTTGACGCACATGCCCGGATAGTTCTTGGAGTTGAGGACCGAGTCTTCTCTAGCCAGGGTGAAAGAGAGCGAGAACCTCGGAAGCTCCACTTCCAGAGAGTCAACATGTGAGTTGAAGATGCAGTTGATGTTGTATTTGGATTCCAAAGGCTCCATGATCTTCACGATCTGTTCCGCAGTGTTGCTGTATGGATCAATCACACGACAGACCCCCTTGCTCAGAATTCCTGAAGACAAGGCCCAACTGTCAGGCACGGACATCCATGGTTGCTGCACGGGGCGGAACTGAATAATCTGGTTGGACAGATTCATCCAATGCGAATATCGCTTCACGAATGTAGCCGGTAGGTCTTCGTTCAGATATTCGCGGGGTATGTACTCCCACATCGTCGGCGATGCGTTGCCAAGGGGTGAGATGTCCCTCGAGATGGCTCGTATGACCAGCTTTGCGTCGGTCATGGCGAAATGAACACCCCATCCCATCTGATCCCGGCGTGCTGAGAACTGCATCTCGGGAATGGCAGAGGGCATGACGTCCAGAATCTGTCTGCCGAAGAGTTGAATAAACGTCGGATGAGTCTGGTAGGACTCTGGGAGCCGAGCAAGGGGGTGGCCGTTCACCAGCACGAGCCCTTTGAGCAGGTTAAATGAGACTGTCATTGGACCATCCGGCGTGTCGGTGTTGGAGACCAGGACATGTCCTCTAGGCAGCTCATCAACCTGCCATCCAGAGCGGGAAGGTGCGTACTCGCTCCAAAAGATCTTCATGGTCGTGTCAAGCCCGCCGTTCCCCCGGCTCACTACCTCCTCCGTGACAGTTGTGTAGGACAAGTGGGAGATTCTCTGCCATCGATCAAACAAACACCGGGAGATTCTCTCGGATGGAACTCCGTCTCCAGGGAGGTGATCGTGGACGGAAGCGGCGACCTCCGTATATATCGAGAGATTGTCCCCAGAATTGAGGACCGAGTGCAGAGACTCTGCCCCAACGTCAAAAGTGATGGCGCAAATGAGAGACGACATCAAGACTCGTCGCGACAACGAATCTCGGTGAGAAATCGAGACATTCTCGTCAAGCTTCCGGACGAGCTCCCGGACCCAGCCGATGGAGACCTTTCGAATGGCGGCCAAGAGCTCAAGCATTTCATCTGAGACCGCCTTGGAGGGCGAAAGAGAAAATAAGCGTGCGCTCAAGCGTGCGATGAGGCAGAGGGTAGTCTCATTCTGCCAGCTGTCTTGGACTCGAAGGAGCGCTTCCCGCAGAGCCTTGATGGCCTTTCCGGCGTATCGTTCACATCCTGCATCAGCATGTGCCATCCGGAGGACATGTCTACTGGCTCCTGGAGCGCCGGCCTCAAGACAAGCTTGCATGACGAGGTCATGACAGAGTTGCTTGTTGAGATCGATTGCTGGTATGACCAACTGGCAGAGAATATTCGCCCACTGCAATCCAGCACCGGATCGAAGATTTCCGACGGCCCGAAACTCTTCGAGCGACATATCCCCGGGACAGCTCCATTGTGCTGCGATGACTTCGTTGGAGGTGTGTCTTGTGGAGCGGACCCAGTCCTCGAACAACCCAGGTCGCGCATAGGAGCAATTGGGTGGCACTCTCGAGCCAGATGCCCATTCTGCAGTCTCCGGCTTGATGGCGAGATCGGCATCATAGTAACTGTATGGAGTACCATGCTCAACACAAACGTTCTGCCGCGTAGCCTGGTTGATGTGCTGATCGCGGTAGTGCGACTCGTTGGTCCGCTTGACATGACTTGCTGGATAAAGGCGACTGCTGCAGCGCACAAACTGTTGGAGACCAGAATGGGAGCCCGCCCACCATAGTTTCGTGCCCGTTCTCTTGACCGCCTCTTCCCTGAAGACTTTTGTGAGCAGCTCCATGGTCGCACTGCGCCAGAGCCGGACAGTCTTGTCGACATCGATCTCGAAGACGGTGGCCATGGCGTGGTTGTCATCCGCTGGAAGTGGCCACTCAAAAACGTCGATCCGCATTGACTTGATCTGGCCGTCCAACCGGCAGCGACGGCAAGCGTAGGGCTGGTGAGCCATGTCTCCCCATCGATCCCTGCTGTCGTTGTGATCCATCCTATTACGCTCTCGGACGCGGCTGTCGTGGAGGTATCGCATTTCCTCATACTCGCGAATCTTGGCCGCCTTGTCTCGTTCAGCCTTAGCCGTGATTTCCTCGAGTAAAGTTTGGTGTGAGCGCGAACTGTGGACATATCGAACTGCTAGGGAATGGGGATCGCCAAAGTTGGAGAAGGCCGAAGGGTAGCTTCCACCTGCTCTCTGCTGCCGGCACACGAGGTATTGCTCAACAGCCTGGAGACGTTGCATCTGCCGCTTCGTACTTAGAAGCAGTGGCTGGAGCAGGTCGGGGTTTAGCCCCGGGTCGTAGTTCAAAAGCAGCTTGACGGCGCGTCCTGCGATATTGTCGAGTGCGACCCACAACTCCATGATGGTCAGAAACATCGCCGACAAGGCCTCGGGAATACCTTGGTAGGACTTGCTTGCTCTTTTGTAGTAGGCGAAGATCAGATCATTGAGCTGATCGACTTGGGCTTCCGCATGCATGTGTCCAGAGCTGGTCTGGCTGGAGAGAGGGTCCTGGCAGCGTTCCAACCAAGGCCCCAAGTTACAGTCCACCCAGTCCTCAAACTCTAGGAGCTCAAAGTTTTGCACGCCATGGCTCCGGGATGCGAGAGACTGAGTAGTAGGTAGAGCCATCGGCGGCAGGATGTGGAATGCGGTTGGGTCGCCAGGCCCAACCTTGGCTCGCCGGGCAGGGGCTCTCGATTCCATCCAGGACATGTAGTTTCGAAGATTGCGCAAACGAAGCTGGCAATCGTCATCTAACGAGAGAGAAGACAAGCGCTCGAGGGGCAATTGTGTGTTGTCGCTTTCCTGAACCTTTTCCCATCTCTTTTGCAGCACGAGCCTGGCTGCCTCGACCGCGGTCATTGCTTCTCGGAGCCAGGGGCGTTGGCAGGGCGGATCAAGTTTTAAAACTCGACGTGCTACCTTGGCACCCATACAATAGAGCACCTCGCTTCCGAATCCGCGCCGAGTGGCGTCTTGCAACAGTCGGCAATGATGGAACGCAAGAAGAGCTTTGTACAGGCCTGGGGACGACCATTCATTCGAGAGGATTTGACCATGCTCCAAGGCTAGGCGGAGGGACACCCGAAGAAGAAGCCAAACAGGGGACCGATGAAAGGGTAGACGAGTGTTCGAACAGTCGACCTGCTCCCGGCTTCGCTTAATATATCGGCTGGGTTGGACACGGCAGCCCAGCCCAGCCAAAACGTCCATCACCATGCCAGTGACAAGAAACGGAGACATGGTATCTCGCTCCTCCGCGTGTTCCACTCCTGCCTTTTTGGCCTTTGGCTGTGCGTTGGGCGCTATGTCGAGCTCCAATTTCGTCATGACTTCGATGAAGACTGACAAGAAAGCCTCGCTGCTGACTACGTGGAGTTTCACTAGAGCGGCACATTCCGGAAACTCTCGAAGCAGGGAGCCCCTGCAAGACATGACCCTGCTATTCGGTGGCAACAGCTCGAACGCCTCAAAGAGGATGTCGTCTGCCTTCCTTGTGACGAAGAGGGCGGCGTTTTGGGCGCGGAGATAAAACACGATGTGATCTATGGGCGAGAACGCTAGGTCAGGTATGTTGTCCCGGGACTCCAGGGTGCGTGCGGCTCGGGTGCTTACCTCCATTGTTCAGGCCACAGATCATAGCCCTTATTATGAGGGGCGTGATATGCTCTGCTTCGGAAAAGCGCCCCACCATGTCGAGAGCCGGGTTCAAGGCCTCCGATGAGGCTGGCTCTAGCTGTCTGAATCCGAGCAAAGATTCGTAAAACGACTTTGCCAAGAAGAGTTCATTTTCGAGACTGGCATCGTCTGCTTGCGGGAGGCGAGGCGGCAGAAAGACATGATTGATCGCGTACTTTAGCCCACTAGGACTCTCATCCGACGTCTTGAACCTCATCTCATTAAGAGGACGGTAGAGTTCAAGAGAGATCTGGAGGGGTGGCGAGGGAGGTGGGCGCGGAGCCAAGTTGTGCCAAATTGAGAATGTGAATAAGGTATGGGGGAAGGTGGGTGTCAAATGTTTCCACTTGTTGCTGAACATTTACCACCAACCATCTCGACGCTGCCAGCGGGGTCGATGGATGACACTGGCCGACAGAGGCGCCAAACGCAAGACGCACCGAGGCCTACCGCCAGCACACATCCCGTCTCGACCTATGATATTGTTGCGCCGAGCTCTGTTTCCCTGTTCCCGTCCCTTGTGGCAAGTTTTGGTCCTCAAGAACCACGGAGCGCGCGACGCGCCGTCGTTAGATCCTCGCTCTTGAACATGTGGAGGGGCATGAAAAATCTCAGGCGCCCCACACCAACTATACCCATGCGTAAACTATTAGAGACGAGGTCAGCGCAGCCGTCGGTAGTACAGACAGCCTATGTGGCGGTGAAGAGCCGAACCGTACAGTTGGGGCACCAAAATTAGCATTTGTAGATGGGCATCGCCTCCACCATGACGTTGAAAAAGGCCAGCGCGATGAAATGTAGGGGTTTGGCAAGGCGTAGGTAGGTCGCCCACTGGACCTTGGGCTGGTGTTCATTCGGTGCCAGCGATGCGGAGGAGCGGCCAGGGCGATCATGGCTTAACAGAGAGGCAAGAAAGGAAGGAGAAGCCTTACGAAGTCTTCGGGATTTTCTGCTTCAATAAAAGGGGTTCTCGTGTCACGTGCGAATCACGTGTAGGAGCCCGACGGTGTCTTGGCAAGCACTGGCCACCTCCTCTGGTGATAGAAATCCCTTTTCGTCTCGAGCTGATAGCAGCATCAAGGATGTATGGGCCTCGCCTTCTTTACCCAGTGGCGAATGTGACGAGAATTCATTCGTCTCCGTCGAGTATGGAACTGGGATTAGAATTCTCCATTCGGCTTTGACACGCTCCTTGTGAACTACAGATGTTGGGGTAACGTCTCACGCGTGAAAGCTATTATATAGTACAATTACAACAGATAGTACATCCCTAAGATGGGCGTAAATAACCATGGTGAACCCAGTTCACATCCAATCCGTACATTCACCTCCTCGCTCAAGCTGCCCACCTCCTGAGCCTCTCTTCATGCGCATATTACTCATTATCCGTATTGAAAAACGTTCCACTCTCCCCGGGACTCCCCTGAAGTCCTCCAATCTCCTCTGGAGTTGTGATGCCGCCTGGTGTCGAAGGGTCTGTGAGCGAAAATGCCGGTGATGCTGCGCGTTCAAGCCGCCACACACTTCCCCGGCCACTGTAGAGCGAACTCATGTCACTGAC
>Ga0247758_1001166_pt1 | contig 21019 bp, 10 predicted proteins | sample UWRJL156409C4_FD_180950 | JGI IMG/M metagenome (GOLD analysis project Ga0247758, IMG submission 180950) | Plant litter microbial communities from Arlington Agricultural Research Station in Wisconsin, United States - UWRJ-L156-409C-4 | ecosystem: Environmental > Terrestrial > Plant litter >...
TGGCGTTCCCGGCGGCAGATGTCGAAAAGGGGTTATCCCCCCCCCCCCCCCCCAGAGTTTGTGCCGAATAGAAAAGCGCAGCTGACATTTTCGCAGGCCTTGATTTCACCGGAGTCTGTTTCGATAAATGCAGCGGGGCCTGCCTTGCCAGTAGAAGGCATCCTCCACACTGGCTTGGAGGTCTCGCCCCTTTTGTTTTGGCTGGAACCTTGGTAGATTTCACTACATCGAACTCCCAATACCCCCCCCCAAAAAACTGAAGATGAAGATCCGGTCATATGGGGAACCCACTGTCAAATAACAGGCCATCAAGTGTGACCTGCTGCGTCGGCGCCGAGTAATCGGGGGGGCTTTGCGCTATGCTTCCCATTTTGAAGTTTTTCAGGTGCTCTCGGGATCGATATAACGAGGAGAGATGAATAGTCACTGCACGGAGAAACGCCGGCAATATGGGATGCTGCTGTCTGATGGCGAGGGCCGTAACACAATGTCAAAGGACAAATACGTAAAAGTTGAACGAAGATAAAGTTGAAATAATTGACTGAATTCAAGACTCGAGGTTCCGGTTGCCGCGAAGAGGCGGAGTCGGACCTGAACCGCTGGCTCCACATGTTGATACCGACCGAATCCGGTAGCTCCGCCAACTCTAACGGGTTGCCCCTCCGATCCAGTCGAAACCGGTCCACACGGCAGCAGGGCAGACGGTCTCTTTCATAGCCGAATATCGGCAACACCAAACTTGTATAGGTAGCTCAGACAGCGAACGGTCAATTCCGTAGCACCTGTCTTCTGCATTTCATGTCCGTGGTGCCCCACAGGACCCCAACGTCTCCCGAGTGGGTGGTGCGGAGCACCCGATAAAGATCTTATCCGAGGCGGTCAGAAACGGCACAAATATTTCCACCACTTTTTTTTCCGAGACTTCCACCCCACTATCAAGCAGTCCCGTCACCACCAAGTACTCAGCACACCTCGCCGGAATACCAAGTTCCAGCAAGATGGCCGGGTCAATCACAAAGCCAAAAAGTTAGTCCAGCCCACCTATTCCACTGTAAGCGCCCACATACTGACAATTGGCGACATAGAGCCCAAGTCCAAGCGGACGCCAACGCGGCTCCGCCACAAGATCCAGAAATCGTCGGCCGCAAAGCAGCGCAAGGACAAGAAGCTCGCCAAGAAGAGTCCAGAATGGCGCACCAAGCTCAAGAAGGACCCCGGTATCCCTAACCTATTTCCGTACAAGGAGAAGCTGCTGCAGCAGATCGAGGAGGATCGCCTCCGGAGGAAAGAGGACCTAGTGCGCCGAAAGGAACTTGCCAAGGCTGCTCGCTCCGGTGTTGTCCAAGATGCCGCCGTTACTGGAGGGGAGCGTATGGAGAACGTCCTTGACACCGAGTTTGCCCAGGATGACGACATGATGGACGAGGATGGCAGCGATATCGACGACAACGACGACTCCAACCCTCTCGCCGCACTTGTCGCAAGCGCGAGGAAAGCCGCCGAGCAGTACGACCGTGAGCTGCAGAGCGGGGATGACATGGATGATGATGATTCGGATTCGGGCGACGAGGAGGATGGTGTGACCGACGAAGTCCCAGGCGGCGCATCTTCCCGCAAGGCCTTCGACAAGGTCTTCAAGCAGGTGGTTGAGCAAGCCGATGTCATTCTCTACGTTCTCGATGCCCGCGACCCAGAGGGTACTCGCTCGCGAGACGTTGAGCGTTCCGTGATGGCCGCCGCCAGCGGTGGAAAGCGCCTCATCTTGATCCTCAACAAGGTCGACCTGATCCCCCCGCTAGTCCTCCGCGCCTGGCTCGTACGGCTGCGCGGCTACTTCCCTACTCTGCCGCTGCGCGCGTCGAATCCTGCCCCGAATGCCCACACCTTCAACCACCGCGACATGACGATCCAGAGCACGAGCGCCACTTTGTTTCGTGCTCTCAAGGCCTTTGCTGCCTCGCGCAACCTCAAGCGCGCCATCTCAGTCGGTGTTATAGGCTATCCCAACGTTGGAAAGTCAAGTGTTATCAACGCCCTCATGTCCCGCCTGGGAGGCAACCGGAATCAGCACTCCGCCTGCCCCGCAGGCGCCGAGGCTGGCGTTACGACGTCTATCCGCGCAGTCAAGATCGACAACAGACTGACACTGCTGGATTCACCAGGAATTGTCTTCCCCACCACTGGCTCCATCTCGAGCTTTGTGCCCAAGAACCCAACCGAGGCGCACGCACACCTCGTCCTCCTAAACGCCGTACCGCCCAAGCAGATTGAGGATCCTATCCCGGCAGTGACGCTCCTCCTGAGGCGCCTCTCTACGACCCCAGCTATGATGGAAAAGATGACCAAGGTCTATGACCTCCCACCGCTGCTCACAAACCCGGAGAGTGGTGACTCGACGACAGACTTCCTTATCCAGGTTGCCCGCAAGCGTGGACGCCTTGGGAGAGGCGGTGTTCCCAATGTCAACGCCGCTGCCATGACCGTTATCACCGATTGGCGTGATGGTCGCATCCAGGGCTGGGTCGATGTGCCCGAGCAGGGAGCTGCCGCGCCAACCGGGGCGAAGACCAAGACTGGCGCTGCCAGTGCTGACGATGTCACACCGGACCAAAAGGTAATTGTGACGGAGTGGGCCAAGGAATTTAAGCTTGAGGGTCTCTGGGGCGATGATGGTGCCGATGCGGCTGTGAACGATGTCGAGATGGAATCGTAGGCTTCTGTCTGGCGAGAATTAAAAACAATTTGGGGGGGCTAAGTCGGCGTTTGGGCGTCAATGGGACACAAAGATATCTAGATGTAGTTTCTGTTGGAATTGGCAAAACTATCATATCATGTTTGCGATCTGAATGTTGTGATGATGACGCGCCCGCCATTTGATTTGCGAATGTTCCACTCTAATTTCTCACCATAAAGCTGGAACTTGCTTTCACACTGAGAGCCATATGTGGCCGTTTCATACAGGTATCATTCATGGACTAGGAACCCGTCGCGGCTCTTGGGAGTACGGACGTGGTAGGGGAGCCCGTCAAAGAGGGCGAATCCCCTGGTACCTCTCTACCCCTTAATAGGCCTTTACAAACTCCATCTTCACGCCTCTCTTTCCGGTCGTCTCATCCTTTTGGTCAGTAACCAACACCCGCACCTTCTGGAAGAGCTCAACATTGATCTCCCTACTCCCGCTCGTTTTAAGTGTGTATGTCTCAGCGTCGTATGTCGCCTGCGGCTCGGGCTCAGCCAAGTCCCGCAGACGGATCAGACTCTCGATGCCGAAGCGGGGCACAAGCACCACAAATCCGTTGCTGAAGATCTTCATGATGAACCCATCCTCCTCGGTGGCCTTACCACGGAGAGCCTGGCCAACATAGTAGGCGATACTGGCGCGTCCGGCTAGCTGTGCGTTGCGGTGGCGGACGTTGATATTCTTGCAAACGGCTTCGAGACGTCCTCTGCTGCGAACGCTCGGGTGAACAGCCTCGTACTCGATCGCTGCTGCGAGCTGGCGATGGGCTACTAGATCCGCGTAACGTCGAATCGGGGAGGTGAAATGAGTATAAATCTCGCTGGCAAGACCGTAGTGGCGGAACTCGGGATAGGCTTGTGTCCCCGAGCAGAAATACTCTGCAGCCATCATGCAGCGGGTGGCCATTATTCGTATCAAAGTGTTGAAGAACGGCTCCTTGGGGTCCACGCATGCATCTAGGCTATCGGCGAGGGCGCGTGAAGATTCGACGCTCATTTCGAGTCCTTTCTTGACGCGCAGCTGGTTGGCAAGCTCATCAAAGTTGGTCTTGGGTGGTGCCCCATGACGTCGCAGCAGAGCGGTTTGCGGGAAGGCTTCGTAGATTTTCCGGGCAACGCTAACGTTGGCGAGAAGCATGAATTCCTCAACCAGCGACATCGTATCCAAATGCTCTTTCGTCTTGACGTCGATTGGATCCGACGTTTCCGACTCCATCTGCACCTTGACCTCGGGCGATGACAGGCTCAGGGCGCCGGCGTCCATCCTCTTTTGCCTCAGCTTCTTTGAAAGCGCCATTAGATTGCGAATACTTTTGGTCAGATCATCCTGCTGAGACGCATCGTCGACTCTGAGCTGCGCCTGTTCGTAGCTGAAAGCCTCGCGAGATTTGATGACCGATTTCGTGAACCTCATATTCACGATGTCGGCCTCGGGGGTGACCTCCCAGAGCACCGAAAAAGCATAGCGCTCAACATATGGTTTGAGGGAGCACAGGTCTGTACCAAGCAACATCGGCAACATGTCGATACGCTTGTCGACCAGGTAAACCGTGGTACCACGGATGCTGGCCTCCGCATCCATGGCGTTGTTAGGTCTGACGAAATGGGAAACATCGGCAATGTGGACGCCCACCTCGAAGTTGTTATTCGGAAGAGGACGGCAATGGAGAGCGTCATCGATGTCTTGGCAGCCGATAGGGTCGATACTGCAGATACCAAGGTGTCGAAGATCCTCTCGATCCCTCCAGCCCGGATCGTCCATAGGGGCGGGGACTTTCCAATCATGGCCTTCCTTTGGAAGACAGTCCAGGACTGTCTTGGGAAACGGCCGGTATTGGACGTCATACTCGAGCAACAAGGCTTCCGTCTCAGCTGCCTTGGTTTCTAACTCGCCGAGCGATCGAACAAAATGACCGGTGGGATGCCTAGATCCCCGGTCCCAGGCATCTATGGTAACGAGAATACGCTTCCCAACAAGCTCGGCTACTTGCCTCGTACGCAACCGAATTTTTGGGATCTTCTTATCCATGGGGATGACAAAGACCACCTCCTGCTTCCGCCCTTGTTGTGCAGACTGGCTGATGGAGGTCTGGTCAATGTGTCCAACATATTGGCGCCAGTTGCGCTTGATTACGCCAACAACCTTTGCGGTAGGCTGAGCATGCCCTTCGGTCGCTTTACTGTGTGTCCGCTTCACTTCTTCTTGAAGGGCCTTCCGCTCCCTCTCTGTTACCAAGCCGCCTCCTTCCTCGGTTTCGGGATTCTCGTTTTTGCTGATGGCCTCTTCCTCAATCACTTGTGTAGAGGGTTCTTTCCACTGGTCTTTGGGCAGCACCTGAATGACGACTAGGTCGCCATCGACAGCCCGATTGATATTCTCCCTCCCTAGAATCAGCAACGACTTGGGAAAGGCGGGAACTCGTATCGAGCCCTCCAAGTAGTTGTACGGAGACACGTTGAACGTGCCCTGATGGAGCACGCCGCCTTTGACGCCAGTCATCATCTTCGACATGCTGAAGTACTCCGGGTACAGTAGCTCATTAGGCCGCTTCTCCTTGATGATATCGCTGTCCTCCGTTTCGGGGATCATATCGAGGAGGTGGTCACCGTCCTTGAGTTGCTTGACATATTCCGCCAAAGAACAAGCCGCGAGGCCCTCCAACTTCGCTTTCCGGAGGTTATCGCGGTCGTTGCTCAGCATGACCACTGCTGGAACTTTCTTGGCCTTTGTGCGGGCCAAGTGCTCGCCGTACCAGGCGACCGCCTTCCGAACAGCACGGTCATTGCGATCGTTAACCGACTCGCCATCTAGACGGTTGATGTAGGTCTCAAGACGGAACTCGTTGAAGAAGACGTAGAAGCGCTTGTCCTCGCTCTTGGTCAGACCCACGAGGCGGTTGTACAGTGGAAGGGAGCGGTTCCGCAGCTCCTCTAGAACAATCTGCAGAACCACGACGTCATAAAATGCCGAGCTCTGCTCAAACAGGTCCATGGCAGTGAGGAAGGCATTCGTATCCGGCACGAGATAGTGGCCTTGCGGGAAGACGCTGGTCCCTGCCGGCGCTTCCGAGAGCACAAACGGAATGGCTGCGCGAAGATTAGCTTTGCACTCTGGGAAACCACCGGGAAAATGAAGGCTCACGTCGGCCGGCTGAGTCGGTGGGCGCTGTCTTGAGGCAGGCATAGCAGAGCTTGGACGAGCAGGGGATGTCTTGGCGGAGGTAGACCTCACGGACAATCTTTTGGACCTTGCCGCTCTTTGTTGATCGCACATACACCTTGCTCGAGATACTAGCCGTGAGCGGATCCGACTCTAAGGATCTCTTGAGACTTGCCATCTCGATCAAGCACCTTACTCTGCGCCGATATCCTGTGTCCTGTTTGTTTGGTGGATCAAGAATGGCCGATGCTCTTTTCTCACATTCCTCGCCTTTGAATTTTGACTCGGCGCCGCGGTCTTTGCGATGGCAAGCGCGCCGCACGCTTACTCGACCAACCACATGGTGCGGGGCGTCTAACAGGGGACGTGCTTATCGATAAAGCTTCTATCCGCAGCACACAGTGGGTTTGGTGGGGTGGTTGAGGGTCCCTCCATCCCGCAACTACAGGCATATTTCCAACCGGCCACCTTCGAGCTGCCATTTGGAGGTGCGAAGGTTTTAATCAAGGACATGCTGCCACGTCCCTGGGTATACGTATCACATCGAACGGCCTTCCCTCGCTTCCATTCAATGTATGTATGTTGCCGTCTTGGGCTTCCCCACGGCCTCCCCGTCGAATTCATCAAATCTCGGCGGCCGAGGCCTCGGTTGACGGGCTGGGCTCGCGTCGCATCGTCGCGCAGAAAAGATGTATGTATTGCAGCTCTGCTCGGATCTGAATCAGCAAGTCATAGATAGTCGAGCGCATGCCTTCTCCAGCCCCCCTTCCCCCCACCTTGAAGGCAGCCTAAGACCTGACTGAATGAATGCCCGCGCAAGACAAGGCCGCCGCCGCACGAGCGCTCAATTTGCCAATTTGCGAATTAATACAAGGCCTGGATCATATGATCTGCACGACAATTCACCCGGCCTATTTTGCCAGATTGTGAACCCTTGCTCGCGCCCGCTGAAGTGGGATCTTGGATCTTGCCCATTGTGACATCCCCTCATCGTCGTCACCTCCGCACGACCAGATTTCTGTCTCGCCAGAGCTGTTGACCTATTTTGCCATTTATGCCGTGACAAGACCCAACCTTAATTTCTGTCCCAAGACCACCGCCAAAAATAGCCAACCCGGCTGATAAGATAAGTTGCCGACTCTGAGCCTCGAGCCACGAGCCGGGGTGAAGGGTACCTACCTACCTGCAGGCTTCCTATGGGCGACGGATAGCTACTTCGCCGTCAAGATTTACCGACTCTGTGAGGCAAAATCCCCTTGTTGAGTCGCCAGAACGATTACGACGCTGGGATGATGGGTCCTGGCAGGGGCCCTTTCTCCCACTGGATCTCGCAACATTCCGTGACAGCACACCATAAAAAATAGTCTAGCAATGAGGCTTTCTGGGGGCTGACGCTTGTCTTGATGCGCAATCCAAGCGAGCTGCCGACGCAGGGCGCGCAGGCAATGGCGGCATTCTCCAAACGTACTGGACACGCGATGACGCTGCAGTGTCTCAGCATGGACGCTAGTGACGTCCAGTCCCTCCTCTACGGATGAGCTCGCATGTTGGACCTTGTTCTTGACCGCGTAGCGGCAGTAGCAAATCTTGGAAGCAGTAGCCCGAACGAGCCGCGATGGGACATGAGACGATTCCGCTCTTGACCCGGACATCTGGGCATGTGCTCCGCGGGCCCGCGCGTGAGTTGCATGAAGGCGATGTAAGACGAAGTCCGGATGACGAGAGAAGAAAGCAGCATGTCTCAGCGCAAGGCCGCCAAGGTCGTTGGGGTCGCGTCGTCCACTGAGGACGCGCGAAAGATGCCGAAAGCCACCACGCCTTCAGATCTTTCCGACTCTTGAGTTGCGATTCGTGTGTGGTAGGCTGAGATGCAAGGAGGTCGGTCTGGTTCAGGACCGCTGGCGCCATTGCTCTCCCTACCACATCCGATAAACGAGAGAGGGACGGGGAGCGATCCCGTGTGCAGGCGGGTGTGGAAGCTGCAGCATTCGACGACCCACCGTAAGAGCAGATGGAAATCGAAAAGCTGCCCTGGCCGCCGCCGCGGGTAGAAGCGTCCCACGGCTCGCCCTGACTGAAGTGGGTGTGGAGTGGATGTCCTTGAGAAGTTGGTGTGCACAAGCGGATGACTTACATGGCCTCAGCTAGGAGCTGCAGAAGCATGGGAATCTGCAATGGAGGTGGGACCCATCCGGCGAAATCTTTTTGGTGACAACGGGGAGAAGGGCGGGAAACAAAAGACTACTTGTACAGTTGCCCGATACAAGCTGCACGAGCGGGAAACAAGGGGCCTCCCGCCCAGGAGCTGCAATGACAGCTGCAAAAGCAACAAAAAGTGGACGGATGCGCTCTCGTTGGTCACCGATAGAAGGGGGGTATAGAGCAGATCGTGGAGACGATGGAGCTGTCGTCGTGTTTGGAGCTGCAGTCGGCAGTCCTGCTGGTCCCTGTTCGGTTGGCATCCATCGCCCTCACCTGAGCAGCTGCTTGGTGTGTGGGAAGCGAACTTCCGTTGGCTCCCACCCCGCGACTCCCGCCTGCTCTCGCCCGGTACAGTAGGCACACCCGTCTGTACCTCCCATCCATGAAGGGATGCCCTGTCTGATGGGCTTCCCCAGATCTGCTCCCATCCCTCCTAAAACCTTAACCTCATCCAGTCTGGCGCAAGGTCCACACAACACCACCGTGCGCCTGCCGCAGGGCCTCCAGATCGGAAGACTGCTGAGGAGGGGGCCGTTGGATATCGGAAAGACTAGCGTCGCGCAGTTTCCGGAACGAGACCACCTCCCGCTTCCGGGGAGGGCGGTTGGCCCTGTCGCTGGCTCACCAGCCCAGCACAGAACAAGAAAATCGGCGACGAAGAACGAGAGCGCGCAAGCGTCGGGGTGCCGGGGGTCTCCCAAGGCAAGGTTGCGACGGCGGGGTGTCGTCAACTGCATGGTTCATGATTTGCATGGATGTGGCCCGTGTGTCAGCTGCTATGCCGCGACCAGAGAGAACTGGCCAATCACCGCCCCCAGGCGCGATGCCAAGTCCAATCGCAGCTAGTCGCTTGTACCCCTGTCTGCACCGCACATTAGCCCCCTCCATTTCGCTCGGCACACCTTGTCAACCTCCTGTGTCTGCCCCCTCCTCCTCCTCTGGTCATGTCAAGCTCCAGGCGACACCCTCCTCTGCACGTTTGCGCCTCCTCTTGCACACCCTCTTTCTGTCTCTCTCCTCCATCGCTGTTCCCTGGCCATTTAAGGCACTGCAGCGGATTGATTGCGCTTTGGGTTTCTTGGGACCTGTGAAACAGACGCATCACATGCCGCGGCGGTCTACGACGACGCTGCTGGCCTCGTCGAGAGAACGGATGGCAGAGCACTGACTCTGGGCTAGGACGGGACGGCAGAGACCGATGAGTTGCACAAAGGAGGGGTAGAGAGGCTCGAGGGGACAGTCCAGGGGCTTGGCCAGGATGGAGCGAGGCGCCAGATAACCCAACGGAGACGTCCCATGAGGCGCAATGTCTTCATCACTGGCGATACGGCGGGATCTGATTCGCTGCGTATGCCATCCGTCAGTTTTCGCTTCTTTAAGTTTAATGTTGCCGTTTGAGATATCGATGCCGTATCTCCGGCAGGTTTGCCCCCACCTTGGCGAAGCTAACTGATCTGTGAGGGGTGTCTTGTCGTTCTGATTTGCTCAGCCTTGTGCCGTCAAAGGGCCGGGAAGGGAGGATAGAGGGCAACTCGCTGGCAAGCCCAGCCTCTAGGCTCTTCAGCTGTGGCGGCATCATTTCCTTCGGGGTGCTCGTCCTTTTTCCAGCCAATGAAACACAAACGAAGGTATTCTCAGATCTCATGTGCCAAAAGCTGTGATGTCCGCGCTGCCGTGGAGGGCTCTGTGCAGGTCTGTTGCTTCGGCGCGGCAGGGAGTGAGTCGGTAGCTCCCCGGTATGTTGGCTCCCGAGAGAGTCCGAGTACGCTATTTCGTGCAAAGAGGAGGCATCCTCACGCAGAACCGACCAGAGAAAGAAGCGGAGTTGGAGGAAACTTGGTCGTGTCATCTGGGACAAACCCTGCGTCAATAGGCGACATGGGAAGTGGCTTGCTTCGTGTAACCCGTGCCAGTTCCCATCATGTAATACTGTCTTTGATGGCCTCTCCAAGCAGGGCCTCCTGAGGGCTTTCTCATTCCGACGCCCTGTTAAGAACGATCCTTCATGTGATTGCTAGTGACGTCCGTCTCGAGGGCACGATGACGGCAATGGGGTTGGCCCTTCGCGGGTTGACTTGAAGACTCATCTCTTCTCATCAGGCCTCTGCTGGTCTCTTTTCCTCGCATGACGCTTCCAACGCGAGACTGGATCTGAGGAAGACGCGGATAAGTGTGAAATTGAGCTGCAAGCTGACCTCATATCGACTTTAGCATCGAATAGACGGGATCCTCCGGATCGGGCGACTAGTGCAGCGCAGGCGATTGTGGCTGGGGGTCGTTCAAAAGAGGGAAGGCATCGCAAGGCTCCGGTCTGTGGTTCTCGGAGCGTGCGTCGCAGTCAAAACGGAGTTTCGTATTTTGTGCGCATGCCTTGGCGCGAGACATTGTCGCGTTATGGCTTTCAATATGGTACTCGACGCGTACTGCACAGAAGCACTGAAACGGAAGCTGACCCCAGTCCCTGATGTGACCGCATAGCCAAGAGATTGCGGGGATGCGGCCAGGGTGGATGTTGCGTGGGAGGGGTGGGACTAACCATTGGCTGACTGAGGTCGCCCCTGCTCTTTCTGGTCAGGTCTGGCAAATGCACGGCTCATCGATCAGAGAGACTACTGAGGACGAAAGGGGAGAAGCACATAATCGCCATGCACCACTGCAATGTCAAGGCAAAGTCGGATTGGGCTGGCGGAGCTCAGGTTGCGATTATTTGCTCCGCAAGCGCGGGTGTCAGACAACTACTGATTAGCAAACTGCGTACTTAAAGGACGAGCTCCAAACCACGCGGTGGGCTTCGTTGGAAGCACTCACTCGCCCGGAGGAATAACTCGTGGGGTCAAGTGAAATGTCTTCACACACTGTAATGTTCTCAGAATTTCAATTCTGGGTTGCTACCAAGCATGAGTACATTTTCTCCGTTGGCGGGTTCGCTCTCCTGGTTGAGCCGCCAGTCCACCATGGGATGCCGTGAATGCGAAGTGTGTATTGTAGGATGTCGGGTGGACGAGTCCTGGCCCAGTGCTTGACGGATGCTCCGGCGTCTCCGCCCCCTCCGCGACCGTCTGGCCTGGTCCAACGAGGAGATTTCTCGAGCGGCAGATTCCATCGGCACAATGTCAGCCAGCCCACCTGACTGCTCAGCTGACGACAGAGTATCTCCCTCGCGGCTACTGCGCCCAAGACGCGTCAGTTTTGCCGGAACTCGTGTTCTGTCTTCACGCATCCCGAGACATCGCAACGATGACCGTCAGCTTGACAGGGGGGTTGTGTGTGTCTGTCGCAGACCAAGTCTACCGGAGTGAACGGAACGGGATATAAAGGCAGTTAAGCTACCGCGCAGGGTAATGAGGATCTGCACGCGTTGTTGGCGCCATTACCAGATTCTTTTGAAAGTGCCACCTGTAAGATGTTGGCGGCTTCCAACAGCACGTCGCCCATCGCTTATATGTCGACGGACGGTGCACGCTGCACCATCAGCCCACTGGGCTGTATGGACGGTTTCGGGAATTTGGGCGGCCGAGTTCTGCCGTACAAGTTCGTCCAGGATACCGATTCAGTCGCATGCGCCGTAGCTTGTGCAACATCAGCAGCTTTGGGGGTTTCGAGGCCACGCAAGAATAGCTCAGCTCCCCGCGTCAACGAGATGAGTCATCTCCCGCGCGTTGTTGGGACACCTACGGGCTCTCCGTAGAGGGGATTCCATGCGCTCTGTCTTGCTCTCTCAACGACGTTGAAATGTCGGGCATATGGGGCGTCGCGATTAGCCATCGCCCATCTCGAGTGCCATGTGAATGTCGACATTGCCTGCCAGGTTGGAAAACTGGTGGGGCTTGTCCCGCGCGTGCAAGTTTCCCCGGTTTCTGGCAGGTGGTTGCGGAGCCTTCTGATAACGGGAGGTACTCCGTACCTCCTCCAGCAGGTACCAGTGCTGCACAAATGCAACCCGCACAGAGTGACCTCGGCAGCCCGCCTCTTGCATCTTGCATCTCGTATCTCTCGTCTCGTTGGCCAGAGAGGAGCTCCCAAGGCTCCAGGCCAAGCCTGGGAATGGAGTATGCTTCGCCTCTTGTCCGCAGCCCACTCTTGGCCCGCAGGCCGCCGCGCCTTTTCCCTGCTCCTCCTGCGACCTGTTCCCTGCGTCGTTCTGGAACCACCCCTCCCCGTGCGGTCTATGAGAGTCGACGGCCTTGTTTCTCCTCCAGTCGGGAAATTCAAGCCGCAGCTGTTACCTGAGCCGCTCGCCGCCGAGCAGTTCGTCTGGAGTCGACGAGCTCAAATTGCGAACTGCATGCGGCGGGTGTGTTTCTGTCAAGTCCAGCAGAAGAGCTGCGGTCGAGATAAACTCTGTCTGGGCGCTCTTACACACCCATCGCATCCCGGCGCCGTGACAGAGGGCTTTCAATCTACTTTACGCTGTGGCATGCGAAGCAAGGGTGGACGTACCATGAAAGTTCCATCGGGGGAGGAAGCAGGACCTCAAGCCCTACGCATCGTACCACACCACCACACACTCGCTGTCTCTACACCCTCCGTTCCGTTCCCAACAGTGCTTCCCTGTGTCCAGCCCATCCGTCTTCAAAACGGCAGAGCCAGGAGAGCTATTCCGCGGGCTTTCGTTTCGCTCACCCCTCCCAGGTGGGGCTGCTGGAAGACTTTGTTGCGAGCCAGATTCCGCGCTGTCCGGGGTCTGGCAGGTTGCTTCGCACCTTCGCTACGGTATCCCGCAACCGTGGCAGAGATGAGTTCTGGGAGCACAGGGGCCTCACTGTCGAAGCAGACAGATTATGCAGTGCTTCCATCAAGGCACTGTTGTCACCAAGGAGGCAGGTACGGGATAGGCGAGTCACACTGCGAGCTGACCGGCAACTGAAGCGCAGTTGCTTCGTGCCCATTCCGGCGGTGTCGGCATCGGCGGCGGCTTTTTGCTAGGCCAGGAACAAGTACCTCCGTATCCTGTTTCTTAGCATGAGTGACATTGCTAGTTGCTTTCGAGTGCTCGGGGACTTTCTGCTCGATGAGCGGGAAAGTTGTCTCCTGCTCCAGCCGGCTTACCCTGCTCGATCCGAGGCCTCCAGAAACCCGGGCTTGCTTCTGCTTCGGATTCTGATCGCACGCTCCGGATTTCCATTGTTCGACATGATCCCATCTGCGTCGCGGTGTCCTGGCTTCTTTTTGCGCCCCTCCATGATCAACCCGCCGAGCTGGGGTTGGCTCTTCGGTAGCGCGCCATCTTCTCCCCTGTTCAATTTGTATTTTACGCGGTGCAGCCGTCTGTCCTTGGGGTACGGTACGGGTCAATGACTGAGTCTACCCCTCCCCTGTCCGAGAAGGGCTAGCCGGGGCCCCGTGCATCAGCGCTGCAGCAGCTGCTGCCGCGAGCAAGCTCTAGCCCAGAGCCTCTCAGTCACGTTCCATGCCCGCGACAGGCCGGCTCAGCACTGGCTCGCGTTGGGGGGTGTGAAAAGCGATACCTGAGGGAACGAGGTAAGGAAAGAAACCTCTAGGACACCGAACTGCGGCAACAGAAGAATCCAAGGGTGCAAAACCCGCAAACCGCTTACTTTCGCAATCTTTTTTTATATCTTAACTTTAACCTTTCATTCGACACAACCAATTCTAGAGCAGCCGTGGATTTGCGCCAACCATATGCATGAACGTCCATTCCTGCCTGCATCAAACCAGCGCATGCATTCCAGACCAAATAAAAAAGCTTGAGTGCTTTTGGTTGTGAATCAGAGCTCGAGCACCCGCGGTTTTGGGTGCTGTCACCCCTCAGCCAACCCAACTATATCAAGACACGTCGTTTCGCAGACCCGTTGACGTGGTTGACGTCGCCCTGCACTCATGTACTCTGCACCGCCCAACGGTGCTGATAGTGCGACAATCAACCCAGCTGCTCTCAACACAGGTATGTTGTCGCGCATTTCTTAAAAGTCCACCCTGCTTCCCCGGCTGGTCGCGTATGCGCGTGTCCAGCGGCGCAACGAGCCCCAATCCCGCAGTCGTTCGCCATGCGCTGGGGTGGGTGGTGTTTCCGTCCGTCGCGGGCGACGCCGACCTTGCTGGAGGCCCGCGCTCGGTCGCTTGTCGCCATCATCACCATTGTCGCTATCGCCGTCGCTGCCAACTTGATCGCAGCCGTATTGTATCACGGAGCGCGTGCGTGCGCGAACGCGCGCATTCACCTGTGGTGTCTGTTGTGCAGTGACGATGCCCGTCATCTCCGCGTACCCGAGCGCACCCCCGAAGCCCCCGTCCATGCCAGCCCCCCTCACCCCCAGTGACCCGTCGCGCAGAGCAAAGCTCTTCGTCATGGGCGCTGCTGCCTCGCCCCGCTCTCGCGCCACCCCGACTGACATTGATGTCGGCTAGATTTGGTGAACCCGGCCTCTCGAGGCATCAAACGCAGTCGTTCTCCAGACGACTTTCAAGAATCAGGGCCGCCAGGGTCAGCTGGTGATGACGGTATGTTGTGTTTTACCCTTGTGTAGCTACACCCTCGCCGACTGGATCTATGTGCCCACGTTACATCTCCTGGCCGTGCGACCCAGCAGCATGGAACATGGGATACAGACTGACGACGTTGTCACGCACGCATAGGTGGCGACAAGCCCAGAAAGAGAGGAAGACCGATGAAGTCCAGACTATCCGGGAGCGTCCCCGAGACCGCCAGCCAGGGACCTGTCCCTCCTGTCCCTCAGACCCTTCCTCCGCAGACACCACAGAGCCAGAATGCACCTCTCCCCGCCCAGACGCCGGCCTACGCGCCCGCCCAGGCCTCGCCCCCTAAGACGACCCCGACGAAGTCAACACTGAAAGCGCTCCCAACAGTTCGTGACCACACGACCGATCAGCTTCTCCCGAGCGGCGACGAGTATATGCCCCGCGAGATCGACGAGGCCGGCGAAAAGAAGGTCATGCCAAATGGCCAGCTCCTCGGAAACAGGGAGTACCGTTGCCGGACGTTCCACGTTCCGCACCGCAAGGATAAATTGTTTATGCTGGCAACAGAATGCGCCCGCGTTCTTGGGTATCGTGACTCGTACCTGCTATTCAACAAGAACAGGTCTCTGTTCAAGATCATCGCCAACCAGGAAGAAAAGGACGATTTGGTAAACCAGGAGATCCTCCCATTTTCGTATCGGTCCCGCCAAATCGCCATCGTCACAGCCCGGAGCATGTTTCGGCAGTTTGGCAGCCGCGTCATTGTCAATGGTCGGAGAGTCCGGGACGACTACTGGGAGACCAAGGCGCGCAAGCAAGGTTTTACGGAGGCCGACCCTGCCGGGGAGAAACGCCCCGGCGCATCAAAGGCCGCCCGTGACGCTGCCGCCGAAGCGAGCCAGAACACCTCGATGCTTGGAGGACCACACGGCGAGATTGTTTACAGCACGAATCCCGGCCAGTTTGGTGCCGCTCCGCAACCCCAGCTTGTTCAGCCAGGTATGATTGGAGCACCACCAGGAAGTTCGACCAGAATGCCCGTGATAACATCAGTGTTAGATAACTATGATACCCGGCCCCGGGACTATTCTAGCATCCTCAAGGGTCCACGACAGGAGATCACAGGCCCGGCATACCAGGATCGGACCCAACCTAGCCCCATTTCCGAGTTGCATGCCCAGGCTCATCACGCCGCCGAGTTCAACCGCACGGTCAACCAGCAGCGTGAGATGCGCGGCGATTACCTGCAGAATATCTGGCGGAGGCCACACGAACAACCCGCGACCACACTTAGCCAGCCAGTCGGCACAACTGATGCATCGGCGCCAGCCAGCAGACCGGCCCCGTCGCCTCATGCCCCGGCGGCCGGGATGCCGCAGCCTGGCGTTGTTCCTAACCAAAGTCCCCAAATGATGATGACGGCAGCGCCATACTCGCAGCCCATACACGCACAAAACCCGGTCAATCAAGGCGCAATGAGAGGTATGGCCCAAGCTCCAGCCCAAAACAGCTCGAGACCAACGAATTCGTCATCAGGTTCTAGCGGAAGCATGCAACAGAACAGTCAAAACTACAGCTATCCTCAGAGCCAGATGTGGCCGCCCACCCCGCAGACTCCCCAGCATGGGTACTCGGCATACACGACCCAATCCCAGGCTTCCCCCCATCCGCAGCAGCAGTCGCCTGCCCCTCAGATCCGGCACTCCGGGGGGGGTAGCCAAGTGCCACCTGGGAGTATGTCATATTCAGGGATGCCAGGGATGGGTCCAAGCTACGGTACCCAGACCCAGGGAATCTATAATCCTGCAGACCAGACGCCCCGCCAATACATGCATCAGAGTGCGCCTGCACCGGCCGTCAGCCAGCCTTGGTCCCAGCAGCAGACGCCGGCGCAATGGTGGACAACCCAGCCACAATAAACATGCGTTTGCAAGATGTTGCTCAGCACTTGGTGCGGGCTGCATGGTGGACGGAAGAACGTATTTTTTGGACGATTGCCGGGCCTGTTGGATGGGATTGATTGCTTGAAGATCCTCACTCGCCACTCCCCTTTTTCTGTTATCTGAGTGGCAGAAGCCCATCAGCCCTTTGCATACACCCCGGGGCTTCGATGGAACACGGAGAGGCTTTCTGCTTTTCAGGGCGGGCATGGCGGCTTGCGCATTTGGCCTGGCATGGGTATAGAGGAGTCTCCAGGAGAGCATTTTGTCTATCCCCTTTTCTGTTCTGATGATACCTTTGGCTTCCTTGTTTCAACTCTGGCTATCTACCACGAATTGGCAACCGCACCTGATTACACCAAGGGCTATTGATCCCTCTCGCCTACTCGACTCACCCAATCGCTTTGTCTTACTATTTCGATATTTCCTACACGTCGACCATTCGCGACGCTTATACATCTTTGATACCACATTGCTCAATTCACATTCGTTTCGAGCGGGTTACCAGCATGGCCTGTACCGGTAATCGCCTCCAATTCCAGGATTATCCTGGGCGACGATCTGATGGCCAACCGCAGCAGAAGGCTTGCGAATGGCACGACTATCCCGCTTTATGCACCGGGTGTCCTTGATAATGGCACCACAGGAGGCAACGCAGCGTGGTAATATATCGACGCCGGAGCATACGAGTGGTATCATCCACCCATGACCACAGACGCATTCGCTTTGCTCTTCGACACATCCCCGTCACTACCTTCTTCGGTTCCACTAGCTTTCACTTCTTTGGACTGTTGTTAACTATCGGATATTGTAACTTGGACTTGTTCACATTACCTGCCAGTTTTACCATCCTAGGCAGCATTGGAGGAGTTTCTTTTTTTTTATCTCTCCCTGGCTTTTGCTTCTCTCTTCGGGTGGACTGTCTGGCCCGCATTCTCACTGGGTGAGGATGGGGAATACGGGAATTTCTTTTACTTGTCATCATTCTGTTTTGCATCAATAGGTTGTTGCTGGGATATCCGGGCTTGGGTGGAGGGGGGAAAGGGGGGGCAACTGGTCACTATGTCCGTTTTATCGCGTTTCCTGCTTTTGGGGCTAGGGCACACACTGGAATAATATGGCATTTTCTCGCACCTTTTATTGCGAAATCCGTGATTCTCCTCATTAAAGTGTCGAACCGAGATGTTGCTAAAGTGAGGCTTTGGTGTATCGATCTGCTGAGGTCATGACAATCACATGAAGCAGGTCTAAAAACCAAGGCTTGGGTCCACGAGGAGCGTCTTCCCGGCATGTGTTACCTTGATACGTAGTTCGCTTGACCAAACATCTCGCATTAATGACATAGCGCCGTCGCTGTGAGAATCAATTTAACAAATACAGACACCGTAGAGTACTTCTTTTGAACCCTGTCAGACCCGGAGGCTCTCATTCGCTATCTTCGTCATCCAGGGCCTCATCCTCGTCATGAGCGGCACGGTCTTCAGTCTCGTCACCTTCATCAGCCTCATTGTCATCATCGCCGTTGTCCTCATCTTCCTCTTCTTCTTCTTCTTCGTCGTCCTCCTCGTCCTCTTCTTCGTCGTGCTCGTCTGGCACGGTCTCTGCGTCGGAAGGCTCATGGTCATCCACCTCCATCCGAGACTCATCCCCGCCGGCGGGGTCTATCCTCGCCTTCTTTGAGAGCCTGGGATGGCTGGTGTCTGCGCCGCCCGCCTGTGCAAAGCTCGTCTCCGTATCGTTCATGTCTTGTGATCCCATGCTGAGCATCGAGGCATCTGGCGCTATGCTCGAATTACCTCCTGAAGGCCCAGCCTTCTTCATGGCCGCGACCTTCTTTCGGTATGTGGAGCGCTTTGATGTTTGAACTTCGTTGAATTCTACCAAGAGCATTAGTCCAAAAAAAAAAAAAAACCAAGAGGCGAGAAGGGAGGTGAGAGGGTGGGGCATACTAGCAAACTCGGCTTCCAGCCTCTCACGCATGAAGCCAAACTCGATCTCGTCGAGGGCTCTGAAAACATCGGGAGGGTTGATGGTTTTTTTGCCCGCGCTCAGGGTGAACTCGTTGGCGCTACCGCTGTGTTAGACAGATATGGAGACATACACAGGGGCACAGACGCTGGAGGGGAGGGATATGCGCACTTGGTTGCTAGGTGGTTGATGAAGACTGTCGCACTCTTGCTCAGCGCCAAGATGGCGTTGGCTTGTATTTGCGTGTTAGGCGGGAGCACACCCTTCGCCAAACGTGTGATAATGGATTTGGGGAGGTTAAGATCCTGTGGCGAGCGTCGGTCACTTGTCAGCACATCTGTGGCATGGCATCGATGTCAGCGATGGTTGGGGGGCGGCTTACCTCAATTGTTAACGCATCCCGGTCCTTCTCCTTGTCTTTTCTTTCCGGCGACGTCGGGGCTACGGATGGAGGAGGCACCGATGATGAAGCGGCCGCTGCTGGGGGCTCGGTCGTTGTGGTGGGCGCGGGTGCGGGCTCGGACACGGGCGCGGTAGTTGCCAGCTCCTCGTCTGCGGCGGGATCGTCATCGACCAGGACGAACCTAGCGGTGGAGACGTCGCTTCGCCGAGCATCGCTCTTACGGGCCGGCATCGTGGGACAAGTCTATCAGATTGCGACAGGAGGTGACCTGCAGGGCGGTCGTGGAGGAACGACTCCAGTCGGTTTGAGGGGAGTACAATCTCTCTGGAATTTGATATATGGTGAAGTCGTGTACTTGGTCCACCATGAAATGAATCCTCAAGCTTGCGCCACGGCTTTGTCGTCTTTTTGCCTTGTCTCTTGCGTCTTGCGGTTGTTGCGTCGTCGCAGAGGGGGTGGAAAATGGAGAAAATTGTGGCGCGTCGCGACTGGGAGACGCGTTAATTGGGTTGGTTGTAGCCCCCTGCCAGAGCCATCGTCCCACGTACCCTGCATCTTTCAGGCACATCAATTCATCACGAAGAGTACGCATTGGCTAAAATCAGAGGAGAAATCGTAGATTGCTTCGGCAGGTTCTCCGCTCATGCGCCTTCCACATTGTATTCTGAACTCCCAGCGCATCTTGCGCAATAATTTACATACATGTCCTTAAACGGGGTATATCCATCATCAACCATCACCAACATTCAGATTCGTTAATCAGCTAACACCGTCATTGGGCGTCCGGACCCTGTATCCGGGAAGAATAAGAGAAACGATCAAGGTAGGAAAGCCTAACGATCGATCGATTTGGGTAGTCGCAAACACCAAAAAGTATTTGCAGGATTCAGCCAATAGCTCGGCCGATTTCATTGTTATCGAGCAAAGGTCGCGGTGATAAACTGCTATCCAAGAAGCCCTCATCGTTAAAAGATAATCGCGGTGGGATCGATGACGACGAATAAACGCGCCAGTGGGAGCTGCGAGGAATGTAGTCGTGGGAGTGGCGTTGAGAGAGCTCCTGCTCTGACCCGGTATAGGCATACTCGTTGAAGCTACGGAAGCTACTCCTTGAGCTCCTTGTTCGCACATGAGCACGCCGTTGGGATGATGAGAGCCCTGGGGGTGGCTTGGATAGTCGTGAGGTTTGTCGCCTGTGGTTCACTAAGAAGGGTTCATCCCCAGGAACCGACGAGTCGGTAAGTCCAGCCCGGGCGTTCGGAGCTTTTGCTTGGATAGGTGCTTGCGGGAGCACCTTATCGAAACTTGCTTTCCCAGGGCCAGCGTCATATGATCCGTAAGAACGCGGTGAGCTGCTATCGGTCAAGTGGCGGTACCCCCCCAACCCTTGATACACAATCACACTCGGCGGTTTCTTTATGGGGCTTGTCGAGGCCTTTTTAGTGTGTGTCAGGCCCTCGCCACCCCTTCGGTTACTTGTGACGGCTACTCCCGCTACTCCTATTGCCCCAGCCGCTTCGGCTTCGACATCACCACTTGGCAAGATGCCCTTCTCACTGCGAGGAACGTCACTCCGCGGGACCTTCCACGTAGCAATCTCATCGTCGTCGATTGGTGAGGCACCACGTGGAAAGAATGGAAAGCGCCCCTTCCGGTACCTCCGACAGATCAATATCCCGCCAGCGATGAGCAGGAGTGCCACTACCGAAAGCACGGTGCTGAGCGTTATCACAAGCGTACTATTTCCCCCAGATCCCGTGCCGCCGGAGGTATCGGTAGGCGAAGGCGGAATGGTGGGCATGTCGGTAACCAGCTCAGTTCCTGTTCCTGTTCCTGTTCCTGTTCCCTCCCCCGAACCGGGCGAAGGGGTGCCGGCAGATGAGGTAGTAATGCGGGTTGGAAGGTTGAGAGAGGCGGTATCAGTTGAAAGGGCCGTAGTACCAGACACAGTGCCAGACCCCGTGGTAAGTGTCACTGATAGCCGCGTTGTGACGGTGACGGTAGGCTGAACGGGAGGTCCCGGGAGCTGAAGGACAGTAGTGCGTACAGGTCCTTGAGGCCAAAAAGTTAGCATATGAGCTAGGAAGGGTGGTGTTGGCCGCCGTTCGACAGGCCTACCTTCTCGGCCCTCAGGAAGTACCTGACGGACGCCCAACACCACAGCCT
>Ga0247758_1001170_pt1 | contig 20916 bp, 19 predicted proteins | sample UWRJL156409C4_FD_180950 | JGI IMG/M metagenome (GOLD analysis project Ga0247758, IMG submission 180950) | Plant litter microbial communities from Arlington Agricultural Research Station in Wisconsin, United States - UWRJ-L156-409C-4 | ecosystem: Environmental > Terrestrial > Plant litter >...
GAAGCGAAGGCCCACCGGAGAACTGCAATGAAATGTGGGAAATTCTGATCAGCGGAGAAAATCACGTCCCCGACTCTTGGCTCTCAGCAAAGGACCATGGATCGTTTTATGCTCCTGTTCAGCACCCCATCATCAACCTTATCATTGTTGTCGACAACCGGGCTGGCCGAAGAATTCTGTTCATCACCAAGAGTGGATTTGTTAGGGCCGTGACAGCAAACATAAGCCTAACCGACCTCGTCGCGTTCATTCCTAAGACAACCTGTCCTCTGGAACTGCGCCCTCTCTTCGGAGGGAAGTACCGGATAAACGGTTTCCCTTATGTTGGCGGTCTCATGAACGCTGAATTGCTTGACCAGTATATTGACTTGTGTGACATCAAAATGGAGGTGTTCAAGATTACATGGAGTCGACTCGGCCTATAGCGGAGCCTTCACCCCCGGGGCATTCGCTGTAAAGACAGTACAAAGCGAAACGGTCCTTGTGGAAACACGGGTGAGTCGTACCGCAACGAACAGCTAAGGATTTCCCCGTCAAAAAGTTCGGCGGCCATATCGAATGGAGGGGTAGGCACCCAAATCGTTCACATGTGGACGACGCTGGGAAAAAAGAGATAACAAAAAGAACATACAACACCAGGGATTCGCTGGTCGTCACCGACCCAACTACTAGTCTGGCCCTCACTGGCTTGTCTATGGGAGAGCGGACGGGATCCCGAATTTTCCAGTGGGTATGGTCGTATGTGGCATACTCAGGGCCAGTCTCGAATGATGAAGGTCTCGGCCTTCAGCTTCGCTGGCCGCCGGGCATTGCTCCTCAAACCTTCTGCTCTTCGAATGGACCCGCGCGGGGTGAGTTACGATTGCCCCGTTCGGAGACTGGAGTGAGCAGTTTTTGTCAGTTGGGTAATTTCGGACTGTTTACTGTCATTCGCTGAGACCGTCCGGGAAAGCCACCCGGTCGACAATGTGTGCGTTCAGAAGGTTTGCAGGGTTTAATTTCCGCGCTTCCACAAGGATCTCAGGAGAAGGGGTGCAGGATCGGGCAGGGTACCTTATCCTACGGAGTACCAGGGAACAGAACCGATACCAAGGCGTGGTCCGTCCCCTCCACCATGCGCGTCAGGAGGGAGATAACCGCGTTTTCCTCCGCTCAACCATGGTAACATTCGGACCTATATGTTTCAGGCTAGCAGGCTATCAGACCTCTTTACCATTGCCCGGGAATAGGACTCTCTAAATCAATATATTGGATTACTACCGCAGCACACGATGTCACAGTAACGCGGACCGGGGCGCTGGGTTGATACCGCTGGGGATGCTGAGTGGGGCGGCTGTTGAGCGGCCTGCGTCCTGCGTCCTGCACGAACGGGTGGCTCGTGGGGAAACGCTAACTTCTTTTTTTGGCCATCTACCGCGTTCACGATCGCGGCCCATGTTGCCAATGCCATGAAGATGCCTTGGCTTCATTGCCTGGACTAACGACGACGACGACGATATATTTATTGGCCTCCCCCCCTAATATCCCTCTGATACGGAAATGATGTCAGCGCCCTCTTTCCTTCCGCCGATTCTTTCCCGCGTTTTCAGCACCCCCTAACGTTCTCCGCCCTCCACTACCATGCTCACCAAGCTTCTTGCCGTCTTGGCTCTCGCCTTGACCAGCCTCACCTCTGTGCAGGCGGTGCCAGCGACGCCTCAGAAGGCGCTCAAGCTCATCCCGACAAGCCAATGGTGCCCCGTCAACGCGACCAATCCCAACCACATTGAGCTGCGAGTGTACGAGCCCGCTAAAATCAAGAAAAATCCCGCCATCATTCTCGCCCTCCACTGGTGCGGCTCCTCAGGCCCGGACTACTTCGCCTACTCCACGTACGCGCAGTACGCCGACGAGCGCGGCTTCATTGTCCTCTTCAACGCCATGTCCTGCTACTCGGGCGTCGCCGCCGGCTGCCTGGCCGGATCGCCCGGTTCCAGCCCGACCACGGCCGATCCGACGTGTGTCAACGGGCAGATCATCAAGACCCCCGCGCAGTGGAAGGCCGTCGCCCAGGCCATGTACCCGGGCTATAACGGCCCGTACCCGCGCATCCAGACCTTCCATGGCGAAGTCGACGACCTGGTATTCCCCGCCAACTTGGGCGAGCAGCTCAAGCAGTGGAGCACCATCCACAGTGTGAGCCTCTCGCAGACAAAGCTCAACACGCCGTATCCGGGGTGGACGTACCTGAAGTATGGAAATGGCAAGCAGTTGGTTGGGTATTCGGTTGCGAACGTGGGCCACTTTGCGATCGCTGAGGAGGAGATGGATCTCAGCTGGTTCGGTTTGTAATCGGCCATCGGGCTAGATAGTAGCTGCGAAAGATCTAGCGCGTCCCTTGACTTCGATTGTACATATTGGGAAACGGCTTTATTGGCGCGGCGGCGTGTTATGTTGGGGGTTTATTGTTTTTGCGAGTCCAGGTATGGGGGCAAAATTTTGGTGCTGAAGCGAGCATGAGCGGATCCCAAAAAGAACCGGGTTAAACTTGAAGCAAGTTTTACACACCTGGATGTTACCTACTGATATGTGCCATGATACAAAATTTCAAAAACTCAGCTGTTTTGTGTCTCAATGAGCGCTTGGCACTAGGAAGGCAGGTCATACAGAGGGCACAGCCAGGCTCAAGCCAATGATAATGAATCCTGTGTATTCGTGCGTGTGTACCTGGCTACGCGACGGGACCTAAGCTCCCAACTCAGCCAGGCAGGCCAAGAGATCTGTCTCGGCCTTTGCGCGGCCCTGTTGAATCTGTTCAGCAGTCTGCCTGCCAAGAAAGACCGGGTGAGTGAGACGGAAAGGTGACAGCAAGCCCTCCAGCCTTCCAACGAGCTTCAGTGTGTCTATGCCCTCCATGACTTCGGGGCGAAGAATGTCCTTTGCCATCAGCACCTTCTCCCAATTCTCGCCCATGTCCGAAAAGGAAGACAGAAATTCCTGGTACGGATGGCCGATAAAGGCGAAGTCAAAATCGACGAGTCCTGTAATTTTCACAGCGTCCTTGTCGAAGAGGATGTTGTTCATGGCTGAGTCCCAATGTGTCAGCATGCAATGAAAGGGGGGGGAAAGAGGCAGCACTTACTGAGGTCCCCGTGCACCAGAACGCGTTGCATTTCATCGACGCCAGAATCCCCCAGTCTCTTCTGCAACCCGGAGGTAAGGAAAGCGTCAATTCTTTCCCGGACTCCATTTTCCTTCCACCCTCGAAGCGCTGAGCTCTGGTCAGCGTCCTTTAGCCGAGATGCAAACTTTGTCTGCAGAAAAGCGGCGTAGGTGGGCCACGGGCCGCCTTCCAGGGTTGTCATCTCGCCGCTAACAATGTCCCCGTCATCGCCGACATTCAACCCCCCATGCTGAGTGACGGTCTGAGGAAGCGGGGCGGTTTGAACGACAGAAAAAATGTCGGCAATCTGATCGATTACAGCCGCCTTCTGGGTCTCGGACAGTGCCTCAAAGTGCTGGTCGAGGCCCACGCCGGTTTTGAACTCCATGAGAATCCAGGACATGTCGTTCTCTAGGTCGGGAGAACGAGCATGCCAGTCGTAGACAGCCGGAATAACACTCGGCGCTTGCCCCCGACGGGCAAGGAAGAGGGCCGCGACTTCATTCTGCACCCTGTTGGCCTGGTTGATCCCCTCTGCGTTTGGGTTGCTCAGGCGGACGATCAGGGAGGAGACGTCGCCGAGAGGAACAGATGTGCATGCCGCATTAGCATTATCAAAACCGCCAGGGCTCGGCGTGGCGAGAGCGACTTTGTAGGTGAAGTTGTTGTACGGAAAGGGGCATTTCTCGTCATAGTCAATCGGAGCGATGCTCTCTGGCTTGAGGTCATGTTTCGCTAGGACGGCCCGCACGAGAGCTAGTCGTTCTTCAAAATGTTCATGATTCATCTTGCTGTTGAAGAATGTGCAAGACGCCTGGAACTTGTTCGCAGGAATTTCTTCTGTTGGATGACAGGGCGAGGTTGGGCCTCTGTCCCCTCAACGTGACAGGGCCGGATGTCTGCGCCGCTGCCGCGCTGTGACACCTTCCATTCTAAGATCTTGGCATATGGCCCCCAAACCCTGAGGACCAACTTCTCCGGGACCGCACTGTTCTGAAGCCAGACATGTGCGCTCATACCATCTCGTCCACCTAGAGATGCATAGGTAGGTAGTCTGGTAATAAATCTTCGCATTCAATTCTTATCTTAAGAATCAACCTTACGACACTAAAACGAGCCTATCTGTGGTTAGTCCTCACAACTCCCTCGTAGGGCCTGCTGGAGAAGGTCGACTTGACACCTACGAGCTAATAGTTGTCCTTGACCAAGATACGTTTACCGGCAAGAGGCTTTTCGATGGTGGGTACGGAATAGAGCCTACTCGGGACGGCGACGTTTTTCCAGATGCCCTCTTTATCAAAGAAATGCAAAGGTGCAAATGTGACGTTCTCGACCGTCTTGACATTCTGAGGGTACGCTGCAACCGAGAATGCTTCGAGCGTGTCTGGGTACAGTCTCCAGGCTTGGTGGATGGCGTTGCCGTGGAGAAAATAGGGACCTGGGGGGATTGAGCCAGTCACAGCGAATGCAGAACGTATATTCCATGGTCCAACAGAAGTCTCCAGGCCCAGTAACTCCCCTGTGTCGATGTGCTTTGCCTGATCACCCAACACGCCGATGAACTCAGTCAGGAAGTCGGAAGAAAAGACGTCATCATCCTGGGCAAATTGTGAAACGGCGTCCAGAATATCAGAACGGTCTGCGGAGGCCAGGACGACAAATGGCCTGGTCTGAATTGAGTGACTTGGAGCAACCAAAGATGCCTATTGCCATCGAAGGTATCGATGATTGAGTGTCAATACCTGTACCGCGATGCACGTGATGGCAGAGGATTTGAAGCGAGCGGAGAGCGGCATTGCGTGAAAAGTAATGGGCTTCTTGGACTCACCAAAGGTTGTGGGTGCACCAAGTAACTGCCCTGAGCAGCAGTGAACATCTGGGGCAGCATCGTGATGTGGCCCGTGGCAGAAAAAGCTGGGGATGGATCGGCGGCTGCCGAAAGTTGGTATGAGGCCCCAAGCCAGCCAAAGTTTGGAGCGACGTGAAAGTCCGTGGTTCGCGGAGGAACCTCTTGAAAGCTTGGCTGCTGCCGAGTCCCCGATAGCGTGGGAGAAGGCACTCAGTACCCCGAGCCGGCCTAGTAATTGGGATCGTTGACGGCGCGTGTCGGGGCTGCGAAAAGTCTGAGACGTGGACCACTGGCACTGGCACTGGCAGTGCAAGGCACTGCAGTGGCACGCCGGTGATGGGAATTCGGGATGGAAACGTGGGGGAAGGTGCAGCCGCTCACAGATCCAGTGTTTCGTTTGCGGCCACGGGTCGAGGCAAGGACTTCTGGCGCGATCCGAAGTTTCGACACGAAAAGCCCCGGGCCTACGTAATGAGTCCCTGTTCAAGTTGACGGCATCGACGGCACTAGCGCGCCTGACTCGCACGAAAATGAGTCCATTAGAGCAGACATTAACAACCTCCGTGATGCCCCGGCGCCACCACTGGACTCGGATACCTAGACAGGGGTTGTGCCAGCCGCGACACCGTCCGCTCGCAGCACTTCGCCGAGATTCGAGACATCTTGCTGGTACTAACTTGAATAACATTGCCAGGCCCAAGTCATCAAGCTGAGAATGATGAAGGTCTGAGGCTGCATGCTCCTACGTCGCCCTGGGGCCCCCCTTCCGAGTTCCAGCATGTCGATGATGCAGTGGTTGCGTTGGCAGTCACGGCCTAGGTACTGACTATAGTACCCTGCCTCAACAGTCATGCCTTCTCACTCAGTTCTCGGCACCCGCCGACTTCGGAGGACTGGAAGTTTGGGTCGCCGAAACTCGGAAGTATAAACTCTCCCCTTGATTTCTGGACCGTCGACTCTCGAAGAAACTTCATCGTCACGGTCAAGGTGACCACCACGTCCAGTCACCACATCTAGACATTGTCAACCCTGGAACTAGTACTAGGTAAATAGCCTGAGATATCGCAAACGCTGACAACCATGACAATCACACAACGGAGGTCGTGTTCTGCCATTCTCAGCGGCGTAGGTACCTAGTTTGACTTCCACCGACACTTGGTACACTCAGACTTCGCGCGATCCCTAGTTTGCCGTAGGGCATTCGTCCGGCCCGAGTCCTCCGAGGAACCAAGCCCTTGCATCTTCATTTCCGCGACAGCCTAACATGTTGAAGCGAGCGCTACCTCGTCGACTCCAGCCCGAGTGGATGCAATGGCGGACCAAAAACTGGTACTCTTAGGGCTATTATGCTCTGTCCGCTCAAGCTAATCACTACCATCTCCACTTGTTCGCCCTGAGCCACTACGACATGCGGTGGCTCCGTACGTCCCCTTTCAGACCCTTTTTCCTCCCCCGTTCCCAGTTTTCCGATCATGCAAGAACGGGCACGATCAGGTATGGCAAACGAAACATTCATATCACGTCCGTTCTGTCAGCCTGGGATGCAGTGGTCAGTTACCCTGGCCCCAGCTGCCGCCAGTGTGGCAGTCGACACCTCTCCGGCACCGAACTGGAAACCCGATCATTGCCTTGCACTGTCATACAAGCTGTCACGGCGATAGATGCAGAAAATCAGTCTAATCGCAATTGCTATACCAGAACGAATGACGAAATCTATAGTGGTCCAGTCTATCCCAAGAACTCCTACCCGTCCCTGTCATTACTCTCCGAAAATCACTTTTAACTTTTCCTCCCTGGCCTCTCAAAGCTCCAGCCCCTTAAATCCCTCATCCAAGGTCTGGAACCCCTCCACTCCCAAATCCTTGGCCGTGACAATCGTCTTACCGACCTCGGTCCAGCTCTTCTCGCGATACTCATCCCAGAACTCCATCATCACACCCATCTCCTCGGCCCAAAGCGGCCAAACCTCGCGAAACGCCGCCCCATCAACGCGCACCTGCTGCGCCTTAACGCCCTTGGCCGTCGCCCACCGCTGCAGCATCCCCTTAGCCGGGACACCCTCCTCTGACGCGGCCTGTACAATCGCGCCGTGGGCGGTCTTCTCGGGCTGCGCGACGATGGCCTGGACAAACTTGCCGATGTTGGCGGTCACGTCACCGATGGTGGTGATGGGCGTATCGGGCGCGTAGTTCGCGAGCTGGATGAACTTTCCGGCCGTGGGGATCCAGTAGGGCGTGAACATGGGGAAGGTGTAGTTGGAGTGGTACCAGGTCACCCAGAGGAAGGTGGTCTTCTCGAGGAGAGCGGGCTGCTGGGTGCGAATGTAGGCGTCGATCTTGTTCTTGGCGTCAAAGTGCGGGACGAGGTACTTCCCGTTGGAGATTGCCATGGCGTTGGGCAGGGTGCTCCAGATGTAGTGCTCGAGGGTGGGCACGGCAGCGGCGGCTACGGCCATGTTGATACCCTGCTGGACTTCGATCTCCATGGCCTTGACGGGTGAGGAGTGCGTTGCGAAGGGCTCGAAGAAGTTGGTCACGGCGTAGATGATGGAGGACCCGGCGAAGGCGGCTTGTACAGAGGCGAGGGAGTTGAGGTCGGCTTGGACGACTTCGGCACCGGATGCGACGAGGGCGGCGGCAGCAGCGCTGGTGGTGTTGCGGGTGATGGCGCGGACTTTGTAGGAGGGGTTATTGAGAAAGGCGGAGACGACACCTTTGCCTTGAGCGCCAGTGGCGCCGACGACGGTGATGATCTTGGCGGTCATTTTGGTGGCGGTGATGGTTGTTCTGGCTGTGGAGGGTGGAATTGGCGGAAGTACCACGGGGGTAGATATGTCTAGGTGTTTTGCAGATGACTTGAAGTTGCAGATGAAGTGTGATGAGGATTGCTGGGATGCGAGTATTGCTGATGCAGTGAATCAAGTTGATGATTTTGAGATTTTCGTTTTCCAAAGCATCGATCAAGAAGCTTCCCTTTATACAATTACTGACCCGCCGACACACGATCCAAACACGTCAACATCGCGATGCCGACATATGGGTGCATTACCCATCTGCGACGCATTACAAAGCCCATTGCGCCCTCAGCGGCTGCAACACCAAATCGCGTGTCGCGTCCCCCTGTTGTGTTACGACCCTTGAGGAAAAGAAATCTTCCGGTTGCAGCGTTTCCGCTGGGTTGCACGTAGAGTAATAACACCCACCATGCAGTGGATAGTAATCAGGGGCCTGTTGGGGAAAGGGCGCACAAAGACGGGCAAATGTCCTGTGCAGCTGTGCAGTGCAGAGGGGAGGTGCTGAGTAAACTGTCGGGTCTGTGCACAGCATTGGGTGAGGAGCCTGAGTACCAAATGGCCGGAAAAGCCAGGCTTCGCTGACATCGCACCCCGGAGATCCTGATTCCTCATGCAGAGCGGGAGATGTGGGGAATCGGGTTGTTCCGCGGAGATAGCCGTCGCCTCAGGCCGGAACGGACTCGGCGTTGGATGGTCTGTGACCAATCCGCTCGCGACATTCAATCCACCACATTTGCCCTAGGACAACGGTGACGGGGGTTTGAACTCTAGGTCAAAGGGCAAAACTAAATCCGGCTTATTATTCGCGGTTTGCGTTCTGTAACATTCTCTTCAACTTTCCCTTCTGACAAACTACCTCCATCCATGCGTACGTACCTTAACCTACCTACCAGATGCGCCGTCTAGAGCTGCAGTAGTCTCATCATCTTCGACTTTGCCAACGTCAGTTCCAGAAATTGTTCCCGTGTGTTTTGTCATGCTTGAATTTCAAGAGCACCGCAAAGGTGACTAGGTATGTTCCTAATCTAGCAAGAGATTGAAGATGCAGAACTCCCACCAAATCCCCCGTGACATGGAAAATTCATGGAAGGTTTCACCTGAAGTTGAACAATCGACTTCTCAGGCTGTAAAAGGCCCAGGCCTCCTCTCACTTCCGACTGCTCTAGGGTGTTGAATAATAATCCCTACCCTACTATAGTTCACTGATTACGAGCTACGCTTGTACTAATCTTCCGGAGCCTCTCTGCCTTGTAAGCTAGAACGGTTGACAGGACAACGCTTGGCTCTGGCTTAGGAAGGCGGTGGTAGCTGGTAGAATCTCAGCCCACAGTCTCATCGGACGTCCGAAAGCAACCCAACCTAACCCAGCCAATTTGAACGCAGGGTGTTAACTTTTTGATGCCCTTTTCGTCCCTCAAGTTTGGCTGCAAAAGGAGGAAATCTGGCACATGACGAACCCCCGACTGGACCATCTCCCGGCCGAGATTCTGGGAGAAATATGCTCGCACTTTTGCCCCATTGCCAAGACGAGAGCTTCGTTCGGCCGAAGATTGCCCCGGACAGAAAAAATACCTTCAGCGTTGAGTGGTTTCAACTGAGCCGTCATCGAAGATCAGCGCTTGTTGCCCTCGGCAGAACATCCAAGAACCTCCGAGCAATAGCGACGCCATACCTTTACCATATCATCGACCGATTTTATCCCAACCTTTCCACTGAAGACGGAACAAGCGCGGACACGGAACCTCGGTGCAGCGAGTCATGGGCCTCGTTTCTGAAAACAACTGAATCCAGGTATGTTCTGTGCTCGAGATTGTGGGATGATTGCTAATGACTTCAAATCCTAGGCCCGAGCTTGCCAATCACATCAGATATATGGATCTACCACTCCTCATCCGGTTCCTGAAGTATCAGGCATTTCTGATGCGTACTGGCAGTCCGTTGTGACGTCATTTACGACGCTCTGCTTGTACAAGCACTCAACATTCAATGCCTAAATATCGGCGAAATAAAGGAATGTTTGGAGTTTTCAAACAGTCTCTCACCGCACCACCCCTTTGCGTCACAGCCCCTAACAACCCTGGTGGTCATGGGCTTCGAAATCTCGCCTAGCCCTTCTGGCCTTGTAAAACTCCTACAGGCTGCTCCTAACCTCAAAGCGCTCTATCTGAATTCACCCAGTGTCCCCGCACTGAACTCTATCAAGCCTTCCTTGATAGCGGACGTGAATGACCTCAGCCTGAAACTGCTTTATCTCACTGCACCAGCTGTGTTGTGCCTGATTGGCGGCTGCCCGTGTTTGGTGCGGTTCAACATCGAGCTTTTACTTGCATGGATTACCCAAGAAGAGGAGTTGGACAACGGCCGCCCTGACCAAGAGCTGTACCTTTAGCACACTGTTGATATCCACCACATACTCTCCACAGTCCAAAATGTCACGAGCCACACTCGAGACTTTCAGCCTCAGATACGCAGACATCAGGGACATAGGGATTGCTTGGACCTCGGATCTCCCTGACTTTTACCGCCACGGTTTTTCCGACTGCCCAAACTCGTCTTCCCGTCGGCACAATTATGCAAAGAATCAATAGTAGCCCCTGCCCACCGACGTACCTAGATTGGAATCGAATTCAAGTTGCCTTACTTCTTAATGCACAGCCTGAGTAGCCATGACGGCAACCCAAGCAAGGGCCCCGCGCAAGGCAGTAAGTATACTTATTACTAGTACTCAGTTGAACATGTATCGAAATATTCGAGACGGAACCGAGCTAAGAAACATTGATACCTCCAAATCAGCCGACGAAATTCAATCATGGATATATGCATACACCACTTAAGCCTGCACCCCAAAGTTGCATAAGGTATGCAGGTACCCGTGCGGAAAGAGCGGGGCCGACCCGACACCGCTTGCGGAAAACGACTGCAGCAGACGGCGAAAAAAAGAACGACATCAACATCCCACCGTACCATTTGTATATCCTGCGAAATGGGCATTAATCTCGCCAATCTCCCTGTGGAGATACTCTGCGCCATCTGCGCCGATTTCTGTACCCACTGCCAAGAGGTGCACGTTGCGCGACCACGACCGCATTACATCTACACTGATTGCCAGCAAATACGCTTGAGGCGCTCAACGCTTGCAGCGCTCTCCCGAACTTCAAGAACCCTTGAAAAGATAGCAGTCCCCTACCTGTATCACTTCCTTTTCCACCAGAGAGACTCCATTTTCCCCCAGACAGAAGACAAGGGGGAATCTCTTCCGTCCCTCATCCGGACCATTGTCACAAGGTAATACGTTAGCACCAATGGTGCCAAGGGGGGAGAGGAAAGTAGGAAGGGACGCAACTGACACAACCAGACCCGACCTCGCGCATCAAGTCAGGCACATTGAAGTCGACCACATCAATCCCTGCACCCTCTCCGCCGAACTCACCGAGCAGCTTTCCACGGCGGCAGCTCATCTGAAGTTGAATCTCCTCCCTGGATGGTCAAACAGCCCCAAACGTCTCCCTCTCGTCCTCCTCGAGCTCCTCCTTCTACACACCCCCAATGTCCGCACCATTCACCTCCTCATGGACCGCGCAACCACCTTTTCCGACCTCGCCTCCTTCTCCTGGCTTACCCCCGGCGCTTTTGCCCTGCCATTTCTGACAACTCTGACGGCCACGAGGTACCGCCGACTCACCTCCTTCGACTTCTCCTCTGTCATGCAGCTCGTGAAAGCCGCGCCCAAACTGCGCACCCTCTCTATCCACCAGGGACGCAACTTCGAGAGCCGTCACGACGTTACGCCCGCCTTGCGTACCCTCCACAGGTCTTTGGATGATCCCTTCACAGCTCTGGAAAACATTACCTTCCTTACCCTCGATAGATGCGATCTTACCTTGCGCCAAGCAGGGGATCTCATTACCGCTTGTACACGTCTAGAGGTGTTTCATATGGTCTTGATCGACGAGCTCGACATGCAGGAACACTTTCCAGAGCTAGAAGCAATGGATCCGGCAAACAGTATGTCAGCGTAACTCTTCCACCTTCCACCTTCCCCCTTCCCCCTTCCCCCTTCCCGGCCCTTCCCCCTTCTGTCCCTCGTTCTTTCACCTTCTTTGGGTAGGCCACCATAGGCAACCGACTGACCTCTTTGATTAGTTTTCAACGCCCTTATGAAACATGCGTCTACCTTGCGGGTCCTGAGCTTAGATACGCGGGAAAACCCCAATCGGTCCTCGCGGAGGGAAGTGTCGTTGAAGTCGTTGGTGAAGTTAGAGTCGCTGTTTACGAGCCTTGCCATACTGCGGGGGGTGGATTGGTTACAACATTACACATTGGGGCGGCCGGATGGGTTTCTTGCCAGTGCACTGCCTGCGTCGGTGAGGAGAGTGCACTTAACGGACTGTTATGGTAACCACGCGCTGGTGGAGAATTTATGGGGGATCCACGCTGCATTGGAAAGGGGAGAACTGAAGCGGCTGACGGAGGTTGCCGTGGATTGGAGTGTGCAACTTGGAAGCCAGCAAGTTGGGATATCGTCGCTCGGGGCTGTTTGGGCGGAGAAAGAGGGGCTCAGTCTCTTGCTGAGCCCGGCAAACTCTCCGAGGAATGAGTGGAGTTGAGTCTGGCTGTTCCGGTGTGCTCTAGACAGGAAATTGGTTTCATGCACTGATGGTGAGAAGATAGAAATATTGGCTCGCACAAGAATTTAGCATCAAATAGCCGACTCAGGCTCTATCCAAAGGGGGAAAGTCTCCTTGTTGGGGACATATCGCTAACCACGTTGGCGGGATCATGTACTCCCGCCAGTGTGCCGGCGTGTCAGCTTCCCGGAAGCGCTCTATCGTGCCCTCGACACCGTCCGAGCCGACCGACCACACTCCATCGGCAACAAGTCGGCTCCAATGGTCCAGCAGGTGCTCCAACCGTTGGGGCCGGTAGTAGTCCCCGCCGAAGGGCTTGTACCCATGCTGGAACAGTTCATTCATAGTGTTTGGTGTGACGAGCGAGCCGTCACTCTTGCAGGCGCCACCACTGAGGTTGTACGGTAGAAGCAAACGGAAACCCTCTTCGGCGATATCGTAGCTGTTCCTGTCGATAGCCTCGCTGTAGACGCCGGCCGGGATTCGTGATGGCAACTCCCCATGGGCATATGTAGCCGAGTGGTAACCCTCAAAATGGAACGGGCAAGACGATGCCGTCAAGTCGGCTTCGTAATGGGAACCTTCCCGTGCGGCAGAGAAGAGGCATACCGGCAGTATTTGGGCGTCTGATTCACGTGGCAGTTGGGTGGAGGCCTGCGCTGCTGCGAACCCGGCCGCGTCGACGGGCGGGAGGAGAAGGCCAGGTGCGATACGAAGGAACAAGGGACGGCGGGCGCGAGTCACAAATTCACGGACAAAACAGCTCTTGGGGAACGATGCTTCGTCCAGGGCGGCGGAGGTGAGTAATGGTTGTTCCGTGTTGCTTCTGCCGCTCCCATCGCCGGTGATAGCGGTGATGGTGACGCGACGGCGCTCCTCGATAGCGTGGCACAGGCAGTTCCATGCCTCGACGCACCCGGTGACCTGGGCTTTGCTGTAGGGTTGCCACTCCTAGGGCCCGATCTTTTCGCTACCAAGGCGGGACGGCGCGTCATGCCGCGAGGCGACAGCCTTGCCGAGGCGCAGGAGATGGATCCACTGGGAGAGGATGGTTTCGAGCGGATACCAGAGCTCCGGGTGGGCTAGGACAGGCATCGCGTAGTCATGATCGTCGCCATGCATGAAGACAGCGGCGCGGTGCCAGTGCTGGTAGTAGTAGAGGCCGCCGCCAGATCCGCCCCCTTAGCCGACGTTGTACGAGTACAGGCACAACAGGCTGTCCTCGGGCTCGTCGTGCAGATCAGCGACGAAGCTCTCGAAGAGTTCGCCTGGCTCGTTGATGTCCGAAGCTCAAGAGAAGAAGGCTAGACGGTCGTCAGTGGGCTGTTGCACGATGGTGGTGTCGAGGAAGGCCGCGACCGAGGGGTCGAGGCGTGGGCGGAGCGCCTCGGCCTCGGCCTCGGCACCGTAAACTGTGAAAAACTTGTTGTTGCTGTAGCTATGCAGACTGTCAACCGGACGGCCCTCGGCGACCCAGGCGTATTTCACAAGATAGTTGTGCAGAGCGGCACATCGTGCGTGGTCCATGCCTGGTCTGTCGGTACGCGCCGAGTTCTCAGCTGTGATGAGCAGCCTCCCACAACTAGCTCCACTCACATCTTATAATCATTATTAAAAAGCATACCACCACCCTCTCTACCACCGACACAGCCGACCGCGAATACGCCGAGGGCATCCTCCACGTGACTCGCAAGTTACTCTAACTCCTGCCTAAAATCTTCCCGCAGCTCATCCGTCCTTCAGAGCGCACCATCCTTTAGCAAAACAACCTCTCCCTTATGAACCTCATAGTCGACGAGATAGGCCGCAACACGGTAGTTATTAACTGGGAATGCGTGTCAAATATGCCCTTATAAGTTGCGTCGCAGATGCCTGAGTTTCTTCGTGGGACGCACCGCGAGGAAAAGCCAGAGAGAAATCAGTATATGGATGTCAGTTCGGAGGAGGAGGGTGATAATGTTTCATCTGTGGAGGAAGGCCTGGAGGATAGCCATAATAAGGGGAAGACAGAGCTGTATTGGATTCATTTGATAGAGTATAAGCAGACGTAGCTAAGGAAGTTGTTTACGAGGCGGACGAGGGCGCTGAGGTCTGAGTGGGAGTTCGAGGTGCAAGAGGGGCAGCTCAGGGTGGATTTTCTGGAGGCTGTGACGAAGTGTGGAGGGGGTTTTTATCTCAAGAGAATTGAGTAGTGGGTTGACGCAGTCGAGAGAAAGGAGTTTCAGGTTGGGTTGAGTGAGGTCTTGAGAGTTGGGATGAGGAAGGAGAGGTATAAGGGGAAGGGGAAGGGGAAGGGAAAGGAGAAGGGATAGATTGGAGCATGGGTGGAGTTGGTGAGATTGTGTTTGGGAGCATGCCATAGCGTTCACGAAGGGGGTGTGCAACTAGATTGGTTACAGTTGAGGTGTCTCGTAGGAGGTCAGAGGTATTATGCGATCTCGATTGTCTGGTTTGGAGCATCTCGCGAGAGGCTATAGAATCGAAGGTATCGCTACCCCAGCAATGGCATCAATGGATGGGGCTGGGCTGTATCACCAAAAGAAACAGAACGAGGGATTCAGGTTACTAAACTTCTCAACCGTAATAGGTGATAGAAGCCATTGCTACTGGATCAATATCTTACCGCCTACTCTATAAGGCTGGCTTGGTCGTGGATGTGGGGCGACAGGATGGTGTCACTCAAGTAACCAAGTGTATTTACAGCTCGCCGGATCCGAGCGGTTCAGTCCAGTGATACTCTTCAAATCAGGGGCTTTTTACAGAGGTAGTTTCAATGGGGGATACCTGGGACAAGCTAGCATTTTTATTGGTCCAGTTCAAAGCGCTCCACTGCAAAGCGGTGATCGCCCGAATACTAAGGCACCCCCGCATTCACGGCTGCATCAACCCAACTTCCCCGCTTCACCTCTCCCAACTTTGAAGAGAATCATCTCAAATTGGCAGGGCATGTAGCTCCGAGGTAGCGTGCGCCGTTTGCCACTACCCGCTAGGCGGCTACCCGATCGATGGCGACCTCAAGCGCCAAGGTCTTTCGCTTGAGGGGGGTTCCCAACCATCTCGACCGACTTGGGGTGGCGGAGCTACTCGGCACGTCAACATTTCTGCCTGACGGTAACCCGCGCGATATCAAAATCGCGTCCCTGGCGCCGAGCTGCGACATTTGGTCTCTGACAGAGAGCAAAACGGCAACCCTCACCTTTTCCAAGCTTCCTTCTGTCGTTCAATCGGCACCGCACCAGAAAGAATGGAGCTTGTCTCTTCCGGGCTTAGAGAGACCAATGGTCTTGGACGACTCGTTTTATGGACTCACGCCTCTGAACGACGTCCCGCAAGACCGACACGAATACGAGTAAGTTAGTTATGAAATCCACTCATGAAGTGTTTAACTCACCGCATTCCGAACAGCTGCATTGTTATCTCCGGCCTGGCGAGCCATCCCATGGGCTCTTGGCAATCCCGGGGTCTAGACAAGTCTTTCATGTGGATTCGCGATGCCTTGCCTGCTATGACCTCTGGCATTCGGTTTCTTCTCTATGGCTACGACACGGCTCTCCAAGAGAGTAAATCGTTTCAGACCATCCCAGACCTCGCCATCAGCCTCATTAACGCCTTGAAGACGGGCAACTGGACCTCCCGGACGGGCAAACCGCTAATGGTATGTCCCCTTTGCGTTGCTTTTCCCCCATTTAGTAGCTAGTGACAGTGCCTGCCAAAAAAAATGCAATTGAAGGAAGTACTGACGTGAATTATCTACTAGTTCCTTGCGCACAGTCTCGGCGGTGTGGTCCTGAAGCAGATGCTCGTCATGCTCGCTAGCAGTGGGGCTAGAGAGACCGAGATCCTAACCAAATCCAGGGGAGCCATGTTTTTTGGTGTCCCGAGCCAGGGAATGCCGGTGTCTGACCTTCTTGCCATGGTTGGAACCCAGCCGAACAAGACTGCCCTCGTTACAGACATTTCAGATCATTCCCAGTTTCTTCCACAGCTTGAACGACAGCTATCGGGTATTTCTTACGTGCGACGGATGAAGCTATTCTGGGCTTACGAGACTCAGACAACGCCGACAGTCGTGGTAAGTACAATACACCGAGCCAGACACTATCTTCCCGTGTGGTTGCTGAATAAACTGTTGTAAAGGAAAAGTGTGGTCATTATGAACGGACTGGGCCGGAAAAAGTTCTCGTTACCAAGGGATCTGCAACAGGGGGTCGCCATAAATTTGACCCGATTTCGACTATTCAAATCGATGCCAATCACTCGGATATGGTGAAACTCACGTCAGGCAATCACCTCATTTCCCTTGTCGTCAACAAGTTACACGCCATAAAACGCCATGCACACGATGAAACACTCGACTCTCTGAGACACGTAGAAGACCCCGATTTCTTGCAGGTGGAAGAGGAAAACAAGCCCGCCAGTGTCGCCTCTGGACTAGTTGACATCATACGTGAAGCCCTCAAACCACTCCCGGACCTGGAATTTTGGGATACCCAAGGTAGGTTCCTGTTCCTAGCCATATCTTTCGTGTGCCGTGGATCTAATATTTATTTCAATGCGAAAACAGCTATTGTTCGATCACTTCGTCCTCCCGAGCGGGACAGCAGACTTGAACAGATCGAAGAAAGGGCTGGGCACTCTTTTGAATGGGTGTTCGACCGACCTGAAATCGGCCTTGTGCCATGGCTACACAATGGACGCGGCCTCTTTTGGATTAGCGGCCGTCCGGGGTCTGGTAAGTCCACCATGATGAAGTTCATTCACAACGACCCCCGCACAAGGCGTGCCATGGAGAAGTGGGAGGACTCCGGTCAACAAATCTGTGCCAGTTTCTTCTTCCACCATCGAGGCAACGCCGCTCAGAAGTCCTTCCACGGTCTCCTAGCCAGTATTCTCAGCCAAATTATGGAAAACGAGCCACGGGCCCTCAACTTGGTCCTCCCCATTTTCCAGGAGCGTTATCAGACATTCGTCCGAACCGAAAGCCTCGGCAGCCTCCAGGAGGATGTGGCTGATTTCATTGCAAAACTCAACATCACGGTCAGTCACATGATGATGGAGGACCTTCGCGGCGTCCTAGGATGCGAGTCTCCACATACGCGATTTCGCGAAATTGTTGAGCGGCCGCTTTTCTCCACCGAGCCAAATGGGTCGTATTGGCGACAAGTCAAAAAAACACTGGTGTCCCACATAAACTATGAAGTTGAGGAGATATTGTTGTCCCGCAAGCCCCGCAAGCAAACCCTGCGACAGGCCCGGGACAGCCAAGTATCGTCGATATGCCTTGAACTCGCAAAAGAACGGTGGGACAATGAGACGAAGTCCCACTTCTATCGGGCAGTCTTGGATTGGCGCACGGCAGTCGACCTCGATCACCATCTTCAGAATCTGGCAAGGCACTCCAAGCCCCAGCTCAGTGAAACCGAGAGGCTTGGGCCTGGTGAGCAGAGCACGGAGCTAGTACTTTCGCAGATCAGAACGGTTTTGCGTCGTCAAAAGAAGCGTAACGACCGCCGAGCCTTGATTGAAATCGAAGAATGGACGTTGTTGAGGCTTTCTTCGGCATTGAAGGCTATCACAAAACAGGATGTGTTTGATCTCGATCTCTGTCTCTTTCTTGATGCACTTGACGAGTACGACGGGCGCTCCGAATTTATCTCTGAGTTTCTCAGGGATCTCATCAAGGGCCAAGAGGACTCCCGTACCCATATCCGCATTGTTTTTTCCAGCCGGCCATGGGATGTCTTTGTTCAAGACTTCGGTAACTGTCCGGGGTTCAAGATCCATGAGCACACCGAGAACGACATGCGCGAACTGTGCGCGTGTTCCATCCAGGCCCACTCGCCCGCCCCCAAAGAGTTGATCCAGCTCATTGGAGAGATTGTCCAGCGAGCCCGCGGTGTCTTTCTCTGGGTGAGACTCGTACTCAGTGACATGATACCGCTTGCTCTCCAATATGGCAGGGCTGGAGAACGCGGGAAACTCGTCCGAGACAAGCTGTTAGCGGTTTTGGGGTCGCTGCCAGACGATCTCGCCAGTTACTACCAATCAATCATCGAACGCATCCCCCTCTCTTTTCGGCTGCAAACGTATATTCTACTAGAGGCCGTGTGTCGATCTACCTCTGCATTGTTGCTTCACGAGGTCCCGTTGCTCCTCTACTGTTCAACCATCAACAAACTCACCAAACACCAGACAGCAGCGACCGACGTGCTGAATTCCTTTGGAAAAGATGTTGCAGGTATATTACAAACTGCCTCGGGCGGCTTAATCGAAGTGGTAGGGATTGATGGTCAACTCCAACTCCTGCACCAGACCATGTTCGAATTCATCGAGCAGCCCCAATTCAAGCAGATTGTCCTCAGATCCCAATCACACATAGTGGAAGAGAATGGCCACTCCTTTCTCGCGAAGTACAGGCTTTGCCGCAATAATGGCATGGTTACCCCCGAATTTCTCAGACATGCCTTTCAGTCGGAAAGAACAGCCGGTATCAGTCTGCATAGCTTCGTAAGCGGCAGCAGCACCCTGAGATTTGAGCTCAAGGTTCAACTTGACGCGATGGAAATCGTCAATCTAATCACACTACTCGGACTCGCAATTACTGGCTGCCTCCGACTATTGCTTCGCGACATTCTCGACGACAACATTGCCGCCGTAAAGACATGTAAAGAGCCTCTTTCTTCCATGTTATTCTGGTCGCTCGAAAACGAAGTCTGCAATATGCCGGATATTATGTCCACGGTTCACTTTATCCAGTCGCATGGATGGGATCTAAGAAAGGACCACGAGGGTATCCGTCAAATGTTAACTCGCCATCGCTACAACGCGAAGTTGACCCAGGTCGAAGCCGACCTATTCTTCAGATTGTTGCTGGACAAGGTTGAGAACGTCGACATCAGTATATCACACCCATATGATGGCCTGGAGACAAAGTGGCTCCACTATAGCTCCCTGGGGCTGGCGCAATACCTATTGTCCAGAGGGGCTGACCCGAACTCTTTAGATTCAGCTGGGAGCACGCCGTTAGACATTTTGATTTTTTGCAAAGAGTTGGGGATGCAATGTTCCTCACAGCACGAGATGCATCAGCATATACGCCTCCTACTCAATCATGGGGGGGCATTTAATACGACGCGGCCAGATAGCTGGAAGCTTCAGGAAGTTTGTAACAAGTTTTTGATTGATACACGACTGCTGAGGTGGATGTCAGCGGCGGAGCCTGCGTCGTCATCTCATTTGCATGACACTAGCGTGGATTCTGATGACGAAGATGAGGTAGGCGGTGGTGCTTCACTACAAGGAGCTCATTATTCTATAGATTAGCCGTATGCAGCCATCTTGGGTGTCACAGTCGCAGGTTGTAGAGATTAGTCCATGCAACGATTCGCCTACTTCCGTCGAATTCTTCACTACAGGAAATTGAGCTGATTTTTCGTGAAATCATACAGCCCGGCCCGAGTAGGTATGGGAACGTAAAGCCAAAGGAAAAAAAAGGGAAAAAAAAGGGGAAAAAAAAGCCACAGACATCAATGTCATACCCGGCACCAGAAAAACAACGTAACCTTAATTTTACATCACCGGCAATGACAGCCATCAAGTCACCGGCGTATCGAGTCACCGGTGATAACGGATCGGCAAAGAAAACTTTGCTAGCTGAATCAAAACTCTATCAATCCGGAAAATACCAGAGATAAAGAGGCCGTCATCTTCACGCAAGTTCAGTGTTAAGGTTATGCTACCCGGCCAGGCAGCCTACTATAATTGGACTCCTTGACCTAAAACTTGAATGTACCCCAAATTGTGAGGTGTGTCCCACTGGGGTGAGTTTCAAGTTTACCATATGTCTGTATTGAACCGGCTGCTCTGAGCAGGTAGGTCAGAGGATATATAGGTACAGAGGCATTGTTCCGTTCCAGGCGATTCTGGCACCGATCTCATCTCTCATATAGTGGCTGGAGAGCTTGTGTCATGCTTCGTGATGGAAACGATACTTTGACGTTACTATCACGCTACCATGCCAAGAGTGTCAGCGGCAGCACAACTAGGGTTGGAGTGAAGTTGACAAGAGCCCACGTACCGATGCATAACGTATGAATCAGATGACAGCAAAATGCAGGCTTCGCCCTCAACCATGTCGGAGCTAAGCAAGGTATTTCTCCCTCCTTGCCAGCGCTGTGGACACTCGATGTCATTCGTTGACGCTTGGCGATTTGCACGGCGGCTTAAGGTTTGGAGCCGCCGATAGGATAGATAAATAGAAATAATTCCGAGAAAGCAGGCCGCGATGCTAAATACAATTGTCTGAATTGTGTTCGGGTCTGACCAGGGAGCAGGTGCAGGTTTCTCGGAGGGAACCGGCGTGTTAGCGTTGGCGTCGACTCCCCGCTTCGTGTTGCAGGTTGTCAGAAAGAAGGGGGTTCAGAGGCCCTGGGTATCTAGTCAGCGGAGCTGACTGGATACCTGGCACTGCCAGTACGCCAGTGAGCCTCAGCCACCAGAGTGA
>Ga0247758_1001172_pt1 | contig 20885 bp, 11 predicted proteins | sample UWRJL156409C4_FD_180950 | JGI IMG/M metagenome (GOLD analysis project Ga0247758, IMG submission 180950) | Plant litter microbial communities from Arlington Agricultural Research Station in Wisconsin, United States - UWRJ-L156-409C-4 | ecosystem: Environmental > Terrestrial > Plant litter >...
AATACACTGGCATCGGGAAACTACATGTCAATCATCAATTGCTTGATGCAGCTGCGGAAGGTCTGCAACCATCCCGATCTTTTCGTCGACCGACCGATCATGACCTCTCTCCGCATGCAACGATCGGTTCCGGCGGACTACGAACTCAAAGAACTCTCAGTTCGAAGGACTCTGCTGGCCGAAAAACCCATGAGCACCGTCAGCCTAAGCTTCCTCAACATGGTGCCCACGCTCCATGAAGAGTTGTCGACCATCCACACCGATCGAATCGTCCAGCTGAGTTCCCATCGGGTCCTCCTCGACCTGAGGGAAGCGCAGAAGGCCCGAGCAAACAACGCCTACACTCCCTTGGACCCTGCTACTGTCAAGTCCAACATTGTATACCTAGAGAGTGCGGCAAGGTGGGGCCGCTTCGAGGAGTTGCAGCATTGCGTGTACCTCAATGCCCTACGCCGTCAACAGCGCCCGATATACGGGAAACGTCTTGTCAACCTCTTGACACTCGACACTACGCGCCGGCCGTTCAAACAGCGTCCGAAGGTCCCCGCAAAAATCATGGCCTGGTTTGAAGAGGACTCATTCCTCCTCAACAGCGCCATATTGACGCTTCAGCAGCGCGCGGCATCCATGGAGACAACCATCACAAAGTTTGCCTGCGCCACTCCGGCCGTGGTCACCAACGACGTCAACAAGTATCTTCTTGGAGAAAGAGGAGTCGCGGCCTTCCAGGAGCTGGATCTAAAACTCTCAGCACCGATCAAGTACGCGCCATACATGCCAAAGGAGCCGCCACCAGACCCATGGCACGAGGCACGTATGCGGCTCAGCATCCAGTTTCCAGACAAGCGGCTTCTCCAGTACGATTGCGGTAAACTCCAAGCACTCGACAAATTGCTGCGCAAGCTACAGGCCGGTGGTCACCGTGCTCTTATCTTCACACAAATGACGAAGGTTCTTGACATACTCGAGCTGTTTTTGAACATCCATGGACACAAGTATCTCCGCCTTGATGGCGCGACGAAGGTCGAGCAGCGCCAGATTCTGACGGATCGCTTCAACGTCGACACACGCATTCTCTGCTTTATCCTCTCAACCCGATCGGGTGGTCTCGGCATCAACCTCACCGGTGCCGATACCGTCATCTTTTACGACCAGGACTGGAACCCTGCCATGGACAAGCAGTGCCAAGATCGATGTCACCGAATCGGGCAGACGCGAGACGTGCATATTTACCGCCTTGTCAGTGAGCACACCATCGAGGCCAACATTCTCCGTAAGGCAAGTCAAAAGCAAATGCTGGATGACGTCGTTATTCAGGAGGGCGAATTCACGACAGACTACTTCAACAAGATCTCGGTGCGCGACGTCATCGGCCTTAATGGCGAGGTGTCGGCTAACGAAAACGACGTTGTCGCCAACCTGGCAATGGACAGAGTACTTGGAGGTGTTGACAGTAGTGGCCCACGCAATGTTGGACGTGTCCTGGAGCAGGCCGAGGATACAGAGGATGTTGCAGCTGCCCGCGTGGCGGAGAAGGAGATCGAGCAGGACGATGCGGACTTCCTGGAGCAACAGCCCGCTGGATCAGGCCCAGGGTCGGGTGTGTCGAGCGTCAGACAAGGTACTCCCAGGGAAGGAACAGAGCCGCCACTGTCGGCGATCTCTCTGGGCAAGACCGGGCAGTCATCCGGGCTCGGGCTCTTTGCCGAATCGGCCGATGACCTTCCTGGTGACGTGGATGATGTTGCAGAGACTGAGCACAACGCATTTGGGGAACCGATGCACACCGTCGATGATTTCATGTTAGCATTTATGGCGAAGGCGTTGGAAGGCACGCCACTGGAGTTACCAAGGGATAAGAAAAGAAGTAGGAAGAGGGGGAGGGATACAAGGAAGAGGTAATAGTGGTATGATTATTGTAGAAACACTGCATTGGTATTGAGCGGGATGCGGCGCGGTAGGCAGACGGTTGGCTACGTTGATATTGTATTATACAAGCATACATGAATCATGAAACGGGGAGGGCATAAAGAAGACTAGACCGCTTGTGTTTGTCAACGAGGCAGTTGACGTTGCGGTATGTTAAACTAGAGGAAGCTTCACGGTGTAAAAGGAAATACCTAACTTTAGCCGAACGATGCTTTACATGTTCTGCTGCAATATTAAAGTTTGCCCATGTGAAATGGACGAAGCCACACAGTTTGAGGTCACGTTCAGGCTCTCCAAGCAAACTTCTCTTCTCCCCACATTGCAACTGACATGCACACACCACTGGTCATTGAGTCAACTTACCAAAAGATGTCAGAGTTACAAGTCTGCTCTCTTGATCTCGATTATGCGTCATAAAGTTCTGAGCGCTGTCGTTTCTGTTCAAAGGCATAATGTGCCGGAAGCAAACGCGGCATGCTGGGCGGGACCAGGAAGGCTGGCGTGAGGCTTTAGCCATCAAGAAGCCATGAAAGTATTTCGAAGCCGAACTAATCAAAATTTTACGCCCTTCCAATGGCATGTGAAGCTCCTGCAGCCCGTCCACAATAAGTCATCATCGCATTGATAGGTAGCTTCTTCGAGTCAGACAAGGACTTGGGAAATTATGAGGGGGCTATCGGCTATCTACCTTACGAAGCCAGTTCTCGCCATACTCCCGGCATCTCAACAGGTTCATTAAGCCCCATGCTCGTCGACATTGACTTCCCCTTTAAAGAACGTACCCCCAAAACAATACTTTGCATGCGATTATCACTCCCTCGGTAGCATTCCCGGCGCGTACCGCCAAGTCCAACAAACCGACATGTCCGTTAGACGACAGTTAGCGAAGGGGGCAAGGAATCCAGGGGTGCCGGAGGCTTCAGGGACGCCGGAGCTCCGTTGATGCCAATGCGACCGGCTGGGCCAAGGGGTCAGCTCTGGGTTTTTGGAGCTGTAAAGATTTACGAAAAGTGCGGCCAGGGCCAGAAGCATACCGACCATCATGGCGGTGGCTGTCACGGGGCTAAGGCCCCAAAGTGGGTCTGGGCTGGGAGCCCAGACCACCGCTCCTATGGAGGCGGGTCTCCGCCTATATAGCTGCGCTCCGCGCAGCTCCTGTATCACTCTTGATCTTCTTCTTCATAGAAACCATAATCGATTCAGTCACCAAGTAACGGTATCCACCTTACTTGGCCCCTCACAGTGGCGACAAGTGCATAAAAGGTAACGTCCATGGCGGGTGACTGGGAAGCGGCGAGCTGCTTGAATATTATCCTCTTGTCCTGGTTATCTCAATACATTACAGAGGATGCTCTGCTGTTTCATGAATACAAGTGACGCCAGGCTTGCCCTCACCCTCGATAATCTCGCCGATACGGCGAGGTGGAAGCAGCTGATGTCGACTATAGCTGACAGACGTATCGTCGCCGTTTGTGGCCAATACATTGAGAAACTCCAAGCGGCCGCCGAGAACGGCTAAATGCAGCGGTGTCTGCCCATTGCGAAGCTCGGGGGGCCTCCTCGATGAAAGCCCTTGAGTGGGTGGTCAGGTTCGAGATGGAAAGGGTTAGGGTTACAGAGTGCACGCCCCAAGGAGGAGCTTGCTAGCGTCATTTCCACAAACGCCACCCACAGATCATGTCGGGGGTTCTGAGAGCCCCTCAGAAAGTTTTGGGCGCGTCACGTGTCGTGGTCGAGATGCATTCGGGCGCGTTCCGCAAAGTTTCCACTTCACACATTCCCGCCGCTCCACCTCGGCTGCAACGTGCGTTTCTCTGCATTGCCGGGTAACACCGTGACAGTGAAGGATGTCGACCCCATTCGTGCCCTACTGGTCCATTTCCAGCCACTTCAAGCCTGTACCCCAAGGTCTGGCGCTCCCAGCCGGCGTGACCTCCACGGTGCCTGCCAAGAGGAGAAGCGACGAACTTCTTGTGATTTACACCGGAAGCTTGCGCATTTCGCGACGGAAAGAGAGTTAAGAGAGAAGAAACCCCGGATTCAGCAGATGCATGCACGGAAGACCCGGATCCAGATGCGCTCCCGGAATATATTCCTCTCAGCAGCGATAGCGAGGATGACGACGACACAGGGCCTCCTTTGAGCGAAGAGCAGCAAAGAATCGTTGATTTTGCAGCGACCGGGCGCAACATATTCTACACCGACTCGGCAGGAAGTGGCAAGACCCGAGTGCTCAACGCCATCAGGGCCCGCCTCGACGCCGATGGCAACCCCGGAAAGTTGAAGGTTCGGGTCATGGCTCCGACCGGCAAGGCCGCTCTTGCAATCGAAGGCACCACTACTTGGTCGTTCGCCGGGCTTCGACCTGACGACAACAAGAAAACGCTTGAGTCCCTGCAGGACAGAACAGCTCGCAACAAACACACTCGAAAGCGTTTCAACGAAACTGGTGTGATCATCATCGACGAGATCAGCATGGTTGAGAACTTGCATCTGGAGCGCATCAACGCGGTCATGCAGGCCGGCCGTGGTAAATATGACGAGCCGTTTGGCGGAGTTCAGGTCATCCTGATAGGCGACTTCTTCCAGCTCCCTCCTGTCAAACCATTCCAACACTGCGCATACTGTAGAAGCCCGTTCCGAACCGATTGGGAAGATGGCGAGGATGGCGAAGATACCGTTGTTAATTACACCTGCGATTCATGCAAAGATTTCATAATGTACAGAGAAAGCGACAAATGGACTTTCCAAAGCCAAGTCTGGGAGCAATGCAAATTCCGGCACATCGAATTGACCACTGCCCATCGCCAAAAGGACAACGCATTCGTTTCACTGCTCCAGAAGTGCCGAAAGAGCATTCCCTTCTCTCAAGACGAGATCGATGTGCTGATGAACCACCCATCAGACACAAAGGGTGCCGTCAAGCTATTTTCCACTCGCGCTGAAGTCCGACAAACTAACAACGCAGAATTTGCGAAGCTCTCCAGCGTGGCTCGCTGTTACACATGCCACGACCAATTCGTTGGGGAGCATATATACAACACAGCAAGGTTTAGGGAAGATGAGAACGGGTCACTCAAATACTTCGGCCGCGACCACCGATTCGAAAAGACCATCGAACTGATATTGAAAATGCAGGTGGTCCTGCTCGCCAATCTGAACCTGCGCAAAGGCCTGTGCAATGGGTCGCAAGGTGTGGTCGTCGACTTTGAGGCTTACGACGAGGAGAAATTGCCCCGGAAATCTCTCGATGGTACCCCTAGCGGAGGCCTGGTCGGCGAGCACGTATCACTCATGGAGGCACAAATCAGAGCGTTCGCCAGGAAGCAACAGCATAGAGAGGACTTCCCCTGACCCCGCGTTCACTTTTTCAACGGACCAACAAGCGGGGGCAGCTCTGGAAAGTGTACTCGAACCATCTACCCAGTTTGCAGCGTCACGAAGGTTGGAGAGCCAAATGAGGATGCACTTGTCTGCCGCACCCAGGTCCCGCTTATGGCCGCTTGGGCGATGACGACACACAAGGCGCAGGGCATGACGCTGGGACGCGTTATTGTTGACCTTTCAAGGAGCTTCGAGGAGTGCCAAGTCTATGTTGTCTTGTCACGCGCGGAAACGCTGGAGGGACTCAAAATAGAAGGAGGCCCAGAGCGACTGCGTGGGTGGAGAGGGATTCCCGGGGTACAAGATTTTGCAAGGCGAATGGAAGCGGCCTGAAGAGGGATTTGGGAGAAATGGTATCGGTTGTATTACATTAGAGTAAAGGAATAGGGATAAAGGTGACTGTAATGTTAGATTGTAGATTACTGTGGCGACTTCAGCAATCGAACAAACCCCAACTGCGTCAGCTTACCAAAAGGTGTGCCGAAATAACAAGTCTGGCCGCTTGTCATTTCGCATTGTGTTATATAGCCTTGTCACAATTACCTGTAATGAAGCCTGTAAACTACACTGTCAGAGAAGGATAGAGTGTGTACAAAACATGTGAATAAGGCACATGCAACTTAGCCTCAGAGTTGCACTGCCAGTACAAAGGCTCAGGCTAAAAGAGGGACCCCTTAGCCAGTGTAGAAGGTGTCCTTTTTAACTATTTCCTTTTCCTTGTTAGAAAAGATAGGGCTGATGAAGGGGAATCGAGGTCGATAGAGTTCATTCAGAGTCGAAAGCAAGGAATATGACCACGTATTGGCTTCCCAAGTCCTCCTTCACTTCATGAAACATTAACGAAGACTCTAAAGGCGTGCTCGAGATACCTATCTCGCTGCGATGTCAACTTGCGGATTCAAATCTCATCAATATAAACTACTAATTGTCGAATAGCCTTCGCCACATCGGCATCAGACACAAAACAAAAGCCAGCCTTGCATCGGTAGCCGTCATAAACCTTTTTCCATTCATACCCTCGTTCGCAGTTACCGATCCGCTTCAGAGCTTCCTGCACGGCTTGCTTCTCTCCTTCGGAGTTTTTCTGATTCTTATCTTCTTGTCTGGCCTGATCTTCAGCTACCTTAGAAGCCTCTAGAGTTGATGTTGCGCTCTTGACTTCAGTCTTGTCCCGCAGCTTGAACTCCTTCTCCCCAGGCCCTTGATCCCCAGTGGGCTCTGAACCCTCTTTGGCCACATGCTCAACCTGATGAATTGCTTGCACTACCCGCTTGGGTGCTGCAGTTGCCTCGCTTGTTGCTTGGGTTAGATGGGAAAGCTCAGGACCCGTCTGTGGCTTAGCCGATTCTTGGGTCTCGCCGGAATTGCCGGCAGGTTCAGAGACAGTTTTCCTCACCGCAGCACCTGTGTTACGGATTTCGTGGAACAGCGCCCTAAAACAAGACATTGCCATCCCTTCCGTGAGTTTCTAACGGTGTTTGACTCCCGGATCTCGTGTACCTGCCAACAAAAGCTGGTTGTCCCCCTTCTGCATGCGAGACTTGATTTGCGATAAGCGGGGAGTTTCCTCTGTCCTCAAACATGAGGAGAATTGACATTGCCATTTCAAACCGTTCCGCGGCAGCCTGAGGTGTGAAAAAGGGCGTCTCTGCAGAGGGCTCGAGCGCGCGGATTTTTCTGTCCAGTAGATTCAGGCAATCTGGAAACATACTCCCAAGTTCATGTCTGTCGGCCAACAGCTCGTCGACTGGCTCTGAGGGCCCAGTGAGCACGATCGCCATTATCCCTGAGTAGGCGCGAACAAATAAGGTGAGTGCGTTGAGAGCTTCGCTCGAGTAGCCACCTGTCGCGAGTTGGTGGATATCGCGGATAATGACCTTGCCCAACCCTTTTTCAAGCTGTATTTGATTCTTGGGTATGGTTTGACCCACGTGCTGCCCGATCAAGTCTATTGCCGAGCAAAGAACAAATTGGTTGGTTGGGATTAGCCCGATGTCGCGGAATAGCTCCGCCTGTATTTGGCAAGCGTTATCTTTCCAGTACCTGTAAGGTGGAGATACCCAGGTCAGTATCTGCTAGCAACATTCAAAATGAGAGACAGCAAATGACATAGCTATGACCTACCTAGTGGCCCCTTGAATACGAAGGTTTGCGCTACATGACGGCTCAATTCGAAGTCCAGAAATGTCGGGACGTACATCTCTAACTGCTCAATGACCAAGTCTGATATCCGACCTGTCAGATCCGTTCTGTAGTTAACCACGTTGCCTGCCGATGCCGTCTGTAGCCGCAGCCACGGGTCAAAGTCCTGGGGTTCAAAGCGAGCTTTAAGGTTCTCGTGGTGACTTTAACTTGTCATATGCCACTCCTAGCTTCTAAGAACTGCTTCGGAACCAGAAGCTCGACCTCCCTGGCGTTGCTAAAGTTCCGGTTGTACTTATATCGAGACAGTAGGTCAATCGCAGCATCCAGGGAGCCTGGCTCGTAGTCAATGTGGCGAGTCTTGAGATCGAGTTTGAGAATCTCGCCCAGTTCCTTCGCGGAGTAAATACTAAATCGGAATGGGATCTCGGCCATAAAGCGGCCTGATAACCCAGGGTTTCCATTCTGAAAGAGCGACTCCATCTTGTCCTCGTATCCGAGCAAGAGAACACACCTATCGTCGCCAGGATTGCCTTGCACCTCTGCAACAATGCTATTAAGCACACGGTGGTTTCGATGACTATTGCAAACAAACACTGCAAACAGATGCTCGAATCAGCTTCCTGGCGTGAAGTCACAAGAACTTGAATTTATATGTACCGTCTCCTTTACTCAAGAACCTAAGCTCAGCAAGGATTTTGCCATAAAGCCTTATAACCGTCGTCTTTCCTGTCCCCGGAGAGCCCACAAACACACGTTAAGCGAGTGGGTGTAAGGTCACCTGCCATTAAGTTCTCGTTGGTAGTTGGTGTCCACAATCTTGGACATGATGTGGACTGATTTCCTAACCTCGTGCAGCCAATAAGGGATGTGAGTTTGGCCCAGGTCGTCCTTTTAGCTTTCACATCAAGCGGTTTCGGCCTAAGTAAGTTTCCTTCGTGAAGAATAGACGGTCCTTTAATGTAGGAGAGTCGAGTAGCCTAAGTCGATGGGCTTGACGCTGGCAAACTCTCTGGAAGTGCTTGCGAACTGTTCGCGCATTCCCAAACCCGCTCCTTGCACGGTCTTGGGAGATACGACGGATAATTCCTTCGACAAAATAGCCATCTGTGTCACGGGGCTAAGGCCCCAAAGTGGGTCTGGGCTAAGAGCCCAGTATTACAACCTGCACCTGACACAGGCCTTGAGAGGACTGGCACGGGTTAAGACAGAACGTATAGCAGGACGCCAACAGGTAAGGGGCGTTCCGAAGACGGCTTGTTGAGCTAGCACTCTTAGACGGGGGTTCAATGTCACTGTAGGTCGCTGTTACTATAATGCATAGAGGTGAATCTGAACAGTAGGACATAAATGAACAATTAAATACTAGCGTGAGGAACCAAAGTCCCTCACAGTGGTTGTGGGCATAACCATAACTATTTATATTAACTAGCTAAAGGTACCTTATACCTTACTTAATGGCCTGTTACTTAGTAAGGAACTAAGCAACCTGCTACTAAGCACCTCCTGCTTAAAGGCCTTACAGATGCTTAGTAGGTGAGCACCCTTGCCAAGACTAAGTAACTGCTGGTTAGTTATAGGGGCTTTGGGTCTTTACACCCCTGGCCCAGTGCGCAGTACCGTACGTACTGTCTTCCTACACTGTTCCTTCTGCGGGGGATCCGTCGGGCCGCTCCGGCCTAAATGACAGCCTGCAGGGTCGTTACACAATTCCCCCTCTTTAACATTCTTTTCCCATAAAGAATCCCAGTAGGAGCGTTCCTTTCTTCTTAACGTAACTATACCTGCTAACCGTGTGCAGAAGCGCACTTCAAAAAACAGCACCTCTCGTCACTGTAACCTTACAGACTTCATTTCGACTTTTAGATCGCAAATGTCACCTTATAGTCGTTATTCTTTAAAATCACTTTCCTGTTTTATTACCACACGATTAGATAGTTACTCCAAATACTTACTAATAGGGGCTTTATCTTTATGTGACGTATTTAGTCATAGCGACGCTTTCCTCTAGCGGCTTCTTTCCGAGAAGCGCCGCCTTGACGCCAAGCATAACGTTACCGTGTGGAACTTAAAGCTGAAAACTTAAGAGCTCCGCAAAGCCGCTACCTGTCTTAACTGGATTAAAGTTCAGCGCTGCAGGACGGAAGAGCGAGCTTTTTCTGTATTTGGCTGGAAGGCAGAGGTCCTCCGTTTCTAAGAGCAGGAGGAGACTTATTTAGCTGTTCCTCCCGAAGCTAGCAAGTCCTTCAACTGGGGAGGCTTTTTAGCAGGAACACTTACTAGTTCTTTCTCCAGGGGGTTACCTTAGCCGACGACTTCTTCCTAACTTGGTTTGTAATTCCTTCAATAAGGGTTTGTGGGTTCAAGTCCCACAGGGGTCTTTTATCACTCTGGACCCTCACTCCTCGGGGCTGGAGGGTCTAAGTCGACTTTTTTTTTTTTTTTTACTAACTTTTTTCTTAATAGCACTTATTCTCGTATGGAGCTTGCTGGGAGCTCCGGGGGCCCTGCCTCCTTACTAGGTCTAAGGTCCTTTTAACCCTGGCCGACGTTCTGACAAATGTCCTTCCATACTTACTAAGGAGTTTCCTGCCGCTTCCTAAGCTCTGAGTCCTGCGGTGGTCTTGCTTTTTAGTTTAACAGTTTAGATATCAGATCTTATCTTATTTTTCTGTTTTCGGAGTAAACTGGTTAGTTTACCTCCTCAAGGCTATACTAACTAGTTTAACTTTCACCTTACGCTTTTTCTTTACAGGTGGTTTTAGCTGGTCTGGATTCTTTCAGTGGAACTCTGTAATCAGGTCTGGGCACTTAAGGTTTTTAACAGGCTCCCACAAGTTACTTTCAGAGCTGTAATCTAACCATTTAACGAGATACTCAAACGTGTTTTTTCCCCTTCTTAAATCCATAACTTCCTTAACGTTATACTTATCCTTATCAGCGTTAACCTCGATCTTTTTTTCCAGGGGAACTTCCTTTAGGGTGGGTTCTAGAAGTGAGATGTGGAAAACCTTAGTCTACACCCTTATGCTGGTGGGTAGGTTTAGTTTGTAATTAGAGGTGGCGACCTTTTTCTTAATTCAGAACGGTCCGTACCTTTTAAAGTCAAGCTTCTTACTAAGCCGTTTCAAACGTAGGTTTTATAAAAAAAGGTAAACGTGGTCCCCCTCTTAAAAAGTCAATCCCTTAACTCATTCACCATCGTAATAAAGTCCTTTCTTAAATATTAGTTACTTAATTTAGTATTTATTAGTAAACTTCTTTATTTATTCGTGTGTAAACTTAAGTTCAGCTTATAAATAGTCGTGTAATTCCTATATCTAGTTTACGTAGACTGCGGCTTAAGGGGCACCAGTAAGCAAGCCTTAACGGAGCTTAGGCTCCTTACTGTAGTTAGTAAAGAACGGTAACACACTTATCAACTTAACTAACGTTATATTATAAGCTATCTGTGCTATTAGTAACAGTTTAAGCTAATTATCTTATTTAAAGTTAATGTAAGCTTAGAGATACGTTATAAATATCTGGTTAACTTACTCCATTTAACTATCCGTTTATAAGTGGAAAGCTGTTAAAAGCTTGCTCTTCACACCTATTCTCTATATTAGCCCTTACTAGAACTTCGACACGATCAGCTTATCTCGATCTGTAACGATGTTATCTGGCTAAAAGTGTTATAAAACTACCTCTTTCTCAAAGATATAAGCAAGTTACTCCACTATTATATCCTTTAAGGTTAGTAGAAAGTAGGCCTATTTCGTTAATCTGTCAACTACTATTAGGACTTAGTTATAGGTGACTCCTATAATAAGGTCCCTAGACTTTAAAATCCCAGTAACGAAGTTAAGCGAGATAAAGCTCCATAACGCCTATAGTACAGGGAGTGGTTCAAGAAGTCTATAAGGCTTATAGTGCCGATTCTGCTTCTAATAGCAGATGTTACAGTTATTAACCACTTCCTTAACTAACTTTTTCATTCCTAGGAAGGCGTACGCTTATTAAGCCTACGTGAGAGTCTTAGCCCAGCCTATATGTCCTCTAAGTCGGGATTTATAAACCTGCTAGACATATTCCTTTTATTTATCTAAGTTATAAACGTATAGTTTCTCTTAATACTAAAGCCTTACTTCTAGTTTAGGCGTACTATTTACACCTTTTAATAGTAATTCTTACTAATAACCAGTTTCGTTATGGTTTAAATACATTAAGCACTCTTTCCTACAGTCTTATAAGTGCCTTAAGAAGTCTCCTAAGGGGCATTTATACCTACAGGTACCTTCCACTAACCTTCTCGCTTAAAAGTCCTACTATTACTAATAGATGTTATACTTTATTTATAAGTTTATACAGATATTAATAGTTTATTCCAGCATCTAGTCGTCTAATACTTATAGTGTATATTCTAATATACCGTTCTCTACTTTGTTAAATATAGTAATAAGGATTAAAACTGGGTTAATGTCTTTATAATCCTGTCTCTAATTAAGAGTATTAGCTTACCTATTATCTTTTCCTTTAATATAGTGAATCTAGAAGTGGAATAGGGCCATTAACTCTACTTATTATACTTACTGTAAGTTAAGTTCCTTTATTAGGAAGTATTAAAGGTTATTATAGTCTGAAAAGACCTGAACTGGTTCTTCCATGCCGTTTAAATACGGTGCTTATTTTATAAAGCACTAAATAATTACTATTAGTTCCTTATTATAAATTAGGTATTATAGGGCTAGGCCGTAAATCCCTTTTAATAAGAAGGCGACTAAGTGACGTTTTCTATCGTCCTGGACTTAACTAAGTTCTCCGCTAATAGCAAATTCCAAGGAGTCTGTTTCGACTTAAAAAGGCTTTAAGAAGTTAGGGAGGGCTAAGACTGGTGCTGTAATAAAGGTGTACTTAAGGTCCTTAAACGCCTTTTATTATCTATCAGTTTACTTAAACGGTTTACCCTCTCCTGTAAGCTTATATAATAATTTTACAATCTTTATAAAATACCTGATAAAGCACTGATAAAAGTTTGTAAAGCTAATAAAGGTTTATAACTCTTTTTAGTTCTTTAAAGTAAGCCAGTCCCTAACTGCCTTTACCTTTTCTGCTTACATTTTAAGTTTTCCAGAGGTTACTCTAAACCTTAGATAATTTAGTTTTTAAATATGGAAATAACTCTTTTCTAAGTTTACTGTTAGTTTCGCTTTCTTAAAAGCTGTTAAAACCTGTCGCATATACTTTTAGTGTTCTTCTAAAGTTTTAAAATAGATTAAAACGTTATTTAAATATATAAAGATAAACTTATTAAGGAAAGGGTGGAGAACGCTGTTAATAAGACCTTAGAAAGTTATAAAGGCGTTTATTAATCCTATTAGTATAATACAGTACTGGTAATACCTGTTGTAAGTCTGAAAGGCTATCTTATACTTATCCTCTTCCTTCACTCTAATATAGTTAAATCCTATAAGGAAGTTAAGGTTAGAAAACTAATTTACTTTAGTAATCCATTCTCGCATTTCCGTAATAAATGGTAATAGGTAACGATTTTTAATTATATCCTCGTTTAACGTTTAGTAATTAATAACTATATATAACTTACCGTCTCCCTTCCTTAGGACGAACAGCACTAGGTACCTTACTGGGGACTAGAACTCTATAATAAACCCGTTCTTTAAGTTCTTATTAACATACTCCTTTAAAGCTTCAGCCTGTTAAGGGTTTAGGTGGTAGGGCTGGAAGCTGTGGAGTTTTACTCCTAACTTTAACTTGATTTCGTGGTCTTATAGTCTGTAGTCTGGCAGTTACAGTATCTTTTTTCAAAACAGGGTAAACTTCCTATACTCTACAGGTACTTTAAATAAGTTAACTTCTTCACTTATCTATAGATCAGCTTCTTACTTCTTTCCACCTTTTAAATCGTTATCCAGGTAATATAGTAGACTCTTTAGTCCTTTAACTGTCTTTATAAATCTAACCTAAACTATATTTAGTTTTAAGGGTTTAACGTGCTTTTAAGTGCTTTATATATCTTTAAAGCGGTTCGTTACCTTCTTAGCTTTCTTTAAACGGTAATTATTACTAGGGGACTTATTAAAGGTAAGGTGGCCACTCCTCCAGTTAATTATAAGGTTATACTTTTCTAATTAAAATAAACCTAAGATTATATCGTATCTTATAACTAATGTAACATTAAAGTCCACTTATTATTCGTCCCTGTCTACTTTAATTAGGAGTAGTAAGTGGTAAGTGACTTTACTATTATTATACTAATATAGGCCTCCTTCTCCATTTTAAATGGGAATAGCTTCTTTATACTTTTAATTAAGGAGTTTCCTTTAGTTAATTAGTAAAGGGTGTATTAGATTAGAAGCACTTCCGTTATTAATCACTACTTTTACTTTAAACGGCCTCCCTCTCCTGTCTGTTAAGTTAACACTAACAGAATAATACTTATACTCCTTTAACATCTAAGTCATAGTAACTGTCTGTCCTTAAGGTCTTATCTGGCTTAACCTTTAAGTGCCTCTCCTTTTTCTTAGGGTTTTTACTAACTAGTAAACTATTAGTTTCCAGCCCTTTTAAAGGGCCTGTAACCTTTTCCTAATTCCTTCTGGAAAAACAGGCAGCTTTAATAAACCTGGTAATTAACCTTCCTTAAGTTTTCACACCTTAATGTCCAGTTAACTTTAAATAGTTTAATATTCCTAAAATCCTTAATAAGTCGATAATACACTTTACAGGATTGGATTATAGTAATATCTTTTTGCTCTTAGATCCGTTAATAGTCCTCTCGCTTCTGCCACTCTCTAGCCTTTCCGTTAAGGTGTAACAAGTACGTTATAACTAGGCAGTTATTAAGTACCCCTCCTTACCAGCACATAATAGGGGTTTAGTTAACCACAGTAACCTTCCACCTATTACTAGATTCTCTTATTAGGGAGTAGGAGACCTAGTAATAGGCTGGTTCTAACTCTATCCTTATAATAGTGTAGTCCCGTTTTTATACGCTGGGGAAGTGGTCGTAAAGGGCCTTAGGTCCACTATGCTGGTTAAAAGTGTAGTCGTCGTACACGTAATTAATCCATAATATGTCTTTATAACTGGGGTGGTCGACGTTAACTACAAGTGCTACAGTTGTGGAGTATAAAATAGGTAAAGTGGTGCTTTACTTTTTTTCTTCTTCTACTTACCTCTATATACGCTGTTTCTCCTAAACTTTTTCCTAAAACTCAGATAACAGCAACCTGGCTTATTCTTCCATAAAGTGGTCTTCTTTAACAAGTCGGTGTTTAAGTTAGTTAGTGAAGCGAACTTTATTATAAAGTTACAATCTAATTTTTACTGCTTAGTCCTTAAACGTAATAGTGAGGCTTTTAACTTATAAGTCCTCTACTTCGTCTATTAATTCTTAATGTTTTTCCTTTAGCTCCTAGATTCTCTGCTAGTGTGCTTACTTTATACCTTCTCAGGGGACCCTCAGGGTGCTAGTCTAAGGCACACTGGCTTTAATGCGGGGCAGCCATCCAAGCTGTCCTTCTTTTAGGGAGGTGAGGGTGCTGATCTACTCGGTATACTTAAAGTGTTTAAGAGTTTCAGGGGGTACTGTTAAGAAGAACTTCTGTTTTTTTAACTTAATTCTTTCAGCTTACTCTTTTTCACTTTCTAAGGCCTGCTTCACAGCCTGTGTGACCTGGAGAGCTAGCTCTTCAACTCCCTCTACCATTTTAGTAAGGTCTGAGTTAGGGTTTTTTCTGGACTTCCTTAGTTCTTAGGCTTACAGGGTGAGGTTTTTAAGGCCTGTAACAGCTAACTGGAATATCTCTTCCTGGAGTCGGTCTTCTATAACCTACACCTCCAGCGGTTCCAAGTTTCCACCTTAGAGTCGGTCTTCTGTAACCTACACCTCCGTGGCTGACTCTTCTGGGACACCTTTAAGGACTAGATACACCACGTCCTAGGGTTCTTCTTCCTTATCTCCCAGGTTACACTCGTCCATCTAGGTGTAGTCTTCTTCGTTACCTGCTATCCTGACATAGACATCTCCTAAGTTAAACTTAACGTGTTTCCCTCCTTCCAGGATAGGTTTTCAACTAACTTATTTTAGCGACGGGCACTGCCGTGCTATGTGGCCTTTCTTGTCGCAGTTAAAGCACTGGATCTGAGATAGATCTTTAGGCTGCCTCTGCTGCTATTGTTGTTGAGGTTTGTTACAGTTAGGTCGGTTCTGACGATTTATTATGCTAATGTCTATCGGTCTAGGGTAGTGACCTGTCGCGGTTAACTGACTCCCCTTCTTAGACTTGCTTAGTTAGTAAGGGGTCTGCTCCTTTTAAAAGTTCTTTTAATGATGATGATTATAGTACCGATTGTCGGCCTTAATAGCCATCTTGACTAGTTCCTGTAAACGGTCCAGCCGATCTTCTCAGTAGAGGTCTCCAGTGATATGCTCCTTCAGACTATTTTAGAACAGCATTATTAAAGCTTCTTAGCTAAGTTTAGTCTTTGCAGCTTTTAGTTTAAAGCGTGTGGAGAACTTAAGGACTGAGGACGTCTGCCTTAGGGCTATAAGGCGCTGTTCAGCCCGCCTGGGGGTGTTTAGCTCTCTAAACTTAGTCCGGAGTTAGTTAATGAAAACGTCGAAGTCGTCGAAAAGGGCCTAAGTCTTGGGGGCTTCCTTTCACGCTCTGTCCACAGAGAGGTCGTTAATTATCTTTACGTGAGGTTTATACTAGCGAGCAGCTACTCCGTTTAGTAGTGCTCCAGCGAACCTGACCTTTCCTTCCTTTTCGAAGAACTGTTCGTCGTAATAGGTGATATAGCTTTAGAGCTGGGCTATTTAGGACTTTAGCTGTATAGAGTCTCCCTTAAAGCGCGAGGGTGGAGGGAGCTTTACTTATTTCTTCTACGAGCCTTTAAGGTCGTTATTCTCCAGTTTGATAGCGTTAAGTCGGGCCTGGAGTTTCTCGATTAGACTGATGTGGCTTTTAGTGTCTCTGGGGAAAGCTTTATTAAGTTCCTTAACCAGTCCTTACTAGTTAAGGTTTAATTCTTTAAGGTGTGCGGCTAACTTATCGACTGTAAGGAGCTGGGGCTGAGCCTGGGCTTCCTTAGGCTCCTTGCCTTTTTTAGAGGTTAACATATTAGTAGTGGGAGGGAGGTGGTGTCTGGGAATTTAATAAACAGCGTTTGAAACTGTGACGCTAGTATTGTATTACGACCTGCACCTGACACAGGCCTCGAGAGGACTAGCGCGGGTTAAGATAGAACGTATGGCAGGACGCTAACAGGTAAGGGGCGTTCCGAAGACAGCTTATTAAACTAGCACTCTTAGACAGGGGTTTAATGTCACTGTAGGTCGCTGTCACTATAATGCACAGAGGTGAATCTGAACAGTAGGACATAAATGAATAATTGAATATTAGTGTGAGGAATTAAAGTCCCTCACGGTGGTTGTGGGCATAACTATGACTATTTATACTAACCAGCCAGAGGTACCTTGTACCTTGCTCAGTGGCCTGTTGCTCAGTGAGGAACTGAGCAACCTGCTACTAAGCACCTCCTGCTTAGAGGCCTCACGGATGCTCAGTAGGTAAGCACCCTTGCTAAGACTGAGCAACTGCTGGTTGGTCGTAGGGGCTTCGGGTCTTTGCACCCCTGGCCCAGTGCGCAGTACCGTACGTACTGTCTTCCTACACTGTTCCTTCTGCGGGGGATCCGTCGGGCCGCTCCGGCCCAAATGACGGCCTGCAGGGTCGTCACACCCAGACCACCGCTTCCATAGGGGCGGGCCTCCGCTTATATAGCTGCGCTCCGCGCAGCCCCTGTATCCACTCTTAATCTTCTTCTTTATAGAAACCATAATCAATTCAGTCACTAAGTAACAGTATCCACCTTACTTAGCCCTTTAGAATCTAACCCGCCCTCAATTCTTAAGTTATCACGGTGTCGAGAGAACCCATTTCAAACGAAACTTAAAAGGATGGAATGTAGCTGCATGTTAGAAAAGTCCTTAAACGTCAAAACTTAAAAAGGCTTAAATACCTCCTTATAACCAGCAAATATAACGACTCGTCTAAGATTACTCTCCATCACGCTAAAGATGATATTAAGGACTTGTTACATCCACTCCAGTCTTACTGGCAAACAAGTTGGTAGGCCTCGTCCACGAATAACACGCCGCCATCGTTTTCCTTAAGGGTTTCAATAATAGCCCTAGGTCCACCAGATGCGAGCTTAGCACCCGAGGTCTCTTCTACAACGTCCGACTTTAAGACGCCCGTCGACTTAAGGAACTCTGTATATAGCTTTGCGACTGTGGGTTTCGCTATACCTGGGTTCCCCTGGAATAATATGTGAAAGCGCTCGTCTGCAGATTCCACTCTAAGGACCTTGTTATTATGTATATAGAGCACGAGCTTCCTGAAGTTGGCTTTGAAGCTTGACGACCTCGCCGGCCTTGACGACGTCGACATCATCGCAAGCGCACTGTTAGAAAATGGCTTGTCCTCTGAGCTAGAATCGTCCTCTAACGTGGAAACTTCGGAGAAGCTGTTTAAATGTGTAAGCAACTGATTGATTACTTGGCTGACCGGGATCTCCTACCACTGGTCCTGATGTTGCTATTCTTATCGTTTGAGCCTTAGGGAGTAGGGACTTGTGAAGAAATTAAAAGTGTAGGTATGCGGTAAATGCTGACTACGAAGTTGTTATGATTATTAAAGGGCATTAGTGGTGTTGGAAGCGCGGCACTCTGGATTCTGTGGAATTGTAGGGGTTGTAACTGTATGATTGTATTGCTTGTGTTGACTCTGTTCCTCTAACTCTAGCTGGAAGCTAGAGGCTTCTTTATAGACTATTCTGCAGGATTTAGGCTTTGTTACTCTGGTGGCTGAGGCTTACTGGCGTACTGGCCGTGCCAGATATCCAGTTAGCTTTGCTGACTAGATGCCTAGGGCCTCTGAACCCCCTTCTTTCTGACAAGTGGTGGTTGGAGTTAGCGATAAAGCATACTACGCTCTAGTTCGTCGCGAGTATAAATACTATTAACGTTATTAAGAGGTGTTAGAGGGTTGACGGGAGCAATGCTATAATTCTATAGATAGCGAGGGTCGAAAGCTTATAGTAATATGTGACAGTGGGAAGATTGCTTAGGACAGGTAAACTTATAAAGAAATGTTCGTATAGAAGGGAGTGAGTAGGAGGACTTAAAAAGAGCCGAGGGGTTATACTCGTTGTTAATGCTCTTACTTAAAATGACCCTTTCTAGCTGTAACTACAGCTAATTAGTTATTGTGGAATACTTTTCTCCACCTGCCAGCTTGCTTTATATCGCTTTTATTAGTAAATGTTAAATGCAGTTAAGAAATCTGTAAGTGTATAAAGACTCTAATTAAAAGAAGCGTTTAACACTCTGTCTATGTGGAAGATGCCTTTCTACTATATAGTGACTTGGGGCGTTTGTCGTTCTTTTTAGGCCCTGTATGTAATATTACTGTAGCCGCTTTTGTATAGAGCGATGCGTCCTCTAGCGAGTGCCACCGTTAAAAAGGAGCCGCGCCGCGCAGTTCTTTAAACCGTGCTTCTTTTAACAATCATTAATCTGACGACTTTCACTACGAAGACCTCCTATTAAAAGCCTAGTGACATTCTGGCCCTTCGATTGAAGGAAGATGACCTAATCTACAGTCGCTTTTCCTTTATTGTTCTATATTAAGCTCCGTTTTATGCTAGGCACCGTCACATATTAGGTTTTGTTTTACACTAAGTACGTATCTGTTTTTCTACGTCAGTTACATTTATGTCCCTCTAATTAGAAGACTAGTAGTTTAGGAGTTAGCTTTCTAAGCTAACTGCGACGTTCTGTAAATGTGGTTCTCTTTGTAATTTCTTCCCTATTGCGCCATTGCACTAGTTTAATAGATAACTGTTAATTTTCTAGCTACTGAGTACCCTGTACTGAGTACCTTGTAATGTGGTTACGTACCTTGAAACTATTAGCCAAATCTTTTAGAACCCTAGAGGGTTTTAGAAGATTCTAACCCACTCTAGGGCCCCTTAGGGCCCCTGGAGCACTTTGAACCTTTTAGAATTCTAGGGGGTTCTACTTTCTGAATCTAGTAAGGCTACTGCCTTACAGAACTAACTAGAACACTATAGTGGCCACGTTAATAGAACTACGTAAAATAGTTTAGAACAGTACTATTTTATTATTGTATTAGTTAGTTCCACTTTATAAAAGGCTTTAGAATTCTTCCAGAGCCTCCTATAGCCTATAATAAGCTCTCTCCTCTCCTATATCTAATTTTAGTTAAGTAAGCAATTCCACTCTATTCCAGTTATAGTATAAGGCACTGCCTTCCGGATCCTCTTATTTCTAACGCTAATATTCGCTGTAACAACCCTCTTACAGAGGCACTGCCTTTGTAATTTAGGTTATTTATTTGCTTCTTACAGCGCTTGCAGCGCTGTAGTGAACTGGTGCGATGGCGCAACAGGGAAGAAACCACAAAGAGAACCACACCCACAGAACGTTATTGTCGGCCTGAAAGGCCGATTCCTAGACTACTGGTCCTCCGATCGGAGGGACACAAATGCAACTGACGTAGAAAAACAGATACGTACCTAGGATGGAACAAAACCTAGTATGTGACGGTGCCTAGCATGGAACGGAGCCTAGCATAGAACAACAAAGGAAACGCGACCGTGGATCAGGTCATCTTCCTTCGATCGAAGGGCCAGAAGGTCACTGGGCTTTTAATGGGAGGTCTTCGTGGTGAAAAATCGTCGAATCGATTGTTGATTGAAAGAAGCACGGTTCAAAGAACCGCGCGGCGCGGCCCCTTTTTAACAGTGGCACGCGCCAGAGAACGCATCGCTATGTACATAAACGGCTACAGTAATATTACACACAGAGCCCAAAAAGAACGACAGGGCCGGCCTGAACAAAAGCCCCGAGTCAGTAGTACGGCTTGGACTAGTACGCACTTCTTCCTCTAAGCCATAGCGATGTATTACAGCCCTGTAGGTTCTTAAACTTTAATATATATTATCTTCCATTCTAATAATACTTATATAGATATTAAAAACACTATCCTTTAAGCTGGAAAGGCTTACAGCCTGATAAGCTTTAATCTTACTGTTTTAGAAAAGACTGTGTTAAGATTTTAAGACTGTATATTTATATAGAGATGACATTATATATTACATAAGATATACTATTTAACTAGTGATATAAAGTCTTTAACTTACACTGGGCTGTAGCTCCTGTCTTTTTATAAATTTCTAGTTACTAAATGCTTTATAAGTTCTTAAAGTTTAACTACTTTCTATTATACCTATCATTATTACACTTTATTAGCCTATAAAGCATAATATATTTTATTTTTTACTTTAATATATCTTATAGCCCTTCATTCCATTAATCTTTAACAGTAGTAGTCACTCTG
>Ga0247758_1001174_pt1 | contig 20770 bp, 14 predicted proteins | sample UWRJL156409C4_FD_180950 | JGI IMG/M metagenome (GOLD analysis project Ga0247758, IMG submission 180950) | Plant litter microbial communities from Arlington Agricultural Research Station in Wisconsin, United States - UWRJ-L156-409C-4 | ecosystem: Environmental > Terrestrial > Plant litter >...
GAGCGGGGCCGTTTTCCCCTTGGGCTATAGGGGGTTGGGCGGGGGGGGGGGGGGGGGGGGGGGGGGGGGGGCGGCGATGACGAGCGGGGGGCTTCGCCATGGGTACAAGAGCTGCGTCTCCCTCCTTCACCGTGTCTGTGAGGGTCGCCTTCCGGGGATTGACGACGTAGCGGTTGGAAGAGACGACTGCGAAGGCGTTGGGCCTCCGGATGAGGGTTTCCACCACAAGTAAGTTCGCAGTTGCATATCGAGAGATGTGCCCGCGGGTGATCTGAGTACCGCATTGGCAGACCGCCATCTCGGGTGAGGCAGTTGGAGTGTTTGTGATACGAGACAAGATCACCATGCCCTAAGCCTTCGGCACATATGGCACGGGGCGTCGGTCGGCCCAACCGGCGCTTATCGGAGCAAGCAGTCCACGAGGTGCGCCGAGGTGCCAGCGCATTGGCGTCCCATCATTGGAGGACACCTCTGGATGGGCCACTCTTCTTGGAGCCCAACCTACCTTATCCGACCGCAGGGAATGGTTAGATCATGGATTGAACGATAAGCATGTTGAGCGATTAAAGCTCTATAATATTTAACAGCCCGTTTCGTCTTTTTCGATGAAATGGAAAAGGATTTCGCCGATGCATCTGCCTTCGGACAATCAGATGAGGGGTGAAAAGCCTCTAATTTATGCAACTCCCTATTTGTGCACCGAATTTTGTGTAGTCGTCATCACGATCGTTGACGCACATTGTCACAACTACATTTTTGTCCTCGGGCTCAGGCCCAACGTTGTCTTGGCCTTTGGTTGGCAAAGGTGGGAGCGTACTCTGTCTCCGCTAGATATTTCCCTTGACAATCTCGTAGTTCGTTCCAATCAGGAAAATGTGCGGACTATCGGTAAAGCCCCCGACAAGACAAGATAGAGCGATGCGTTTTATCCGTCTTATGTATCTTATATATCCTATCCTCTTAACCTTTAATAACAAAATAAATAGCGGCGGTTTTACAGTAGCAGGACTTTAAGTACAGGGCGCCGTTATGACGAAGGCGGTGGTTTTAAAGTTATAAACAGAGGATCGAATGGTTTGTTAATGGCAGTGGGCCATCCCTAGCGTGGAACCGCGCCACAGCCGCACGCCTTAGAATGTGAATAGTCCAACACTACGTAGCGGTATGCCGCCTGCGGTATGCTTGAGTCTCGAGCGGGATGGTGCTCCCAGCATCTTCAGCTACCGTATAAGAACATCTGGCCCACCAGTCAATTTCGCCTTGGGACTGGGAGTCTGCCCTGATGGGCCAGATGGTAACAATGCAAAGCGATAGTTGATATGATTGACGCTGTGTCTATGAAGTATGCGCGCTCTTTGTACCATCGATACCCCCCATCCCATCTCTTCCCTCTCCGTTACCAAAATACTGCCTTCCTAGCACCCGAATACTACCGACTGTACCCACGATGACCTCTTAGGTACCACCACTCCAACACGGCCTATAAGTAGCGGCGCATCAGATGTGATGAAATGAAGCCGATGTAGTAAGACTCTCCTAGGCGATGCATAACAACTGCTCAGGCTATCTCCCCGTCGAGATTTCAGTCCCCTTCGCTACGCCGAGGATGAGACTCCAACCCGGTCTAGAGGTTCATTGCTACTGGACTCACGCAGTGTGGCCAGAGATCTACGTCTTGTGTCACAGATTTGTTCCCCCTTCTCTCGTGTAATATACGAGAGCCTGACGGGGAAGACAGGCAATGGTCCCGGTGACGTGGCTTGCCTGAAGTCTGCCCCTGAGCCCCTTGCGGACGTGTTCGACAACTTTTTTGCGACCAATCCGGGGACAGAAAGCCGTGGGATTGATATCGGCGGGTAGTTCTCCATCTGGGAGGGAGTCTCGATGAGAAGAAAATAGTGAAAGAGCTTCCCAATCGATCTCTGAGTCCTGAGTAGCCGTTTCGCAGGTTGAGGATGGCGGATTTGTAGTCTTAGGTTGTGAGTAGGAGGTGCCCGACGAGGAAAGAAACGGCTTCGGGAACCCGTTGGAGATAGTAGGAGGGGAAATGTGTTGGTGCGATATACGCGGTGCCTATGCAGATAAGGTTACCGGGGTTGCAGATAATAAGTGTTTTCTCGAGGGGGTAGGTCTTGATTCGTCCGCCGTCCTGGAAGGCTTACGTATCTCCAAATGTAACAATACCTGCAATGCGATCTTTGACGTATTACGGCAGACTTTCCACAGCGCGATAAGTGATGGCTGCTCCTTGGCTGTATCCTACAGCCATAATTTTGGACTAGGGGAAGTAGATAGCCACATTAGCGAGGACCTGTATCTTGTAAATCCTGTACGGTGGCGCGCTGCTAGGGTAGAAATTGGGTTTAATCAGTGACAGATAATTAACTCCCTGATTAACCACGTTTTCGGCACCAAAATATGTCTTGAGGCTGTTAGAGAGGGCCGGTCCTACCGAAACGCCCTGTATCGCGTAAGTCTAGGTTTTAAGAGCGCTAGGTCGATTTATCTCACCATATTCCCCAGCACCAAGGTCTGTCAAGCCCAAATGAAAATGACTGGCTTACATCCAGTGTAGCTGAACTCCTCTGACCACATTCCCGTCCATGTTTGCCGCTTCTCGGATGCGACCGGCACGGCGGAAGCTAAAATGGGAATCCACGATAAGAAAAAGACGAGCACCAACATTATGCCAGATGAGGTGTTGCTCTTGTAGTCCTAAGCTTTGCACTCTTTTTAGAATAGCCGCTTATAACCTCGGAGGGAGACGCAAATGAGGCAGGCGCTGACGATTACAAATGCCTTGGTGCGTGGCTGCTCCTCTAAAGAAACTGGCCAATCGCTTTCCCCTGAAAGCTGGTCTCATTTACCTCTGGCGCTCCTCGATAGATCATTCTTCGTCCTGTAAATCTACAAACAGGCCCAGCAGCTGCTGATGAATATCTGCAAGCCCCGGAAGCCGGCAATTTTTCTTGAAAAAATCGGCAACCCTGCATATATCAGCCTTCTAATAGCGGCAGATCTCTCGGATCGTCCTCGCTTCCGTGCGGTATAGCAATCCGGCAATCAATTGCCGACAGTTCCGTGGGGGGCCCCTACAATTCAGAGTAAGAGCCGAGAGGTTTGACAAATTGACGCGCATCTTGGAAGGCAATCGGATGTTGATGCGGGCGTTGACGTTTCTTGGTTGACGATAAGAACTGCATTCTGTTCTCCATTGCTGATGTTTAATCCCTGAGACTAGCAACAAAAAGCGAAAGTGCGTGCAACGCCCTCCAAACGCCCAAGCGCATGATCGAGAAAATGTATGAAATCCAAGGGCAGGCCAACTGCCCTCCACCCTCTATTTGAACCACCCACCGCGCACGTGTACTTGCATTTCCCCAGTGCTGATAAGTACGAAACAGACTGAGTCCTTACAGTGAAGTACCGCTCCCGACTTCCAAAGACGAGCGCATCAGGGATTTGCCGCTGTTCTGCCTGTGCAAGCTTGAGCGCTGCACGAATGACAGCGTGCAGTCTTTCGGTAGTAGACTTGTCTAAATGGCCAGTCTCCAAGGCGCTTCGCAAAGAGCCTGAAACATCCAGGAGACAGCCGATTACGGCGCTTGGCGTTGAGTTGGACATGGGAGTTTTAGAATCGGGACTGATGTGTTGAAGAAGCAGCCGTAAAGGTTCCAGGAGGTCGTGAGAGTTGGGGAACTTGTGTCAGTCTCCTTGCAAACCAGATGCCCAATGTTGCCCAAATTTCGCCCAAATCTGGCTGTCGGGCGGGCACACCGCAAGAAACATTGACTGGTAAAAGGCCTTCCAATAAACGGTGCCAGACAACTGCGTGTATATGTTGTGTCACGTTGAGAAGGCCAACTCTGGACCTACTCGGCTAGAGTTGAGGCAATTCAGCATGCTGTGGCGCAACCTGCCGAAAATGGCAATTAGAGTGTGCAAATGTCAGCAAGCCTAGTAAATCCTGAGCAGACACTGGGCTGAGCGTGAGCCGGGGTGAGGAAAGATATGTGGGCGAAGGAAAGAGGGGAATTCCTGAGCCTAGATTCGTCTCAACACAATAGTCTATTACTGTTATTATGCTACATTCTAAATGATCTCCAACTGAGAACTCTACCCGAAACGCCCTTCCTACTAGAAACCTCCCGAGCTTTAATTACAACCAGCTATCAATCCTCCACTCAGTACAGGACCTTCGTCCCATCGACGTTGGTATACCCAACCATGATATAATCCTTCGCAATCGCCGTCCCATTCCGGAACATGGCGATCTGCGTAGGTGTGCAGGTCTCGAACATATCCCAAAAGTAGCACTCAGAAACCTCCTGCACCGGCACCTGATTCCGGACCTGCCTGACACTCGCCGGCCCCTTGGTCGTCACCTTGCGCTTCTCGTCATTCCCCTCCTTCCCCGTCGCAACATCCCGATTGAACATGACCCTCTGAAAGATGCGATATGTCGTCTCAGGCTGATACCATGGCGCCTCATGACCCGCGTCCAACACTCTTGAGAACGACAACCCCCCATGCTGCCGCACATACCCCTGGACCTTTTCCTTCGCCCCTATCTTCTTCTTGTCCTCCGTCCGAATCTCAGCATACCCCGCCTTGCGAAACTCCCCACTAAGACGTGACTCCATCGCCAAGCTGATCTGCTCGCCGCCGTACCAATTGCACTGGTAATCCCGATCTCCATACACCAACGCCACCTTCACACCCTCATCGACCATCTTGCCCAGAACCGCAAGGTTATGGCCCAGCACAAAATCCCCCGTTTTTGTAAACGCCGAGCTCGCTGCATAGGACAAGCCGGAAAAGTTGAGCGGGACGCCGAGCGCTTCCTGAATCGTCGCGGTGTTGAGATACCCTGCTGCATACTTTGGAGGAAAAGACCCCGGGACCTTGGCGGTGATGTCAAAGACGTTGTACCCCTGGTCCTGGACGCGCTTGTGCATCTTGCCGTAGCAGAAGGCGAAGGTGTCGGCGCAGGCTTTGTTGACCTCGGGGATGGTACCTGTGTTGTTGGGGTCCTTGGCTGCGGCGACGTCGCGGCAGGCGGAGATCAGAGACTTGCATTCGGGCCAGGCGGACACGGCGGAGGAGTACTCGGTTTGGTTGAGGGCGCGGATGCCGTAGGTGTTGTTGACTGCGAATTCGGGGTAGAAGGGCATCTGCGTCATCATGTCGATGCAGCCGTTGACGATGCCGATGGTGTCGAGGCGGAGGGGGACGGCACCCTTGACGACGGCGTTCTGCTTGGTGAAGTAGTCGGCAAAGGTGGGGCCGTAGTGGCCACCGTAGGACTCGCTCCAGATGCTGAACTGGTTGTTGCGGGGCCTGTACTTGGGGAACTGCTGCATCCAGATTTGCATAAAGTGCCAGGCGGCAGCGGCAGCCGTGGTGGTTGTGTTGGCTGTCGACAGGGGGTCTTGGGAGGGGAGAAGGCCGAGGAGGGTGGTGGCGTTGAGCTTGGGGGGTGGTGATGAGGGCGAAAGCGGAGTGAAAATGAAGGGGAGGGCGGTCTCGTCGACGGTGGCGTTGACGAGCTTGTCGTAGGAGAAGCCGGTCTGGACGGGCTGGTCGATGTAGAGCATGTTGACCTCGTTATTCCACGACCACGGATTGAGCACCGTGTCTGCGGAGTCGGGCGTCACTAAGCATGGCCCGTTCTCGCCGAGGGCGGCGGGGATGGAGGGGGAGCCGGGTCCGCCCTGGAGCCAAAGTGACAGAGGTGCATTCTTGGCGTCTTTCCTCGCCTCGAAGAACCAGAAGAAGGTGTGCACATCGTAGGGACGGCCCTCGGCGGCATTGGCTGGCAGGTTTACATAGCCGCTGTACGATTTGACTCCTGGCGTGGTTTCGCAGATGTGGGTTTCCTTGAACGACAAAGAAATGTTGGGGTCCAGCAGGGACTGGACCTTCTGAGATGCGCGTGGGACTGAAGCGCCATTGGCTGCAAGCGCCACCAGATTGATGAACACCAGGTCCTTGAGAGCAACCATTGTGCTTCAAACGAAGGGCGTGACGAAGAAAAGATGGGGAGATGCAACGAATGCCAGGAAGAAATGAGGGTTTGATGCATGAAGTGTTTGGCCATCAAAGAGAGAATTGTTCACCTTTTTTATTATGAAGCTTTCAATCTTCGGTCTAGGAAATTTGAGGATTATGCGAGCATGTCAGCCTACCTAACCGACAGGCTACGTTGACGTGCTGGCGCGCGCTGGCTGTAAGTGGACCGCAGCCATGTCCTTTGCCTTGGAAGATCGGCACTGGCAGGCCTTCTCATCGTCGCCTGGGGACCACAGCCTCATTTGGTATTTTCGGTAGGGTCGGACATTCGGATAGACCTCGCTACCCAACGCTTGGGATCCTCAATTGCTGGGATCTTGCGGCGCAGCTGTTAGGTGCCAACGTTACTATTTTGGCGGAGAGCCGCAGCGCAAGGGCTGTGATTCGCCCTGTCGGATACTGTCACGTGACGTGTCAGACTGTCCGACAACCGCCCCTTTCCTGAATATTCCAGACAACATGGCAGACGCAGCTAGCGAGAAGTGGGTGCTGCTCATCGCCGTCGAATGGTACTCTGATGAGCTTAATGACAAGAGGAATCTTGGTGGTGTCCATGATGTCGAGCACACAGCTACATTCTTGAAGACCAGTTTGGGGATCCTCTCGGATCATATCACACTTTGTTGGAAGGAAATGGAAGCAAATGAACCTATATTTTGGTGTTGTAGTTGCTTGAAGGAAGCAATCGAAAACTATCTACATCGCGGATATTTATAGAGGTGGAGGTTTGCAGATTGGCGCCAAGACCAACAGTCACTGCGCCAAACAGTCACTCCAACACACTTCTCCAACCCACTAACGATCCAACCCGGCACAGCAAGCATCTAGTAGTTAAGCCATTAATTGTTTTTTATAATAGCCTTAATGAGGTTGTAAGCTTTCTGCCTGTCCTTGGTAATAGTGACGTTATAAATGTCTTCGAGTTAAGTATCTTACTAATAACTTTAATATTGATCGAATTTTCGTCAGTAGCCGGCACGTGGAGTTTGCCCTGCCCCTTATGGGCGGACGTGGCTCTGTTAATCACAGCCATCGTACTTCTTACTTAGCAGCGACGGAGCGGAGTTATTCGTAAAGAATGGCTGGCTTAAGCCTACCAGACGGGGCTTATTGTTAAGGACTGTTATAGGCGGTAGTGTTTGGTGTTGGCTGTTTGGTGTTGGCTTTTTGTCGCCGACTTGGACATGGAACTTAGCGTTCTCTCACCATCAATGGAGCCCACGTTCGGGGCCGAGATTTCCGACTCCTGGGGACCGCGCCAAGCAACGCCGCTTTGAGGATAATGTTGGCTGGCACTTTCAACGTGGCGGACCTGTTGATTTTCGCTCTTGCTATCTGCGTTTGACGGGTCTACAATATGTTGGAGTCGATACCTCTCAGAGATAAGCCTCGTGCAGCACTATCACACTCTGTGGTATTATCCCTAACCAGCACTACTCACAGCAAAACAGCCAAACCACCAACAATGCCGGCCATGACCCCTCCAGCAATGGGCATGGCCATACCGGCCGCACCCGCGGTCGATGTTGCAGTTGCTCCTCCGGTGCCCGCGGTATTTGTGGGCGAAGAGCCGCCAGTTGTCCCGGATCCCGGCGCTGCCGTAGCAACCGCTTCCCCTAGGCCAGAACCACCGGTGAGAATCGCCGGGCAGTCGGTCTTCCTCTTCGCAGGGTCTGCGGCAAGATACGACGAGGCAACGTCGGTGGGGCAGACCAAAGACAAGCAAGTCCTGTAGCTGTGGTCAGCTGACTGCTGATGCAACTTGGGGAGTTGGCCAAACGTACGACATGAAGCTGGTGCCCCAATCACAAGCGCAGTAGGTGAAGCTGCTCTTGGCGTCGCACGTCTTGCTGGCCTTGGCCCTTAAGCTCGTTGAGCACTCGTCAAGGCTTCTGTGCAGGCAAATCGTCAGCTCTGGCTATGGCTTGGAGGTCAAAGGGGTTGACACGTACGACCACAATTCAGTCGAGCTTGACGCGCTGCACTTGGAGTAGAACTTGAAATCAGTGTAGCCTGCTGCCACCAGCGAGGCCTGGATGCCGACGAGGCCGAAGATCAGTGACGCTTTCATTGTGATTGATGTTGGTTTGCATCGCTGGAGGAAGCAGTCTGGTGTCAGCAATGGAACATCGAAGACTTAGCGGAGGCTATCCCTCGACATTTAAGCACAAGTTCCCCCAATGTTCCCAAAACCCAGGGTTTCGGGATAGTTCCCGATGTGGCCAGGTCGCCCACGCTATCCTCAGCCGCAGAACCAAGGCTGGCCCTATCCCAGATAATGGGAATTGGAGCCATGTCTGTCTCTCCTTATTGGCAACAGGTTCAATGCCAAGCCCAACCGCAGGCTTAGCTTGGATGCGGATCAGCGGTTCTGCAAGGGGCCGTCTCCCGAGCTCAGCTTGGGCCAATCCTGGTGTCTATTTGCCGAGTCCTTCTCGGGCTAGCGGACGCCTACGCCTGCGACAAGGCGGATTTGCAGTTGACACTTTCAAAATCGGATGCCAAGCTACTAGTATTCCTGGAGGACAAATCGGGATTGCATTGCGATACTCTCGGCGTCTTTCGAGACATGTGCTTTACCGGCGCTGGGGCTTGTAATGGATTGATTCATGCCGGGTCTTGACTGTGCTGACTGAAACTTGTAGGTTGAACGCTTGATTGAAGAGTTGACATTGAGGAAAGCCTTCTCTCGCGTGCTGAATATTGCAGCAAGTCCATGCGAGTACATATACAGAGCTTAAACTCCTACTGCGAGGGTGTCCATCGGCCGCCACACTGATAACAGCTGCTCGGCAGGTGGATACCAAAGGCACTACCAGATACGCAAAATAACCGTGCTCCCCTACACTCTGGGTGATACGCGAGAAACGGCATCTCGTTGCAAAAAACGTCCGTGTTTTGTAACCGTCGGGAAGTGTTATGACGCAGCGTGATCGGAGTAGAAGGTATGTAGTCGCCGTAATACTCGTTATAGTCTTTTCCGTAGAGACGTTGGCAGATGGCCTGGGTGAAGATTTTGTTGGCTTCGGCACGAATCCTGCACATGAAAAGCTTATTGTCTACATGATCCAGTGATGTCGATATGCGCACACGATAAGAGCTATGGCTGGCATTGACTCAGAGCCTGATAACCGATATCTCCATCCCTGATCAAACTTTGTATTGAACACAGATAGCAGATAGCCGGATCTTTGTGTATAAGAAGAGGCTTCTCCTCCCTGCATCACGATTCGGAATCATCATCCTTCAATATAACCACCATTTAAGATCCCATCTTCCTCACTCTTCCAATCCTTTGTTGACCGTCACCTAACCCCTGTCCGGCACACAGTGACCAGGACCACTTAGAACCAACAGAATCCATAAAATGGAGGCTGCTCAATCGTAACCGTAGCAAAGAGCGTTCGAAGTATCCATGACTTCGCCGATTGTCTTATTCTCGACTAGCCCATATAGATAAAGAAGATGGTTCAGTGTTGTCACGTTGCTAGGATCACCAATTATCAGAGGCTCACTGCTAGCATGAGCGTTAACCCTAGTAGACAAAATCGAGAAGACCATTATGCTTACGGGACATCCGCAGGCCGAGTCAAGTTTACCGGTGTAACCCCCGGGGGTGGAACCCTAGACGAAAGATTTGCTTTGTTATTGCCGCCTATATCCTGATTCCGTACTTCCGGATCTTTCAGCTGCCATTTGTTCCATATTCTGTCTAGCCAGGTGTGGTGCAAGTAGAATAATGGGCCCCCTGGACTGGAGATAGGATTGGACATCTATAACGCCTGTAAGCATCATGTTCCCTAGATTGCATCAAGTGGATCAGAATGAGATACATACCTGCGCACCAACCCCACTATGTCCCGCAGAGTGTGGCCACTTATTCTCGATACAAGACCAGAAAGTTAGGAACGTCGGCATATTCATGCATCCCTCAACCATACTCGGCGTGGCGGTCATGGTCAACGTGTCATTGATTTGTCGATTGATGCAATGATCGCTGATCTCATATCCTGATCCGAGCGGGTTGGTATAGTTGACAAACGGCCCATCCCGGATACAGCGGTCAGAACCGGCACCATCGCCACCGAAGCCAAGAACAGGGTCGAACAGGACCGATTTTGAAAATGCCCCAACATCAAGTTCCTCCGCCCGTATGGCTGCGTGCCGGTAAATCCACACTCATTTTGCAGTGCCTGCTCGTGCGCCCAGACGAACAAGCGATGGAAAGGGAGGAACTAGCCCTAAACAACAGCATTAGACATATCTAAAAACATCAATTGAGCTCCTTGCCGTAAAATGGGAAATTTCCATCTTCAACACGTGGGCGGACTGAAATTCATCGAATTTGGTCCTGCTGGCACGAAGGCCCAGGGTAGCAGGCTTGCTCATAAGGCACAGCTCGGTATCGATGTATGCCTTCCTTTCCTCGTCTCTAAGCGTATGCCTAGCAGTATGGGCGGAACAGTTAGCAAACTGGCGACGCCTTGACAAGACTGGGAAGGCTCCAGGGACGCACCATGCGTGGCGAACCCTTGGGGATTTGCAAGCATCCGCGTCCCGCACCGTCCGTTGCGCTGCTACGGCAGAGCCAATGATCAGCAGCGCAACCAAGCCTCGAATCAGTGCGGAAGACATTGTTGATTTTCTCACTCAAGTGGTCGCGCTGCCCGAGTAATATATATAGGATCCACTGATCGCCAATGCCCCTGTGGATAAAACTACACCTAATTAGAATTCCTATCCTCACCAATGAATGGTTTTCCCCACAAACCCGTTACCCGGGCCAAGGAAATATCCAAGACCAAGCCGCGCACGCTTTTAAATAGAGGGTTCATACCAGAATGAAGAGGCTGACACGTAGGTGTCACCCAAGGCGAGCACGAACGGAGACGCACAACCTCTTCCGTCCCTTAGACATCTGAGGCCTGCTGGTTGGCTGCGCGAACACCCGGTTCAGTTGGGATCATCTCGGAAGTTGCATATCGAAGACTTTGGAAGCGAGCCGAGGGAGACACCACCCTACAAAGTCCACGTCGTAATCGGGTCCATCCCGCTTAAAATCGCGGCGCTTAGGCACTGCAGCGAAGGTCTCACGATTATTACATTTACAGTCCAAAGTGCAAGGATGAGCACCCCCTATACCTTCCAGGGCAGCCACTGAACTCTCAACCCGGTGTCAATTGCGCAAAGCCGGCACTTACTGGCCCGAGTTTGAGAATTGTAAGGCAGCGCTCGGTAGTAGGAGAATATCGAGGTCAGTAGAGTCATTTTGCCTCGCCCCTTTCATGGATGACATGACAATAGAGCCTGTCAGCTCGGTTGAAGGTAAGCAATGCTCTCAAACTACCGCGGCTCCGTATTTCTCGCCTCGTGAGGGTGTCTGGTGACTAAAGATTAGCAACGACGTTATAATTGTAACCATAGAGAGCATCAAATGTATTAAGTCTAGTCTCCCGCTAGATCTTAGCCCACGGTTTTATTGCACATCTCAGACAGCAAATCCACACAACCACCTCAGAGCAGGAACTTAGGACGCAACAGTCTAACATCCTTACATTTCAACTCCGCCACAGGCTTCACCTCCTATGAGTTCAATTCTCTTGATTTTACAACCCTTTATTCCTCTTGCTAGACTATGGTAAATTATCAAAAGGGACAGTATCACCTAGCATTCAGACGTTTCCACGCTCTCAAGAAGTCCCGCGTCACTCTCCTCCCAAGGAACCTGCCGCTCAAGCTGTCGAATCATCTCAGCATGCTTCCCACTTCGCGGACTAACTTGGAACTCGAATTCAGTCGGGTAGGCGAGGATACCCGGCTTCGTCTTCACGTCCACATCTATCTCTTCCCCATTCTTTCCTTTAGCCTTTGTGAAGTCAAAGGCAGCCAGCGACTGGACCTTGTTGATGTAAAGACTCGAGTCAGCGAAGAAGCGACCAGGGCATTTTCTTCTGCCGTAGCCAAAAGCCTCCGCTGCAGGATCCGGCTCATTGCGAGGCGGAAGGAAACGATCCGGATCAAAAATTTCGGGGCTTCTATACACCTCTGGGTCATGAAGAAACCACCAGACTGCTGGAAGAATATATGTGCCTTTGGGTATCAGGTGATTGTTGAACTCGATATCCTCCGTAGCTGCGTGTGGAAGCCCATGGGCGCGATGGGCCACCACCTCAGGACCTCTTTGACCAAGGCATTGACGTACGGAAGGTTGTCGCGGTCTTCAAATGTTGGCAGGCGATCCGTCCCCACAACGCGATCTATTTCCTCCTGAGCCTTGCGCTGCACATGTGTGTTTTCGATCATGGCTAACGTAAAAACGGTAAGAGTGATGGTCGTCGTGTCTGCAGCAGCGCCGTAGAGACTTGCCGCCGTCCAGATGACGGCTTCTTCATCGTCGTCGTTCAATCTCCCTCCTTGTTCCTGCTGCAATTGTTGAACGAGTCTCGATACATAAGAGGGGCGGTTAGACCTGGCGGCCATCTGGCGCTGAACAAATCGGTATGGAATATGCGCCGACGCTTGAATGGACTTGCGCCATTTTCGGGCTGTTTTCTTGAAGCCGGCGCCAGGGAAGCTCTCGGGGAGATGCTGGAGGGCGGGGACAATGTCAACGGCCCAGGCCATCGGAGCCGCGGCGAGTGAGAACTCAGTCATCATCTTCTCGATCAAGTCTACCAGCTTGTCAGGCTTGTGAGGCTCGATGTTGTAGCCATATGCCATTTTCAGAACCGTAGCGGCTGCGGTTCTTTTGATATCTTGTCAGCTTTGCTCTTGTCTTAAAGACTGATGGCTTCGCACTGATTGGGACTTCTTACTTTTTGCAGTGCTCTAGCCATCCCCCCGGCTCCTCCAGTGTTCGCACAAGCTGCCTCCCCACTTCAATTTCCTGAGAATCGCGAAACTGTGCTGCAGAAACTGAAGTTCCAAGTTCTTGGTGAAGGTATTTGCGATACCGACGAAATGTAGGATTGTACCCTTGACAGATGGTGATGAGCCCGTAGCCGCACAACTTGTTGGCCATGACCATTTTAGGGCGTTCCGAGGACTTGGCCGCCATCCTCTCAAGCAAGTCGTGCGCCATCTGCTTGTCGTGGACAATCACAAGCGTCATGCCCATAACTGTCAGAGAGCTGATCCCGCCGTAGATGTCCTTGTGTTTCAGCCAATGTTGGTGTTCCGGCGTGCCACTAGGAGGAAAGTCTCGGACATTCCCAAGCAGTGGAAGCGGTTTAGGGCCTGGGGGCAATCTTTTGCGGCCCTTGTGGGTGAACTGTTGGTAGAGGAAATAACCGAGCAGAGTAAAAATACTCCATGAAAACGTTGCGGATGCAAATTCCATACTGATAAGTAGCGTTCAAAGGAACCGAATTCACCTGTCAATGATGCTGGAGCAAGAATGTTAACATCAGTTTATGGCGATATTCCCTCCGCAAGTTGAAGCCTGGGATGTGTGGCCGATATGCAAGCTGCGTCATCTTGGGAGAGGGGTAGTCAACCCCGCTGCCGATCAGCCGTGCCGCAGCCCGAGTCTGTAAAACTGCATTCTCGTTCATTGGCCCGTGATTAGCATTCGCCAGTTCTAAGGACGACTCCGCACTGATCACCGTACATTGCCGAGCCCTGCTCAACGGCGAGATGTAAGCACGATCTGGATAATATGGTAGCCCGATTGGAGAGTATGACCGGCGTGCATTCTCTGCATTTCGATCCTTGCCGCTAGCCAACCATTCAGACTCATAAAGATCTCAGGCTCGCTGACTATGCTAGAACATTTGCAATGCCCAGCGCTGGGTTTTAAATAAATACCACGACGCTTCAAACGATCAGTTCGAGTAGGCAATCGACAACCCCCTGCCATATAACAAGACTTGGATTACTAAACTCGAAAATCTGATTGAAAGCACCTACTCAAACAATGACTGCGTGATTTGGGTGTATTGCTTCGAGCGAATTAACTGCAAGTAAGCGCCCTGATTTCAGGGGCCAAGGTCGGGTTCTGTTCGCGTCACATCCGCATTTGACAGTTTGTATATTCACAGCCGTACTCTTCATGTTGTTTTTTGAGTCTGCACCGCGGGTGGAATAGTGTACGGCGTCATGCAGCAGGTTCTAAGCACTGGGCTTACCATCAGCACATACGTGCTTGGCCTCATTAGCGGCACTACGTTCGGCGTTGGTGTCAGCGAGTACTTTGGACTGAAGAGGCCAGACAATGTCACATATGCTTTCAATATCATGTATAATCCGGAGGATGGGGATTCAGAATCAGAAGACGACGTTGTGGAGGAGGCAGGGAAGTCGAAAGGTACTTAAGGAAAGGTCAGATACCTTATCCTTCAAAAACACTCAAACATGTCTCGCCAACCACTCAAACCCATTCTGATATCCCTGAGCCGTGAACACCGAACACATAAACAGTTCAACTGGTCTGCCTTCGCCGCCTGCCTTGCCTCCCTTCCGGGTGGAGAGCCTCAGCCACTCTCTCAGCTCCTCCTCCGAAACCGCGCCATGAGAATCAATCTTATTCCCAAACACCAGAACCGGAATTAGCCTCCTGCCCTTTACAGTACTGCCGATTTCACCGCTCGCCGTTCCCATCACAAAAAGTGTCAAAATACGGTGCCTGTGTGGTCAGATCCATTCCATGAAAATGTTTCCAAGCCTCAACCCGCCCTCAACTGGTGTTCCGGACTCGCTGAATAACCACTTGCCCTTTCTATGTGCCTTCAAATGCGATCAGAGCTCCAATACACGTGCTCAAAAGGGTTCCATGGCGAAGTTATCCCCACCCCTCAATCATACCAAACCGCATTCGCACAACACCTCCCAACCGGGATCCCCACCTCCGCTACAACTTCCACCTCCTCCTTCACTACATCAAACCTCCAAATCTGCACAAGCCCCTTCTCCGTATCCGTCAACGCCACCCACTCATCCCCAAAGGGTGCCGGCGTAACCGCATTCGCCGACCCCCCCGACGTCGTCGTCTCCATCAAAAACAACTGCCTCTCAATCTCCCCCGAATCCCCCAACCTAAACGCACTGATAAACCCTTTTGTTCCTGCCTGTCGCCCCCGGTTCGTCGCCCACAGGTATTTTGCCGAGTGCGAAATCATCACCTCGTCCGGCCACCATGCGGATGGGTTCAGGCCGGGTTTGATCAGCGGGTAGGAAGTTGATTCTCGCGCGGGGAGACCGGTCTTTTTGTCGACTTTGTATTGTGTGAGTGCGTTGGCGCCCTCGAGCGCAACGTAGAGGTACCCGCCACTCGGATGCGTCGCGACGTGCCGGGGATTCGCGCCCGGGACGGGACCTGGCATGGCTGAAATGAGATTTAGATGGCCGGTGGTTTTATCCACGGAGTAAATCCACATGGAGTTTCCGCGGGTGTCTACGCCATAGAGGAAGCGCCCGTCGGCGGAGAGGGCGAAGCCGTGCATTAGTGTGGAGGTTATGGAGAATGTGGTCGAGTTGAAAGAGTAGGGGATGTCCTGAGAGACAGAGAGGAGGGCGCTGGTGGTGGGGTCCACGGAGAGGACGTTCCCGCAGGTGGGGCCGGCGCCGTAGAAGGCGTAGGGTGGGGTCGATCCGGCGACGGAGTGGAGTCCTGAGGGGCCGTTCCCGGCGTTAACCCCGGGGAGGGCGGAGATGCAGTTGCCTTTTAAGGGGACGGCGCCGGAGGGTGTGATGGACGAGGAATTGTTGATGGTGTAGGAGTACCATGCGCCGGAGCCGATGCCGCTGCCATAGAGGGCCTTGCAGTTGTGTGAGAGGGTGATCCATGTGTGGGTGTCAGATGCTGAGATGTTAGTTGTTAGTGTCAAAGCGAGATTGACATCGTCAAACTCGAGCGCGTAGAGAGCGCGATCTTGGAAGGTGCCGACAAAAAGGTGGTGCTTTGCTGCTTGGGCTGGGAGGAGTCCTGGGAAGGCCCGGGAGAGGAGAAATAGAGTGGACAGCCTCATCCTAATAGAAGCTTTAAAGTCAGCTACAATGTGACAGCTGGTTTTGACACGCGTCGTCGTCTTATGAAGAAACGGCAGAAAGGGTGACTCCGAATCCTTTATCACTAGTAGGCAGCGGACCTCAACGGGTAAAGCCAGAGCTTCCCTCTTGCCGGCTTACGTGCGGGGACAGCCTTACATGCAGGTCCCGGAAAATGTCGATTGGCAGATATATATTATCTATTGCCGGCAGGTCGCTTTAACTGAGAGATTTTCTGAACAGTTGTCTATTGAGCCGTAGTTGATCCCCTATTGGAGTACAGACGGCCTCATATTTCACAAAGAAAGATCAGCCTACCTTCCGTTGTCGCGGTTTTCACCTCCTCGGTATGTGTCATGGGTCAACATGGAGTGGGTGCAAGTCGCGGCCGCCAAAGACCGCATTTTCTCCATCCACTCGGAAGGGTCTATTTTTACTCATTCTAATCCCATCAGTACCCAATAATCTGGACATCTGTTCTCCGTGGCTGTGATCGGCTTTCCTTCGCATGGGCCGTGTCGAAGTATCACGCCACCGAGTCCGACTGGATCACCCAATTCTATGACGCCCCACCAATCAAAAACAACCCCTTTTCCCGCGCGACGTCACACAACCGTCAGCTGCCACCAAATACGAGTGCAGCGGCATTTTGCACTGGCTTGCAGTGCAACCTACATCACGGAATTGAGCCCGATCCAGCTCTCACCCATCTCGCGGCAACAACGCCACCAACGTCCATTGCCCATAATAACATCGCCTGCATCCGCCCACTGCAATGCATTCAACCCGCAACTTTTATTATTGTTAAACTAAAGCCAAGCCATATTTACCATCATAAATCAACAATGCTCACAAACCTCTTCCTCCTCCTCACCCTCCCCCTAGCCCTCTCCTACCCAGGTGGCGGCGGCGGTCACCAGAGAGACCACGACAACCATCCCAACCCCCCAGGCCCCCCTCATCAACCCACCTGCCCAACCTGCAAGCCCTGCCCCACCCCAAACACCTGCCTCACCACCTCCCTTTCCGACTTCACCTGGTCCCTCTCCCTCGAATACCACGCCTTCTGGTACTTCACCACGCCAGCCCATCAAAACTCATGGGGAACGGTGACGCTGAATCTTACCAATCCGGCGATCCCTGATGTGACGGTAGAATGCCAGGCGAATAGCGATCGACTTTCGGATTTCTTCTACGGGGATCAGCTTTATTCTTGTCTGGTGTCGGATGCGGCGAAGGCTAAGGGGGTGGGGGAGACGGGGTTTAGGTTTTGGAGCCCTAGTAAGGTGGAGGTTAATCAGACTTGGGGGTGTGATAAGTATGGATTTTCTTCCTTGCGGGTTGGGTTCAAGAATGAGGAGCTAACGAGGAATAGGGTCAAGTTTAATGCGATTGGGAATGCGGGATTGGAGGGGATGAAGTGTACGGATGTTTCGTGGACGAATCCGAACTGGACGATGGGATCGGGGGCGTTTTACTCGACGAGGGATGTCAAGTGTACGCCAATTTCGTTGAAGGTGAAGCCGGTGGATGAGAGGATTTTGCTGTAGGCTGGGATCAAAATGGTCGGAAAGGACGGGGAAGGAATAAGAATACCCGGAGAATATTGGAAGTTGCACAAGCGGATCATCTGTTGACAGGAGGTCGGGTTGCACATACGGAATTAGCGGTTCTTTTCCTTGGTGGAGATGATATCGTTCGATGGAGTTGGTTTCACAACGACTTTGTCAGATATCTGTAACTAACTTTGAAACTATTTCAAGGAGATGTAATTTAAAATCCTTCGCAACATTTGATGTCGGTGTTACCTTACGCAGACGCCAGCATATACTTAATGTTATGTATAAGGGTAAACTACTTGCGAATAATCTTTGGATCTTTGCATTTAGCCTTTTAGTAGTTATATTTACACGAAAACGCGCTTGGAGTTTTAGTTAACGTTCAATAAAGTTGTGAGCCTAGAGTTTGCTAATAGGGGGCGCGTCGCGTTTGCGTAGTAGTTGGTTGGCCATATTTTCCATAAAATAAAGCCGAGGAGGAAATGCGCGTTTGTGTAGCTTAATAATATACTGAATAATCGTATACTTTTCCAGATCTGTAAGTTTTCGTAAGTTGGCTGGAGTATTGCGTTATGCAGGCCGACTAGTGTGTTGATGCTTAAGGGTACTGCGGTTGACCTTGTAGATCTTTGTAGCAGTGTATCACCTTAAAATTTAGATGCTTTTAAAGAGCTTTGACGGTTAAAATTAATTATGGTTTATTTAAAGTGGTTTCTATTTTACGTTGTTGAGAAATTGAAATGTTGATGGTAGGGTGGTAGGCTTGGTGGAAAAGTGGTCGCTTGCTTATTCTGGTCGCTCGCTTATAACGTACGTTAAAGGTGGTGATATAGGCGGTGAGACAGGTGGCTAACGTTTATGTAGAGAATCGTTTGTCAGCTAGGTATGTATGTAGTTAGTGTATAGGTGTTCTTATTGTTGGGGAAATGCGGCGATCGAGGTTTAAATTCGTGGGTCTAAGAAAGAGGAGGGCATGGGTGGAGGAGATGCCGAGAATAGATGTAGAGCCCTATCCGCCCAGATGGACTTAGAGCTAGCTGGTGTTTCACAGCTGCCATGCTCTGAAATGGAATAAACGCTGGCTGCTAAACATGTAACCTCTCGTCATCGTGGGTACAAACTTCAAATGCTTCTGTCAATGGCCACCATCCGACGGGTCGCTTGGGTAGTGTACCAAAACGATGTTAGCACGCGGCCTCCTGTTGCTGGGTAAGTGCTCCTCTATCCTCCTAAACCCTTCTGTCGTTGGCTAACAGAGCGTTACACAAGGCCGCTTGGCCATGCAGCCTGGGGGCTAGAACCTGTTAGCAGACTCGGGCTTCTTCGGTGGGGTCTCCTGCCGAACTCAGATCGCACCTCACTCGGTCTTTCCGGCTTCAAAGTTGAAATATCCTCCTTGGGTCAGTTTTATGTATGGGACCAATTCTAGGCTCGCTCGGCCAGAATTGAAGTAATTGTGCATGCTGCGGCGCCGCCTTCCGGAAATGATTCTTAGGCTGAACAAGCCTGAGCAAGTCCTGAGCAAGTCCTGAGCCAATCCTGAGCCGGGCCTGAGCCGCGGTGAGCAGTGTCACGCGGACGAGGTACGAAAAAGGAAATTTCGTGTGCCCAGATTCGTCGCACAAAACACTCTTTGCAAGGAATGGGAAAAGCTCCCAGCAGGAAAAGACTATCTGGCCGTACTTACCAGTGAGCTCCTAGACTTTTACTAGACTTCTGGAAGTGCCGCCGCCGAGCCATCCCTCACCTTCAGCAAATTGCGCTGGGAAAAGGGAAACGCGTTGTTATTCGAGCCATGCCCGAACCAACAAGTTGTCGGCTGTGCTTGCCATCGGGTGCAGGAGATCAAGAGGGGGAAGATGAAGAATCCGGGAAGTATTTCCGATATTTCTGCTGCAAGTGTTTCGGCCATTGTCGTCTTTGGATCGCCACCCAGAGGTCTCGGCTACAGCAAATCTTTGTTCCCGCGCATCCGCTCACGACCGAAAATACTCTTGCATAACGCCATTCGGAGAAATACCACTCGCCTTAGTCGGGTCAAAACAGGATCCCCTCTGTCGCTTCTAGTCTGGGAACCCCTGCTGAAGATGACCTGCAAGGCTCAGTGTAACGCAATATTCCCCTCCCAATGAAACGACGGAGATAGTGTTGGAGAGTTGTTCAATTGGGATTCACAACGCGCCACGATCTCTTGATCTCGAGGAGAGTCCTCCCGGCGGTAGTGCGACGACCTCAGCCGGACCAGTGGCCGGAGTCGGTGGCGCCGGGCGAGAACCATTCAACAAACGCGATAGGTTGACGATCACCGAATGTCTCTCTTCATCGTCCTTGGCCGATCGGACCACCCACTGAGGCCCAAGCATCTACGAAGACAGACTCCTGCGTCCATCACAAGAAGTATAAAGTTACCAGCAGCTTTTCACTCCACCTCCCCCGTCTTCCAACTCCAAACTACTGCCTCGCCAGTCGGCCAACTCCCCACTACTACCCTTCGTCACCATGAAAATGCACCCCCTTACCCCTTTCCGCCTCCTCCCCCTCCTCTCCCTCACCATCGCATGGACTCCCCCCTCCTACCCCTCTTGGGACCTCCTCTTCTCCGACCCCTTCCTCGGCCCCGGCGGCACCCTCCCCTCCCAGTCCACCTGGTCCATCACCACCGGCTTCCCCCACATCAACAACCAACTGCAAACCTACCTCGCCTCCCCGCACGAAGTCCAACTCTCCGGCGGTTCCACCCTCTAGCTCGTCCCCTGGCGCAACGCCTCTACCGCCGGGGGATGGACTTCCGGCCGGGTCGAGTCGCAGTACACATTCACCCCGCGAAAGGGGGTGCGGACTATGGCGGAGGCGATGGTGAGGTTTGGGGATAACTCCGTGAGTGCAAAGCAGGGGATCAACCCTTCGTTTTTTGCAAGAGGGGAGTCCTTCCGCCATGGCACGGAGTGGCCTGCCTGTGAGGTGGACATTCTCCAGACCATAAATGGTGAACTGAAGAGCTTTGGCACCGCGCATTATGACGTTTACTCAGGGGGGAGGTGTGATGAGCCGAAGGGGCTGGCGGGGACGGTGGAGGTGCCGGATCAGGGCTGGCAGAGGTGGAGGGTTGTGTGGGATCGGATGCCGGGCGGGTGGGAGTGTGAGAGTGTGACGTG
>Ga0247758_1001176_pt1 | contig 20737 bp, 6 predicted proteins | sample UWRJL156409C4_FD_180950 | JGI IMG/M metagenome (GOLD analysis project Ga0247758, IMG submission 180950) | Plant litter microbial communities from Arlington Agricultural Research Station in Wisconsin, United States - UWRJ-L156-409C-4 | ecosystem: Environmental > Terrestrial > Plant litter >...
CCTTGTTTTTATTTCCGAATACCCATTTGTTAAATTTTTTCAAACGCGAATAACTCCTGAACCGTAACCCTAACCCTGAATCTGACTTCAGATTTGGACTCCTGGTCACGTGACGTGTCTGAAAACATAGTGTATCACGTGATTTGGGGCCCGAGTAGGGGCCCGAGCAGAAGGGCCCGAGCAGACCCACTTTTGATAATGAACCGACCAGTCCTAGGTCGAGTTGAATTTCCTTATCAGTTTTGACTGAATTTCCCATAGTAATTTTTTTTTTAGACCACCCTTACAACAAATTGTCCTCCGGACAGGATAAGGTTACGTTTACCAGAGCGCTAAGTTACGTTAAACTACTCACTAGCACCTGAAAAGTAAAGTACGTAAATGCAGAGTAAAGTCCGAGAACTAGGGCTGAGGCAGCTTTTAAGTTAGTTTTAAGCCTAAATCCTAGCCTATTAGCCCCGAGTTTAGGCTTAAGATATATTAGTATATACTTTGAGATAGTACATGATACTCTAATTTGGAATTTAAGATCGTATATAATATCCCAGTTTAGAATTTCCAGTTTAAACGCTACTCTCCAAGAGGTATGATAAGATAAGTGCTCCTTATAAGTAGTAAGGTGATTATATTATAGTTATATAAAGAGTGTAAAGTTTATAAGATTATAACTTTATAATTATACACGTAGTGTTATAACGTAAGCTCCCCTATTATGGATGCAGGTGTATTAAAGTCTCTACTGATCTAAAAGTAGGTAAAGCTTATGATAGAAGGCTTTAGGTGGGGTTAAAGGATTTAATTATCTTTACTATATATAACTTGGTTCAGAACGTTAATAAGTATTCCTTTAGCTAGGGGTGTAGAATGCCGCTGCTTATGTGATAGGCAACGTAAATACTTAAAGGTCTTAATTAAAAACAGCTGGGTTATTAATGTATAGTTATTTTACCCAGTCTATAGGTGACGTTACTACTATTATTATTAATAGGTGTTAGAAGCGCTGCACTCTGGATTCTGTGGAATTAAAGGAGTTGCAACTGTGTGATTGTATTCCTTGTTCAGCTCTCTGGCTCAGCCAGAGAACCTTTCTTATAGCTGTGAATAGTGGCAAGCCGCGTGGCAAAGCCACGCGGCTACAATTTCGCGTCTGTGGCAATGGTTACAAATCTATTGTTCTGGTGGTTTCCAGACTCTTCTTTCTGGGCCAGCCAGAACCCCTTCCTTTTTGACAATAGGGAAGTTTAGCTAAGGGGACTGAAAACGGGCCCTTAAGGCTGTGTGGCGGCCGTGTATGGGATCACCCCAACTTAGTGAAGAATCAGGGAAAGCTTAGGATAAATCAACCACAGCTCACCCCAGCTCAGGACTACGAATGAAAAAGGAAATTCTATGAGCCCAGATTCGTCTCAGACAACCAGGCTGTTGTCACCAGGCATGCGATGATGATGCATTCACTCGTAACCTCTGCGCCACGTTTGGCATCTAATTCCCGACAGATATCTAGTCCCCGCAGGATTTCAACCGTTCTCAAAGTCGTCCATTTTGAGGGCAGACAAAAAGCTCTGCTCAACCAGGAGAGTCAACATGGTTGCTGATTCGACTGGCAAGACTGGCGAAATGGCCGGAAGGCGGAGCGAGCCTGACAGCCACACCATTGCCCTACCTCAACGCCCGGCCCCCAAGAAGATACCCAAGGAGAAACCCAAACGGAGAAGCCAGCCAATGTTCTGCAACACCCTTCCAGTCGCGCGAAACGGTCATTTTTATGGCCGGGACGAGATTTGGATCGCATTGACAGCATCTTGCAACCTGCACACTCGGATTCCTCAACGGTCCTCCCATCCGTGGTGCTGCATGGGCTCGGTGGGGTGGACAGAATGCAGATTGCGCTCAAGTACGCCTATTCAAAGCTCGATGAGCTAGATGCCGTGATTTGGATCGATGCGACGAATACGATCTCAATCCGGAATAGCTTCAATCGAGATACATCGGAGGCTCTAGGGCTTTCCCAGCATGAGTGGCAGTACCGAGACCCTGCGGTAATAGCGAGCTAATAGGACTCGAGCCCTCAAATGGTGGGCTTGGCGAAGCAGAAAGTCAGTCCCTTCGTTGACGGCAAATCCGCACACTTCGATACTTTCTTTGATAGGAGCAGCGGCCGCCAAGCCGTCTCTCGTGGTCACGATGATTGAACCGTATTTAGAAGCTGGCCAGTACTCTCCTAGCTTCTCGTGGGTGATGGAGAGCGCGACAGCGATGAAGATCTTCATGCCACAGAACTTGTCAAAAAGATGGGAGGACCTCCTCTTGCTCTCTGTCAAATGGCCGCCCATATCAACGCAGCGAGCTGTACCTTCAGCCACCTGTTGGACATATACACCAAGGAGAGAGAGCGCCTGGAGAAGGAGACGAAACCCGGATCAAGTTATCTGGGATATAGGCACTTGCTCGAAACAGTGTGGTCGGACGACATCTCCGCCCTTTCATGTGAAGAACGCTATTTCTTGGATGCTTGTCTTTCTTCTCCTCGGAGAAACCTATCCCTTTGGCCCTCATGAGCGGCGGTGTGGTGTGAGTTTCATCTCTTCTTCAAAAGGCGCCCACTTTTAGCTGACGCCCGATGTGGGACATCCAATGCGAACACTGTCATCAAAGGACTGAAACGCCGCTCATTTTTGAAGCTGGGCAATGTCAATCGTGCAGTTTGGGTCCATCCACTGGTGCAAGCGCGATTTTCGGCTGGGTGGCCGGCGAAATCCAACTCTTTTGCCATCAAAATCATTGAGACCGCCATAGCAGCTCTAGCGTTGGTCATTTCGGACGATTACACGCTTGATCACGAATTTGTGAAGCTTGTATACATACCACATGTAGCTGCCTTGGCTAAAAGCTACCATAACTTCGAGGAAGGGCTCCCGTCCGTCCTCTTTGGGGACTCTTTGAAGCAGGCCGAGGATAACAAAGCCTGGCCCTTAACCTGTGGTTACTTGGACCTTATGGTGAAAGCCGCGAAGTAAGTGCCTATCGTCGCTGTCTTTATCTTACCATGATGGAGCATATGAGCTGAAACCACTCCTCTACAGAAAAGTGTTAGATCATTCCGATGATGTAGGGCCGGTTACCATTCTGCTTGACGTTGCCGAGAGGGCATACTCGAGATTTCCATCACCAGACCACTTCGATGCCGAAGAAATGTATGCGACAAAGGAGGCTTATTCAATGCGTTGGCAACCACGCGACCATTAGTGAAGCTTTAGAGGCATCCAGACCAAAGCCGGTGAGAAATCCGCCCCTGAGTCTGTGGCCGTTGTATGCTTATATGTTGGCTTGTTTGTTGAAAGAGGAAACCTGGTTGGGGGCTGTCAAAAATAAAAGAGGAGGCTGAGACTCCTCAGGGGTTTAGTATAGTTGCCTTGTCACGAGAAACGCAAATTGATTTACCCGGCTTTTATTGCACGTGTTGAATCCATACGAAATGGAACATGGCTAGACACCCGCAATCAAAGCAAGCTCCTCATGCCCTATGATTGATCCTCACCTTTGCAACGAGACTCGACTTGGAATAGCCCAAGCTCGTTTTCTTCCAGCCTGTAGAATCAGCCCATGGACTGCTCTGCCTCTTGCTCTAGTGTGAAAGTTAAAATTGCTCTGACGGTCCCGTGAGTAAAGTGACATTCTTTTTTCCGACAAATACGCTACTGTTTTCTACACTGCTCATGAAGTTATGCACATAATCATCCCTTCTCCTTAACCCCAAAGTCAAGCTTGAGATACTAACAATCAACACTGAGACCAATTCTTCGCCCTCATACCGCTCCCCTCATCCACTCGTCCACTGGCTCCTCCACTTACTGGTAAACAAACTTCAGATCCAGAGGCTGGAACCCGCTGTTCACATACCTTTCGGCCAGATGATATAGCTCCCAATACTCGAAGCTGGTGGGCATCTCGAAAGCACACTGAAGGTCCTGAAAATACCCCTTCATGAAGTTATCGAGACGCATGCCATCCACACCCCAGGTCAGATCACCGCGCATCCCATGCATACACCATCTAACAAGACAGTACCAGGTCTGGAGAAATGCAAACTGGTTCATGGGCGATGTCGGGTCCATTGCTAATCTCAGGCGTAAGTACTTGGCTCTGCAGGGCCCGCATTTGGTCCAGGAGACAAGTTCAAGGCGAATAGCAGGGTTCATGATCGCTCGGGCGCCTTCGAGCGCTCCATCACCGGCCCATAGATTCTTCACTGCAGATATAGGTTAGTTTTGAACCCCTCTGGCGTCGTAGGCTGTAGGAAGGGGATCAACATACGTATCCCATGTGAAGATCGGGATTGTCCAGCAGCCTCGAAGCCCAGCCTCTGGAATCTTATTGTAGAGTTTGAACCACAGATGTTTCAAGACTTTTAGTTCTTCCTTATTGCCCAGTAGTCCTGAATTCGCGCTCATTGTGTCGGAGCTGGGTCCTTGAGTAGCGATTCCCTTGCCTTTGCGACCCTTGGGAGCATTCGCAGAGCCGGCGGAAGCAAAGGGCTCGACCTCCCAAGATTCGTCAACACGAAGGTCCTCTGGTTGGAGAGTCATGTCACTCTCGGGAGAGCCGGTATCTTGCTCGTCACCGATATCATCCATCGTCACATCTTCGTCTTCCTTGACGCTGAGATCATCTCCACCCCTATATCCCTCACCGGCAGACTCTTCATCCGCGCTGTCGGGCTCTTCAGCTTTGACACGCTGCCAGTACCCCGGCATGATGCTGTACTTAGGGGCCAGCATCTTTTCGGCGGGGAGGGTTGAACAGCTCTGCTTATCTGCAATTTTCGGGTTAGCTTCCTTTCGAGCCAGCAGTAGTTTCAAAGGGAAAAAAGGACAATACTTACTCGGTTGCCAGAGTGCTTCTCGACCCTTCAGTCTCGCGCTGGCAAATGACGTACTCCAAGGATGTCGTGTTCGTGCCGTCTCTGACTGAATGATCAGGCCGATGTCGCCAGCCCGGAGAAGCGCAAAGTGCTCGTCCTGGTCGATGTACCGCGGATGATGCTAAACAGGCGGAAAGCTCGGAGACAACACAAGACTTTAGTGGTGTCGGAGATCACTACTTCTCCAAGACAACTTGCTGCCGGACAGCAAAGACTATTCGGTGATGAGGCTTGAGGGGATGTAACAAGCCGAAATATCCTCAAGCAAGGTGGGATTATTTTCCCAACTTGTCAAATCTGCTCAGAGAGGAGCTGTCAGTAATGAGAATCTTCGCCTATTGCCCTGTTGCTCGACAGATGTCTTTGAGTTCAGGCTCATTGGCACATTGAATCGAGAAACAGTGGCTCAATTTATGAGAGGTGTAGGAAATAGCTGCAGAAGATAGGAACGGCAGCAACACTTCCGCCGGCTGAAGAACGTCCCAACGGGGTAACTCAGCGGCTTAGGCTGAGATGGACTGGCCCCCTGAAGGGAAAACTCTGACGTATACATACCTGATGGACAACCGTTGGGCAATGCTGTTCTGTGCTGTTTGATGAAAGTGTGCTTGGCTGAGCTAGATGTTTTGGTTGGTAACACAAAGTTGTCTGCGACGAATCTGGGCACACCAAATTTCCTTTTTCGTTCGTCGTCCTGAGCTGGGGGTGAGCTGTGGCTGGTTTGTCCTGAGCTTCCTCTGATTCTTCCCTAAGCTAGGGTGATCCCATACACCGCCACCGCCGCACAGCCTCAGAGGCCCCTTTTCAATCCCCCTCGGCTAAAGTTTCCTGTCTATGGAAAGCAGATGACGCAAAACTATCGCGGTATTAGCGGTGGCGGTGCGAAAAGAGGAGGAAACGAATTTTATGGTCCATTGCAGCCGAGACCATCTCCCGAATCTGCTTACAAGATAGACTGATGATTCGTGGAAAGGTAAGGGCCAGGTTTCGGGACTGCCAGTCCGTGTTTTTGTCTGCCCAGTGCTTGGGCGACACAGTGAAACTGTGGTGGAGCCTAATTCTGGGCCCGTTCGCCAGAGTACCGAGCTGCGTCGGACCACCCGCCAGGCGTCACAGCTTCCAGGGTAGTCTTGGGCCCGAATTTTGGCCTAGAATATACTAGTACATGCCCTGGGATAGTGCATATACCCCAGCTCGAATTTTAGGATGGTACAGGATATATTATCACTGATGGGACGTCCTATAGTACACCAGTATATGATGGGATGTCTCAGAATATACCAGTACATGCCCTGGGATATTACATAATGTCCTAGCTTGGAATGGTAATTTGTTACGGCCTACTCCTGGTACACGGTGGTGACTAAGGTAAAGACAGATCGTAGTAGCGGATAAGGTCTCTGACCGTGGCTAATTGCTATAAGGTGATGGGAGTAAGATGACTGAATGAAGGCTAGTATAACTCTCGGGGTGTTACACTGTTAAGCAGATCGCAGACTCAGAGGTTGTGAACAATAAGTCTCACAGAACAATGTATTGCTAGCGTGAGGAACTAAGAGGTCCCTCACTCCATCATAGCAGCGATGGCACTTATATACTGCAGGGCTTTTGGTCTTTGCACCCTGGGCCTGAGGTAACTTGTACTTTGCTCTGTTGCTCTGTTCGTCCCTTCGTTCGGATCATAGAGCACGGCTCTGTAGTTTGTGTTCCTGCTCTGAACAGAGCCTCCTTTCTTAGCACAGAGCACTCCGTGTGTTTGCCCTGTTTCACACCCTAAAATCGACAAACACCCATGCTCATTGTCACGTGACTCTTCGTCACGTTTGATCAGTCTAGATCAGCTCCGACTCAGCTTCGGTAATGTTTGCCCATTGAACAGCACAGTATTCCGAGAAGGTGCAGTTTTAGCCGAAGGGCCCAAAAATGGTCCTGTGTAAGGAAAGGGCCCAGAATTAGGACATTTGCACCTGTAATAGCCACCACCCAGAACTTCATGGACAGTTCGTCCAGGCGTTCCGCTTGGTAATACTTATATCTATTACTAGTCGTTAATATTAGAGATATTTAGGAGATGCCTTTGTGTAAGGGACGGGGATGCGAAAGATCTGCGAAAACGCCGTCTCCGTGTGGGCATGGGCCCAGAACTGGGACATTTGAATCCGCAATAGCCACCACCTAGAACTTTATAGACAATTTACCTCTCCCCCCGCTTAAGAATGCTTATTAGTCGTTGATACTGGCAACATTATATATGCCTTTACTAATAGGCGTTGTTAGGAGATGAGTATCAGACCATTAGTGCTTGTAAAATGACTGTATTTAGAAGACGGCTTATTGCTACGGTAGCCTGAAGGATTTCTAAAGACACTTTTCGCATTCCTTTTCCACATACCCTTCCCTTACTCCCCCTAGGGTTACGTAGTCTCTGTTGTCACTCAGGCCCTTATGATAGTCTCCCTTACCTTCTCCCTATCTTTCAAATATACCCCTTATCTCTTTTAATCTTATGCATTATATCAGCAAACCTAGTATTCCCACAATATAAGCCCTAAGCCTAGGAAAAGCGGCCTAATGGGTGAAGATCTGGATGACTTGATCGAGAGAGCCATATAAGATGGCCTCTCTGGGTATAAATCTTGTATCAATAATAAGCTTATCTTGCAACGCATAAACCATGTGGGCTTAATTGTCAGGCGTGCAAGCACTGGGTGTTTGCACTGCGAAAGGTGCCCGGAATGCCCTAAGAGAGTGTTCAGCATGCTTTCAAACATTAAGTTAAGCACGAATTAGTCCTCTGGTGACGAACTAGTAGGCTGTGGTATGTTGGGCAGACAAGTTGCTTAATGGATAGGTATATTAAGGGAACCGAAGGAAGAAAGATGGCTTAAAAAAAGAGAGAGGCTTGCCGTTAAAGATAGGATAAAAGGGTGGTTGAAATAGATGGAGAAAGGACGAAATTTGGCGAAGAATAGGGCTAATATATGGTAAGCGGGCTGCCACTTCGATCGCTCTTCCTCGTCTATGTCGTTCGTTAGTCTTAAACCCTCTGATACGTAACTAAGCGATCTGAAAGCTTACATCATGCTTCAATGGTAGCTACGCTAATTCATAGCTCGCCAATTCGTAGCTTAAAATAATTACTTCAAGCTACATTAACAAGTAGTTCGGTTCGCTAACCATATATGACGTAGGTATTACGACCTGCACCCGACACAGGCCTCGAGAGGACTGGCGCGGGTTAAGACAGAACGTATGGCAGGACGCCAACAAGTAGGGAGCGTTCCGAAGACGGCTTATTGAGCTAACACTCTTAGATAAGGGGTTCAATGTCACTGTAAGTCGTTATCACTATAATGTATAGAGGTGAGTCTGAACAGTAGGATATAAATGAATAATTGAATACTAGCGTGAGGAACTAGAGTCCCTTACAGTAGTTATAAATATAACTATAGCTATCTATACTAACTAGCTAAGAGGTACTTCGTACCTTAATCACTATACTTACTTAACACGAGGAGTGATCGCAGTAATTAGAATACTTTTAATTACTGTAATTACCGTGCTTTTAACGAGATTAGAATAATTACTTAACGATTAGTCGTAAGGGCTTCAGGTCTTTACACCCCTGGCCTAATGTGCAGTACCGTACGTACTACCTTCCTGCACTGTTCCTTCTGCAGGGGATTCGTCAGGCTACCCTAACCTAAGTGATAACTTGTAAAGTCATTACACGATTCCCCCTCTTTAACGTTCTTTTTCCACAAAAAACTATTTATACGTTCCTTCTTTCCTTTACTAGCTGTTATATCGTCTAACTAGGTAACTAAGAACAGGAGAAACGTAATACCCTTATTAACTAAACGTTACATTACTAATATTAAGTTTATTCTTACTTTTAAGATTGTTATACCTGTAAAGTATAATCACTACTATTACCTAAACCTACTAGACTGTAAAGTAATTAGTAAGAGTAAGTTATGCAGTTATTATATAATAGTTAGTAAAGTTATATACTTATTTTATAACGTTTATAAGAACGATCTGTCCGTTTTACGTAAGGTCTTAAACGAAAAGAAGTGCCTTAATACTAAAGAGTATAAAACTACTCTCTTTCTCTATAATATAGCTTCTAAGCTTCTATACCTTAAGGATTAACAGAAGGGACTAACGCGGTAGGCAGATAAGCTTTTTAGTTATAAGTTTAATATTATAGCAGAGGAGGAGCGTAAAGCTTAAGAAGTAACTACATTAGTTCCTGAGTTCGATTAAGGAAGCCTCTTAGCAGAACTAACGTGCAGTTCTTTTTTTAAAAGGTTACTATAGCTAACGACTTCTTCTTAACTTAGTCCATCGTTCTTTTTCTTTTAATAAACGAAAACGGCCTTTCTTAACGTAATGGTAACGTACCTGTCTGTTTTCTTTTTTACTGACTTTTAATAATACTTATTTTCATATAGAACACGTTAAGAACTCTAGAAAAGGCCTAACCTCCTTATTAGGTCTAAGGTCCTTATAACCTTAGCTAAAGGTTCTAATAAATATCCTCCTGTACTTACTAAAGAGTTTCTTACTGCTTCTTAAACTCTAAGTCTTATAGTAATCTTACTTTTTAATATAGTAGTTTAAATATCAGATCTTATCTTATTTCTAATTCTTACTATTAATTTCAGTTAGTTTAGATTCTTTCAGTAAAACTCTGTAATTAAGTCTAAGTACTTAAGATTTTTAACTAACTCCTATAAGTTACTTTTAGGGCTGTAATCTAATTATTTAATAAGATACTTAAACGTGTTCTTTCCCCTTTGTAAATCTATAACTTCCTTAATATTATACTTATCCTTATCAGTATCGATCTTAATCTTCTTTTCTAGAGGAACTCCCTTTAAAGTAGGTTCTAAAAGTAAGATGTGAAAAACCTTAATTTATACCTTTATACTAGTAAGTAAATCTAGTTCGTAATTAAAAGTAATAACCTTTTTCTTAACTTAGAACAGTCCGTACCTTTTAAAGTTAAGCTTCTTACTAAATTGTTTCAAATATAAGTTTTGTGAAAAAAGGTAAACGTAATCCCTCTTTTAAAAAATCAGTCCCTTAACTTATTCGCTATTGTAATAAAGTCTTTTCTTAAATATTAACTACTTAATTCAGTATTTATTAATAAATTTCTTTATCTATTCGCATATAAACTTAAGTTTAGCTTGTAAGTAGTTATGTAATTCTTATATCTAGTCTACGTAGACTATAGCTTAAAGGGCATTAGTAGGCAGGCCTTGACGGAGTTTAAGCTCCTTACTGTAGTTAGTAAAAAACGGTAATATACCTATTAACTTAATTAACATCGTATTATAAACTATCTATACTATTAGTAATAGCTTAAGCTAATTATCTTATTCGAAATTAACGTAAGCTTAAAGATACGTCGTAAGTATTTAATTAACTCGCTCTATTTAGTTATCTGTCTATAAGTAAAAAGCTATTAAAAGCTTAGTTTTTATACCTATTCTTTATATTAACCTTTACTAGAATTTCGATATAATTAGCTTATCTTAATCCGTAACGATATTATTTAGTTAGAAGTGTTATAAAATTACTTCTTTCTCGAAGACATAAGTAAGTTACTTTACTGTTATATCCTTTAAGATTAGCAGGAAGTAAGCTTATTTCGTTAATTTATCGATTACTATAAGAATTTAATTATAAGTAACTCCTATAGTAGGGTTCTTAAACTTTAAGATCCTAGTAACGAAGTTAAGTAAAATAGAACTTTATAATACTTATAGTATAGGAAGTGGTTCGAGAAGTCTATACAGTTTATAACGTTAATTCTACTTCTTATAGCAGATATTACAGTTATTAACTATTTCCTTAACTAGCTTTTTCATTTCCAGAAAGGCGTACATTTACTGGGCTTAAGCTAAAGTCTTAACTTAGCCTATATATCCTTTAAGTTAAGACTTATAAACTTACTAAATGTACTTCTTCTATTTATCTAGGTTATAAATATACAGTTTCTCTTAATACTAGAGCTTTGCTTTTAATTTAGGTATACTGTTTATACCTTTTAATAGCTATTCTAGCTAATAACTAGTTTCATTATAGTTTGGATACTTTAAGCACTCCTTACTACAGTTTTACACATACCTTAAGAAATCTCCTAAAGGGTACTTATACTTATAAGTTCCTTCTACTTCTCTTCTTACTTAAAAGTCCTGCTGTTATTAATAGATATTATACTCTGTCTATAAGTTTATATAAACGTTAATAGTTTATTCTAACGTCTAGTTATCTAACACTTATAGTATATATTCTAAAGTGCCGTTCTTTACTTCGTTAAATATAGTAATAAGGATTAAGACTAGATTAGCATCCTTATAGTCCTATTTTTAACTAAGAGCATTAGCTTACCTATTATCTTTTCCCTTAACGTGGTGGATCTGGAAGTGGAACGGGGTTATTAACTCTACTTATTATGCTTACCGTAAGCTGAGTTCCTTTATTAAGAAGTACTAAAGGTTATTATAGTTTAAAAAGACTTAGACTAATTCCTCTATACCGCTTAGATACAGTGCCTACTTAGTAAAGCATTAAATAATTACTATCAGTTCCTTATTGTAGATTAAATATTGTAAGGTTAAGCCGTGGATTCCTTTTAATAAGAAGGTAATTAGGTAGTGTTTCCTATCGTCTTGGACTTAGCTAAGTTCTCCACTGATTGCGAATTCTAAGAAGTTTATTTCGACTTAGAAAGGCTTTGAGAAATCGGGAAGGGCTAGGACTAACGCTGTAACGAAAGTATATTTAAAGTCTTTAAACGCCTTCTGCTATCTATTAGTCCACTTAAACAGCTTTCCCTTACCTGTAAGTTTGTAGAGTAATCTTACGATTTTTGTAAAGTACTTAATAAAACAGTAATAAAAGTTCGTAAAGCTAATAAAAGCTTATAACTCTTTCTAATTCTTTAAAGTGGGCTAATCTTTAATTACCTTTATCTTTTCCAGTTACATTTCGAGCTTTTTAGGAGTTACTCTAAACTTTAAATAGTCTAGTTCTTAAATGTGGAAGTAGCTCTTTTCTAGGTTTACTGTTAGCTTTACCTTCTCGAAAGCTATTAGAACTTATTATATATATTTTCAGTATTCTTCTAAAGTTTCAGAATAAATTAGAACGTTATTTAAATATATAAAGATAAACTTGTTGAGAAAGGGGCAGAGAACACTATCGATAAAGCCTTAGAAAGTTATAAGAGCATTTATTAATCTTATTAGCATAACACAGTACTAATAATACCTATTATAAGTTCGAAAAGCTATTTTATACTTATCCTCTTCCTTCACTCTAACGTAGTTAAATCCTATAAGGAAGTCAAGGCTAGAGAACTAATTTACCTTAGTAATCCGTTCTCGTATCTTTATAATAAGTAATAATAAGTAGTAATTCTTAATCGTATCCTTATTTAACGTTTAGTAATTAATAACTATATGTAGCTTACTGTCTCTTTTCCTTAAGATAAATAGTACTAAGTATCTTACCGGAGACTAAAACTCTATAATAAATCCGTTCTTTAAGTTCTTATCGATATATTCCCATAAGGCCTCAGCTTACTAAGGGTTTAAGTAGTAAGGTTAGAAGCTGCAGAGCTTCGCTCCTAACTTTAACTTAATTTCGTAGTCCTATAATCTATAGTCTAGTAATTACAGTATCTTTTTTCGAAACAGGGTAAACTTCCTATACTCTGCAAGTACTTTAGACAAATCGACTTCTTCGCTTGTCTATAAGTCAGCTTCTTACTTCTTTCTACCTTTTAAATTGTCATTTAGGTAATATAGTAAACCTTCTAGTCTTTTAACTGTCTTAGTAAACTTAACTTAAACTGTGCTTAGTTCTAAAGGTTTAACGTATTTCTAAGTGCTTCGTGTATCTCTAAAATAGTTCGGTACCTTCTTAACTTTCTCTAAACAGTAATTACAGTTAAGGGACTTGCTGAAGGTAAGGTAGCTACTCCTTTAGTTAATTATAGGGTTATACTTTTCCAGCTAGGGTAGACTTAAGATTATATTATAACCTGTAACTAATATAACGTTAAAGTCTACTTATTATTCGTCCCTATCCACTTTAATTAGGAGTGGTAAGTAGTAGATAACTTTACCGTTATTATATTAGTATAGGCCTCCTTCTCCATTTCGTATAGGAATAACCTCTTTATACTCTTTATTAAGAAGTTTCCTTCAATTAATTAACGAGAGGTGCACTAAGTTAGAAACACTTTTATTATTAATCACTGCTTTTACCCTAAACAGCCTCCCTTTTCCATCTATTATATCAACACTAATAGAATAATACTTATACTTCTTTAACATCTAAGTTATAATAATTATCTGTCCTTAAGGTCTTATTCGGCCTAACCTTTAAATACCTCTCCTTCTTCTTAAGGTTTTTACTAACTAGTGAATTACTAGTTTCTAGCCTTTCTAAAAAGCCTGTATCCTTTTCTTAATTCCTTTTAGAAAAACAGGTAGCTCTAGTAAACCTAGTAATTAACTTTCCTTAAGTTCTTACGCTTTAGTGTCTAGTTGACTTTAAACAGTACGATATTTTAGAAGTCTTTAACAAGACAATAGTACACTTTATAAGACTAGATTATAGTAATGTCTTTTTACTTTTAGATCTGTTAGTAGTCTTCTTACTTTTACTACTCTCTGGCTTTTCCGTTAAGGTGTAATAAGCACGTTACGATTAAGCAGTTATTAAGTACCCCTCTTTACCAGCATATAGCAGGAGCTTAATTAACTACAGTAACCTTCCACTTATTACTAGACTTTCTTATTAAAGAGTAAGAAACTTAGTAGTAGGCTAGTTCTAACTTTACTCTTACAATAACGTAATCCCGTTTCTATATACTTAAGAAGTGGTTATAAAGGGCCTTAAGTTTATAATACTAGTTAAAAGCGCAGTTATCGTACATATAGTCAATTTACAGTATATCCCTATAATTAGAGTGGTTAGTGTTAACTGTAAGTGCTGCAGTTATAAAGTATAGAACGGGGGAAGTAATACTTTATTTCTTCTCTTCTTCTACTTACCTCTAGGTATGTTATTTTTCCTAAACCTTTTCCCAAAACTCAGGTAGTAATAGCCTAGCTTATTCTTTTATAAAGTGGCCTTCTTTAATAAGCTAGTACTTAAGTTAATTTATAAAGTAAACTTTATTACAGAGCTGTAACCTAATCTCTACTACTTTATCCTTAGACGTTACAGTAAGACCTTTAACTTACAAGTCCTTTACTTTATCTATTATCTCTTAATGTTTCTCCTTTAACTTTTAAACTCTTTATTAATATACTTACTTCATACCTTCTTAAGGGACCCTTAAGGTACTAGTCCGAAGCACACCAGCCTTAATATAAGGTAGCTATTTAAACTATCTTTCTTTTAGGGAGGTAAGGGTACTGATCTACTTAGCATACTTAAAGTGTTTAAGAGTCTTAAGGAACATTATTAAGAAGAACTTCCGTTTCTCTAGTTTAATTCTCTCAGTTTGTTCTCTTTCACCTTTTAAGGCTTGCTTTACCGTTTAAGTTACTTAAAGGGCTAGTTCTTTAACTCCTTCCACTATCTTAGTAATTTCTAAGTTAAGGTCCTTCTTAGACTTCCTTAGTTCTTAGGCTTATAAAGTGAGGTTTTTAAAACCTATAACAGTTAACCGAAATATCTTTTCCTAAAGTCAGTCTTCTGTAACTTACACCTCTAATGGTTCCGAGTTTCTACCTTAAAGTCGGTTTTCTATAACCTGCACCTCTATAGCTAACTCTTCTAAAACACCCTTAAGGACTGGATATATTACATCTTAAAGTTCTTCCACTTCTTCCTTATCTCTTAAGTTACACTTATCTATTTAAATGTAGTCTTCTTTATTACTTACTATTCTAATATAAATATCTCTTAAGTTAAACCTAACGTGTTTTTCTTCTTCTGGAACGGGTTTTTAACTAACTTACTTTAACGATAGATATTACTATACTATATATCCTTTCTTATTATAGTTAAAGTATTAGACTTATAATAGGTCCTTAGGCTGCTTCTGTTACTATTATCGCTGAGGTTTATTGCGGTTAGGTTGATTCTAGCAGTTTATTATATTAATATCCATTAGCTTAGGATAGTAACCTATCGCGGTCGATTAATTTCCTTTCTTTAGTTTACTTAACTAAGGGGTTCGTTCTTTCTAGAAGTTCTTCTAGTAATGGTAATTATAATACCAGTTATCGGCCTTAATAGCTATCTTAATTAGCTTTTAAAGGCGGTTTAGTCGATCTTCTCGATAAAGGTTTCCAGTGACGTATTCCTTTAAGCCACTCTAGAACAGCATTATTAAAGCCTTTTAGCCAAGCTTAGTCTTTACTATTTCCAGTTTAAAGTAGGTAGAGAATTTAAGGACTGAGGATATCTGTCTTAAGGCTATAAGTTGCTACTCAGCCCGCCTAAGGGCGTTTAGTTCTTTAAACTTAGTTCGAAGCTGGTTAATAAACACGTTAAAGTTATCGAAAAGGGCTTAAGTCTTAAAGGCCTCTTTACGCGCTCTATCTATAGAGAGGTTATTGATTATCTTTACATAAGGTTCGTACTAGTGAGTGGCTATTCTGTTTAATAGAGCTTTAGTAAACCTAACCTTTCCTTCTTCTTCGAAGAACTGCTTATCGTAGTAAGTAATATAGCTCTAAAGCTAGGCTATTTAAGACTTTAGCTACGCTGAGTTTTCCTTAAAGCGTGAAAGTGGAGGAAGCTTCACTCGTTTCTTCTATAAGCCTTTAAAGTCGTTATTTTCCAGCTTAATAACGTTAAGTTAAGCTTAGAGTTTTTCGATAAGACTAATGCAGTTTTTAATATCTTTAGGGAAAGTTTTATTAAGTTCCTTAACTAGTCCTTACTAGTTAAGGTTTAAGTTTTTAAGGCGTACAGCTAACTTATCAATAGTAAGGAGCTAAAGTTAAGCTTACGCCTCCTTGATCTCCTTACCTTTTCCGGAAGTCGATATGTTAGTAAGAGAGAGGTAGTATTTAGGAATTTAATAAACAGTATTTAGAATTAAGACGTTAATATCGTATTACAACTTATACCCGATATAAGTTTTAAGAGGATTAGTGTAGGTTAAGACAGAACGTATAGTAAGACGTTAATAAGTAAGGAGCGTTCTGAAGATAGCTTATTAAGTTAGCACTTTTAAACGGGAGGTTTAATGTTACTATAAGTTATTATTATTATAATGTATAAAGGTAAGTCTGAACAGTAGGATATAAATGAATAATTAAATATTAGCGTGAGGAACTAGAGTCCCTTACGGTAGTTATGGGTATAACTATAGCTATTTATACTAATTAGTTAAAAGGTACTTTGTACCTTAATTACTGTGCTTACTTAATATAAGGAGTGATCGCAGTGATCAGAATGCCTCTAATTACTGTGATTACCGTGCTCTTGGCGAGATTAGAGTGATCACTTAACGATTAGTTGTAGGGGTTTTGGGTCTTTGCACCCTTAGCCTAATACGCAGTACCGTGCGTACTGCCTTCCTGCACTGTTCCTTCTGTAAGGGATTCGTCAGGCTGCCCCGACCCAAGTGACGGCCTGTAAGGTCGTCACAGTAGGACTGGCGCGGCGTTTTACTTTAGCCGTTTCCAGCATTATGGGATAATTAATCTGTTAAATCGTACGGATTAAAACTAGGAGTAAAAGATAATAGGGGAAAGCTAGGCCACTTATAGGTTAGAAGTCACGACCCTATAACCGATCGACTTAATTGCCGATCATAAAGACTCTAGCCGTTTCTAGCATTGTGGGATAATTAATCTGTTGAATCGTACGGATTAAGACTAGGAGTAAAAGATAATAGGGGAAAGCTAGGCTACTTATAGGTTAGAAGTCACGACCCCATAACCGATCGACCTGATCGCCGATCATAAAGACTATGTGCACCCCTAATTGTAACCATGCTACAAAACATCCATTTCCTTACTAATTTCTATGAAACAACATGTTTTCTACATCTCCTCGGCGCGACAAAGGCTCTCCAAGCTATAGTATATAACCTTTTAAGCCTCCTCCATCGCAGGGGTGGGGTCTACGCGCGTGGTGACTCGCCTCCGCTTTAAGGGCTTCTGCAAAGCCTCCTTAGCTATAACAATATCGCCTATCCTTACAAACTTACCGTTTGGAGGCTCTTTTACCTTCTTCTTACTATATGGTTCCGTAGCCTTTAAATCCTCCTTCAAATACGCGTTTTCAGCTTCTAATAAAGCTATCTTTACGTTACTTTAATCCAGCGCCTTCCCTACCTTACAAAGAACACTTCTTACAGTTCAATTAATAGGGCTTACGTACCCCCTAGCGTTGTTAACGGCCCAGAGAATATCACGGCTCTTTTGCAGAGTCTTAACGGCACTGTCCGTAAAGATAAGGGCTATCTTAAGGATCTGTAGCCGTTTAAAAGGGGGGGGGGCGAGTTTCCAATCAATACCTCAGGATCACTAAGGACTTAAAAGGGGTTAAACAGCTATATACTAGTCTTTTTAAAGCTACTCTTTAAATTAATAAGGCTTACACCCTCCCTAGAGGTATCCTTATAAGCTAGAAGGAAGCGTTATTTATAAGTTAGTGCTAAGCCTTAACAGGTTGTAAATAGCTTCGTTCGTTACCTATAGTAGGTCTTAAGAGCTAAGAAAACGTTACAGTCTAAAGGCTGAGTTTTATAAAAGGTATAGGCTAGTAAGAACAGTACCTAAACTTTATTCTTAAAGGCTAAGTAGGCTAATTCTTCCGATTTGTAACTTAAATAAGGATCTATAATAAGAAGGTGCTACTTTATAGGGTCTATAGGCTTAGTTTCCAGTAAATAAACCTCTTTAAACCATTTTAAGGTTATCTTTATATTATTAAAGCCAGTAGGGGAGTAGTTATACTTCTAATTATAAATATTAGGCTGGTTTTTAACCCACTTAGGATATTACTATCCCTGGAGACTTACCCCCGTAAAGACAATAACTAGAGTTAGCCTCTAGCCGTCTGTAATAACTGTCTTTAGAATAGATACCCAGGTGGTTCCATTAGAGGACTGAACGAGGGCTTTAGGTGTAAGAGAATCGCTTATAACAGTCCCAGCCGTTATCTTGCCCTCTTATATGCTATGTTCATCCATATTAGCAATGTTAGTGTGATGGATGGCTTTAAACTTTAAGTGAAAGCTGAGAAGGCTGTAGAACTCCTTATAAGCCTCCTTCGTAAAACCGCGCTTCCTCGCGCTTTCTAACAGTACCGACTTCTTTATTTTAACACACGTATGGCGTGCCAGGAAGCGGTCTACCTAACGGTAGCTAATAGGGGTAAAATCACCTCCTTTAGCGAGGATTATTACAGCCATTCTAGTAATCTGGGCCTTACTTAGAGGCCGCGCGGAGGCTTCCTTATTAAGGCACTAGTCAACTAGGAATGACTCCTCTTCAGGAGAGAGCCTCTGGTTGGCTAATTTGCTGGTTTTCTTGTTGGTTGCGCCGTGGATACGGTCACAGAGGTTGCTTGAGGGATGCCCCAGTTTTACGCGGCCTCTCGCTGTGTGACTCCGCGCTTGACTTTATCGATTGCCGACGTAATATTCTGCTCACGCACAGTATTCATCTTGAATTTGGTGTGTTTTGGTGAAGAATTGAAGGAGTGGTGGTGGTGGAAATGGGGGGGTGGTCGAGGAGGAATGGTAGAAATTGTGATCGGCAATCAGGTCGATCGGTTGTGGGGTCGCGACTTCTAGGTGCTCTAGCCTTAATCTAACTGGAAGCAAAAGGTTAAAGAAGCGAATACAAGATTACGAGAAGAGACGGACGGCAGAGCAAAAGACGAGCTCGACGGAGATATATCATGGAAACCAATGAAGATTCGAGGTGATTCTCTCACCTCGAATAAGTTCGACGATCTATGCTTGATTCACGGCGGGCACGTTATGCCAAGGCCGAGCAAAGAAACCGGTGCTCCACATCGGCAACTTGCTTCCGGCGCGGCACCCTTTCGGCACCAATTGGTGGGCCGGTTTGGTGAGGCTTGGCGGCGGAGAGTGCCCTCGTGCCCCCCGCCGAGGCAAAACCAAGGAGGTCGTTGTTCTTGGCCCTCGGTGAGTCCGACAGGGCGAAAGATGACGTAGGAACACGATGGGAGAATCTATTTTGTTTCTTTTCCCCCCAACTGCGAGCCGACGGTTTTGGTTCCAAACCCCGACTACCCAAGGTACCTTACCTCCACTCCCTCGATGTCTCAAACTGAACAAAACGACAACCACGAAAAGATCACGCCGGCCCCTCGGCCAGCTGAGACAGTCTTGCAACCTTCAAGTCACGAAAATCCGCCGGTAACCGACGACGAGTTTTCCATCGACTCTAACGACTCGAGCCGATCCGGGGTCTGACGAAAAACCAAAGGGATACTCAGACCGACGTCGCACCTTCGGCAACAGCCGGCTCCCCAAACGGCGGGAGCGCTCACTGCTGCAGCTCGCGTGGCTAGCCTTCAACGAAAAGCTCATCTTTCTGCTCACGGGGTCCAACATTGTTTCCCTCGCACTGGGCATCTACGCTGCCGTCGCGCCCGGACACGAAGACGACAACAGTGCCAAGCTCGAGTGGATCGAGGGCGTGACCATCGCCGTGGCGATTTTGGTCATTGTCTTTGGACAGGCCATTAGCGACAAGGTGCGCAATAAGAAGTTTGTCAAGCTCAATGAGAAGAAGCAGGACCGGTCGGTGGCTGTCGTACGGTCGGGCAAGACAGTCGTCATCTCGGTGTTTGATAATCCTTGTGGGCGACACTCGTGCGGCTCGAGGCGGGTGACGTGGTGCCGGCCGATGGCATCTTGGTGGATGGGTTTGCCGTGCAGTGCGACGAGTCTCCGTTGACGGGGGAGTCGGATTTGGTGGAAAAGACGGCTGCGCGGGAGGCCGAAGAGGGGAAAGGCGACGGTGATTGCTTCATCCTGAGCGGGACGGGACGCTGGTTGAGCATGGCGTGGGGACGGACCTTGTCACGGCCGTGGGCGTCAACTCGACGTATAGCAGGATCAAGATGTCATTACGGGATGACGTCGAGGAGACGCCGTTGCAACGAAAGCTTGGCCGGCTGGCGAAGCAGATCATTGTCGTTGGTTTCACCGTCGGGTCCATCTTTTTTTGCCATTCTGCTCATCCGCTGGCTAGTGCGGCTCAAGGACTTTGAAGGCAGCCCGCGGGATAAGGGCGAGGCGTTCGTCAATATCTTTATGCTCTCAGTGACGGTGGTGGTCATTGGAGTGCCCGAGGTTTTGTCGCTGGCAGTTGCTGCCGCCCTGGCGTTTGAGAAGGGCGGGCCTGGCTCGGCTGAGTTTCTGGGATCTAGCACCGAGGCTGCGCTCCTGCGGTTTGCTCATGAACAGCTTGCTATGGGACCACTTGCTGAGGAGCGTGAGAGGACGATTCCGGTACATTTGTTTCCCTTCAACGCGGATAGGAAGTGCATGGCTACTGTTGTGAGGAGGGGAGACAACAGCTATCGCATGCTGGTGAAGGGCGCGCCCGAGATGATGCTCCCGCGTTGCTCAGGGGTTCTTGCACGGCCTGAGGACAGCCTGGATACCCAACCCCTTCTTCCTCACCGGCCAGCTCGGCACCATAGACGGCCAGATTCTCATCATCTTCAAAGGTGGCGACGCCTTTCAGACTCAGCCGCTGACGGGTGCGCAGTGGGGCTGGTCTCTATTCTTTGGAGCCCTAACCCCCCCCCCCCCCCCCCCGCGCCCCCACCCCCCTC
>Ga0247758_1001177_pt1 | contig 20701 bp, 10 predicted proteins | sample UWRJL156409C4_FD_180950 | JGI IMG/M metagenome (GOLD analysis project Ga0247758, IMG submission 180950) | Plant litter microbial communities from Arlington Agricultural Research Station in Wisconsin, United States - UWRJ-L156-409C-4 | ecosystem: Environmental > Terrestrial > Plant litter >...
GGGGGGGGGGGGGGGGTGGGGGGGGGGGGTTGGTTTGGTGGGGTGGGGGGGGGGGGGGGGGGGGGGGGGGGGGGGGGGGGGGGGGGGGGGGGGGGGAAGGAAAGGGGGTTTCTCGGCTGTGTGAGACTGGGCTGTGGGAATGCTCATGCAGTTTTGTTTCGGGATATGTTGAAATGGTTGTAAAGGTGCTGGACTGAGCTGATTTGATTTCAAGGCGCGGTGGTCAATGGAGGAAGGTACGGATCTCTGCTGGGGCACAAGGCCTGTTCAGCAGACATCAAGGCCTACTTGTTACATTCTAGGCCTTGATGGCGTTGTAAGAGGCCCTAGTTACATTTGGACAGGCAGTTGTTGGAGAATACAGGATGATCTTTTCACAACTGGAGGTGGCTTATAGCAAGAAAGGCGGCCTGGTGGGGCGGAGGGTTCGGGGGGTTTGTTGACGTTCCATCTGTCGGGTCCGGGGAGTGGGGATGGTCGGATCTCGGGCGAACTAGCATGCATCTCTCAGTCCTGGGCTGACGTAGAGCGGTCAGGGAAAATGGGCTTAGCTCCGGTTAAAGTGCAGAGTGGGTTCGTGTTCTTGGCCGGAAAGGGGCTGTTTGGCATTCTTCTGGCGCTACTGCGTTCTGAAGGGGCCGATTCAATGTAATTCAGGCCCACGGTGCTGCAAGTTAGGCCTTCCAGAATCCAACCCGGACTTTTCGGGGACATACGAGCTCTGTGAGCCTATCAATCTCTCACGAATTTCACGAGGAGATAAGACCCATTCTTTTGGCCAAGGGATTCGAGGGAAGGAGTTGGGCTTTTTGCTGGTAATGTGACGCATGCCAGCCAGTCGGATACCGCCGGGGCTTGGCCCCGAGTGCGGAAACGGATGCGGAGACACCGCCGGCCGACGACTTCCGTTCGGCGCATTGGTGCCCGAATTGACCGAGACGCAGAGCCAACACGCAACAAAACGAACAGCGCCGCTGGTCTTTTCTGAGAATCTCGTTCCATTGCGAACCCAATTGATAACCACAACTTCCAACATGACGCCCCCAACACCAAAGAAATGCCTACGGGTGCAGGGCACCGAGATCGTCGACGGCGACGGCCAGCGGGTCATCCTCAAGGGCACGGCCACAGGCGGCCACACCAACATGGAGAACTTCATCACCGGCTACCCCGGCCACGAGTCTGAGATGCGGGCGGCCATGCTGGAGGTGCTCGGGCAGGAGAAGTACGACTTCTTCTTCGACAAGTTCCTCGAGTACTTCTTCACATCCGAGGACGCCAAGTTCCTCGCCTCGCTCGGCCTCAACTGCATCCGCATCCCCATCAACTACCGGCACTTCATCGACGACCTCAACCCGTCGACCATCCGGCCCGGCGCCTTCAAGCTCGTCGACAGCATCGTCGACGCGTGCGCAGCCGTGGGCCTCTACACCATCATCGACCTGCACACCTTCCCTGGCGGCCAGAACCAGGGCTGGCACAGCGACTCGGGCATCCACAAAGCGCTCTTCTGGGACTTCAAGGACTTCCAAGACCGCGCGACCAACCTCTGGGTCGAGATCGCCACGCACTACAAAGGCAACCCCTGGGTGGCTGGGTACAACCCGATGAACGAGCCCGGCGACCCGGCCCACACCAACCTGCAGGCCTGGTACGCCCGTGTCGAGAAGGCCATCCGCCGCGTCGACCCCGACCACATCCTCTTCCTCGACGGTAATACCTACGCTATGGACTTCTCTGCCTTCAAGACCGTCCTGCCCAACTGCGTCTACGCCATCCACGACTACGCCACCATGGGCTTCCCCGCCGGCGAGCCCTACCTCGGCACCCCCGCCCAGAACGCCCACCTCCGCCACACCTACGAGCGCAAAGTCGAGTTCATGAAGGCCCACGGCGTGCCCATCTGGAACGGCGAGTTCGGCCCCGTCTACGCCGCCCCGACCGCGCCCGACCACGACACCATCAACCAGCAGCGGTACAACCTCCTCGGCGAGCAGCTCACCATCTACAAAGCCGACCAGATCGCCTGGTCCATCTGGCTCTACAAGGACATCGGTTTCCAAGGCATGGTCTACACCGCCCCGGACACGCCCTACATCCGCCTGCTCGCCCCCTTCCTCGAGAAGAAAAAGCGCCTCGGCCTCGACAAGTGGGGCCGCGACGACACTCACGTGGGCCACATCTACGCCCCCGTGATCGCGCATATGAAGGCCGAGATCCCAGAGGAGTTTCTGAACAAGCGGTACCCGGAGGTGTGGAAGATCGAGGGGCATGTGCATCGCGTGATTCGGGAGACGCTGTTTAGTGAGATTATGTGCTGGGAATATGCGAGTTACTTTAAGGGGAAGAGCTTTGAGGAGCTGGAGGCGCTGGCGGCGAGTTTTAAGCTGGAGAATTGTGTGAGGAGGGATGGGCTGAATGAGATTTTGCGGAGGGATGCTGAGGAGAAGTGAGGGGGGCGGTGGTGCAGGATTGAGGGCTGGATATATACATTGGATACTTAGCTACACTGCCTATCGAAATGGCCTGGATTTTGAGAGTCGTTTTCATGGATGCAATGTCACCCGCGTGATGTGAGAAGCACAGGAAAAAAAGAACAGAAAGATGGGGATGTTTTCTTCCCCGCGAGCCCAGGTATCCAGACTGCGCAGTGAAAAAAGAAGAATGAAAAAAGAAGAAAAACGTGTTTGTTGTTTGTGTCCCACCGAACACAGACTTGGAGAGAGTGTAATACCAAGCCTGTGAGAAAAAGAATTCAAAAATTGGTTCCCGCCCCAGCGTAGGAAGGAGATGCCATGACTCAGACATCTCCAATCTCACAAAGTGACCTAGGGAGACTGAAAGTGACAAAAGACTCGCGGTGCAATGCCCTCCCGGTCTCCAGCATACCCCGGCACACGGTACAACGGGGATGAAAATAGACTTTTCTAACGCGACGGATCAGCAAGGGTAAAGTTCCTCGGTTCCCCGGCGGCGTGAAACATGCTGCCCACGCTCCATCATATAGTGTAGTCCAGCCACCAACACGCCAGGGTCTCAAGAGCAACCTCGTTTGCAACAGAGCACCATAATTCCACTGCAGATATCGCCCGCCCTGTCCCCTCCCCCCCTCCGCGAAGGAAGAAAAGGAAGACAAGACAGGCGGTCCACCCTCTCACCCCGTTCTCGAGGATCATGGTCCAAGGCGTGGTCTGCTTCCGGCGTGGGCATGGGTCTGAGTTGGCGTCCTCGTGTGCCGGCTACCAAAACACAATCTGAGCGCTATACCCCCGGCAGGAAGAGAGCGGGAACCACCCCCCGTCATTCCTCAACGCCGGGAAGTCCAGGGACTATACCACGGGTCGGGGGCCCGTAGGCAAAACCGAACTAAGTCCGGGGCCGTCCCCCCGGGCAGGGACCCCCACGGCCTTGAACACCCCCTGAGGAGGCCCACCCAGGATATCGGTTTGTGTTTGAGCGCGTGCAGAAGGTCAGGTGCTGGGGAGGGAAGGATATGGGTCTGGTTGAGTTCGGCTGAGGTGGGGAGAACTCGGTGCAAATCGTTGGCGACTTGCCTCTGAGAAAATAGAAATTACCAGACCCGGATCCGCGGCGGGGTGCCCAGTTGCTGGCAACCGGACAGCCCCGCCGCAGGTTGGAGGGGAAGATAGGAAGAAAAGTGTTGGTGGGTGCAGGTGGTGGAATGTTGGAAAGGTGGTTGAAGAAGAAGGGAAGGGAAGGAAGTAACGTAGGGCAAGGGTAGCTCGAAAAAAAAAGAACCAACCGCTGATGGAGGCGACCGGCACTTTTGGGGTTGGAAGTGGAGGGAGGAAGAATGGAGTAGAAAGAAGGGACCGAAAACAAGAGGGAAGGATTGTTGGCGGTCTGAAAGTTGTTGTTGTTTGTGGAAGAGTTGGGAGCAGAAGTTGAGAGAAGGAAGGGAAATATTTATCCTCGAAAGAGAAGGCCCAAGCTTTGAGAATCAGAATAAGATCGAAATCTGGAGAGAGAACAATAGGAATTTGAAAAGAGCTATCCGAAAATGGAAAGCATGCTGAAAAGTGTGGAGTGGGGCTTTGAAGTCGAGGCGGGTGATTTCGCCAAGTTTGGGAAAAGGCTTCGCAAAGGAAGGTACCCGAGGACGAGATAGATCTCGTATCAGAGGGAGACAACCTACCTAGTGAGCCAGTGTGTTCAGTGATGGTTTAAATCTTGTTTTGGAGATCTGCTAGTTTATATTCGTAAAGGCTCAGTTCAAAAGAAAAAGCGTCCCTTCAGCCGGCGTAAGGATTCCCACGCAGCAGAGGTTTTTCTTTTCGCTGGAGCCTTCCTTTTCGTAAAACCGGGTGTGCATTGTGGTACTCAGTCCTCCGACGAGGTCGGCGCCGTTTCCATCACCTTTCTGTAGCTGGGACCAAAATAAAACGGTATGGCTGTTGGGCTCAAAGCACATGACTGTCATTATCTCGCTCTTGAAAAGTAACGACTCGAAGTTTCAATCCAAATTCAAGTTTGCCAACTTCAAGTAATCTTGTCGCCGTCTACGGATCGTACCTGAATGTCCATCTAGAAGCCAGGACGGCCTCTAGGCTTGGGAAACACGAGCGCCTTCATTTTGACAGGGTAATCGATGGCTCCATCTTAGCATCACAGCGCTCTTCTTCCTCTTTATCATTCTCAGCGGGCCCATTTCTGTTATCAAAATTGACTTTCGGCAATTCCTTCCGAGTCACCGGCGTGACGGTGTCCACGTAGAAACAACGACGTGTCGGTACGACTCGCAAACTCAATAAACCTCAATATTCTCAGCGGCGTGTCGGGTGTGACGTTGAAACCCAGCGTCTTTTTCACTTATAATTACACCCACGCGAGCGTGGAGCCACGGGGACGGAAGTCTTGGACTATCAAACAATGCTGCGGGTCCACCGTCACCAAGCGAGCTACAGTTGCAGTTGATATGAGGACTTAAAAATGTTTTTGACGAGGCACCCAGCAACATCAAGTATTCTTCAGTCCGCGGCCATGGCCTCCGTTTCTGAATGTCAGCTTGTCTCTTCGCCCAGCCCAAATGACGCGTAGTCAGTACTACGGCTTGGCTGTCAGCGAATATTCTTGAGCGGCGTCCCTTCAATGATCCGAGAGTGTGATCCCTAATCTCACCGAATCGGGTGCCAGCAGACTTGTGTGCTACTTGTCTTGCAGCTGAGTGGCTTCCTGTGGTATTACCATCGAGTCTCTCTTGGGAAACCCCCTAAAATCACACAGCCTATCAACGGTTTGGCGTATGCTAGGGTTCAAGATCGATGGCGTGCATCCCAGGTGCGGATACCCCCACGTAGTCAGCTCGCAGCAAGGCGAATTACAGATAAGGTTGCCGAGCTCAGTCAGCGGCGTGCGCTATCGTTGATGACCAGGGGAGATATCTATCTGGACAGAGCCCAGTCTGCACATGGGCTGATCAAAGCTCCAAATTCTCCAAGTGGTCGTTTGGCTTGGTTTGCTGGTTTCGATGCGGTGGACTGTTGCCCGCAGCTTGCCCGGAGCTAGCGTTTTTGATGGGATGATGTCTCTGCAGAGCGGCAAGATGCGGAGAGCTCCATCAGGGTGATGGCTGCGGAGAGGCGGTCGTGCGGGGATATTTCCGCGTCCAGGCCCTCCAATATTTGGGGGTGTGGCGAGCGATGTCAACAGACAGATGGCAGCCATGGGAAATCCAGGCCGGACGACCGCTCAGCACATCCACTGCTTTCTAGAGCTTCGCGAGGGGCGACGGAGTTAGGTAATAGCTCTTGACCTGCTAGGCTAGGATCGTAATCGATGAATAAAGCTATTTGGTATTGCTGATGCCCATTGGGCTCGAAGTAGTACCCAGCGCAAATGTGTGACCTCCGTCGCACATCAGTAACTGAGAAGCTACCGCTTGGTGGTAGTAGTCTGGGAGGGGCTGTTCTTAGGCCCCCATAGGTCGATAATCTCATCCCTGCCTACTCCAATTCGAGTTGGGAGGTCGACATGCAAAGGATTGTTGCATTGCACAGGCCTGAAGTTCCGAGGCGCCCAATGGACGCTTATCATTGGCGGCCGGTGACTTGCTCGGGGAGCGGGAAGACGCAGACTGCGAAACAGTTGCTGGAAATGGAGGGGCGGGCTCACGAATGGGGAAGACACACCGAGTTGAGCATCCAGGACATCGGAAATTGGAACCTATCCTGCAAGAAGGTCCGATCTTGATGAGGTTGACATCTCGTGTTGTGGCTCGAGGTCTGTAGCACTGGCATGAACAAGCGCGACTTGGACGCCACAAGAAACGACGCAAGAGGCAGGATGACACGCGAGTCGACCGAACTCGATGATCCAAATGCCTCAAGCCATTTGTCTTGCACTAGCATTCTGCTCATTCGCATTTTACTGGAATTGGAAATATTTACCTTCGCCGACGCTACCCATGCACACTATCCTCGCTGTGGTCCTTACCACGACCAGCAACACGCGGGCATGTGAAATGGGTTGGCAGCTTTGTGGGGGAATCGAGCTGCATCACGCCCCGGGCAGACCGATGGCACCCTCGGAGCGGGTGAAGCAGCGCTAATAATGCCCGGCCGTGGGTGGTGGACCTCGGTGTCCCTTCAGGGAAGCTGTGGGGTCTGTGTGTGCTGCGACGGCACGTCCACGCCACCTGCCGCACCGCCAACTGCCAGAATCGCCATTTCCAAGACAACCGATATGAACAACACTGCCGCAACTTCTTTCAAGCCTGCAGCGCATTAGTGGGAGTCGGTAATAGGTAATAATTCGATCGTCCCTTGGTTATGGTGCTCGGCTGATATCAATGACGGGAAAGGATTGGCTGGCACGCATGGGAGCAACGTTGAGCTATTCCGCATCAGAGCTTTATCGGCTTATCAGCAAGCGTCCGTTTGATGGCCAATCCCCACTTCCCGTTTGGCTGCTCCGTTTCGACGGTCCCCCACGAACCCCCATTTGCGCAGTAAATTACCCATTTGGAGAAAGTGCCACATTCGATCATCGATGTGCTTTGGGCGGACGCAGGATATAGGACGCGATCCAGCTCGGCCTGCGAACTGGCATGAAATAACATGAGTTGAGATGAGGTGACTTCAGCGGCTTCCAGATAAGGAGGCGGCAACCTGCCCAGAAAGCAGCGGTGCTTTTGGAGGCCAAACCGAACTCAGATAAGACTGAAATCCTTCATCTGTGGCTGCCGGGTGGATCCTATTGATTGGCGGGGTCACCTCCCACCTGCCGTTACAGGCTTCGGGTGCCAAGAACGGCCAAGAAACGCCCACAGCCACCAACCGCACCCACCCCTGTCTGCCCCGCTGTGGATTTAGTGAATGCCCCGACATTGCCTGGGCACGCCGAACGGGGAAGCTCACAAGAGCTCCCAAGACACCAAGGCTTGCCCAAATGCTTGATTTTCCGCGATGAAGCGTTCTCTGGTCACATTCCGCATTTCTGCTGTCCTGTCTTAAATCCTTTGCAACCCGTCCGTCTGGTTGACTAGGTCAGACCCTAGGAGCTATCAGAATGAGGCGGTCGATTCGTCGACGACATCCGACTGTCAGGCGAGGGAACATGCAACACAGGCCAGCAGCTGAGCTGGTGCCCGAGCTGCTGTGATGCTCCCGCGGCACTTGCAGCCTCAAAGCGCCACAAATGTCAAGCAGGCCTGGCCGCACCGGGATACCGCCGGCTTGGCCACCTAACGCCCCTCTCCCCACGAACAACGTTTCTCGTTGAACCGTCGAGAGCAAAGTCTCGTCTCATTGACCACCCCACCTCTGTCGCGAACGTTTGCGCAAGCATCCTCGGAACGGCTGGAGAAACGCGCTCGCCATCTTCAAGTTCGTCTACCTATCTTCCTTTACACGACAGGCGGTTCTGAGGACTGACAGGTGGGTCCTACTGTAGATGCGTGATACAATACAGCCTCGTGCTCTTTGCGGAAGCTACTGCATCGCTCGCCTAACTGTTCTGCCGTGCGGAAACAGGGAACTGCCTATCGCAGCCACCAGCCTCCCACACCTCGCTCGTTCAGCGGCTTGCTGAACGGTCATCGGTGGCGGGGAAGATCTGTGGGCTTGTCTTGGCGGCTTGTACCACTGGCCACTCGCTTGACAAATTGGAATCCTGATGTTTGGTTTGCGCTGTGGCTCTCATTGGTGTCATCAAACACAAACACCTCTGAGCGAAGTGATGAAGGGCCTGTAGGTGGCTGTGGGAGCTTTTTGGATCGCAGAATCTGGGGGAGCGGGCGGCACAGCGGGCGGCACGTAACGATCGCCCTGGTGAGTTCCGTTTTTGTTCGCCGTTTCGCAATGACGCACCCTGACCCTCACTGGATGAGACCGACACAGGGGTCAAATCACGGCGATACCCAGCCCTCCATGGACTCATCAGGGCACATCTTGTCCCAAGCTGTGTTGGAAAAGCCCTGCTCCGAGGACGCGCTCACAGGCGCTGTCTCTGGCCGTCCTGGTAGACGCTTGTCATCGTTCCGTTGCGCGCGTCGGCCAAGGTTGGATGGAGATCCCGGAGTAGTCTGGCCACCCCTCACGCGCCCCTCATCCAATGCCCCCTCCACTGTCCACGCCCGCCGTCGTCCTGCAGCCATCCCACACGATGGTGATCCGAGGCACCTCACCTTCGCACGGTATTCTTAGGTTTGCATCGCAACCTAGCCTGAGTACTGTCGGTGTCCGCTTTGGCTCCTACCCTTTCAGGCGGCCACCCCACCACCTCTCCCAGTTCCGTCATGCTCGGACGGAAGCTATTGGCCTAGCCGTGTCGTAGGTAGGGCCCGTTTTCTTCTTCGCAGCTTCTAGGCCGTTTCCATGCGTCCCTCCACCTCGTTGCATACCCTGGTCCCTCCTGTGCTCCCCTCGGTGCTGCCAGAGCTCCCCTCCACCTTCCACACATAAATCCGCCGCGTCCCCCGTCCCCGTCCCCGTCCCTCGGTCGGACGATCTCCTGCTGTCTCAAACCTGACTCCCGGGGAGCAGCAACCAGCTCTTTGCACCTGCCTATTTTCTAGACTTCCTTCCCGTCCCCAAGATCGTGAGACGACAAAAGCTATGTCGTCAACAGAGGAGAAGGGCCAGGCCGCCTTCACTCCTGAGAAGGAGGCTCCCCCGGCCTTCGATGGCGCTCCTCGCGCCGGGGAAGTTCGGGCGCGCGACACGGAAGACTTTCGGACTCGCAATGGCCTCAACCTCAAGTCTTTCCAGCGGCGCCCTGTCGCCGAGGGCGACATCATCGACTCGCTCGACCGCTCTATGAAGGGCCGCCACCTGCAGATGATTGCCATCGGAGGTTCAATTGGTGCCGGTTTCTTCGTCGGCTCTGGCGGCGCTCTCCGCCAGGGTGGCCCGGGATGGGTGCTTATCGACTTCCTTATCATCGGCATCATGATGTTCAACACTGTCTATGCCCTCGGCGAGCTCGCCGTTATGTATCCTGTCTCCGGTGGTTTCTACACGTACTCTACACGCTTCATTGACCCCTCCTGGGGGTTTGCCATGGGCTGGAACTACGTAATGCAATGGGCCGTCGTGTTACCGCTTGAGCTTACGGTTTGCGGTGTGACGGTCGGTTACTGGAACAAGGAGATCAACGTTGGTAAGTCCATTGCGCCCCGCCCACCACACCTGCAGCATATGAGTGTTTAGCTGACGTCTGGCAGCCGCTTGGATCACGCTGTTTTTGGTGTTTATCATCGGCATCAACGTGTTTGGTACTTTGGGCTACGCTGAGGAGGAATTTTGGTCCTCGTGCCTAAAGCTTGCGGCCACCGTTATCTTCATGATTATTGCGCTTGTCCTCGTCCTCGGCGGTGGACCGGAGGGCAGCCGATATGACCATTACACGGGCGCCCATCTTTGGTACGACCCCGGCGCGTTCAAGAATGGCTTCAAGGGCTTCTGCGCCATCTTCGTCACTGCCGCCTTCTCGTTCAGCGGAACGGAGCTTGTTGGTCTGGCCGCCGCTGAGGCTCACAATCCCGTTAAGTCACTTCCTGGTGCCATCAAGCAGGTTTTCTGGCGTATCACGCTCTTCTACATCCTCGGCCTTTTCTTCGTTGGCTTGCTCGTCCCTCATGACGACCCTGGTCTCATTGGCGCCGCCGACCAAGCTTACGCTGATGCCAATACGTCTCCGTTCGTCCTGGTTGGCAAGTACGCGAATCTTAAGGGGTTCGACTCATTCATGAACGTCATTATTCTGGTCTCGGTCGTTTCCATCGGTGTGTCGGCTGTCTACGGCGGCTCGCGTACTCTTACCGCCCTCGCCCAGCAAGGTTATGCTCCCAAGTTCTTTGCCTATATTGACCGATCTGGCCGCCCACTGTATAGTGTGCTGTTCATTTTGGCCTTCGGACCCCTCGCCTACGTCAATCTGGATGCCGATGGCCCGACCGTCTTCAACTGGCTTCTCGCGCTGTCCGGTCTTGCCGCTCTCTTCACCTGGGGCAGCATCTGCCTAGCACATATCCGCTTCCGTACCGCATGGGCCCGCCAAGGTCACAGCTTGGACGAAATCCCGTTCAAAGCTATCGGCGGCGTGTACGGTAGCTGGTTGGGTCTCATTCTTAACGTGATCGTCTTGGTTGCCAATGTATGTCACACACCTTCTCGAGCCATACTTTTTTTTTTACTAACAGTTGTCGCAACCCAGCTTTACATCGCCATTTCTCCCATTGGCTCGGATCTCAACACGGCCGAGGGCTTCTTCATGGCATACCTCGCCTTGCCCGTCGTCATCCTTTTCTGGATCGGCGGCTTCATCTGGAAGCGTACCGGTTGGCTCACGATCGACCAGATTGATCTTGACTCAGGCCGCCGCGAGCTCCCGTGGGATGAAATCAACGAGTATCGGGCTTCACTCGCGCAGATGCCGGCGTGGAAGAGAATCCTCCATATTGTCTTCGTGTAGGAGATATGTGGTTGGGACACGCGGATGATGATGATTAATGTGTGACAGGAGATGATAAGGGGAGAGGCGGCGGTATACCAATGATGCGATGCTTTCGAGCGAGCTGACTCAACTATTTATGATCGTTCGGGCGGGCTGATTTGGATTCTCTTTTTCTCCCTTCTAAGATACCACGATACCAGCATTACCGTGAATTTCAATGGCATATATGATTCCCCATTGCATGCTGCGTACGATCGGCTGCGGCGTAGACTCTAGGTGTTCAAAACCTTCGATTATGCGAGAGAATCCCCTTGCATGATGTCTCACCTGCGCCATATCTCTCGCACTACTCCCACACAGTTGTATTGGTAGCCTTAGGACCAGAACAGCAAGGCTTAGGTGATTACGCGACATTATCAGCAGGACGAGAACTAGCAAAGGCACGCCTGAAGGTAACGAGGCTCGCGCTTTCTTGTCGAGGCTGAGTACCAAGACGACGAGGATGCTGCGGCCTTGATGAAGCTCTTGATAGAAACCAGACAACCACCGCATAATCTTAAGTCTATAGTTTATTGATATTTCTCTTACAATAATCAATCTACTTAACCCAACCTTTAGAACCAGAGGCTTGAACTGGCTCCACCCCAATACCTTACCAAGCTGCTCGGCTAGTCCTTCCACAACTACAGTTTGATCCCCTCTCAACTTCCGCTTGAGGAAAATGCCATCTTGTCCTTCTAGGTAGACTTGTCGATTTCTCTGTTCCCTGTTCCTGCTCTGCTCGACCCTTTTCGTTTCCAGCTCACTGTTGTTCCACCAGGCTTCGTGGAATGCCGTGACGGGGTTGACAGTTTGCGTTCTTTTTTGAGAATTCCCTGGGCGGGGGTTGTTGGCGGCTTTGCGTAAGGTGCCAGATGGTCTCCTTGTCCTGTGCTCAACTTGTTCACTTTCTGCTGGAGGTACTTGTTATCCTCTTTCTCCTGTGCCGTGGGCTTGGTGTGCTTGTATTCGCTGCCTTTTGTTCTTGCTTTGGCCTTTGTTGTTGTTGCTGTTGTTGTCTTCCTCCTGGATTTCTGTTTGCATCATAATCTCCTCAGTTCTTATTTACGCTGTGAATCCCTAAACTCATATTCAGCCACATTAGTAACGTCATCAGTCTAAAACAGTATGGCCTAGGTGATTACATCACAGGCCATACCTGTAAAGACCTTACCAACATCGTGAGAGGTTCTATACGCATGGAAAAAGCATTAAACCTACCTAGGTATCATTAGAGGCATGTCTCACATTGTGAAAGGCCGCGATGTTATATAAATATGCTATTAAGAAATGCGGCAAAATCGTTTCCAAATGCCATACGACTTATTATCTTAAGGTGTATGGCCGTCTTGAACAGCACGACGGTATCTTCTGCATAACGGGTACCGCGAAAATCTCGTTCTCCTAGACTCGTTCTCCTGGACATAGTCAGAAACGGGATGATCAGCCTCCTGGGCATTCGTACCTCCGTGAACTTCCGCAAAAGCCAAACAATTCACCAAGTTGGTACGCACACTCATTAGTAACGACGGCCCAGAGCAACTCAACCACGCTCGGCAAAAACAACACTCAGCGAACCAGCTTTTAAGATGAGATTGTTCCTAGCCTCGCGACGAATCGCCGTCCCGTCTTCGCCCGGAGCCAAACCAAACCGGTAGGTATAAACCGTATAACTCAGCACAAGTCGGAGGACCATCATCGCCAGCCGTCTACCCACGCAATTATTCGGCCCTGGAGGTTCATTTTAGCACCTACACATGTCTTTGGCAGCAACGGTGAGAAACATACCGACAATAAACGGCATAAAAGCGGCCCGATCAATAACCAATTCAGGACGAGTCGTCCACCGCTCAGGGATGAACTCATCAGCCTGAACAAACGCCTTCTCGCTCCGCTGCATCGCGTAGCCCGGGACGCGTACGCCCACCCCGCCAGGGATAAACACCCCGTCGATGACGATTCCCTCGGGAGGCGTCAGACGAGCCGCGTTGTTGCACACGGGGTTGTCGAGCCTCAATGTTTCGTTGATTATGGCATCGAGGTATTCGACTTGGGACACGTCGTTGTGAACAAACTGGCCGGGGACGGTCTTCCCGAAGAGGGGACCGATTTCGTTGTACAGGGCTGTCTGGGCGTCCGGGTGCGTGGCGAGGTGGTAGAATGCGTAGGACAGAGCAGCGGCGATGGTGTCAGTGGCGCCAACGAGGATGAGACCGGCGTCAGCGTAGAGGATGCTTCGGTTGAACAGGGCGATTGGTTTTTTGGCGCGGAAATCTTGAATCAGATACTTGAGGATGTCGTGCTTGTCGTCGGTGTCGTCTTGTTCTCGCCTGTCGGTCATTTGTTTGGCGAGCTCGTCGAACTCGGCTGATTCACCGCCGACGTTGAAGCCCTGGAGGATGGCTATCGGCCAGGCCAGCTCGCCCAACTGAGCAACCTGGCCGAATAGGACTTCAAGGAGGCGTAACATGTGGTTTTCTTTGCCGTCGTCGACGGTGTGGAACTCGTGGGTGAAGCCAATCTTGCCCATGTGATCAAAGGTGATGAGCCGCGAGAACAACGATGTGTCGATTGGTCGTCCGTTGAAGGAAGCCACCTTGTTGAGCCAGCTGCGGCATACCTCGCGGGTGCTGGCCTCGTAGCCGGCCAGGGCGGTCGTGGTCATGGCACGCTCCCACACCTGTCGTCGCCACCGGTGCTCTTCGCGATCCAGGATGGTGTCAAGGTTGTACTCCCCCTTGTAGTGTACAACATTGTAGACGCCCGCGTTTCGCTTGCGACATCCGCTCTTTGCCGCGTGGATCTTTGGGATGGCATCGGTCGAGAGGATGGCGAGTTCGTTCGGGGCTATCCTCACAATGTTGCCGTGCTTTGCAAATAGCTTGTTTTGCTCTATGTGCATCTGCCCGTAGCGGTTCGTCCAGGGGCCGTAGAGCTTGGTCACCCTGGCAAACAGCGGGCCCGGGAAACGACTGAGAGGATGAAGGAAGAGGCGGTAGACAATGATGCTAGCGAACAAAGCGGCTAGATACGACGCAAAGACGGCCGTCGATGTAATGAAGCCTGTTCTGACCCCCATCTGCATCACCGACGCTACCGCCAAGGTCGCGTATATAGAGGTGTGTGCGATGAGGATGCCGTAAGCGCTGGTGACATGGTATCCGCGGATGAAGTAGATCAAATGTGTGAGGATACCCGTAACAGCGGCCACAAGGCATCTCTGTGCCATGATGCCACCGCTGGCCCAAGGGACGACGAGCATGTCCATTCTCATGAGTCGGCCAGCTAGCTCATACGGTAGGTAAGATCAGAGAAACTGGGAGACATGTCTGTTGTACAGCACCATTTTTAAGAGACCTGCTCTGAATGGGTTGCCCCCCATCTTGAATCCCCGCACCTTGCAGCCGATGTCACACAGCTGATGACTGTCGCGATCACAGTGCAACCCCGCAACGTTCGACACCAGGCAAGGGCGTATTCGCAGTGTATTGTTGCCTAGATGCGGGATGAAAACCGGGCATCCGTACGGGGATTACGTGAGCTGCACATTGCAGGTAGTGACATGTAGCTCGTTGAGCGCGAAAGATACCGGATAAGGCGTGATAGGCGAGGGAGGATGGCCTCTCTACCTACCGGATCGTGCAGATCTATCCAAGAGTATATAGTGTGGAGCGGATATTCCTTAGGTGCGCGATGACGTGAGATCTTGTGCAATAGACGGGAAGAAACCCCGATACCCCGCTGGCGATCCCCGAACACGGGACAAGTGGAGCCCAACGAGCACTTCACATGCGCTTTCTACTCGCACCTTCTCTCCGACGACTTTCGAATTTCCCTGTCTGGGCCATCCTTGTCAGGAGACACGTATCGTAGTATGTACTTGCTCGCCCTCTAGGAAAAATTTCTCACTGGGAGCACCAGTTTGGTACTGAACTAAAAGCATTCATCAACTGACATGCCATTAGAAACTCAACCGCGACTTATAGAATACCCGACAGCATCATAACATTGAAACTTTCGAGCACGCTGACTCAAACCCGGCCAACGCAAAAGCATCTCAACTCACCCAAATCGTCACCATCCCTCGTAGCCTACTACTACTAATCCAACACGGCACCCCTAGAGTCTCCTCACACCCTTCGCCAGACCTCCCTCTATCCCCTCACCTTCCCCAATCCATCTCCTTATCCAGCCCATCATCCCGTCCCTTTATCGGCACAAAGCCATCCCCATCATCACCACTCTCACTCCTCGCCCGTCGACCCCAGGGTGTATCCCCTGTGATACGAACCGAGTCTGGATCGTCACGCTTGCCCCAATGGGTATCATCCGTTCCGTCCCCCGTGATACGAACTGAGTCGGTATCATCTCCCCTAGCGATTACAGCTGGGTTGCGGCTGCGGAAGCGCGGGTTGTCGATGTAATCTCTTGCGCTGAGACGTTCCGGCTGAGCTAGAGGGGCAGCAACCGCTACTCCCAGGCAGACGGCCGAGAAGGAGGCGAGTAGAATGGCAGTTTTGGCGAGCATGATGTTGCTTTGAGGTAGGTGCTTCCTTTTGTGGCGGTTGGTGGATGGGTATGGAGGCTCAGAGACGAAAATCGCAATGTTAGTTCTTTGAAGAATGACCTTCTGAAAATCTGGAAGTTAAGCTGAGCCAACTTAGGGCGGAGAGGCTCACTTTTCTTGGTTGCCGGCTGGTGATGCTTACAGCGACCCGGCGTAACTACAGCCCGGTACCGTGTCAGTCTGTCAGACCTCCACCCACCCAATATATTTGCCACTGACGGTGCCGAAGTTGCAACGGACCGGCTCGTATGCTTGGATTACTACCCATTGCAGTCCGGAATCGGAATCTCATTGGTTGGTGGCGAACAGGTGAGGCATCGTCGCCTTGGCTTTGCATTGTATCATCGGGAGAGAATGTTACCAATTCAGATGCTGTCAGGTCCATACGGTACTTTTACTCTTGTGAGCATGAGAGGGACATGGTGGGATTTTGATGACATCCACAGTTTCCACTCGGCGGATCGTACTAGCCAGGCGTATGCCTTTCGGTTCATGTTTGCTGATTGCGGCATAGTGTAGCCGTGACGGATTTGTCCTCTCCACCTAGCCAACCGCGAATATCCCAATACTCAGATTCCTGGCCGGTCAAACTGGTCAGACGAGCGTGTGTGGGTGGGGGGATGAAGGTAACTTTTGGATGCTTGTTTTGATGCCTTGCAGCTCATGAATAGAAAATGAACAATCGGCATCAATGTTTGATCTTTAGCATGAATGGCTTACATAATGTCACTCGATATCATCAGTAGTAGAGTGGCTTTGTGCCGTGGGAGTTTAGCTAGGAATTTCCTGGCCCTGTTTTGTTTCTGCGGCCAAGCCTTGCCGATAGTGAGCCGGCGGCGACGGCCTTGGCTGGAGTTAGCAGGAAGGATACCAAGGGTGCCTACTTTATCGAAGAGAGAGAGCTGGTCGGTTTCTTCCAAGTCGTCAACAGTTTCTAGGAGGGGTGACGCTTTGCCATGAATTATGCGGAAGCCGCTCGGCGCTTCTTGGAGCCCACCGAGATAGTATTTGCTTAGCCGAATTATGCGATCCGTAAGCCCAGCTATTCTGACACAGTTCTAGGAGGGTTTTGTGACGCTAGTTGATTTGAATTTCTACCTCAATGATACCGGACTGGCTGTTCGTATCTATAAAACGCTGAGTGAACTCTGATATCAATTCGGCACCTCCGGGTTCGGCACCTCCGGCTGTGGACTCCCGCCTCCCCACTTCGCGTACAGGTCTTTGGGCAAAGACGACTCCGCGAAAATCTTCAACTTTGGTCCGCCAGTGTACCCGTGCTCCAGAATAGCCCTCCCATTGCCCTTGGTCTTCACCACATCAATGACCCACGTCAGGAGAGATGCCAACCGGGAGAGGTCCTCTAGATTCTTGTCTTCCCATCCGCGAATTTCGAACGTCTTGTCTCGGACCTGGACGTTGTAGAACTTGGCTGACTTGTCTTCCTGACGTTCATAGTACGCAATGGCCAGCATTGGAATCTGCGTTATCCACATCATGTGAGAGTACTCATTTTTCCTCAGAATACGCCTGTCTGAACGAGTCTTGACCGAAAGTGTCGAAAACAATCCCACCTCCCTGCCACCAGTTGCAACGACAAGATTAGTACCGCTGAGGTCATCCTAGGCCTTCGAAACGGGAAAGCTACCGCTGGCGAGAGCGGGGGCATTCAGTGACCACCCGCCTTTCACACGACCCGCCACATCATCATAGCCATCCACGTCGTAGCGCACAACGCACTTCATGCCGCCAAAGTTGTACCCAATAACCCGGTAATGCGCCGCAACTCCCTAAGGCTCCTTCGCAGTATAAGCCTTCAGAAAATTTTGACGATAACCAGTGAACCCTTGGTTGACGTCTGCTGGCTTGTCCTCCAGGCGTGTGAATAATGCAGTCTTGCCTCCGACAATCTCCACCTGTGCCTTGAAGCGGTGGTTTGAGCCTACTGTGACAATGAGTAGAAGGTTGAGCATGTTTTGCCAGTCCGTGACGATGTCGACATCTTGGATCGGGAAGTCTGGGTGCTTGTAAAACAGGGCGCGGAATAGGGGCTCGAGGGGAGAACGGGGATGGCGCGCGGCGTTTTCGTCCGCATATCTGACGTTGCCTTCCGCATCGGGTGTCAGAAGTGGTTTCCTCTCTGGGGGCGGGGCCCAACGATTTGGAGCGCCTAGGATCAGGAAGGTTAGCCACAAAGACGGGGTACAATCCAGTGGAAGCTGGAAGGCAGTGTCAGGTAAGTACCGGGAACCACGATGGTTGGCACGGGTCTCTCAAGCCAGTTGTAGGATGCAAGATGCTGAACATCGGTGATCCTGCCCGGTTGCGTGGGCTTCGGGAGTGTATCAGCTCGTACGTCAGGGCGAGATATTTCGGCGATGCACTCGGGAGGCATGATGCCGGCGGATGTACTTAGAGCCATCGATGGATGTGAGGTGGGCTATGCTGAACGTGTGCAGAATGATAAAGTGTCGGGCTGTCAATGTTTTTGCCGGCGGAGGTCTCGAAAATTGTTTGGACGGATGCTCAATTGACTGAATCTGGAACTGCCTGAAAGACCTCCCGCAAAGCAGGGCCAACTGTCAACCACAGCCAAATGTTCTTTCCTTATATTTTACCTTACTATACATGACCTAACGTTCTTCGGTTCTCGACGCCCGCGTAATAGACCCACATAAATCAGCACCTGTCAGCCTACCTTCCCGGTGTCCTTCAAGTTGACGCTCTCGAACAGCGCATCCAAAACACTTGCCGCTTTTGTCTCCATCTCGAGAAACTCGCCCAACTCATCGCTCTGCACAGTGACCGCGCCCCCAGCTCCGACATGCCAAAGCTCATCTCCGCCCACATCTACTTCTCCTGCGCAGCGAACCGCCGTACGAATGACAACAGAAAAGTCCCCTCCCCCGCCAACATCCATATACCCCAAGACGCCAGAATAAACCCCTCTTGCCTTGCCCTCGATCCTATTCAATATCTCGCAGGACCGTTTTTTGGGCGCCCCAGTCATCGACCCAGGCGGAAGCGATCTCCGAAGCACGTCGATGCCACTTGCACTCGAGCCTCTACCTTCATCGTCATCAGCACCAGCGACACTGACACCCAGCTTCCCCTGAACCACCGAAACCAAATGCCAAACCGTCGCAAATTCCTCCACCTTCATCAGCTGGCTCACCCACACATTGTCAGCCCCCACAGCACCCGCCAGATCGTGGCGGATCAAATCCACAATCATCAGATTCTCCGCCCGCTCCTTGGCAGTCCCCAATATCACCTCGGCCTCAGCTCTGGTAACTTCTTCCCCGCTGCTCAATCTCTTCTTCACGGTCCCCTTGATCGGCCGAAACTCACATATCCCGGCGCGCGTCCATCGCAGGAATCGCTCCGGACTGGATGAGAGTACGTGCACGCCTGAGAGGTGCACGTAGGCACCGTGTGGCGCTGGGTTACGTTTGCGCAGGTTGGTGTACCAGGACCAGGGATCTGATGGGGTATGCAGGGTGATGGTGCTGCTGTCAGTTAGACAGAGCTCGTATGAGTCGCCAGAGTGGAGGTAGGTTTGGCATTGGCCGACTTTGCACCGGTAGCTGGTTTCCGAGGGTCGATTGGCTGTTGCAGGTACTGAGAGGGGGGACTTTGGGGGGCTGGGCAGCGGTGCGGGCACTGGTGGCAGTGCCTCTTGGGTTGTGAGTGATTTGATTGTGCTGCCTGTGGCGAGGATCCAGTCCTGATCGTTGGGAAGCAGGGATTGCACGTAGACATGTGAAGTTTCGTGGTCAAAGACGATGCTACGGTGGATGAAGGCGAAGTTCAGGTCCGGTACGCTGTTGCCCGAGGAGATGTGCTGCTCCACATCTATAGTCTCAAGTCCGGCTTCGTACGAGATGTAGCCCATGAAGCCGCCCCAGAAGGGGATATCCCGAGGACATTCCCGATTCAATCCGTTCCGCGGGACGTGCAGATCGAGGGCCTCCTGTAGCATTGGCCACACCTCGTCAATGGAGCTGACGGGCGTTGAGGAGGTCGGAGTGGCGCCGGATCCATAGCGCAAGACACGATCCGAGACGCTGTATGTCACCTTCACGGTCTGCCCAGGGACAATCAGACCCACGATATCGAATCTGCCGGCGTTGTGGCCTTGCGAATCGAGCACAACAACCTCCTCGCCGCGGTAGCCCAACGCGTCAAGCAGCGCAGCCGGCGTAAGACTTTTCGTGGCCGGGTACCGCTCCCACCCAAGAACCACATCCCCCGGCCCGACAACCGATCGAAGCTCCCGCGCCAGATCCGACCCCGCAAAAGTACCCGACGGTACCTGGTTTCCGAAGTTCGCCACGGCCGTTGGCAGCCACTTGCTGAGGTCAGGCACCTCCGTCCTGGTCCTTCCCTGTCCAAGCAGCCATTCCCTCGCCTGGACCCACCAATTCGTAATCAACTCCGCTCCCTCCGCCGACGTACAAATCGACTCCGGATGGAACTGCACCCCCCAAAACGGCTTGCTCGTGTGGCGAACGCCCATTAAAACCGGACCATTCGTCTCATCGCCCTCATCCCACGCCAACGGGCGCAACAACGGACATTTCCTCGTCGGCTCCCACGACACACCCCCACCTCCAATATCCGCATGCAGCGAGTGATACTGCGTCGCATCAAGCTCTCCCAGCCCAGCAAACATATCGCTCCCGCGATGCTCAACCCTCGTCACAATTCCATGACGCGGCTGCTGCAGTCGTCGCACATCCGCCCCGTGCGCAAGACACAACGATTGGAACCCGAGGCAAATCCCAAGCACAGGCAGCAACTGCGTCTCCTCAAGCGCCCATAACTTGTCGATGAAGCCCACATCGCTCGCGTTTGCGGGGTGCCCTGGACCCGGCCCGACCACGACGGCGTCAGCGGCGGCAAGCACCCGGAGGAGGTTCTGGTCAATTGCCGCGTTGTCAGTGTGGACGAGGGTGACGCGGGCTCCGAGGCGTTGTTCGAGGAGGCCGGTGATGTTGTTGGCGAAGGAGTCGAAGGCGTCAATGTACACAATCCAGGGCCTTTCGTCATCGAGGCCTGGTCTGAGGAGGGAACCCATTGTCGTGCGCCGTGTACGTGTACGTCAGACGGGTACGAAGTACGTGGTTTGATTTCGATGTGTTTTGATTTTCTTTTCTTTTTCTTTTCTTTTTTCGCGTG